>Ga0080027_10001048_pt1 | contig 11242 bp, 9 predicted proteins | sample OrgsoiDNA2013046_FD_70962 | JGI IMG/M metagenome (GOLD analysis project Ga0080027, IMG submission 70962) | Permafrost soil microbial communities from the Arctic, to analyse light accelerated degradation of dissolved organic matter (DOM) -... | ecosystem: Environmental > Terrestrial > Soil >...
GCTGCTTTGATGCAACGACCGACTTGCAAGTCTACTTCCCGAATGAGTGAGGGTCAACGTGCCGAAGGTCGCATCCGCGCGGCGTCCGCAATCGAAGCCTAAATTGGGACAGCATTTTCTGGCCAGTGAAGACGGGGCGCAACGCATTGTCGACGCGCTAGGAGATGTGTCGCAGAGCACCGTGCTCGAAATCGGCCCCGGACGCGGCATGTTGACTTCGCTTCTGGCCAAGCGGGCCCGGCGGCTGATCGCAGTCGAGCTTGATCGCGTAATGGCGGCGCAGCTTCGCCTGCAGTTTGGCATGACGCGAAATGTCGAGGTTATTGAGGGCGACATCCTCTCCGTCGACTTCGACTCGCTTTTTGGGCCTAAGCCCGGGCTCAGCCGCCCGGGAATCGACCTTAAGCCGCAGCCAGTGAAGGTGGTGGGCAATCTGCCGTATTACATTACATCCGACATTCTGCTGCGGCTGTTCTCATTCTCAAAATATTTCGACAGCATTGTAATTATGGTGCAGCGCGAAGTTGCGGATAGGATCGCGGCGAACCCCGGTGGCAGCAACTACGGAATGCTCTCCGCGACCGCGCAGCTTTACGCTCGCGTTGAGAACTTGTTCACGCTGCCACCGGGCGCGTTTGTGCCGCCGCCGAAGGTGCATTCGACGGTGTTACGGTTGACCATTGAGCCGCAGCAGGAGAAATTGGGAGTGGCGGGCGATGGATTCATCGATTTCTTACGGCTGTCGTTCGGGCAAAAGCGCAAAACGCTTTGGAACAACCTGAAGGCCCAGTATGACGGGGCAGAGTTGAAGCGTGCGCTGGCCGCGGCGGGCGTGAAGCCGACAGCACGGGCCGAGACGCTGAGCCTGCGGCAGAGTGCGGCCATCTTCCGCGCGTTGCGCGGTCAGAACGGCGACTCGGCTTAACCCGGCTCAATGAAGAGAGCAATATGTCTTCTGCCATCGTCCGCCATCCCGCGGTCGCGGGACGATTTTATCCGAGCGATCCGGACGACTTGCGCGCTGAAGTCGCTAGCTATCTCTCGCCGGCAAGTTCGGTAAGGCAACGCCCAATTCAAGCTATCGGCTGCATCGTGCCGCACGCGGGATACGTGTATTCCGGGCATGTGGCGGGCGCGGTCTTTGCTGGCATCGAGATTCCGCGGCGCTGCATTGTGTTGTGCCCCAACCACACTGGGCAAGGCCGCCCGCTTGCGATCATGAGCGAAGGCTCGTGGCAAACGCCTCTTGGCGAGGTTCCTGTTGACTCCGAGATTGCAGGCGCACTAAAGCAGCGCTTCCCCGCACTGCAGGAGGATTCCGTCGCGCATCGTGCCGAGCACGCCGCTGAAGTCGAGCTGCCGTTTCTGCAAGTGCGCCAGCCGGAACTGACCTTTGTTCCCATTGCCTTAGGGGCGACACAATACGCAATTCTTGAACAACTGGGGGCGGCCTTGGCCGAGGTGATTGCAGCACAGAAAGATCCCATCCTTATCGTCGCTTCCGGCGACATGAATCATTACGAGTCGGACGTCGTGACGCGCGCCAAGGACCATCGCGCGATCGAGCGCATTCTTACGCTCGACCCGCGCGGACTTCATGACGTCGTGACCCAGCAGGACATCAGCATGTGCGGGCTGGGTCCGGCGGTGGTTCTGCTGACGGCGGCTCGGCAGTTGGGGGCGAAGTCGGCGGAACTGGCGAAGTACGCCACTTCCGGCGACGTGTCCGGCGATCGCGAGATGGTGGTGGGGTACGCAGGGGTTGTGGTGCGGTGATTCGATACGTGGAGCGGCGGACGCCTCGTCCGCCGTTAGTCTCGAACCCGGCGGCGGGCGGACGAAGGCGTCCGCCACTCCACCCAAAAACCCGCAAAACACCTGTAAACGTCGGTGTTTGCGGGCATTCGATCAAGCACATCGGTAACCTTTCTCACCCTCCCCGCCCCCGTTAACCTTTAGCAGAGAATTGCTTGGGGAGGGCTGTGTATGGGGGAACGATACTGGCTCTGGGTGGGGGCTCGCCTGCTCGTCGCGCTCGCCGTCATGGCCTGGGCCTTGAGCTATCTGGGTACGGGTAGCGGCGAGAAGGAATTTCAGAAGACTCTGGACGCGATGAAGCAGGTGCACAGCTTCCGCGTGGCTTATTCGGCAACGCCGCCGAACCAGCACAATGAGCTTCTATACGAAGTCGACTGCAACCGCGATGCGGTGCACGAGCAGTTTCGCTATGCCCAGACCGGGGCCAATGCTCCGCCCGAATTTAAACAGGACAAGATGATCGTGGCGGGACGCGAGTACGACCGGCAGAGCGACGGCAGCTGGTCCAAGCCCTTGTACTCCACCAGCGGCGGATCGGCGAAATGGTATTGCGGCAGCTTGGCGCAGGGCACAGACAGCAACCTACTGCCGCAGATCGCCACCATGATCAAGCGCGGGATTATCCAGAAGGGCGATAAGAAGACGGTGAACGGCGTCCGCTGCCGCGAGTGGATGGTCGCCATGCGGGGCGCGCCTAGTGGTCTGGAGCATGACACGGTTTGCATTGGCCTGGAAGATCATCTTCCCTACGAGATGACGGTGGATTGGGCGCATTCGCGCGCCTCGTTCTCAGACTACAACTATGCGATTCCACTCGATTTGCCGGAGGCAGCGGTACAACCGGCCAGCGCAACCAACTAAGGCGGAAACGAATACTTAAAATTATGAACAATCGAAAGCCTTCAACGAACAAAGTTGCACATGCGTCATCTCAATCGGGCAGAGCATTGATCCTCAGAGCAATGATCCTCGCGCTGCTCTTAATATTCGCACCCAGCTTCGCGGTGCACGCACAGAGCGGTTCTCTGGCCGACGCGGCCCGCCAGGCGCGCGTTCAGAAACCGGCGCAGGCTCAGGGCGACGTAAACCGCGCCCAGCAGGTCGCCGATGAATTGTCGGAGGAGCAGAACAGCGGCGACGCGCCGGGAGGCTTCAAAATCTACAATGCCGGCGATTACAAGTTAGCCGTTCCGGCTCCGTACACGGTCGACGGGCGTGACGATGGGGGCACGGTTCTGTCGGGTCCAAGTGTCGGCAGCAAACACGCAGTGGTGCTCGTGGGTACGCCCATGGTTTTCGCCTGGGGCGGCAGTGACACCGCGTTTCACGATGCCGCGGTTCAGTTCTCCAGCATCTACCTGGCATCGGCCAAGTGCACCAAGGCTACCGTCGCGGACCATGACGCCTATCAATGCGGCTTGGCGGGGGCGAATCTGCTGGGGCACAGGGTTAGCGGCAACGCCGTGTTTGTGCGGGTGGCAGGCAATATCTATCCTATTTTCTGCGCCGCGCCCACCGACAGCCACGAGCGCGACACTATCAACGATCCGCACTCAAGCTATGACAACAAATTGTATGCGCGTGCCGCGCTGGATCGCGAAGAGGAGGATGTGCGCAGCGTCTGGAAGAAATGTGACACCGTGTTTCAATCGCTCCGCGTGAGCCCGAATGCTGCAAAGATCTCTGCGAAGTCAACTGCCCGCGATGCTTCCTCCGCACCCGCGGCGAGCGCGGCGGCTCCAGTGGCCGCCGCAGGAGCGGCGCACCCAACGGGAACTGGATCACTCGCGGAGGTGGCACAGCAGCTGCAGCAGAACCCCGCTCAGGCGGTGAAAGCTCCAGAGACTGCGGTCGCCGCCGCGCCGACTACGACCGTGCCCGCCGGATTCAAAGTGCACGCCTTCAAGTATTGCAGCGGGGTGCGACAGTGCTGGGACGCCTCGGTGTTGCTTCCGGTCGACGCAAAATTGGTCAGTTCCGGCTGCCAGCAGTACGTCTTCGAAGTCAAAGTTCAGGGTTCGCCCTTTCTGTTGATGACGGGCGCGGCTGGTCCAAAATGTGACGACGGTACGACGGCGCCGTCGGATCCAGTTCGCTGGCATCAGCTGATCGACCCGGAAAATAAGCGCGCGCCGGGCACCTTCGTGACCATCAGCAGCTGGCAGGCGAAGCTGGATGGGCGGCCGGGGACCGTCACGACCATCGGGTTCAGGAAGATGATGGAAGACTGGATGGGCAGACGCGCCGAGGTCGAGGCCAACGGAATTCCGCTCGTGGTTGGATGCCTGGCGCAGAAGGAGCACTTTACGGACGGCGAAGCTGTCTGCACGGCGCTGATTGAGTCATTACGATTGCCATGACGTCCCGGTCGTCAGTCCGCTTGGGGTTGGCATTGGCGGCTGGGATGGGCTGCTCGACCACCGCTGTGTGGGCACAGACGATTCTGCAAAGTAACGGCGGCGACAATCCACCTGCGAACGGTTCGCTCGGCGGTCTGGCCCGCCAGACGCGCTCCCAGGCCGCCGCCAGCGATAGCAAGTCCAGCCGGGCGCAACAACTTGCCGACGAAATGCAGCAGGAGCAGGAGGCCGCCGACAACGCTCCCGTCGGATTCAAGAACTACGACGCTGGCGCGTACCGGCTCTTCGTGCCCTATCCGTATAGTCTGGAAGGTCGCGAAAATGGAGGCGCTCTGCTGCTGGGGTCGCGGCTGGGCATCACCAATACTGAACTGACGGCGGGCACTCCGATTCCAATTCCGGCAAACCTCGGCGATGCCGACCTACTCAACGCGGTGCGCCAGTTGGCCAGCTTGCATGGGACGCAGGCCTATTGCTCCGCGATTACGCAGGGCTCACACCGAGCCTTCAAATGCTCCTGGCAGACCAGCCCGAACCTTCTGGGCCACCAGGTGTATGGTTCCATGTTATTCATCCTGGCGTCGAACCAGCTGATTCCGGTGATGTGCGTCAGCCCGGACGACATCCATCAGAACTGCGTGGTCTACGACACGTGGGGCCACAACACTTGCATCGACCGCGAACATCAGTTGTGCGGGTGGGATCACCGCAAGGCGGAGGCAGCCGCCGACGCGCAGTACCGCGAGGAGCGAACTACGGTGCAGATGTGCGAGCAGGTGATGTATCCGTCGATTCAATTGAAGGAAGATATCGTGGTGCAACCCGCATCGATTGCGGAGGGAAAAGCGCCGAGGCCGGTGTCGGCGCTACGCAAACAGGCAACACTTGGCGGACCGGAGGGTTGGTCTTCGAGCTCACACCCGGCTCGAACGGCGCGTGGACGGAAAGCATGCTGAATTATTTCGCCTTTGGGATTCCTTCAGTCGCCAGCCTGATCTTCGACACAAGTGGCAATCTGTACGCACCAAGTCCCGAGGTGGCAATTATTCAACCTGCGTTTTTGGCTGTGGCACGATTTTCAGAGTCACACCAAACTCGGATGGAACCTGGGCCCTTACAGTGCGCAAGTTCTTGCACGTTGACAGGCCGTGAAACGCGAGTAGAATTCCCCGGTCTGCGGTTCTACGGCGCACTTCCCCCCTATATTTGTCGAGCAGCCTATGGTTACGCAACCGGTCGCAACGCGTCTGGATGGCCGTTCCATCTTGGGGATGCGTGTGCATGCCACAAGTTACGCGGACGCGGTGCAGCGCATCGCCGCGTGGGCCGACGCACGTGAGTCGCGCTACGTTTGTGAGGCGCCGGTTCACATGGTGATGGAATCGTACGATTCCCCCGAGTATAGAAATGTGATCAACGGCGCCGATATGGTGACTCCCGGGGGGATGCCCATCGTCTGGATGATGCGCCTGCTCGGTGTGCGCAGCCAGCCGCGTGTGTACGGCCCCGCCATGACGTTGAAAGTGTGCGAATACGCCGCGATGCACCGGGTAAAGATCGGATGCTATGGCGGCACGGAGAAGAGTCTTGAATCGATGTGCGCGGAATTGCGGCGTAGATATTCCGGGCTCGATATTGTCTACGCGTACTCGCCTCCGTTTCGCGAACTCACCGCCGAGGAAGACGCAAGGGTGCGCCAGGAGATCGAAAGTTCCGGCGCGCAGGTCTTGCTGGTGGGGTTGGGATGCCCGAAGCAGGAACGCTGGATGGCGCAGCATCGGCCCGGAGTTCGAGCCGTGATGATGGGCGTGGGCGCGGCGTTCGACTTTATTTCCGGAGAGAAAGCGCAAGCTCCTATGTGGATGCAGCGCATCGGGACGGAGTGGCTGTTTCGTCTTTGCACGGAACCGCGGCGCCTGTGGTTTCGCTACGCCTGGCACAATCCTCGCTTCGTGGTGCTGGCGCTGGCGCAGTTGGCGGGCTTCTCTTCGGCCTTGCACGCGGGATAGCGACCTATGCTCAACGATATCGAACTCGTTTTGCCGATGGCCGTACGTTCAGTCCGCCCGATGTCGTGGATGGGTGTGCAACTTGCCTTGAAACGCGCTTTCGATCTGGTGGGCTCCCTTACTCTGATTCTTTTTCTCGGGCCGGTGATGGTGGCGGCCGCCGCAGCCGTGCGTTTGTCCTCGCCGGGTCCCGTCTTTTTCCGCCAGAAACGATGGGGACGCGCCGGCGTGCAATTCAACTGCTGGAAATTCCGCACTATGCACACCGGGCAGGATCGCCTGGTCGATCCCGCGACCGTGCGTCGACTGCAGGATCAAGGGGTCTTGCTGAAACTGAAAAACGATCCGCGAGTCACTCGCGTAGGCGCATTCCTGCGGCAGACCAGCATCGACGAATTGCCGCAGCTGTTTAACGTCCTCATGGGAGACATGAGCCTGGTTGGCCCGCGCCCGCTGATGCTGCATATGCTGGAGCCCTACCCGGACTTGTGCGAGGCGCGCGGCCAGGTGCGGCCCGGCATTACTGGCCTGTGGCAGATCTCGGCCCGGGAGCAAAACGAGAACGCGCAGCAGATGGCGCAGTACGATCTGGCCTACATTCGCGATTTCAGCCTGTGGGCCGATCTGAAAATCATGGCACGCACCCCGTCGGTCGTCCTGTTTCGCCGGGGAGCGTACTAGCCGATGTCCCTATCCGTGGACTTCCTCATTGTTGGTTCCGGCCTCACTGGCGCCACCATCGCGCGGACGCTGGCGGATGCTGGCTGCGAAGTTCTGGTGCTGGAACGCCGCAATCACATCGGCGGCAATGTTCACGACCACGTTCATCCCAGCGGCGTGCGCGTCCATACCTACGGCCCGCATTACTTTCGAACTAACTCAGAGGAAATCTGGCGGTTCGTTCATCGCTTCTCCGAGTTCTTCCCCTTTGAAGCGGTCGTGAAAACGCTGGTCGATGGAAGACTCGAGCAGTGGCCGGTGGCGGCAGAGTATATCCGCCGCGAGATCGGGTCGTGGCAACCTTCACAATCCAGTGGCATGCCGTCCAACTTTGAAGAAGCTTGCCTGGGCATGATGCCACGCCAGGTTTACGAGAAATTCGTCAGAGGGTACACGGAAAAGCAGTGGGGCACGCCGGCGCAGAATTTATCGCCCGGTTTGGCGTCGCGCTTTGAAGTTCGCCACGACAATGAAGCGCGCTTCAGCCGCCATCGATTTCAAGGACTTCCGCGGGACGGATATTCCGAATTCACGCGGCGTTTGCTGGAAGGCGTTCCAACAGTGCTGAACTGCGATTTCCTTGCGGCCCGCGAATGCTTCGCGGCCAGGAAGATGCTGATTTTTACCGGCGCCATCGATGAATTCTTTGCGCACGACCTGGGACGGCTGGAGTACAGGGCCCAGCGCCGCGAACATTCGTTTCTGCCGAACCAGCGCTTCGCACAGCCCTGCGGCCAGGTGAACCTTCCGAGCTCTGAGCTCGGTACCCACATTCGCACTCTGGAGTGGAAGCACATGATGCCGCCCCAGCAGGCCGACGGCATTACCGGCACGGTGATCACCCGGGAACATCCTTACTCGCCGCAGGATTCCGACCACTACGAATATCCGTTTCCTGACGAGCGCAATCGGAAGCTCTATGGCGCCTACCGCTCGCGTGTTGCAGCGCACGAGCGCCTCATGATTTGCGGCCGGCTGGGCGAGTACCGTTATTTCGACATGGATCAGGCCATCGGACGAGCTCTGCGCATCGCTAGCGTGATCCTGCGGGCCTCATCCGGGGTGCCGAGCAAGGTTATCGGGCAGCGCACGGCGCAGGCTGAGCTCTTGCTGAGCGCAGGAAGAGTGCTGGCCAAGGCTCCTCTGCGAAACTCGGGGCTGAACGACGCACGGAACTAGGCAAGTGGGCGGTTCTGGGCTGGCCTGCCGATCCGGTAGAATAGGGGTTTTCAACGGACTCCTTGTTCAATTCTGATCTCATCCTGAATACGACGTTCGCGCTATTGGCCGCCCCCAAAGGCATCGGGCCGTACATCCGCCAGCACTTTCTTGATACCACGTTTCGCGGTCTTTACCACGCCAACGGATTCGACCTTGCACTGCTGATTCCGTACTTCATCGTGCTCATCCTGCTGGCCGGCTATGGAATGCATCGGTACGTGCTGGTGTATCTCTATTACAAGCATCGGAAGAATCGTACGGTCGAGCCCGCCGCGCGCTTTGCCGATCTGCCACGAGTCACAGTGCAGTTGCCGATTTTTAACGAGCAATATGTGGTGGAGCGGCTGCTGGAATCGATTTGCAAGCTGGACTATCCGAAAGAGAAGCTGGACATTCAGGTGCTCGACGATTCCACGGACGAAACCGTCGAGGTCGCTCGCGGGCTCGTCGAGCGTTACGCGGCGCTGGGTAACCCCATCAGCTATTACCACCGCACGAATCGCGAGGGTTATAAGGCGGGTGCGCTGGCGGAGGGGATGAATACGTCGAAGGGCGAGTTTATCGCGATTTTTGACGCTGACTTCACGCCTCCGGAAGATTTTCTGCTGCTTACCGTCCATCACTTTACCGACCCACAGATCGGAATGGTGCAAACGCGCTGGACCCACCTCAACCGCCACTATTCTTTTCTGACCGAAGTCGAGGCGATCCTGCTCGACGGCCACTTTGTGCTCGAGCACTCCGGCCGCGCGCGCACCGGACTCTTTTTCAACTTCAATGGTACAGCCGGGATGTGGCGGCGCACCGCGATCGAAGAGGCCGGCGGCTGGCAGCACGATACGCTCACCGAAGACACGGATCTTTCTTACCGTGCTCAGCTCAAGGGGTGGAAATTTATTTACCTGCAGGATGTGGAGTGTCCCGCGGAATTGCCGGTGGAAATGACTGCATTCAAAACGCAGCAGGCTCGCTGGGCCAAAGGCCTGATCCAGACAGGAAAAAAGATTCTGCCGCGCGTGCTGCGCAGCGACGCGCCGCTGCACACCAAGATCGAAGCCTGGTACCACCTGACCGCCAACATGAGTTATCCGCTGATGATTCTGCTGTCGGTGCTGCTGATGCCGGCCATGATCATTCGCTTCTACCAGGGCTGGTTCCAGATGCTCTACATCGACCTGCCGCTGTTTATGGCGTCGACGTTCTCGATTTCGAGTTTTTATCTGGTGTCGCAACGCGAACTGTTTCCGCGAAGCTGGCCGCGCGCGCTGCTCTACCTGCCGTTTTTAATGGCGCTGGGGATCGGACTGACGATCACCAACACTCGTGCGGTGCTTGAAGCGCTGGTAGGCAAGAAAAGCGCATTCGCGCGCACGCCCAAATACCGCGTGGTGTCGAAGCTGGATAAAGTCGGAGCCAACAAATACCGCAAGCGCCTGGGATGGGTGCCGTGGGTCGAGTTGCTGATCGGAGCATATTTCGCGGCTACGATTTACTACGCTATCGACAATGAGAATTACATCACCGTGCCGTTCTTGCTGCTGTTCGTCGTCGGATATTGGTACACCGGATTGATGTCGCTGCTGCAAGGGAGATTCGGTGGGGCTGGGCTTAGCACGAGCAACCACACCAAACCGTTCCCGGTCGGCGTGTAAGGTCCTTGTGGTCTCATAACATGTTTATGCGAGAACGATCCTAGAAATTGTGATTGCCGTGGTGAGGATCGTAGTCAAACTTGATCAGCCCGTCTCTGTAGTCAATATGGATGGTAAGTTGGCGGAGGACTGTGGCGCCGAGGAGTCCGGAGACCTCAAGCCCGGCGCCTTTGCTCAGGGCTGACGTATCGAAAGAAATCAGATCGTTATTTTGCTGCTCGATGCCAGCGAATGCGAAGACTATTTTGTCGCTGGTTGATACCTTGGCCACTTCGCCGCTGGCTCCTTGGATGCGGAGGGGAGCACCACCGCGAACTTTGGTCACTGCTCTGGCCGCCTCAGGCGAAATACTGGAACTAAACGCCCCTGTGTCCATCAAGAAGAGACGCTGCGTCTTGCCGTTCAGGATTGTGGGTAGGATGATCAAATGCCCCGAGCGAAACGCGGGAGCATAGTTCTGCATTGTTGGGCTGACATATCGGTCTTCCGGTTCAGGAGATTGTCCGGGTGAAGGTGTTCCGATCCCAGCCAGGTGATCGTCGCCTGAAGTATTCAGGCTCGCGGCCGCACCGGGAGTATCGCTCGGCCGAGGTGGAAGCGGAGACAGCAGAAACTTCAGCATAGGGTAGTCGAGGGTTACGAGGTAGCTGCTGAACACGTCTGTTCCAATAACTCCTGCCATATCAAGGATGTCTTTCCGGTCCGTGACCTCGACCATGCAGTCTCGAAATTCGAGAGGACCGATGCGAATGGAGTCTGCGCGGGCGATATATCCGCCCTGCGGGCCTTTGTCTCCAATGCCCCCAATTTGTGTACGGGCGATGGACTTCAGTCCCGCCCGCTCCGCAACGGCACGACTGATGAGAAGGCCCGACGCGCCCGTATCGACCATCAGGGCGGCCCCTTGGGTATTGTTGAAGACTACCCCCAATCCCCAATTCCGCCTGTATGCCAGTGGAACCAAGGTAAGCTCGGCAGACGAAACATTAGAAACGATTTGGCACTTCTTGTCTTGGTTGTTCGCCCGGTTCTCAAGAGAGTCGAGACCTTTCTCGAAACGAGATCGTTCCTCCTCGTCGAGACCATTCGTCGCCGCGAGAAATTTCTTAAGCTCATCGATCCGCTGCGTCAAGGGAAGAGTGGCGAGCCAAGTCATGCGGATGTCTATGTCGGAGGGATCAAGAGCATGGGCGATGTTAATGGCTCTGCGCTCCGAGGTGTACATGGAATTCAGACGAAGAATGCGGGCGCGGATGAGGTATAGCCGCGGATTACAAGGGTCGAGATGGAACGCTTGATCGGCAGTGCCGGCGGCCTCCGCTACCTTACCCTGGCGGTGCTCGACTTCGGCAAACACCGTGAGAAGAGGCACGGAGTTAGGCGCCCCCGAGAGTTCCGCATTGACGGCGGATGCTGCATCGTCAACCTTCTGCTCCCGCAGGAGGGAGCGCACCAACCCAGC
>Ga0080027_10001049_pt1 | contig 11241 bp, 12 predicted proteins | sample OrgsoiDNA2013046_FD_70962 | JGI IMG/M metagenome (GOLD analysis project Ga0080027, IMG submission 70962) | Permafrost soil microbial communities from the Arctic, to analyse light accelerated degradation of dissolved organic matter (DOM) -... | ecosystem: Environmental > Terrestrial > Soil >...
CTGAAACTCTGGGAGGGCGGTTGCCGACTACTCAGGGATTTTGCGGTAGAAAAGCCGGAAGCGATCCTGGGATACCTCAAAAAAACCGCGGCCAATGCCACGCATGACTATTTCAAGCATGGCCGAAGCCAGACTTCCGGCGGGGATCATTTGCATGTTTCGACCGCCGATGTTGACCCCGAGGCCGGGAGAGAAGGCTATGGCAGCGAAGAGAAGATTGAGTTTGGGGTGTTTCTTGAGGAAATTGATGGGTATCTGCGCCGCTGCTTGACTGGGCCGGACGCCGAGCGCGACCGCATGATTTTCTGGCTGTATTTCCGGCAGGGAATGAGTACGAAAGAAATTGCGGCCTTGCCGGGCATCGGGTTGGGAACAAAGGGAGTTGGAAGCGTGATTGAACGGCTGAAGCAGGGGATTCGGGAGCAGATTCTGGGGGGTGGTTCCCATTCGGCCGAGGATGAAGAGGAAGAGAAAAGCAAAATTCCCGTAGATCTCGTATTGGACCTATAGGGAGTGGCAGGGACCTTGGGAAGACCACTGGATCGACATCTCGATCGCGCGGAGTTGGAGGCGCTGGTAGCTGGGGCCGCCGAGCTCGAGGCGGAGCTGCATGTGGCCGCCTGCCTGGAGTGCGGCGCCAAGGTGGCGGAGTATCGCCGGCTGATGCGGGGGTTATCCAAGTCCCGTGTGTCTGGCGCTTCTAGGCGGGGTGTGGATTGCCCGAAGGATGTGGACTGGGCGGAGGTGGTGGCGGGGTTGTGGCCGGAGTTGAAAACGACACAATTAATGATGCATGCGGCACTGTGTGAGCACTGCGGGCCGCTGTTGCGGGCGGCGGCATCGGGGGATGAGGCAACGCCTCAGGAACAAAAGCTTCTGGCGGAGTTGAAAGCGCCGGCGAGGCCTGAGTTGATTCCGCTGCCGACCGGCGAGCCGAGGCGTGGGTGGCGCGTGCGGTGGTTCGTTCCAGCTCTGGCGGCGCTGCTTCTGGCCGGAGCGTTTGTAGCGGGACCAGGGGCGTCGTCGACTCGAATGTCCAACGCGGAGTTTGCGGAGCTGGCGGTGCGCAGTCATCGGGAACATGCGCAGGGAAGTCTGGCGCTGGACGTGCGGTCGGATTCGCTGCTAGCGGTAAATGGATGGTTTCAAGAGAAATTACCGTTCGCGCTGGCGCTGCCGGAGTCGACGGAGGTTCCGGGCGAAGACCGCCCCAACCGGCTGGAAGGGGCACGCCTGGTGCAGGTTGGCGGCAAGGCTGCCGCTTACGTCGCCTACCAAATGCAGACAGGGAACGCGAGCTTGCCGGTGAGCCTGATGGTGACGCCGAACTCTGTGGCGATGGCTTCAGGCGGGGTGGAAGTGAGCTTCAAGAAAGTAACGTTCCACTACGGCATGGTGGAAGGCTATCGGGTTGTTACGTGGTCGCTGCATGGTTTGACCTACGCGCTGGTGTCCCAGGAAGGGAACACTACACAGCGAGCCTGCATGGTGTGCCACTCGGCCATGAGAGATCGAGACTTAAGCAAGACGCCGGCGCCCGTGCTAACTGCTCGAAACGCTCTTGCTCCGACAATCTAGCCGGGTCTTTCAGATCCGTTTTCCTCGCCTTTCAAAAATCCAATGGATTCGTGTGCTCCAATAAATTGCGTGGTTTCCGTGAAGCGAACAACATCGGACTTGCAAAAGCAAATCTCCTCCCGATCTCGTGATGACTAGTGAGGGCGGTTGCGCCTTCCGAAGTTTCACGGAATGGGAATAACTTGCCACGGCAGCGAGTTATCCATTTGACACACGCAATTTGGCAACAACAACTTAGATCACTGGAGAGCTAACCAAGATGAATTATCAGTCGATGAAAAGCAAGCGAGTCCGCGGTCTGTTCGCAACCGCACTCGTCCTCGCATGCGCATTCAGCGCAGTCAACTACGCGGCGGCGCAAGGCGTCACACCGCCAGTCACTCCCACCGGCATTACACCGCCGGAAGGCAACCGGGCATTTCTTGTGGGTCATGCCCAGGGCACACAGGGTTATGTGTGCCTGCCTGTAGGCACGACCGCTGCATCGTGGACGGTCAACAACGCCCGTCCCGAAGCCACGCTGTTCACCAAATTTTTTGGCCAGGACGTGCAGATCATCACGCACTTCCTCAGCCCAGACACCCACCCGAAAATTACTGATCCCAGACCGCTGCCTTTCGCCAATGCGACCTGGCAGAGTTCCCTGGACAGCAGCAAGGTTTGGGCGGCGCAGGTGAATTTCATAACTGCCGGCACCGACCCGAGCTGCCCGCACAGCGGCTCGATTGCCTGTCTGCTTCTGCAATCGGTTGGGAACCAGGTGGGGCCGACCGGTGGGAAGATTCTGGCCGGTACCACTTATATCCAGCGTCTGAACACGAACGGTGGATTGGCGCCCACAACGGGGTGCGCTGTACCTACCGATGTGGGTCATCAAGCTCTTGTGCCGTACTCGGCGGACTACTACTTCTTCCGCGCCGAGGACTAAGCACAGATCTCCCCCAGGGAGGCGGGATGCGCACACGAGTGCATTGAATCGGTGCTCCTTGTGTGAGCTCCCGCAACTGTTTTACGAATTGGAGGATGTTGTGCATAACGGGCGGATTATTCAAGAACTTCTGGAACTCGTGGAGCGCGTTGGTGGTGGGATCTTCGCTTCTGCTACTCCTCGAGTGTCGGGCTTGACTGCGCCTCAGGGGCCTGTTCCAAATGACGGCGAGTCGGCGGCACAGCGAGACAGGGGTCGCGATTTACGCTGAGTGGCTGGCGAGGGGGATCCGTCCCGTCGGCCGGGATGGCGAGGTCACTCTTTGGCGTCAGGCCTAGGCCGGGAGCGCGGTTAGTTTGCCCTCATCATTCTTCCGGATATGGGCCATAGGAGTCTTGGGGTCGTGGGTGAATATCAGGAGCCAGTTGTTGGGGAGGGCTTCGGAGTAGAGGCGTTTGCGGTTTTCAATCGTGGCTAGAGGGTCGAGATCGAATGCCATGACCCAGGTGGGGTCGAGGTGGAAAGTCGTGGGAACGAGATCGCCGGTGTAGCAGGCGGTTTGGCCTTGGCTTTCGATCAGGACAGCTTGCATGTTGGCAGTGTGGCCGGGGTACAGGCGGGTGCTGATTCCGGGCAGGATTTGCTGGCCACCGCGGAGGAGAGTCATTTGGCCGCTGCGGATTAGCGGGCCGTAGTTTTCGTCTAAATAGCTGACTTTGTCGCGGTCTAATTGTAAGAGGCTGTGTTCGTATTCTCCGGCTTGGGCGAAGTATTTTGCTTTTGGAAATGTGGGGACGATTTCGTTGTTGCGGCGGATTGTGTTCCAGCCGCAGTGGTCGAAGTGAAGGTGGGAGTTGATGACGATGTCGATGTCTTCGGGGGCCACGCCGGCTTTATGGAGGTTGTTGAGGAGTTGCGGGTTGTTGCCGTGAATCTTGGTTTGCTTCTCGTTGAGTTTGTTGCCGATCCCGGTTTCGACAAGGACGTTTTTTTCGCCGGTGCGGATTAGTAGGGAGTTGAGGCCGCTGGTGATGCGGTTTTTTTCGTCGGCCTGGACACGGCGCTCCCAGAGGACTTTGGGGACTACGCCGAAGAATGCGCCTCCGTCGAGATAGTAGGTGCCGTCGGAGATGATGCTCAGTTCGAAATCGCCGAGAGTGTGCGGCATGAATTCCTATTCGCGGTAAAGCTCTGATTCTGGAACGACTTGATCGAGCGGTCTGGCGGTCTCGCCGCGTCCGGCGCGTTGCATAGCGGAGAAGCGTGAGCCGCGGGCGTCGACGTTCGGCGCGAAACGGGCGAAGCCGGTGAGCGTTGGGATGTCGTCGTAGATAGCCTCCATGCCTCCTCGCATGCAGTAAGTCTCGTGCCAGAAGCCGGTGCCGCCGGATTCTTTCAAGAAATTTGTCCACCAGGTTCGGTGGGGCTCGCTGCGCGTCCATGCCAAGAGGCTGTCCATGTCGCGCCAGTACTGCCGCATTCCGATGTGCGTGGGGAAAAGGGAATAGAAGACGCGTTCGTGGAGGAGGAGGCCGTCGGGTTTGGCGGCGACCGAGGCGTCGATTTGCGGGCCCAGGCCGATAGCGGTTTTCAGGCCGGTTAGGGTGTTGACGCGGAGGCCTAGGTAGATGACAACCAGATCGGGGTAAGCGCTGAGGTCGACGGTTGTGCGGGTTACGCTTGCGGGCATTGTGCTCTTGGCTTTTCTCGGTAACAGGTACAGTCTGCGGAGCTTTTCACGGGCAAGAGTGCCCGTTCCACACGAGCTTGCTACTTCTTTTTGTCGGACTTCTTGGAGCTGGACTTGGAATCCGACTTGGAATCCGACTTCGATTCGGATTTCGACTGTGATTTCGATTCCGACTTGGAGTCGGAGGTGTCGACCTTGGACGAGCTGTCCTTGGAGTCCTTGGCGCCGGAGTCTTTATCTACCAGCTTCGCCGACGAACCCGTGTCGGAGGATTCGCTGTCGGAAGAACCTCTGTCCGACGATCCGGAGGAGCCTTTCTTGGCATAGTCGGTTACGTACCAGCCACTGCCTTTGAATTGGACGGCGGCGGCGGAAATGAGCTGTTCGACTTTCGAGCCGCATTCCGGACACTTGGTGATGGGACGGTCGGAAAACTTTCGGATTCTCTCGAAGCGGTGTTTGCACTTGGTGCACTGATATTCGTACAGGGGCATCGGGTTTGATTTTAACAGTGATTGGGGAGGTACGGGAGCGGGGGAAGGACTAGAGCAGGATTACGCGGGCGGGGGCGCCCGCGCCACACAAACCTTCTGCTATGCTCCGGCCTATGCGTGGCGATGTTACTGCGGCTGGGACGTTGTACGTGGTGGGGACGCCTGTGGGGAATTTGCAGGACATAACCCTACGGGCGATTGAGGTCTTGAAGGAAGTGGATCTGATCGCTTGCGAGGATACTCGGCACACAGCGACGCTGCTTTCACATTTTAATATTGGAACACCTACCGTCAGTTATCACGAGCACAATGAGCAGGAGCGGGCTGAGGAAATTCTGGCGAAGTTGAAGAGTGGCGTGCGGGTGGCTTTGGTGAGCGATGCCGGGATGCCTGGGATTTGCGATCCCGGGTACCGGGTGGTGACCCTGGCCGTAGAGAACGGGTTGCCCATCGTGCCGGTGCCCGGGGCTTCGGCTGTGGTGCTGGCGTTGGCGGCCAGCGGCTTACCCACCGATGCATTTGGGTTTGGAGGGTTTCTTCCGGCGAAGAGCGGGCAGAGGAGGAAAGTTCTGGAGGGAATTGCGGGTTCGCTGCGGACGGAAGTTTTTTATGAGGCGCCGCACCGGGTAGTGGAGTCGCTCGCGGATTTGGTCGATGTGCTGGGTGGTGGGCGCCGTGTGGTTGTCGCGCGCGAGTTGACCAAGCTGCATGAGGAGTTTTTGCGCGGGCCGGCGGAAGCGGTGTTGGAGACACTCAGACAGCGGGGAGATGTGAAGGGCGAGATTACCTTGCTGATTGGGAAGGCGCAGGCTGGGGTGGCGCCGAAGATTTCTCTGCGAACCCGGATGGAGCAGGTGATGCGGGACGAGACGCTGGACGCAAAAGCTGCCTTGAAGAAGGTGGCGAAGGAATTCGGGTTGGGGAAGAGTGAGGCCTACCGGGAGTGGCAGAGAGGGAAATAGGCCGGAGCGTCGCTTTGGACGATAGTGGAAATGGGCTATTTTAGCGCTTCCGAAGAGGGCCGGAAGGCTCAAACCCGCTCCAGATTTGCCCAATTAGGCACTTCTCACTGGAAATCTTGGAAAATAGCCCGAAAAGTGCTGTTTTCCACAGCCGACTGCGCTAAGATGCGCGCAGTACAGTATTTTCCAACTGAAGGTTTTTCGAAGGAGGATTCATGGCTGCAGGTATGACCAAGAGTCAAGTCGTCCGCTACCTGGCGGAAAAGACGAGCTTGAGCAACAAGGATACAGCTGCGTTTTTGGAACAGGTCGTTGACCTGGCGGTGAAGGAAGCCAAGAAGAATGGCTTGTTCGTTCTTCCTGGTCTGGGCCGTTTGAAGAAGGTACACCGCAAGGCGCGCATGGGCCGCAACCCGCAGACGGGCGAGGCCATCAAGATCGCGGCGAAGACGACGGCGAAGTTCTATCTTGCCAAGTCCGCGAAGGATGCCATCGCACCGAAGAAGGCGTAGTTTTCGCTTTTGCTAGAATAGAGAGGGCCGGATTTGATCCGGCCCTTTTTGTTTTTGGAATGTCTCCCGTTTAGTGCGCGTAGTCGTTCTTGATGATTTCTCCGCCCTTCATCACGAATTTGACCTGCTGGAGGGTGGTGACGTCGGAGAGGGGGTCGCCGTCGACGGCTACGATGTCAGCCCACTTGCCGGCTTCGATCGAGCCTACTTTATCGGACCAGCCGAGTAGATCCGCGGCGTTGACCGTGCCGGTGCGGATGGCCTGGATAGGCGTCATGCCAAGGCGGACGTAGACTGCGAACTCGTGGGCGTTGAGGCCGTGGGGGTAGACCGCGGCGTCGGTGCCGAGGGCTACTTTTAGTCCGGCGTCGAATGCCTTCTTGAGATTCTTTGCGCCTTGCGCGGAGACCATGGCCATTTTCGCTCTCAGAAAATCTGGAAGGTTGGCTTTGTCGGCGTTTTCACGGTTCCAGTCCATTAAGTAGAGAGTTGGGACGATATAGGTGCCGTTCTTTTTCAGGGTCGCGATGGAAGCGTCGTCCATGAGGTGACCGTGTTCGATGGAGTCGACGCCTGCTTCCGATGCGAGTTGCACGCCTTGTGCTCCGTGGGCGTGGGCGGCCACCTTGCGGCCCAGGCGGTGCGCATCGGCGACGATTGCCTTCATTTCTTCCAGTGTGAATTGCGACGCGTTGGGGTCGTCGCCTTTGGAGAGGACGCCGCCAGTGGCGCAGATCTTGATCACATCGGCGCCATACTTGATGACTTCGCGAACTTTGTGCTGGACGGCTTCGACACCGTCGGCCACGCCGTCGGCGGAGGAGTGGAATTCGTAAGGCAGGAGATCATTGTCGCAGTGGCCGCCGGTGATACCGAGGGCAGGGCCGCTGGCCAGGATGCGCGGACCGGGCACATCGCCTGCGTTGATGGCGTCGCGCAGAGCGATGTCGCTGTAGCCTCCGGCGCCAACGTTGCGCACGGTGGTGAATCCGGCGAGGAGTGTGATGCGCGCGTTCTTTGCGCCGATGAGGGCCTCGCGCGGAGTGGAGATGGCAAGGCCGTCGTAACCAAAATGTCCGGGATCCATGGTTAGGTGCGTGTGAACGTCGATCATTCCCGGCAGGACTGTAGCTTGGGAGAGGTCGACGATAGTGGCGCCCGCGGTGTTGGCTTCATTTGCCGCGGCGGAGCTGGCGGAACCGACGCTGACGATTTTGTCATTCTCGATGACGATGGTCTGGTCACGGAGGAGCTGTCCGGACTTTACGTCGAGCAGGCGGCCGGCCTTAACGACGACGCGGTGGGCGGGGGTTTGCGCGGGGCTCAGGATTCCGCAGAGCAATGCGACGACAACGGCCAGGACGAAGCGCTGTGTAAGTTTCATTGAATCTCTTTCTCGGATCATATTGTGCTGCGATTGCGAATTGGCTGTTAAGGACTTTTAGCGGCGGCCGTCAAGGCCCCAGGTTTGCCCGGAATCAGCCATGAAGAAAATGATGAAGAGAAACAGCAGCGGAATATGATCGAGCTCGGCTCCGAAATATTGCCAGACGGGTGCATCATGTCCTGGTCCCCACCAGGTAGCTAGGGTCAGGCTGAGCATGTGCAAAGCACCAAGTACGGACGCGGCCCGAACCCAGAAACCGATCAGAAGACAGAGGCCGATCGCCATCTCGATGATGCCGACCAGGTAAGCGAACAGAACGGGATGCGGAAGAACCACCGCCGAGAGAAAGCCCTTGTAGAAACCGACCGCCTGGCTTTGCACGAAGCCGGAGACGTACTGCTCGAACCCGCCGTGGGCGAAGGCGTAGGTGAAGAGCTTGTACTGTCCGAAAAGGATAAAGATGATGGCCGTGAGGATGCGGATAAGGGCGATGGTTTTTTGTAGCGGACTGGAAATGCGCGCCATAGGCTCCTGCACAGAAGAGTATTGGGCGGAATTATACGGCCTGGGGCTTTTCGCTCAAAACCTGAAGGCAGATCCGGCGCTGCGGATTGCATATACCTGCTCGTCGCAGCGGGGCGTTGGAGGATTCCACGGTCCTCTTTGGTTCCCAACCTAAGGTGGGACGCTGGTTTCCCCGCATCTCACCCTCGGGGGCTGGGCATTCCCTGCTGGATCTGCGACATACGTTAGTTGAATAGGGGCCCTCGGCGACTTTGTCATCCAGGGGCGAGTTTCCCCCGTTTCCCCGAAAAATCTAATTTTCGACGCCGTAACTTTTCGGTCATTTTCGGGGACTACTTGATTGAGAACGTATTGATTAAGAACGTGGGCGCGGAGGAGCAACTTGAAGGCGCTGGAAGACAAGAGCCTGGCGAACCCGAACGACGAACGGCTGCTGGTGGAGGCCGCGCGGGAGGACCCCGCGCGCTTCGGCGAACTTTACGAGAACAATTTTGAACGGGTTTACGCCTACCTGGCGCGCCGGGCGCGGGATCGCGACGAAGCACAGGACTTGACGGCGGAGGTTTTTCATCAGGCTCTGGCCGGGCTGCCGCGGTATGAATGGCGCGGACTGCCGTTTATCGGGTGGCTACTGGGGATTGCGGCGAATGTGCTGGCGGATCGCTGGCAGCGGGCGACCCGGTTGCAGGAAGTCGTCACCGGCGAACTGGAACAAGTCGGGGTTGAAGATGATGTTGAACGTCGAGCGATTCTGTATCAGATCGTGGATTCATTGCCCGCCGATCAGCGGCAGGTGATCCTGTGGCGTTTCGTCGGGCAGAAGAGTTTGCGGGAGATGGCTGCGGAACTGGGGCGGAGCGAGGGGGCGGTTAAGCAGCTGCAATTGCGGGCGCTACAGAATCTTCGGGAACGTATTTCGTGAAACATCATTTGACTACCGAACAAAGTTAAGGAGCAGTCATGGCTAACATTTCAGTTGCAGATCAGTTGGACGACGCCATCGAGATGATGATTGCGGAACCCGGATCGGCGCCCCCGAGGGTGGATTTGAAGATTGGCGAGCTGCTGGGGATCGCTGCGGAGTTGCGGTTGCTGCCCGATCCGGCATTCCGGGTGGCGTTGAAGGTGGAATTGCTTGGCGCGAGCTCCAGCCAGACGACCGCCATAGCCGGTGTGGAACGGAAACCGGCCCGGAGCGACCGCGAGGCTGTCCTGCCGACTCTGTTTGGCGCCGGCTCACAACATCATCCGTCAAGCCGCGAAGGCTTCGGCGTTTCGGTGGCGCTCCACGCTGCGTTGCTGCTGGGGATTGCCGCCTCGGGGCTGTGGTTGGTCAACGGATCGGAACTCACGCCGCAAGTCCACACCATATTCATTGCGGACACAGTTTCTATGCCGCGCACAGCCGACGGACGGGACAGTGGCGGTGGAACGAGGGAGAAGCAGCCGGAAACCAAGGGAAGCCTGCCTCGCGTCGCTCGCGAGCAACTCACTCCTCCGACCATCGTTGTGCCTAGGGAGCAGCCCAAGTTGGCGGAGGACATGACTCTTGTCGGGCCGCCGGAACTCTCCCAGCCACAGACTTCTCAGGTCGGCAATCCGCTGGCGTCGATTCTCGGACCGCCGTCCAACGGGAGCGGTTCGGGTGGCGGAATCGGCACCGGCCATGGCGGCGGAATTGGGGGCGGTGAAGGAGCGTACCGCGTGGGCGGAGGGGTATCGGCGCCGCGACCAATTTACGACCCTGATCCCGAGTACTCCGACGAAGCCCGGCAGGCGAAGTACCAGGGTACGGTCATGCTCTGGGTGGTGGTCGGTGCCGATGGGAGGGCGCGCGAGATCCGAGTGCAGCAGTCGCTGGGCATGGGCCTGGATGAAAAGGCCATCCAGGCGGTACGGGGATGGAAGTTTGCGCCGGGGATGAAAGATGGGGTGCCGGTAGCTGTGCAGGTCAATATTGAGGTCGTTTTCCGGCTGCTGTGAAGTGGCTTCCAAGAGGGCGCGGGCCAGCGGGCTTTTTAGGCAGACCTCCTTTTGCGACCTTCTAACCATCTTATTTTCAACCTATTAGCCGAACAGAAGAACTACAGACCGATTCTATGCGCAGACCATTGTGGCTTTCGCGGGGCAGGAGCAATGTGCGAACTGTCAGCCGGATTTACCCGGCTTCGACGAGGAGAAACCACAATGAAAAACCTACGTACTCTGCTGGCTTCAGCCCTTTTAGTGGCGGCAGTATCCATTTCGGCCCAGGCCGACGAGAGTCGCCTCTTTTCGGTGACTGTCCCCTTTGCCTTTACGGTGGCGAACCCTAACCTGCCCGCCGGAACCTACACCGTTTACGCGCAATCTCCACAGAACATGGTGAGATTGCAGAGCGCTGACTTTCAACAGTCGGCTTGCTTTCCGGTTGTTCGCGCGATCGGACGCGAAACCTCAGATAAAGCGAAGCTGGTGTTTCGCCGCATCGGCGGCCAGGCGTTCTTAACCCAGGTGTGGGATGGCAGGAGCGAACTCCATCGCGATCCGCAGACAGGCAAACTGGCGCGCGAGTTGGCTAAGGCTGGTAACAGCGTGGAGGTGGCAGCAGGAACCGGCTCCCGTTAGGGGGCAGGCGTTAACGGGAAGAGGGCACTCCGATGAGTGCCCGTTCTTGTTTCGGCACAGGCAGGGCCATCAAAAGTTATCCACCATCCAGACATTGTTTTCTCCCGTGGACACATTCAGTGCCGCGTAGCGGCCGTCGGGGGAGGGGATGGCCCAGGCAAATTGCGTGTGGGGGTCGCTATCCAAGAGGACATGAGCATTGCCTTCGAGATCGACGTTCAGGATGACGGACTGGCCTGCGGGAGTGACGCTTCCAACCAGAAGGCTCTTCCCGTCGGGCATCCAATCGGCGCCGCGGAGGACAGGCCAATCTTTGACGGCTACGTCGCGGGTCGCGCCAGTATTCAGCGAGAGGAACTGGAGCCTGCCCCGGCGCTCGTCGGTGATCACCGCCAGCAGCGAGCCATCGGGGGAAAGGCCATAGTTGGGCCAACCGTTGAAGCGGGCGACCTCGTGTCCCGCGCCGCTTTGTAGGTCGAAGGTGGTGAAGGAACTGGTCGCGCCAAGAAAGTCATTGACCACACAAACCGTCGAAGGCGCGCGGGAGCACGCAAAATT
>Ga0080027_10001050_pt1 | contig 11231 bp, 10 predicted proteins | sample OrgsoiDNA2013046_FD_70962 | JGI IMG/M metagenome (GOLD analysis project Ga0080027, IMG submission 70962) | Permafrost soil microbial communities from the Arctic, to analyse light accelerated degradation of dissolved organic matter (DOM) -... | ecosystem: Environmental > Terrestrial > Soil >...
ACGTGGAGCTCGTAGTCTCCCCCGCGCACCGAGAGCAAGACGCCGCCGTCGATCGCGGGCGCGCGCACCAGCGGCCCGTCGATGACCTGCTGGGTGATCCGCTTGGCCAGCGGATAGCCGTCCTCGGCGGCGGCGAGCAGCTGCGCGTAGATGGGCGCCGCCAGCACCAGCGCGTACGGACCGCTGATCCCCGCCCCGCGCAGGGTCTCGCGCGCGGCCAGGATCGCGGCCGGCAGCTGCCGCACGTCGGCGGGCAGCTTGTGCGCCGCGTGCGGGCTGGCCGGAATGATCCCCTCGATGTGCGCGGGCCCGAAGCCGTTGAAGATCGCCGCGTCCTCGGCGTGGGCCGCCTTCTCGGCGGCCGTCACCACCGCGTCGAGATCGGGATCGGGCGCGCCCCGCGGCACCGAGTCGAGCTCCGACTGCGCGAGGCGGATCGGCACGCGCACCTCGATGAGCTGCTGCACGCGCCGGATGCCGACCTGCACGTCGGGATCGGTGCCGGCGGCGAGCAGATCGAGGCGCCCGGTGTTGACGGCCGCCAGGTCCCAGCCGTGCGGGCCGCGAAAGTCGACGATCCGCCGGCCCGCGAGGTTGAGCTTGAGGACGCGCGCCGCCTCCGCGTCGACGGCCGCGAACGCATCCGCCGTGATGGGCGCGTGGTTTCGCTTGAGCAGATCGTGCGTCATGGGTTGATCCTCAGGCTGCCGATCGCGAGCGAGGCGGGCTGGGTTGCGCTCTTGTGGGCCGAAGGACCGCCGGACGCCGACGCGCCGCCGGCCGCCTTGGCGGCGCCCTCGATCTCCGTGATTGGAATGTTGGTGAACAGGTACGTCCGCGCCGTCTCGTCGAACTTGGGATCGTGCCGCCTGATCCACTCCAGCGTCATCATCGCGTGCTCCACTTCTTCATTGCGGTTGTGAAGCATCACCGCCTTGAGCGCCTCGTCCTTGGAGGCGTCGGCGCGCTGCTGGTACCAGTCGATCGCCTCCAGCTCCTCCATCAACGACAACAGCGCCCGATGCAGATCCTTGGTCGGCTCCGGCAGCAGCGCGACCTCCTCGTGGTACCCCTCGTGGCTCATGCGTCGGGAATATAGACCGGGATTGCCGATGGGCCAGGGGGGATCGCACGCTCGGGGCCGGACTGCCGGCGGGCGACCTAAAAACCGGCGCGGCCTGGTCCGGGGTCGACCCGCGCCGGCCGTCCGCCCGACCGACGGACGCTACTTGGGCTTGGCCGCGCGCAACGAGGCGGAGTTGATGCAGTAACGTTGCCCGGTCGGCGCCGGACCGTCGTCGAACAGGTGGCCGAGGTGCCCGCCGCAGCGCCGGCAGCAGACCTCCGTGCGCATCATGCCGTGTGAGGTGTCGGTCTCGGTCGCGACCGCACCGGCGGCGACCGGCGCCGTGAAGCTGGGCCAGCCGGTCCCCGAATCGAACTTGGCGTCCGACGAGAAGAGGTCGGCGCCGCACCCGGCGCAAAGGTAAGCCGCGTCCTCGTGCGCGTTCCAAAGCGGGCCCGAAAACGCCCGCTCGGTCCCCTTTTGCCGCAGCACCTCGTATTGCTCGGGGGTCAGCGTCGCCCGCCATTCGGCGTCGGTCTTCTCGACCTCGTGGGGCTCGTCGGCGGTCGCCGCCGTCTTGTCGACCTTCTCCGCCATCGTCGGCGGATTATATCCTGGTACACTCGCGGCGCCTTGATTTCCGCCGACCGCGTCCTCATCACCGTCACCGGCCCGGATCGCACCGGCGTGACGGCCAACCTGACCGGCATCCTCGCGCAGCAGGGGGCCACGCTGCACGACATCGAGCAGGTGGTCGTGCAGGGTCAGCTCACCCTGTGCCTGGTGGTCGGCGTCCCCGAGACGCGCGACGTGCTCAAGGAGCTCCTGTTCGCCGCCAAGGAGCTGGGCATGGAGCTGAACTTCAAACCGGTGCCCGCCGATGTCGCCGCGACCGAGACGCCACCCGTAACCGAGGGGCGCCGCTTCGTCATCACCGCGATCGGGCCGACGCTGGGCGCACCGCACTTGCACGCGATCGCGACGGCGCTGGCCGCGGAGGGCGCCAACATCGAAAAGATCGGGCGGCTGTCGGAGAACACGCTGGCGTCGGTCGAGATCCACGCGCTCTTGCCGGCGGATCGCGATAGCGAGGTTCTCAAGCGGACGCTGCTGGCGGTGGCGACCAGCACCGGCTTCGACGTCTCGTTGCAACCGGAGAGCCTCTACCGCCGATCGAAGCGGCTGGTGGTCCTGGACATGGACTCGACGCTGATCCGGATCGAGGTCATCGACGAGCTGGCGCGCGCCCACGGCGTCGGCGCGGAGGTCGCCCGCATCACCGAGCGCGCGATGCAGGGCGAGATGGACTACGACGAATCGCTGCGCCAGCGCGTCGCGCTTCTCAAGGGACTGGACGTCAAGGTGCTGGACCGGATCGCCGCCGACCTGCCGCTCACCGAAGGCGCCGAGACGATGGTGCGCGTGCTCAAGCGCCTCGGCTACAAAATCGCCGTCATCAGCGGCGGCTTCTCGCGCGCGGCAGAGGCGCTCAAACGCCGGCTGGACATGGACTATGCCTATTCGAACAACCTCGAGGTGGTGGGCGGCAAGCTGACCGGGCGCGTGATCGGGCCGATCGTCAACGGGCAGCGCAAGGCCGAGCTGCTGGAGACGATCGCGCAAGCCGAGGGCGTGCTGCTGGATCAGGTGATCGCCGTCGGCGACGGCGCCAACGACGCTCTGATGCTGGAGCGCGCCGGCCTGGGGATCGCCTTCCACGCCAAGGCCAAGCTGCGCGAGCACGCCGATACCAGCATCTCCGGGGCGGGGCTGGACGCGATCCTGTACCTGCTGGGGCTTTCGGCGCGCGAGCTGCAGGAGGTCGAGTGAGGCGGACGAGCCGGGCGACCCCGGAAGGTCGAGTGGCTCGAGCGACCGCGAGAGGCCGAGTGGCTCGAATGAAAGTGCCTTGACGGGTAAACTCCGGAGGCATAAGCATGCGCCCGTAGCTCAACTGGATAGAGCATCGGCCTTCTAAGCCGAGGGTCGCAGGTTCGACTCCTGCCGGGCGCGCCGCCGCGAAGTGCGGCGACTGAGAACGAAAAACTTAATATCGACACACCTGGTGGGTGTAGCTCAATTGGTAGAGCATCGGTCTGTGGCACCGAGGGTTGCGGGTTCAATCCCCGTCACTCACCCAAATACTTCGACACCTTAGGTTCGTTTTTAGGCTCTGTCGCCCAGGTTCGAGAAGGGCGATCGCATTCCGTAGCTCCCCGGGCGCGAGTTGCATGTAGCGGTTGGTCACCGCGACCGATGAGTGACCGGCCAGCTCCTTGATCGCGACTGCCGGCGCCCCGCGCATGGCGAGGTGCGAGCAGAACGAATGCCGAAGCGCATGCCAGCCCGTCACGCGGAGACCCGCCCTCTTCTCTTGTCTCTTGATGCCCGCCCTCATGGTGGTGTTCGTCCATCTCGATCCGTTCTCCCGGCAGAACACCAACTTTCCCTTTCAGATGACGGATCGCCTTGAGGGCGCCCGCCGCTCGCGTCGTGAGAGGAATCTTGCGATCCCTCCCGCTCTTCGGCGCGCCTACCGAGCCGCGCCAGTCGTCGATACGCCTTCACGCTCTTGTCTCTCCGCCCGGCACGGCCCCATTGGATGCCTGCCCTGACGGCTGCTACGATTGTGGGGCCTTGACTGCCGAACCCGCCAGATCGCCCATTGATGCCGTTCGTGCTGAGCAATCCGCGCGCGTGGCCGCCATGTTGGAGCGATGGGCCACCGAGGATGTCTCAGACGAGCCTGGGTGGGACATAGACCAAGTCGAACCGATCAGGTTCTCCTTGGCTTCGGCAACGGCGTCGTCCAGTCCTTAGCTATTGCTCGATCTGCCGTCTTGGGGAACGTCTACACCGACAGCCGCCAACACAGTGACGAGCAAAAGCAAGCGACCGATACCTTCCCCAAAGTACACCGGCCCGTGGTTCATCTACTATTTCGAGCGCCATCCTGCGGACGACCCCGCACGCCCCGTTCCCGGCCGTTCCTTTCTGACCGGGTGCCCTACGAAGGTCCAGGCGATGATGAAGGCCGTCCTGATGGCTATCGCCGCGGCGCCCCCGCCGGCGTTCAGCGGTGGCGGAAAGTGGGAAGCCATGCACGGCGATATGAGCGGATTTTTCGAGATCCGTGTCGACGGGCCGCAGCGCCACCACTATCGTCTCTTTTGCGTACTGGAACGGGATGGCGCGAAGGTGGGTCTGGCCGGCCCGAGCATTGTCGTCATCGGCGGCAAGGACAAACCCTTCCGAACTCAGCTCTCCACCCAAGAGTACGGCCACGTCCGCGAGCTCGGCGCCGAATACCGGCGACGTTCACCCAGAAGCGTCGAGGCACCCTGACGCGCTACCCAGCCTTATGGTACGCGTCGGCCCCTGCGTCCCGTAGCTCCATCTCCATCCGAAGCGCGGCCGCGATCTTCAACAGGGTCGTCAGCGTGGGATTCTGGCCCTCGGCCGAGAGCAGCCTCCGCATGACGGCAGGCTCGGCGCCGATCCGACGAGCGAGCTCCGCCTTCGTGAGGCCGCGCTTGATCCGCGCCCGGTCGAGCGCCCGCAGGAAGGCGTTGGTCGCCTTGTCGACTGCCGCGATCTCGGTTCGCGCAGCATGGAACTCACGGGCGAACTCCGGGTCCTTGAGCTGCTTTTCAAGATCCAGGTCGAAGCTGGTCTTCCTGCGACCGGAGGTGGACTTCATTTTCGGCACTTGAGCGTAGCTTATACGCTACGGATGCCGAAGGCAACTCCACGCCCCTGATGGACGTGATCCAATCGTCCGGGCAAGATCGGGTGCAGGCCATCGTGACAAAGAAGAAGCCCTCCTCGACGACGCCAGCGTCCAAAGACGCGATTCGTCGGGCCCATCATTGGCTCTGCGCTGTCCACTAGAATTTGACCGCATCGACCGGACCATCGCCGAAAACCGCTCTGGAGCCTTCGGGTGGGGATTCGAGGATTGCTCAAGACCGGTGGCGTGTGTGCCTCGCAATTGTTGGCATGGCTCTACAGATTGACGTTATGCTTTAGCCCCAATATGCGAATAACTCTTAAGATCGGTTCAATCCTTCTTTGCGTTTCCCTTGCCGCGTTGGGATGCGGTTCTGGTCCCGCTACCGCAGGTGGGATCGTTCGTTTGATCGCGCCGCTATCCACTGCAACGGTTACGTCGCGACGACCGACGTTTCGTTGGGTACTGGCGACCGGTAACGATGGTGCGCACGTTCAGATCTGTCGCGATCGCGCCTGCACCATCGAGGTCGCGGCATTCGATGCCACCGGTTCCAGCGCCGCACCAACCACCGACCTGCCGGCCGGAACTCTATTTTGGCGGGCCTTTGGCCGGAGAGGTGCGGCGACCGCGGCCGCCTCCAGCTTCACTTGGGAATTCACCGTCGGTGCCCGCAGCGCCCCCGTCGACACCTCGTGGGGAAGCACCCTGGATGTGAACGGCTACGGCTTCGCCGACATGATCGTCGGCCCGCGCGTCTACCTGGGTGGCACCGCGCCGTCGACCGGCGCCTCGATGACGCTGGACAACATCGACAACCTGGGCGGGGACTTCGGCGGCTTCTACGGTCCAGCGGGAAGCGCGGGTGACGTGAACGGCGACGGCTTCGCCGACTTCGTGGTCCGAGATAACGGATTGCCCTCGGATACGGTGGCCGCCTATGTGTACCTGGGGAGCGCCACGGGCTTGCCGACGGCCCCATCGATCACGCTCAACGGACGGGTGGGGCCCACCGAGACCGGCTCGGTTGCGGGTGTCGGGGACGTCAACGGTGACGGCTACGCCGATATCCTAGTGGGGGACGGCTATGCCGGTACGGGCCAGGACATGGGTGCCGTCTATCTGTATCTCGGGGGTGCATCGGGATCCTCTCCCGATCCGGCCCTCACGATTACGGGACCGTTAGCCCGGTTCGGTTATTCGGTGGCGGGCGCGGGAGACGTGAACGGCGACGGCTATGCAGACGTGGTCGTCGGAGATTACGGCTTGGCGGGTGTGGGCAGCACCCCGAGCGCGTTCGCGTATGTTTACCTGGGTGGCGCGAACGGGTTGTCGGCGACGCCGCTGGTCGCTCTGACCAAGCCCGACGGCACTAGCCTGGACGGCATCACCGTGGCGAGCGCGGGAGACGTGAACGGCGACGGCTACGCGGACCTGCTGGTCGGCGTCCCCGCCGGCGAGATGGGTGGGGCCTATCTCTATTTGGGGGGTCCTAACGGACCGCCGGCGACCCCATCCTCAACCTTCGCCGGGATCGACGGCGAGTTCGGTACGGTGCTGCTGGGTGCGGGAGACGTCGACGGCGACGGTTATGCCGACGTCGTGATCACCGATCCCGGGTTGTTGCCGGGTGGCGACGCCCCGGGCACGCCGGGGAACACCGGCGTGGCGTTCTTGTACCTGGGGGGCGCAGCCGGACCCTCGACGACCGCGTCCTTCACACTCGTCAATCCCGATTCCAGCGGTCTCACCAGACCATTTCAAGGTTGGATGGGCGCGGGAGACGTGAACGGCGATGGCTATGCGGATATCACCGCCGCGGTATTAGGCAACACATCGTTCGGATATGTTTTCCTGGGCAGCGGCAGCGGAACCGTCTTGCCGACACCGTCGATCACACTCGAGTAACCTCACCTCCACCTGGCGCGCCATTCCCCTCTACGGCGGATTCTTCGTGGGCTCGAAATCGACTTTGAACTGGAGCGGGGGCCGCCAGGGCGGACACATGGGTCGCCTTCCTGCTACCATCATCCTATGTCGTCAGTCCTTCGGGCTCGGGTCCAGGGCGGCAAGCTCATCGTGGAGGATCGGGTCGATCTTCCCGACGGCGCACAGGTCCATCTCCGCATCGTCGAGAATGAGGACAAGCTGGACGACGAGGATCGGGCGCTCCTCCACCGAGAAATCGATCTTTCGCGGGCCGAAGCGGCGAGCGGCGCCACGGTATCGGCGCAAGAGGCCCTCGCAGCCTTGCGCGCCGCCCGCCGTGAATGAGCAAGTTCCGGGTTCGCCTCACGAAGCGGGCGCTCGGACATCTGCAGCGGATCGATGCCTGGTGGCGAGAGAACCGAGTCGCAGCTCCTGAGCTGTTCGAAAGCGAGGCCGAAAGGCGCTCGATCTCTTAGCCGAAACGCCCCTCGTGGGCGTTCCCTATCAGCGGCTGAGCGGCCCTCCAATCCGGCGGCTCCTGCTGATCGAAACGCGGTACCACATCTACTTCGACACGAACGAGGACGCCGGCGAGGTCGTGGTAGTGGCCGTCTGGCATGCTTCCCGGGACCGGCCGCCGCCCGTCTCCCACCGATAGGCACGCACCGAGGTGCGCCTGGGCGACAGGTGGGCGACAAAGAGTTTGGCGAGGGGCGACGGGGGATCAGCCCGTAGTGCTCGCGCGCGCGCACCCAAATCCGGCATCGTCGTCACCAGATCTTGTCGCCCACCTGTCGCCCAGATGACCCGAATTCAGCCGATTTCACCGACCCCCAACCGATTCCAACCGACCTCTCCCGAAAAGTCCGAAGCTCGCGTGATTGTTGTGCAAGTCGGCGCGATGCTTGGTGTTGTTCGTTGTGGTCCCTAGAGTTTCAATCCCCGTCACTCACCCTAGAATTTGAACTATTTAGGTTAGATTCTGGCTTCGTTGCGCAGCCCCATCGGCTGCGCCGCCGGTGCTGCTACCACGCGCAGACCGCCGACGGCATCAGCGCACGACCAGGATCGCGAAGTCGTCCGAGACGTACAGCGCACCGGCTGCGTCGACCGCTAGTGCCTGCGGTGTTACAAGCCCTCCCGGCAGGGGACCGAGCATCAGAGCGTGCTGCTCGAGCACGCCGACGAGCGTCTCGACCGTCCGGGTGGCGATCACCACCTTACGAATGGCGCCGTTCTCGGTGTCGGCGACGTAGAGGGTCCCGTTTCCGTCGCTCTTTAGATCACCCTGGCTCCCGAGCCCGGCCGAAGCGCCGACGCCGTCTGCGCTGCCGGTCGTGGGAGAGCCGACCAACGTGGTCACCGTGCCGGTCGCGATCACCACCTTCCGGATCGTCCCGTTGTCGAACAGGTAGAGATTTCCGGCGCCATCGTAGGTCATGCCGAACGGGGCGTAGAACGAGGCGGCGGTTCCGACTCCGTCGACGGATACGATCGCACCCGACCCGGCGAGAGTGGTCACCGTCCCGGTCGCGATCTCCACCCGCCGGATGTTGCGGCCGTACACGTCGGTGACGAACAGGTTCCCCTGCCCGTCCAGGGCTATTCCTTCGAGCTCGGTGAACGCCGCCGACGCACCCGTCCCGTCGGCCGTTCCATAGACGCCGGGGGTTCCGACCAGTGTCGTCACCTCGGCGGTCGCGATCACCACCTTCCTAATCGTCTGGATGTCGGTGACGTAGAGGTTGCCCTGACCGTCATACGCGATGCCGTGAGCTCCGAAGAACGCGGCGTCCAGGCCGGTCCCGTCCGCGCTCATGCTGGCGGGGTGTCCGGCCAGTGTCGTTACGGTGCCCGTGCCGATCGCGATCGTGCGGACTCGGCTGTAGTCCGTCACGTAGAGGTTGCCGGCGCCGTCGCTCACCATTGAGTCGGGCCCGGAGAACGGGCACAGCATGCCCGTCCCGTCTACGACGCCCTGCCGTCCCGGAATGCCGGCCAGGACGCTGAGCGCGGGCCCGACAGTCCCACCATCGTGTTGCGGCGCGTCCGAGGATCCGCACCCCAACGAGAGCGCGATCGGGAGCACAGCCAGCCAGGCTCTCGTGGAAAATATCAATCGGAGCATTGGCACAGGTTGCTCAGATCGATGACCATGTCGCCGTTGAACGAGAACGGGCCGGTCGCAGCGCCCGCCGAGGGAGCCATGTCTGCCATCGACACGGTGAACGTTGCGGTGGTACCCACGAGCGATTCGACGGTCACGGAACCGCTCTGGCCGACCCAGCCTGCATAGCGGTCGTCTTCCTCGAATGAGAGTGCTGCATCGGTCGGGGATGGCGGATTGGTCGACTGCGACACGATCGTGTAGACGCTGCCGTTCGCCGGCGTACTGGCGATCGTGAACAGGATCTGCCACTGCTTCGCCGAGAATCCGTTCCCCTCGTCGATATACCCGCCAAGAAACACTCCGGCCGCGCCGGTGGTGGCATCCTCCGCCAGTACGGTGATCAGCGTGGCCGGGACGTGCGAGCTCTCGACGCCGGAACCCGCTCCGACGTCAATCTCGAGATGAACGGATCCCCCGTAGGTCGCGCCCTGGAGAACGTTGGGTCCGTTGCCTGCTCCCCCGCCGCATCCCAGAGCTGCGCACGCGCAGAGCGCGAGGGCCACTGCTCTTGAAGTTCGCTCGATCAACATCTGCATCCGCCCGCCAAGGTTCAAGAGACGTGCCGCCGTCGATAGGAGCGCGCTGCGCCGATTTAGCCGCAGAGCTGCGCCGATTTAGCCGCAGAGACGTCCAGATCCTATCACTTTGGCGGTGACAAATCGTCAGGCTTCCTCAATCGCCTGGCACGGATTGCCCGAGATCCGGCGGCATTGCGCTTGCTCAGAACGTCAGATCGGCATTGCTGCCGATGCGCGAGCCCGAGGTCAGGAGCAGGACAGCCCCGATAACCACCACCGCCAGACTGGTGCCGGCGAATATTTCCCCGGGGCGCTCGTCGCGGGCCCTCTCGGCGGAGTCCTGAACGTCTATCCCCTCGCCGATGATCGTGAAAGCCCCGACCAAGGAGCCGACCAACCGCCGACGAGCAGCGCCAGCCCGGAAAAGCCCTGCACACGCGAGCCGGCGTGAACGTCGACGGTGAGGTACGGCTGATCGATGGGAAGGTGGAAGATCTTGGTCGCTCCAACGCTGTCAGCGAAGATCTGATAGCGGGCGTTTTTATCGAGCTGGCGCGAGCACGGCGCCCGGCAGATCTCGATCGATGACCCTTGTGGAAAGTCCTATCCCCGCGCGCTCCCTGCCGCTTGGGTGTATCGTCAGCTCATGGTGGGTAGACGGGGCAGAGTTGCAGTCGGGTTGATCGCAGCGGCGGCGCTCGGGTGCGACGGCGGGGGCGGTTCGATTCCGTTCTCCCAGTTCGAGCCCTCGTTCGAGCAGGCTGTCTGCCACCTCTCGGTCCTGTGCGGCGAGTTTCCCGACCAAGCGACCTGCTTGTCGTCGGATCACCTGGAGCCGCACTACTACGCGACGTTGGGCCAGGACATCAGCAGCGGGAAGGTGATCTACGACGGCGCCAAGGCGCAGAGCTGCCTCAACACATATAACGCCGTCGGCTCATGTAACCGCAGAGATGTCGCCAACATTGCGCCCGACCCTGCGTGCAACGCCATCTTCACCGGCACCGTGGCGGCTGGCGGCGCCTGTTTTTCCTTCGCGGAGTGCGCGGGGGGTGGAACGTGCGCGCAGCTGCAGGGGACCTGCGCGCAGTACCAGTGTTGCGCCGGCACCTGCCTGGCGGCATCCCCCACGGTCGCCCGCGGCGGCGACTGCTCCGCCGGGACGCTCTGCGCCTCGGGGACGATCTGCATTCACGATGCGACCACCGCCGCCGAGACCTGCCAGCCGCCCGTCGGCGTGAGTGCATCCTGCGTCTACTCGGTTACCACGAGCATTTGCGCGAGCCCCTTGTACTGCGATTCCACGAGTGGAATCTGCAAGGCTCCCGTCGCCACGGGCGGACCTTGCGATCCGTCGGCCGGCTCGCTGGGGTGCGACATCCTCACGGATGGATGCGACACCACGACCTCGGTCTGCACGCCGCCCCTGGCGCTCGGCGCTGCGTGCAGCATCGCGGCCAGCAACTGTGTCGCATACGCGACGTGCGACGCGACGACGAACACCTGTGTCGCGCTGCCGGCCGTCGGCCAGGCCTGCGACCCCACGAACGGTCCCCCGTGCCTCGGCGACACCACCACCTGCGATTCGACCTCCGCGACTTGCGTGCGGTTGGCGCCCGGCGACGCCTGCCAGTAGCTCCATCCGGAGCGCCTCCCTCCGTCGGGGCGACCGTTGCCGAGCGGCGTCCGGTGCCATGGGCTGCCGGGCCTTCAGCCGCCCTTCCACGGATCTCCGGGCAAGCGGCCGACGAGCTCTGTCTGGTTCACGAAGCCGATGTCGCTCGACGACCGGAGGGCAGTTCCCTATTGGTTGTACCG
>Ga0080027_10001052_pt1 | contig 11220 bp, 12 predicted proteins | sample OrgsoiDNA2013046_FD_70962 | JGI IMG/M metagenome (GOLD analysis project Ga0080027, IMG submission 70962) | Permafrost soil microbial communities from the Arctic, to analyse light accelerated degradation of dissolved organic matter (DOM) -... | ecosystem: Environmental > Terrestrial > Soil >...
CAGTGCGCTGCCCAAGCTATTGGGATCGCCTTGCCGTCGTTTACCTCGTTCTTTACGTGCCATCCAAGGTTCTACCCCCTAGCGTAGCCTGTCCGAAACCATCACGGGCCAGTCGCGGTCAGTCGCACCGCAACGTCACCGCCGGATCCACGATGCGAATCAGTTTGCGGCGAAGCCGCCCTGTGCCACTACACAGGCAAGAAACCTGTGCGAATATCGTTTCAGTACACTCATCAGTACACTCAGAGGGACGCGATGGCTACGTACCACTTTCGACTCAACGGCGGCGCGGTCTCGGCGGATTCCTGGGACCCCGGCCAGCCGCTTCTTTATGTGCTGCGCGACACGCTTGGGCTCCACGGTCCCAAGTTCGGCTGCGGTCTGGCGCAATGCGGCGCCTGCGCGGTGCTGATTGACGGCAAGACGGCGCGCTCCTGCGTGACGCCGGTCAAACAGGTGGCAGGCCGGACGGTCACCACCCTCGAAGGACTCGGCACACCGGAAAAGCCCGACGCTCTGCAGGCCGCTTTCATCGCCGAAAAGGCAGCGCAGTGCGGCTACTGCACTAACGGCATGATCGTCGCCGCCAAGGGCCTGTTCAACCAGACGCCCCATCCCACGGTGCCTTTCACGGCAGCACGCGTGAAGGCGGCGCTCAACACTACTGGAGGTTAATATGCGCGTGTTTTGGATCTGGATGTTTTCGGTGTTTTTCTTGTCAGCCGCTTGCCTATTCGCCCAGTCCGGCGACGAGGCCGCGGTTCGCCAGGTTGTCCAAAAGTACATGGATGCGCGCGACCAGAACGACCCGCGCGCCATCGAGGCGCTTTTCACCGCCGATGCCGATCAACTGGTTTCCTCGGGTGAGTGGCGCAAGGGACGCGCCGAGGTGGTGAAGGGAACCATGGCCAGTTCCCAAAGCTCCGGCGGCAAACGCACCATCGCGGTGACGTCGGTCCGCTTCCTGGCGCCCGGTGTGGCGATCGCCGATGGCCACTACGATCTGACCGGCCTCGCCGGCGGCTCCACCCGCAACATGTGGACTTCGATCATGCTGGCGCGCGGAGCCGATGGCTGGCGCATTGCCGCGATACGGAATATGCTGCCGGCCGCGCCCGCGCCATCGAAATGACGGCCTTCAGCGGCTGTTCAGACTCTTGACGAAAGTAATGATCTGCCAGCGCTGCGCTTCCGGCAGCTTGGAAAACGATGGCATGCCCGTAGTGAGCGAGCCGTTACGAAGCACCCACTTCAGGGCGCCCGGCTGAGCCGTCTTCACCCGAGGCGAAACCAGCGGTGGCGCCTTCCCAATTCCCTCGGCGTGGCGGCCGTGGCAGGCGGAGCAATTATACTCGAACAGCTTTGCGCCCGCCTTTTCCGCGGCGGCCTGCGCTGCCTGCTCTTCGTAGGGATTTGTGGCATCCCGGGCGGCTTGGCCGGCACGTTGCAGGAGCTGGCCGTGGCTGGCGGAAACGCCCACCTGGGCGATCAACATCGCAATCGCCAATAGTCTTCTCAGCATTCCGTTCCTCCTTATGGCCGATGAAACATCTTAGCCACGCCGCGCCCGAACTGGGCAACCTCGTACGACACGCCGAGACGAAGCAGAAACGGAATGCTCGAGTGCGTAATCCCGAATCCCGGTGAAACTTGAAAAGCCGGGCCGCCGGGCAACTGCCAGGCGATGGTAGGTGCGATATAGTGCGAGGTGCCGCCAACCAGGCCGAAGCGCTCGTGCGTTCCCAGCGCCCCGTACAGTTCCAAGCCCGCGATGAAGTTTTCCGGGCACAAAACGCATCGGTCGGGCCGGGCCGCAAGGGCCAGCGGCCGGCTCACAGCCACTGCATAGCCAAACTCGAAGGGCTCGTGGCGGATATTCTTTTCGGCCACGAAGTTCTCGGAAATGTTCCAGCCTTTGAAATTGCTGCCCAGAATCAGCTTCGCCTCAATCTCGCGATTCTTCTCGCGGCGCGCCTCGCTGTTGGGTTCCAGGAGATCGGATTGGCCGTCGAAGCCGACCACTTCCTTGAGGGTGCGGTCGGCGCCGTTGATGTTCTCGAACTCGAGGTACAGCACCGGATTGATCCAGTGCTCGCCAGAGAGCAGCCGGAAACGGTTCTCCCAGCGGTATCCGGTGAACACCGTGCTGTCCCGGACGGTGGTCTGTCCGTGCAGGTATAGCTCGGATGTCCACCAGCCCGTCCATCCGTACTCCAGTTCCGTCAGGGTATTCAGAAAACGATGGCCGCCGTCCGGCCTGCCAACCACCGTGGAGAACGCGATCTCGAGGCTTCCCGGTTCTTCCATCTGGTGACTGTAGGTAACGAAGTAGGGATCTTCGGTGCCGTGCAACCCGGCCGCCGTGGCTAATAGAATGAGTAGGACGTTGCCAGTCATGCTTCTTTTGCTCCTTGAAAGCGAGGCCCGGCGAACCTACAATAGAAATAGGATCGCCAGCCCTCGCGGGTTGACGGTTTCGCCGGGTTGCGCGGTGCGCTTCGCCAAAAGTCAGCCGCGCGACCCAGCTCTTTTTCCACGGGCGGCTTGCATCCGTTTTCAAGCATCCGCCCTCAGAACGATTAAAACTCACTTGCAACTGAGTGTCAACTGGAAAATCGTCCGAACCAGCTAACAAGTTCTGAAATGAGTTTTTTGGCGGTCGAAACGCCCACTGGCGGCACTGGCAGGCAAATGTAGTGCTGCGTACCGGGGCTGGCCCTGCGATTTCACTTGGCAATCCCAGTGCAAATGATTTACAATTTCAGTCATTATGCAAGGTAACCCAAAAGTCATTGCCGAACTGAATGCCGCCCTGAAAGAGGAGCTGACAGCCATTAACCAGTACTTCTTGCATGCCGAGATGTGCGAGAACTGGAAGTACAACAAGCTTGGAGATTTCATCAAGAAACAGTCCATCGACGAAATGAAGCACGCCGAGATGCTGATCGAGCGCATTCTGTTCCTCGATGCCACGCCCACCATGACCGAGGCCATGCAGTTGAACGTGGGCGCGAACGTCCGGGAACAGCTTCAGGCCGACCTGAAGCTGGAGATCGGCGCGGTGGCGCAGTATAACAACGCGGTCAAAATCGCGCGGGACGAAGGCGACAACGCGTCGCGCGAGTTGTTTGAACGGCTGCTCAAGGACGAAGAAAAACACGTGGATTGGCTGGAAGCCCAGGTTTACCAGATCAAAGAGATCGGCTACGAGCGTTACCTGAGCCAGCAGATTCGCGAGTAGCGCGGGCCGGGCGCCCTTTGGGTCCGCCTGTATTGCCGCTCACGCTTCCACGCGCCCCGCGGCGGCGTTCCACTTCAACCGCCGCCCTTGCTTGAGCGACAGGTTCGCCATCTGCACCACCAACGCCGCCTGGAAGGCCAGCTTCACCGGCGCCGCCGGTGTCTTCCGGGTCCGGACGCACTCCAGGAAATTCTGGACGTGCAAATCCGTCGCCCAGCCGAAACCCTTTTCGGATTTCCTGGCGATCGCCGGTTCGTCCCCCGCGCCCTTCTTGTACACCTTCAGCTCCTCGCGCCCAATGTCCATCCGTGCCTGGTCGCCATCGAGTTGGTTGAGCTGATCGTTACGGCTCTGGTACTGCATGGCGGCGTAGTTCACCGAGAAGACGCCGATGAAGTCCTCGGGATACTCGGCGATGGCGACCACGGACTCCGGCTGGTCCACGCCCGCCTTGTGCGGCTTGCCGGCCGAGGCGTTCACGGCCACGGGGTAACTGGCCCCCATCAACATGTGGATGCCGTCGAAGACGTGCGCGCCCTGGTCGGCCAGGATGCCGCCGGCGTAGTCCGAATAGAGGCGCCACTGCCGGAAGCGGTTGGCGTCGAACGGGTGGTGCTCGGCCGGGCCCTGCCACTGCTCCCAATCGAGCGGCCCGGCGAGCTTGGTGGCGGGTGCGCCCTCCAGATAATTGTTGAGCCACCACGAGCGCACCATCCGCACTTTGCCCAGCGTGCCATCGGCCACGATGCCGCGGCCCTCCCGGTACAGGTCGTAGCTGCGGCGCTGCATGCCCACCTGAATGACGCTCCTGGTTTTCTTCTCGGCCTCCACCAGCTTGACGCCCTGCTCGGGCGTCTGGCAGAGCGGCTTTTCCACGTAAACGTCCTTGCCCGCGGCCAGCGCGTCCAGCAACATCTGGTAGTGCCAATGCTCCGGCGTGGCGATCAGCACCGCCTGCACGTCCTTGTCGGACAGCAGCTCCTGGTAATTGCGATACGCCTTGGGATGCGTGCCGGCCACCTTCGACGCCACCGAAAGCGCGTTTTCCAGGTTGGGCTCGTAGACGTCGCAAATGGCCGCCACGCGCAGCGCGGGGTCTTTCTGGAACACGCCCATGACGAAGGTGCCGCGCCCGCCGCTGCCAATCACACCCAGCGCGATCTGGTCCGCCGCCGGCGCCCGGTGGACGGCGATGGCCCCGGCCCCAGCCATCAGAAAAGTTCTGCGTTTGAGGTCCATGTTTCGATACCTACGCTGTGCTACCTATGGTATATGAATTCGGATCGAATTCTCCTCTCCCGGCGAACCGTGCTCACAGACGGCGTGGTGCTGGCCGCCGGCGCAGCCCTGATGAGCCGTCCGCTTGCGGCCAAAGAAAAGCTGAAGGTCGCGATTTTTTCCAAGCACCTCCAGTTCCTGACGGGCGAAGCGTTGGCCAAGGCCGTCGCCGAACTCGGTTTCGACGGCGTCGATATCACCGTCCGCAAAGGCGGCCACGTGGAGCCGGCGCGGGTGGCGCAAGACCTTCCGGCGCTGGCCGCCATCTGCAAACAGCACGGCCTCGAAGTCCCCATGATCACCACCGACATTGTGGACGCGGAGACGCCCTTCGCCGAAGACATCCTCAAAACCATGGACGGACTCGGCCTCCGCAACTACCGGTTCGGCGGATTCAAGTGGACGGCCGGTCAGTCCGGGGGGCAGTCATATGCCGCGCAGCTTGACGCCATGAAACCGCGCCTGGCCAAACTGGCCGCGCTCAACGCCAGGTACCAGGCATGCGCCATGTACCACACGCATTCGGGCGTGGGCCTGGTGGGCGCCGCGATCTGGGACCTGCACATCCTGATGAAGGACCTGGACCCCAAGGCCATGGGTGTGAACTACGATGTGGGGCACGCCACCATCGAAGGCGGGCTCGGCGGCTGGATCGCCAGCTTCCAGATCACCGGCCCGCATTTACGGGGCATCGCCGTCAAAGACTTCCTCTGGGTGCGGGACGCCAAAGGCAACTGGCGCGAGCGGTGGACGCCGATTGGCGAAGGCATGGTACGCTTCCCGCAGTTCTTCGGCATGGTTGCCGAGGCCGGTTTCTCGGGGCCCTTGCAGGTTCACTACGAGTACCCGCTGGGCGGCGCCAACGATGGCGTAACCAAGCTCACCATTCCGCAAGACGAGGTCTTCCGGGCGATGAAGAAGGATCTGGTGAAGGTACGGGGCTACCTCGCGTAGCACGGGCCGGGGTACCCTTTGGGTCCGCCTGGGTGGTTCTTTATGACGTTACTGCGACGGGAATTCTTAGCCATGCCGGCAGTGTTGGCGGCCGCGCCATCCACCGATGCGCGCATCGATGAATTGGGCATCGCTTTCGAAGACTACCGCTACCGCACGCCCTACAAGTTCGGCGGTAAAGAGGTAGACCGCGTCACCCTGCTCAACGTGCGCTGCCGCCTGAGCACGAAGGCGGGCAAGTCGGCGGAGGGCGGAGCGTCCATGTCGATGGGCAATGTCTGGTCCTTCCCCGCGCCCAATATTCCATACGACACCACGCTGGCTGCCATGAAAACGCTGGCGGCGAAAATCGCGGACATCACGCGCAGCTTCACCGAATACGCGCATCCGCTGGACGTCAACCACGCCCTGTTGCCGGAATACCTGAAGGCCGCGGCCGCAACCTCGCGCGAGCTGCGGCTTGCCCAGCCGATCCCCAAGCTGTGTACGCTGGTTACCGGAAGCCCCGTGGACGCGGCCATCCACGATGCTTTTGGAAAACTGCACGGGCGCAACAGCTTCACCGTCTGCGGCAAGGACTTCGTCCGCTTCGACCTCTCGCATTACTTGAACCGGGAATTCCGCGGCGAGTACCTGGACCCGTACATCCTGCGCAAGCCCGTTCGGCGCATCCGCATGTACCACTCCGTGGGCGCGTCGGACCCGCTGACCGCGGCTGAAGTGAAGAAGCCGATTCACGACGGCTTGCCCGAGACGCTCGAAGACTGGATCCCCTACAACGGCGTCACCGCCATCAAGATCAAGCTCAACGGCGCCGACCTCGCCTGGGACGTGGATCGCGTGGCCTCCATCGACCGCGTGACCACCGCCGCTCAGGCCAAACGCGGCTTCAAAGATTGGGTCTACTCGCTGGATTTCAATGAGCGCTGCCCGAACGTGCAGTACCTGCTGGATTTCGAGCACAAGCTGAAGGACAAAGCGCCGAAGGCCTTCACGCTGGTGCAGTACATCGAACAACCCACCGCCCGCGACCTGGCGGCCGACCGGCAAAATACCATGTTCGAGGCCGCCAGGTTGCGCCCGGTGGTGATTGACGAATCGCTCACCGGCCTCGACGCGCTGCTGCTGGCGCGCGAGATGGGCTACACCGGCGCCGCGCTGAAAGCATGCAAGGGCCAATCGGAAACCCTGCTGCTGGCCGCTGCCACGCAGAAGTACAAAATGTTCCGCTGCGTGCAGGATCTCACCTGCCCCGGAGCCGCGTTGGTCCATTCCGTGGGCATTGCCGCGCACGTCCCCGGAACTGCCGCGCTCGAGGCCAACGCGCGGGAGTACGTGCCCGCCGCCAACCAGGGCTGGGAGAAGCGGTTCCCCGGAATCTTCGTGGTCAAGGACGGTTATATGAACACCCAGGGCCTGGACGGCCCCGGCCTGTGCACGAGTTAAGGGCCAGTGGCCGCGACCCTCTGGGTCGCCTTACGCGATCCCCGCACCCCACTCAAGTCGCGGATGGCCGTTCGACGTGGTCGATGACGATGACGTCGACGGCCCTTGGCAGGCTCGAGCCGCAGGCCGAGCTGTGGCTGGGCAGAGTACACTAGTCGCTTGACCACCACAAGAACCGTTGCTTGTTTCTCGCTGTTCGCCGTCGCCGCTGTTTTCACCGTTGTCCTGGCCTGGGCCCAGCCGCCGGCCGCGCCGCCCACTACGCCACTGGGCATTTTCGACGACCACGCCGACGCCGGAACCGTTCTCCACGCCGGTTCAGCGGAATTCGACGCCGGCACAAAGACCTACACCGTCAGCGGCAGCGGCGAAAATATGTGGGCTACCGCCGACGCCTTTCACTTCGTCTGGAAGAAGGTCTCGGGCGATGTTTCCCTGGCGGCGGACATTCGCTTCCCGGGGGAGGGTGGCGACCCGCATCGCAAAGCCGTGCTCATGGTCCGCCAGAGCCTGGATGCCGATTCGGCCTATGCCGACGCGGCGCTGCATGGCAACGGGCTCACATCGCTGCAGGCCCGCGATGCCAGGTCCGCCGCCACGCACGAGGTCCAATCCAACCTCACCGCACCGCGGCGATTGCGCATCGAGAAGCGCGGCAGGTACGTCTACATGTCGGTGGCCGGCGCGGGCGAGGCGCTCCATTTCTCGGGCGGATCCATGCGGGTGGCGTTGGCGGAGCCCTACTATATCGGGATCGCCGTCTGCGCTCACAACAAGGACCGCGTGGAGACCGCCGTCTTCTCCAATGTGGAATTGGAGACTGTGCCCACCGCCGGGAAGCGGCAGCTATACAGCACACTCGAAACCATCACCGTGGCATCCACCGACGCGCGCGCAGCTCACGTGGCGGCCGGGCGCATCGGCTCCGCCAATTGGAGCCGCGATGGGAAATCGCTGGTCTTCAATAGCCAGGGCCGCATGCAGCGGGTCCCGGTGGATGGCGGTAAGCCCGAAACGCTCGATACCGGATTCGCCGTGCATTGCAATGACGGCCACGGACTGTCACCCGATGGAAACTGGCTGGCCATCAGCGATGAATCGCGCAGCCGTCATCGTTCGGCGATCTATATCGTGCCGGCGGCCGGGGGCGCGCCGCGGCTCGTTACCAAGGAACCCCCCGCGTATTTTCATGGCTGGTCGCCTGACGCCCGGACCCTGGTCTTCACGGCCGGGCGCAAGGGCAAGCTCGATATCTACAGCATTGCCAGTGGCGGCCCCACAGGCAGGAAAGCCACGCAATTGACGTCGGCGGGCGCAAACGACGCGCCAGAGTACTCGCCCGACGGCAAGTACATCTACTTCAGTTCCGACCGCACCGGCACCATGCAGATCTGGCGCATGCAGCCGGATGGCAGCGGCCAGGAGCCGGTGACCGCCGACGAGTTCGGCAACGGTTTCCCGCACATCTCGCCAGACGGCCGGCAGATGGCGTTCCTCTCATACGAAAACGGCGGGGCTGCCCTTGCCGGCAACCACGACGTCATGCTGCGCGTGATGGCCCTGGGTACCAACATGGGTACCAACATGGGTACCAGGACCATCCGTCTGCTGGCCAGGCTGGTCGGCGGCCCAGGCACGTTCGACGCCGCCTCCTGGTCGCCCGACAGCCGCCGGCTGGCCTTCGTCAGCTACTCCGAGTAGTCCCAGAACTGCATTTCGGCCGCGGCGCGCTCCTGAGCGGCATCATCCAAGGGTTCGCAGCCCCCGGAGCACAAATGGTCCGGAAACATCCGCGCAAAGGAGTCCAGCAAGTGCCGGTTGGCTTCCGTCAAAGTCTGGAAGCGGCGTGCTCCGGCCAGTTGCCTTCCCCAGATTCTCGCCTTCCATCTGCCTTCCTTGTCCGGCGACGCCCACAGGTGCACGGGACCGTCCTCGGTCCCGTGCACCAGGCTGACCGGCAGTGCGGCTCTGACATCCTCAACGATTCCCGCACAGCGCGGACACCGTGCGATGTGCTCGTCAAACTTCCGGATCGCATGGGGCGGCATCCGGTTCGTCAGGTACGCTTCAGCAGAGGTTCTCGGGTCGGCAGGGCAGGGGAGAATCGGCTCCATATGCCTGATGTTTACATGGCGAACACCAGGCGAACAATGGCCAGCCCGTACCGGGACGGCTCCTCCTTACTGCTTTGGCAGTAGGACCAACGCGGAGGGGAAAAGAATGTAAATATAGGATAAAAGATACTGCCATGAAAAAACGAGCCGATTTGCCCGGTAACCCTGAGCGACCGACCGGTGACCCCGATGGCCCCACGGTTCAACCCGAGCCCGCGGTGCAGACCGGGGAGATGATGCAGTTGCTGATCGACAGCGTCAGAAACTACGCGATCATCTTCCTCGACCCCGAGGGACGCGTGCTCACCTGGAACTCCGCCGCGGAACAACTCAAAGGGTGGAAGGCCGGCGAAATCATTGGCCAGCATTTCTCCCGCTTTTACACCCCGGAAGACATCGAGAAGGGCAAAACCCAGAGGGAACTCGATGTGGCCGCCAAGGATGGCCGCTTCGAAGACGAGGGCTGGCGCGTGCGCAAGGATGGCAAACGTTTTTGGGCAAACGTGGTCATCACCGCACTGCGGGAAAAGGATGGCACGTTACGAGGGTTCGGCAAGGTGACGCGGGACCTGACCGAACGGCGGGCGGAACAGAAGTTTCGCGGGTTGATGGAGCTGGCTCCCGATGCCATGGTAATCGTGGACGGGAAGGGCGAGATCGACCTGATCAATGCGCAGACCGAGAAACTCTTCGGCTACAGCAGGGGGGAGTTGCTGGGCCAGTCGGTCGATAAGCTGGTCCCGCAGCGTTTTCGCAGCCAGCATCCGGGCTACCGAGGCCGGTACTTCACCGATCCACAGGCGCGGCCCATGGGGGCGGGCCTCAGCCTCTACGGGCTGCACAAAGACGGGCGCGAGTTTCCGGTCGAGATCAGCCTCAGCCCGCTTGAGACCGATGAAGGCACGCTGGTCTCAGCCGCCATTCGCGACATCACGGAACGGCGGGCGAATGAGGATAGGATCAAGCGGCAGGCTGAGGAAATCATGGAGATGGCGACGGTGCCCATCGTTCAAGTGTGGGACGGGGTGGTGCTGGCGCCTTTGATTGGAACCCTGGATAGCCAGCGCACGCAGCAACTGATGGAGCGATTGCTGGAGCGGATCACAAAAACCAATTCGCCGGTGGCAGTCCTAGACATTACCGGTGTGCCGACCATCGATACGCAGACCGCGCAGCACCTGATCGAGACGATTTCCGCAGTGCGTCTGCTGGGCGCCGAAGTCATCCTGACCGGCGTACGCCCCACCATCGCCCAAACCCTGGTCCACCTGGGCATCGACCTTTCCAACGTGATGACGCGCTCGTCCCTGGCTGCAGGGCTGCGCATGGCGCTGAACATCTTGAATCTAACCGTGACGCCCAAGGGCCCCACTCCATAGCAGGCAGGCGACATGAACACCGGCAACAACAATATTTCCGTGATCAAAGTGAGAGACATCCTCCTGGTGACGATGCCGGCCGACCCGGACGATTCCACCGTGGCGGCACTTCAGGAGAACGTGCTGGGGGCTATGGAGAGCCACGCCCCCAAGGGCCTGATTCTCGACATTTCTTCGGTGGAAACGCTGGATTCGTTCTTCGCGCGGACGGTCACCGAAACCGCCCAGATGGTTACCCTGATGGGAGGGCGGACGATCATTGCCGGAATGCAGCCGGCCGTGGCTGTAACAGCCACGCAGATGGGCCTTACGCTCAACAATATGGAAACCGCGTTGAGCGTGGACCGCGCGCTCGACCGGTACGCCGCCGACGCCACTCCACGAAGAGTGCGATGATGAATGCGGCATGAGTACCCAACCATCAGGCGAGGTCTCTATCCAAACCGAGGGCGACATCTTGGTTACCCGCCGCACGGTGCGGGATGCCGCCACACACCTCGGGTTCACGCAAACCGACGTGGTCAGGATTGTGACGGCCGCCTCGGAGCTGGCACGGAATGTCTTTCGATATGCCGGCGAAGGCGTGATGCATTGGAGCAGCGTGGAAAGGGACGGCCGCATCGGCATCGAACTTCGGTTCGTGGATCACGGCCCCGGGATTGCAGATATCGAATTGGCAATGACGGGAGGTTATTCCACGGGTGGGGGATTGGGGATGGGGCTTCGGGGCTCCAAGAAGTTGGCCGATGAAATGGAGATCGAGTCCGCAGCCGGCCAGGGCACTACCGTGACACTAAGGAAATGGCGC
>Ga0080027_10001053_pt1 | contig 11216 bp, 10 predicted proteins | sample OrgsoiDNA2013046_FD_70962 | JGI IMG/M metagenome (GOLD analysis project Ga0080027, IMG submission 70962) | Permafrost soil microbial communities from the Arctic, to analyse light accelerated degradation of dissolved organic matter (DOM) -... | ecosystem: Environmental > Terrestrial > Soil >...
CACCCGGCGCCCGGGGGTGAGCTTCGGGGGCACATCGCGCTTTCGGGCCCGACGGGCGTTTTTGGCCAGGGTCACCTGGTGCTCCGGCACGCGGCGGCCCGCTGAAGTCGCTGGCGAAGATCGGGGACGCGCTCGTCACTTTACGAACGGCGCCACTCCCACTAGAGTCCCGCCCATGAGCCTGATCCGACTCCGCTTGGCCAATCTCTTCCCGTTCATCGGCGCGGTGACACTGGGCGCCTTCGCCGGGTGTGCGAGCTCGACTGTGCTGCAGAGCCAGCCACCGGGCGCGCGCGTGCTCCTCAACGGTGTACCGGTCGGAAACACGCCGTACACCATGACCGACACCAAGATCAGCGGCTCGACGACGCAGATCAGGCTGGAGTATCCGGGCTACCAGCCGCTGGATACGACCATCTCCCGGAGCGAGGAGATCGATATCCTCGCGCTCATCGGAGGGTGCTTGGTGCTGGTGCCGTTCCTCTGGGTGATGCGATATCAGCCGGCGCACTTGTACATGATGCAGCCCGGATATGCGCAACCGCCGGGTTACGCGCAGCCACCGGCACCTGGCGGCTGGACCCCGCCCCCGGGCGGCCCGCCTCCGGGCCCGGCCGGCTATCCGCCGCCCCCCGCCGGTTATCCGCCGCCGGCGCAGTAACCGCCTCCAGCCATGCGCCCAGCCAGTCTCAGCAGGTCGACATAGAAGTCGAGGTCGAGAGGCGTCCAATGTTCAAGAAGGTCTTGTTGGTCCTGGCGGTTGCCGTGGTCGCTTTGCTGGTGGTGATCGCGACGCGGCCCGACGCTTACCACGTCGAGCGATCGCTCGACGTCGGCGCGCCCGCGGCGACGGTCTTCGCGACGGTCGGCGATCTGAAGACCTGGGGCCAGTGGTCGCCCTGGGACAAACGCGACGCCGACATGCACAAGACGTTCACGGCGACCACGTCGGGCGTGGGCGCGTCGTATGCCTGGGAGGGAAACAAGAAGGTCGGCAAAGGGAAGATGACCATCACCGACCAGCAGCCCCCCGAGCGCCTGGCGGAGCGGCTGGAGTTCATCGAGCCCTTCCAGTCGGTCGCCGAGACCGCCTTCGATTTCAAATCCACGGGCCCGGCCAGCACGCGCGTGACCTGGTCGCTCGACGGCAAGAACAACTTCGTCGGCAAGGCGTTCTCGCTGGTGATGAACATGGACAAGATGATCGGCGGGGATTTCGAGGACGGCCTTTCGAACCTCAAGCGGGTCGCGGAGGCCAGCAAGCCGGCCGCTCCGTCGCCGCCCACCGCGGCCGCGATTCCCGCCGCGGCACCGCCCGCCTCACCTTGACCTCCGCCGCCGTCGGTTGAGGGTGCCTCCATGCGCACGGTCTCCCTCGACGAGCTCACGATCGACGACGAGCGTTCGGTCCGGGGCGTGGCGCTCTACGATCGCCTCAAGCAGGCGCTGAGGCGCTCCGACCACCGGTTCCAGATTCCGGCGGCGGGCGCTCGAGTGAGCTGGGATCGCGCCCTATTCCTGAATCTCACCTACTGGAACGGTGCGCAGGCGGCCGACGTTCTTTGCGACGATCACATCCCGGCCGACGTGGTGGCGCACGTGGCCTGGCACCAGGTGGTGAGCCGACAGCTCGCCCGCCGCCGGGCCGGGTCGTCCGGGTCGTCCGGGTCGTCCGGGTCGTCCGGGTCGTCCGGCGCGGCACCGGCAGCCCCGACGGCCGAGGCGCTCTTCTTCGCCGAATCGATCGCCAGCGCTTTCGATCTCTACCTGGTCGGCCGGCTCCTTCTCATCGAGCCCGATTCGGATTTCATCACCACGCAGGTGCCGCTCATGGCGGAGTGCGCGCAGGAGGCGGGTCTTCCGGAAGCCGCGTTTGCGGCGCTGATGCAGGAGGTGGCGGGCGATCCGGAGCGGGCGTTCGAGGATCTGCGGGCGCTGTTGCTCGATGCGGTGAAGGCCCTCTTCGCTTGCGCGGGGGTCGCGGAGGCGCAGGCGGTGCTCGAGCGCCTCGGGGGCCGTCGCTTCGCGCCACTCTTGCACCACTACCAGCTCTCGAACTGGATTCTCTACGGGCGGGCCTACGCGGCGCCTGCTTTGGGCGCGGGCTCGGGGGTGCGCGAGCTCGACGCGACCTTGCGGCAAGCGCCCGTCTCGCTGGATTGGTTGGCCGAGCACTGGATCGACGCCGATTTGCCCGCGCCCCCTATACTTACCGCCAATGTCGACGTCCGATAGCCCGCCCGTTCCGCTGCGCGCCGCGATCGTCGCCGTTCAGCTTCCCGACGTCGACGACCGGGCTTTCGCCGCCTCGCTCGCGGAGCTGCACCGCCTGGGTCGGACTCTGGGGGTGGCCGTCGTCGCGACCATCACGCAGCGGCGGCAGGCGCTTGCCTCGGCGGCGGTGCTGGGAAGTGGGAAGCTGGCCGAGCTCCAGGCGCTGGTCGGCCGCAGCGCCGCGCAGGCGGCCGGCGAAAAGGGCGACGGCGACGGCGACGGCGACGGCGATGGCGACCACGACGACGACGACGATAATTCATCCGCCGAGCGGGCGGGCGACGATCTCGAAGCGGACGAAGGAGACCGGACCGCCGACGGCGCGTCGGCGGTGCCGACGCCGCTTCCAATAGAGGCGGTCCTGGTCGACCACGACATCTCGCCGTCGCAAGCGCGCAATCTGGAAAAGGCGACCGGCGTCGAGGTGCTGGATCGGACGGCCGTGATCCTGGAGATCTTCCGCCGCCACGCGCGGTCGCGCGCGGCCAAGGCGCAGGTCGAGATCGTGCGGCTGCAATATATGGTTCCGCGCTTGCGCGAGCAGGGCAAAGGCAAGGATCGCCAGCGCGGCGGCATCGGGGGCAAAGGCGCCGGGGAGTCGAGCCTGGAGCTGGATCGCCGCAAGATCCGCGATCGGATCGCCGAGCTGACGCGCGAGCTGGACGCGTTGGCCGAGGAGCAGCGCACGCAGCGTGCCCGGCGTCGCGACATGAGCCGCGTCGCGCTGGTCGGCTACACCAACGCCGGCAAGTCGACGCTCATGCGCGCGCTCACCGGCAGCGAGGTGTACGTCGCGGATCGCCTGTTCGCGACGCTGGACACGACCGTGCGCCCGCTGGTTCCCGCGACGCGCCCGCGCGTGTTGCTCTCGGATACCGTCGGCTTCATCGACAAGCTTCCGCACGGCCTGGTGGCGTCGTTCAAGAGCACGCTCGACGAGGCGCTGGAAGCCGGTCTGCTGGCCCAGGTCGTCGACGCGTCGGATTCGAACTTCGAGCGTCAGTTGCAGGTGACCACCGAGGTCCTCGCCGAAATTGGCGCCGGCGACGTGCCGCGCTTGCTGGTCTTCAACAAGATCGATCGGGTCGGTGGGACGGAGGCCGAGGAGACCACCACCCGGGCCTTGCTCGAACGCTGGCCCGACGCCATCGTGCTGTCGGCCCGTCGCCCCGCGGACGTCGCCCGGCTGCACGCCCGGATCGTCGCCTTCTTCGCCCGCGATCTGGTCGAAGGGGAGGTCCGCGTCCCTTACGATCGGCAGCAGCTGCGCGGCGAGATCTTCGCCGCCTGCGAGGTGCTCGGCGAGCGCTACAACGACGAGGGCGTCATCTTCCTGGTCCGCGCGCGCCCCGAAATGCTCGAGCGTCTACAGGCGGCCTAGCGCCGGCCTCAGCGCCCCGTCGCAGGGAATCTGACGGGTTCACGCGGCTTGGCGCGGGAGGCAACGAGGGGCTTGGGTAGGCACGCCCGAGCTTCTCGCGGGCCTTGTCGCGGCGCATGTATGCTAGTGCGGTGGTACGCCGGGAATCAGTTGCAGGGGCGTTGGCGATGATCGGCGTCCTCGCCTGCCTGGCGTGCGACAAGATCGGTTCCCCTTGCGCGACGGACGGAGACTGCGGTGGAGATGCTGTCTGCGTCTACAAAATTTCGGACGGATGCGGAGCCAAGGCCACCTGCCAAGCAAAGCCGACCGGGCCGATGTGCAACGTCGTCGTAGGGTACTGCGGCTGTAACGGCCAAAAGGTGGGCGTCGGGTGCGACAGGCCAAACGGATATTCCAGTATGCCGGTCGTCGGACTGATGGGAGGCGCCGTCTGCCCCAGCACCAAGGACGGCGGTGGAGGGTTGGACGGTCCGACCGGCGGATAAGGCCGCCATTCGGCTCCACTGAAGCGCATCGGGTCCGGACCGCGCACTCCCCGAGCGCGACCCGGACCTTCAAGCAAGAGTCTAGCTATAGCTATAGCTAACGCCGGCAGGCGGCCCGCAAGGTCAGTCGGTCGGGTCGCTGTCGGTCAGCGGCGTCCCGGCGTTGATGCGCATCGGCTCGTGTGCGAGCTTGCGCGGCTTGGCGGCGTCGGCGAAGGCCCGCCCGAGCGCCGGTCCGATTTCTGTCCACAGCTCCTTGCCCACGTTGGCCGCCAGCTCGTGGCGATCTCCGGAGAGGGTCGCCGAGGCGATCCGGAGACCGGTGGTGCCACTTCGGATGAAGATGGTGGCGCTTTCTTCGGCGCCGTCGATCTCCACCTCGCCGTCGACGTACGCGATGAGGTTCAACGTGACCGCCATCTCGCGATATTGCTCGGCGCTGTCGACGGGTCGCAGCGCGGTGTTGATCTTGATCCCCTTGGACTTGAAGAGGTGCTGGATCTGCCGGCGAATCGGCTCGGCGTCGTCGCCCGTAAACGCGAACATCGCCACCTTGGCCCCCGCGACGGAGATCGGCTCTTCCTTGGGCGCGGCGATGCACTTCGGCGCCGCCCTGGATTTCGTCTTGGCGTGGGCGCCGCCCCGCCTGGACGCCGCGGTGGCGGTCGAGCCCGAAAGGACGGCCACGCTCAGCAGCGCAGCCGCCCACCCGAACATCGCGGAGGACGGAGACCGAGACATGGCCGGCCATTGTAACCCGCCGGGCACCCGGCGTGCTCCCGGCTCAGCAGCCGGGAGCGGGCGTGCCGGGTGTGCAGATCGCGCACTCGATGGTGCTGCTCAAGGACTCCGGGGTGGGACTGCTCGGGTCGGTGGAGACGGCCAGCTCGAGAGTCCCGGCGGCGCAGTTCGTTCCACCCGCGGTCAGCGACCAGCAGGGGGCGACGTTTCCGTTCTCGGCGCAGGCGGGAACGGAGATGTCCCGCGTCACCCCATTGTTCGTCAGGTGATTGTCGACGGCGCAATTCGGGTTGCCCAGGCTGTCTGTCTGGAGGTGGGCGTCGACGCACGTCGGCTTGATGAATTGGATCAGGCGCTCTGCGATGACCGTCATGGCCGACGCGTAGCTCGGATCGCAGATCGAGGACGTCACGCCGTTTTGGCCGAACGCCCGCACGAACTGGCTGATTCGCACCGACGGATCGGCGAAGCTGCCGTCGCTGCTCGGGCCGCAGGCGTGCTCGATCTGCGGCCACGGTTGACCGGCCGGTTGATTGGCGTCCTGCACCCAATCGACCGTGTAGGGCGTGGCCGGGCTGGCGACGGCGGCGACCAGAATCTGATTGTCCGGGTCGGGCTTCAGCGCTTTGATGTCGGAGACGAAGCGACCGACCGGGATGAGCATCCCCGCTTCGTTGGACTCGCACTGGGTCAGGGCCAGCGTCGGCATCCCGCCGGGCATCGTGCCGGCCTTCGCGTCGGGCGGCGGATTGAGGGGCGGCGCCTGGAGGGGGCCGGCGCCGTCGCGGCAAAGGTGTCCGAACCGATTGCATCGGTAGTTGGCGATCGGGCCCAGCGGATTGCTGAGGTCCTGCGCGCCGCCGTTCAGGGAATAGAGGGTGGTCTCCGGCGGGGCCGAGCAATCATCTTCGTTCGTGAGGAGGACGATCCCAAGGTAGGCGTCCGGGCGCAGGAAGCCGGCACTGGCGGCCGGCGGCGGCCCGCGACCGTCGGCGCCGAGGGCGCGATCGATCGAGGCGAGCTGGTGCTCGAAGCCGCAGCCGCTTTGACCCAGCAGGGCGATGCATTGAAACACCTGGGCGATGTCGCCGCCGAAGTTCGGGAGGTTGTCGGCGTCGGAGATGAAAGTGGCGCCGGTCGCGAGGCCGGTCGCCGTGCAGATTCCTTCGGGCTGGCTGAAGAAAACGCCGCTGTCACCGGTCGCGCTGCAACCGATGGAGGCTTGCTGGTCGCTCGGCGCCCCCATGTCCGACGACACCACCGCGATGTGCAGGCTAGGGACCATCGGCAGGCCCTGGAGGACATTCATGAACGTCGGCAGCTGCGCCTGCAGCTTGGTCTGCATGGCGCTCATCGACGACGAGTCGTCGATCATGAACAGGATGTCGATGTTCCGATTGATCGGTCCGGAGAGGTGGTAGTTGGCTACTTGCGTTGGCGTGATCGTGGGCGTCTCCAGCGCGCGCGAAGTACAGGCCCACAGGGCAGGCGCTCCGATCGTCAGGGCGACCCAGCGCAAGACACGCAATTGCAGCAGGCGAAGCAGCGAATGGCTCGACATGAAGTCCTCCGGGACGTTCCGTGCGTCGGAGAACAACAGCAACCATCGGGCCAGGCCGAGGGCGCGAGAAACCGCCGCACCGCGCGCGGCCGGCGCCAACCACATTGGCGTTTACGGGAAGCACGTTGGCCGGGCGAATTGACACCCCCGGATCCCGCCGCTAGCATTCGTCGCTCTCAAATGAACCTAAAATCGTGCGCTGGGATCGCGTGTTTGTTGATATCCGGGGCGGCCATCGTCTCGGCCTGCTCCTCGTCGAGACCAGCCGGCGGCGTGCGGCAGGACTGCTATCCGAACGGGACCTGCAATGCGGGACTCTCCTGCTTCAGCAATATCTGTGTCGACGCGACGGACGGGGGAACCGGCGTTGGCGGCCGGAGCGGCGCCGCGGGCGCAGGCGGCATCGGGAGTGGCGGCACCGCGGGCGGACACGCGGGCGCCAGCGGCTCCAGTGCCGGCGGCAGCGGCGGCAGCGGCGGCAGCGGCGGCAGCGGATCGGCCGTGGGCGGCTCGATCGGTGGCGGCGGATCGTCCGCAAGCTGCCAGCCCCCGTCGAGCTACGGAACGCCGACCTTTCTCGCGTCCACCGAGGTCGCGGAAGCCACGACCGATTCGGCGGGCAACCAGCAGCTCGTCTGGCAGGGCCAGCTGAACGCCGTCGCCTTGCCCGATATCCTCGACGTCGAGCTCTACAACGTCGCTCCCTTTGGGGACACCATCGCTCCGATGGCCAACATAGATCTCAGCGGCCAGAGCCAGTACGAGACCTGCGGTGCATGTGTCCTCGTCTTGACCCAGGTGGCCCTCGACGGCAGCGCGCAGCAGCTCTACTTAGCGACGGCGGGAACGCTGACCATCACGGCCGTGACCCCGAACATAGCGGGCACGATGTCGAACGTGACGCTCCAGCATGTCACCATCGATCCCAACACCTCGATCTCGACCAAGGCCGACGACTGCCCGACCTCGGTGACCTCGGCATCGTTCAACACCATGGTCACGAACGTGGCCGCTTCGCCCTGACGGGACGGTTGAAGCTAGGTCGGAATCCTTCGTGGGTCCGGGCTAGGATGGCGATTGGGTGAGGACCGCTGCCGGCGTCGCGATCGTCCCGCTGCCATGATCAAAGACATTCTCGTCTGCCTGGAGGGATCTGCGAGCACCGAGGCGGCCACTCGGATCGCGATTGGCATTGCGCGGGCGTGCAGCGCCCAGATGGCCGGACTGGCCATCATCGACGAGCCGGACATCCGAGCGGGAACGCCGACCAGCATCGGTGGGGCCAGCTACAAGCACGAGCGGGACGAGGCGCTGGTCGCCGACGCCAAGAAATTGGCCGACGACTGGGTGGCACTCTTCGAGCGGCGCTGCCGTTCGGCGGGGGTGCCGGCCCGATCGCTCGAGATCGTTGGTCGGCCGGCGGAGAGCATCTTGACGGAGATGGAGGCGCATCACCTGACCGTGATCGGGCGGGACGCCAACTTTCGCTTCGAGACCGAGGAGCACGACAACCGGACCGTCAACGCCATCTTGCACAAGGCCAGGCGCCCCGTTCTGCTGGTTCCAGAAACGACGGAGCTGGAGCTCGGCGATACCGTGCTGGTCGCCTACGACGGGAGCAACGCCGCCAAGCGGGCCATCACCAGCTTCGCGGCCAGCGGCATCGCCCAGGGTCGTGCCGTTCATGTCGCCACCGTGGACGACGACGGCGTCGTTGCCCGAGAGATGTCCGAGCGGGCGGTGGCCATGCTGCGCTCCGCGAACGTCCCCGCCACGGCCCACAACATCGTTTCCGAACTTTCGAACATCGATGCCCTGTTCAAGCTCGCCAGGGGCCTCGGCGCGGGTTTGATGGTCATGGGCGCCTTTACCCGGGGTCGGCTGCGCGTGCTCTTCTCGGGTTCGGTGACCCGCGGGTTGGTGGAACAGACCGAGATCCCTCTCTACCTGCAGCACTGATGACGTACGCCACTCCAGCCTGGGCCGTCGCCCCCTTCGTCTGCTACCTCCTGCTGATCGCGACCCTCCCGCTGTTCATCGGCGCCTTCTGGGAGCACAATCTCAACAAGCTGATCGTCGCGGCGCTGGTATCGGTGCCGGTGCTCGTCTATCTGTTCGGCATTCGGACAGGCGGAGGCCAGATGCTCCTCCGGACCGCCTGTGACTACGTTTCCTTCATTGCGCTCCTGGCTGCGCTGTTCACGATCTCGGGCGGCATTTGCTTGCGCGGGTCTCTGGCGGGAACGCCGGGCGTCAACGGCGTATTTCTGGCCGTGGGCGCGGTGCTCGGCAGCCTGATCGGCACGACCGGCGCGTCGGTGCTGCTGATCCGCCCGTTGCTGCGCGCCAATGAGCGGCGCGCTTACACGACCCACATCGTCGTGTTTTTCATTTTCATCGTCTCAAACGGCGCCGGTTTGCTCACGCCGCTCGGTGATCCACCGTTGTTCCTGGGCTTTCTGCGGGGTGTCCCCTTCACCTGGACGTTCCGGCTCGCGGCGCCCTGGGCGCTGGTCAACGGCGTCCTGCTCGCTCTTTTTACGATCATCGATCGGGTCATTGCCGCGCGCGAGAAACGGAATCCCCGCAAAGCAGCAGGCATCTCTCACTTGCCCGCTTCGCTCCAAGAGCCGCTTCGCCTGGACGGCGCGATCAACCTGTTCTGGCTGCTGGGCATCGTGGTTGTCGTGTTCGTCATGGGTACCTACGGCACGCCGCTGTTCGGCGATTCCTATATTCGTTCGCTGATCCAGGTGCTGGGGATGCTGGGCTGCGGTGCCCTCTCGCTGGTCTCGACGAAACGGGAAATTCGCGAGGCGAACCGCTTCAACTGGGCGCCCATCATCGAGGTAGCCGTGGTCTTCATCGGCGTCTTCGTCACGATGATCCCGGCGCTCTCGTTTCTCGGGGAGCGAGGCGCGTCCCTCGGAATCACCAAGCCCTGGCAATTCTTCTGGGCCTCCGGAGCGCTCTCGAGCGTGCTCGACAACGCGCCCACCTATCTGACGTTCGCCTCGCTCGCGGTTGGCGTCACCAACAGCACCGGCGCGTCGCTGTCGGTGGAGAACCTGGGTGCGCTCGCGTTCCATCCGTCCGGACAGCACTTGCTCGAGGCCGTCTCCTGCGGGGCCGTGTTCATGGGCGCGATCACCTACATCGGCAATGGTCCGAACTTCATCGTCAAAGCGATCGCCGAACAGCATCACGTTCGGATGCCCAGTTTCTTCGGCTACACGCTTTGGTCGATCGCAATCCTGGTTCCGCTCTTCGGACTGGTGTCTCATATTTTTTTCTGACGGTCGGCGCAAGTAGTCCGGTCTTTATCCGGGTCATGAGCCCACTCAAAAGCCGAACGACCGGCGTGGTTTCCCGCGCCGGTCGTTCGGTTCTTTCGTTTTCGCGTTCAGTTGCGGACGGTGGTTTCGTTCTTTCCGTCCGGTCCGTTCTTTCCGTCCGGTCCGTTCTTGCCTTCTTTGCCGTCCTTGCCGTCCGTGCTCTCGGTGTCGGTCTCGGCGCGCGCCGTGCGAACGACCGACTCGACTCCCTTGAGGCGCGCCAGGCTGTCGCGGGCGTGGTCGCTCTCCATCTCGACCGCCTTGGCGTAGGCGTCCCGCGCCTCTTCTAGGCGATCCAGCTGCTCGTACGCCATGCCGAGGTTGTTCCACATGTAGCCCTCGACCGGCTCGAGCTCGACCGCCTGCTCGAGCGCGTCGACGGCCTGCTCGAAGCGCTTCTCGTAGATCAGCGCGAGCCCCAGGTTGTTCTGGGCGTAGGAGCTGCGCGGATTCAGCTCGACCGCCTTTTCGAACGAGCCGATCGCGTCCTTGCGCTTGCCCATCTGGAGCTGAACGCGCCCGAGCGTGTTCCAGGCGCCCGACCGCTTCGGCGTGTGAAGCACCGCGACCTTCGCGAGCTTGAAGGCGCCCTCGGTGTCACCTTCGACGAGCTTCTTCCGCGCGCCGGTGAGCGCGCCCTCGGGCCCGGCTTCCTCGTCGGTGTCGGCGCTGGGCTTTCCGCCGCCCACCTCCATTTCGATGTTTGGTTTCGGTGGTAGGACGGCCACCGCGGGCGGCGCCGGCAGCTCCGTCGGCTTCGGCGGATCGGCCGAGACGACGGGGCTGGTCCTGGGTGTGGGCGTGGGCGACGGAACGTCCTCGCACGCGGTGACGGTGGTGGCCAAGGTGACTGCGATCAGGATTCTGCCAATGCGGATTGAGTTGGACATTTGTAATGTCTCCTTTCACCGCAGACCAAATTGCAGCCGACGTGCCACGGCGGATCGCCGCGCCAACCACGACGTTCGCGGGGTTCCCGCGGGCCACGCGCTCTGCGAGATGCAGAACGTAGATCTCGCTTCTACGATTTTGTGAAACGGCGGCCACGGCCTTATCCTCGGCTCATGGGGCGAGATCGGCGATTCCCGAACCTGGTGGCCCTGGTGGCCGTTCTCGTTGCCGCCGGCGCATTCGCCGCCTGCGGTTCCGTCACCAACTCCACCACCGATGGTGGTAGCGGCGCCGGAGGTGCGTCGGCCGGCGCGGGTGGCGGTCATGCGGGTGCAAGTGGTGGGTCGGCGGGCGTAGGCGGCGGTGAGGCCGGGGAGGACGGCGGTCATGCCGGCGCGGGTGGCGGCGCGGCCGGCGCGGCCGGTGCGGGTGGCGGCGGCACCGGCACCGGCGGTCGCGCGGGCACAGATGGTGGCGAGGCCGGCACCGGCGGTCGCGCGGGCACAGATGGTGGCGAGGCCGGCACCGGCGGTCGCGCGGGCACA
>Ga0080027_10001054_pt1 | contig 11210 bp, 7 predicted proteins | sample OrgsoiDNA2013046_FD_70962 | JGI IMG/M metagenome (GOLD analysis project Ga0080027, IMG submission 70962) | Permafrost soil microbial communities from the Arctic, to analyse light accelerated degradation of dissolved organic matter (DOM) -... | ecosystem: Environmental > Terrestrial > Soil >...
GAAATGATGTCGTGGTATTTAATTTCCCCGCGGGAGATACGGTGATCAACAAAGAGGGATTTCAATCTGAGCAACCATACTATGATGTTGCAAGGATGCTGGGTAATGGAGATATCAATGTTGGCCGGAATATTATTTTAAGTGATCCCGATCAGTATCCAATTGTTGTTCGGCCGGTTGATAAACAGGAAAATTACATTAAGCGTTGTATTGGTATTCCGGGCGATACCCTGCAGATTATTAATCAGGTGGTTTATATCGATGGGAAACCAACGAAACTTCCGGATTATTCTGAGACCAATTATATGGTTGTTACCCAGGGGCAACCCCTCGATGAAACCGTAATGAAAGATGATTATGATGTGGATATCAGCAATGGGGAAGAGTTTCAGCAAACGGGTACTCCAAACAAATATGGCATGTTACTTACTGCCATTGCCCGCGATAAAATGCTAAAAAGCGGGTTGGCTAAAAGTATCTCTCCGATTATAGATAGTAACCATGGGGGGCCTGTTGATCCGATGTTCAATTGGTCTAAAGACAATTTTGGTCCGCTCTGGATTCCAAAAAAAGGTAGTTCCATACCGCTCAATCAGAAGAACTATGTAAAATATGAAAGGGTGATCAGGGATTATGAAAAGAATAAACTGGAAATGAGAAATGGTAAAATATATTTAAATGATAGCGAAGCGTCAGACTATACTTTTCGTATGGATTATTATTTTATGATGGGAGATAACCGCCACCAAAGTCAGGATAGTCGTTTTTGGGGTTTTGTTCCGGAGGATCATGTAGTGGGCGAAGCCTGGATGATCTGGATGAGTTGGAATAAGGGCGTTCGATGGAGTCGTTTGTTTAAGAAAATTAAATAGCCGAAATCAACTGAACCGATGAAAATTGAAAGTTTAAATATTCCGTTTCAAATACTGAGTGATGTTGGTGAGCTGGATGAAATGGATGCCAAATTACTGGGGGCAGCCAAAAAGGCAATCAACGAAGCTTATGCGCCCTATTCAAAATTCAGGGTAGGCGCGGCAATCCGGCTGGCTAATGGAGAAATGATAACCGGTTCAAACCAGGAAAATGCTTCTTTCCCTGCAGGAATATGTGCTGAAAGAGTTGCCCTCTCCGCTGCATCTGCTCTTTATCCCGGCATTCCGGTTACAGAACTCGCATTGACTTATATCAATGAATCCGGGAATAGCAATAAGCCAATTAGTCCATGTGGGATTTGCAGGCAAACTCTTGCGGAATACGAGCAACGTTATGGCCAGTCTGTACGTCTTATTCTTGGCGGAAATTCAGGTGAAGTTTACTTAATAAAAAAAGCATCTGATCTCCTGCCTCTGGCGTTTAGGCTTTAGTGCCGAAGAACAAATAAATATTTTAACCAATATAGAATCTGTTATGAAAAAATTGCTTTTTGTTTTGTTTTGTTTTATATGTATTCTCATTTATTCATGTTCGAATACCAAGGATAATTTAGGATGCACGAATGCATTGCCTTCGTCCGATTCAATAGCACTCATAAAATTTGCTGATGACTCCATCAAGGTAACCAGAGACAGCCTTGCATTCTACTATGAGATCATTGATTCCGGTTCAAGTATAAAACCGACCGGCACTTCTGCACTCACAGTAACTTATATAGCCAAACTGATGGATAATTTTATTGTTGATTCAGCTACGAATTCCGATTTAAATGATTATACATTGAATCAACTCATTCTCGGTTGGCGTTTTGGATTGCCTAAAATCGGAATTGGCGGACGCATCAGATTACTGATTCCTTCAGATTATGCCTGGGGTTGTACCGGGTATCATGGTGTACCTCCGAATGCTCCTGTGTATTTTGATATTCAGCTGCTTGATGTGAGATAGTTTTCCCTAACTTACGTTTCTAAATTTTTCAAAAATGAAACGTACCGCAAATGCAGTTTGGGTTGGATCCGGAAAGGATGGAAAGGGTTTGCTTACTACACAAAGTACAACCTTAGACAAAGCTCAGTATTCTTATAAATCGCGTTTTGAACAGGGTGTTGGTACCAATCCTGAAGAACTCGTTGGTGCCGCTCACGCCGGTTGTTTCGCAATGAAACTGAGTTTTGTATTACAGGAGCTTGGCTTTACTGCAGACAGTCTGGATGTAACTGCTGAAGTAACCCTTGATAATGGCTCGATCACAGAATCCCACCTCATTTTAAAAGCAAAGATTTCTGGTATTTCACCGACACAATTTAAAGAAGCAACTGAAGATGCAAAGAAGAACTGTCCGATCAGTAAACTGTTAAATACGAATATTACATTGGATGCCACACTGGTGTAATCTTAAGTTTAATAAAACTAACCTCGCCATGTCTTCAAAAAAATCACCTTTAACAAGAAGAAGTTTTCTTCGAAACACAACATTTGCAGCTGGTTCAATCATGATCATTCCTCGTCATGTTTTAGGTCGCGGTTTTATTGCACCGAGTGATAAACTGCAAATTGCAGGTGTGGGTACTGGTGGTAAAGCGGAAGTAAATCTGCCCTATGCATATAATGCCGGATCAGATCAGATTGCGGCACTTTGTGATGTGGATGATCGTATGTCGGTAAACGCCCGTAAAAAATGGCCGGATGCTCCTTATTATAAGGACTATCGAATCATGCTTGAAAAAGAAAATAAACATATTGATGCTGTCATCGTAACTACACCAGATCATATGCATGCATCCATCGCATTGGCAGCAATGCAACTTGGTAAACATGTTTATGTTGAAAAACCATTGACGCATGACATTTATGAAGCACGCATGCTTACAGAAGCTGCAAAAAAATATAAAGTAGTTACCCAAATGGGGAATCAGGGAAGTAGCGGGGATGATATCCGTTTGATAGATACATGGATAAATGAAGGTGTTCTGGGTGATGTCTTTAAAGTGCATGTATGGACAAACAGACCTACATGGCCCCAGGGAATACCAACACCAACCGGTCAATTTGATGTACCAAAGGAACTTGACTGGAACCTTTGGCTTGGAACAGCACCGCAACGTGATTTTAATCCTGCTTATCTACCGGCTATCTGGAGAGGTTGGGTGGATTTCGGATGTGGTGCGCTTGGAGACATGGGATGTCATTTTATTGATGTGCCTTACCGGGCCCTGAAACTTGGATATCCGACATCTGTTGAAACAAGTATCGGATCTGTTTACAAGGGTTTTTTTCAGGAACTTAATATAACGGATGGATTCCCCCCTTCATCAAAAACCTATGTCCGTTTCCCGCAGCGTGGTAACCTGGTTCCTGTAGAGATGGTTTGGTATGACGGTGGAATACGCCCTGAAAGACCGGCTGAACTTTTACCGGATGAACCCATGGGAGAAAATAGTGGTGGAATCATTTTCGAAGGCACAAAGGGCAAACTCATGGCCGGCATTTTTGGTAAAAACGCAACCTTGTTGCCAACGAAGCGGATGGATGAAGTCACTCTTTCAAAATCAAAATATCCTTTTGTGGAAGGAGGTTCAGAAGGTCATCAACAACAATGGGTGAAAGCCTGCAAAAAAGGATATGGCACTTATACCAGCTCTGATTTTGCAAATGCAGGTCCGCTTACAGAAACCGTACTCATGGGTAATCTTGCTGTACGCAGTTATCAATATTTCGAGACGGATGCAAAGGGTAAAGCAATTTTTCCCGGCCGGAAGGAATTACTCTGGAACGGAGAAAAAATGGAAATAACAAATTTTGCACCCGGCAATCAATTTGTAAAAAGAACATACCGTTCCTATTGATATTAAATCTTTAATTCCTCAATTTAATCATTGATTTTCTTCAACGTATAATCTATTTGCTATATGAAAATAAGAGATAATAAATCGAGAAGAGATTTTTTAAAAAATTCTACGCTTGCAGCGGCTGGATTTATTATTGTCCCAAGACATGTACTGGGTAAGGGTTTCGTTGCACCGAGCGATAAATTAAATATAGCAGCCATTGGTGCAGGGGGAAAAGGAGAAAGCGATCTGTCTGAATTTTCAAAGAGCCCGAATGCCAATATTTCTTTTCTCTGCGATGTGGACGACAGGCAATGCAAAAAATCTGTTTTGCGTTTTCCAAAAGCGAAAAGATATTATGATTTTCGCGAAATGCTTGAAAAGGAGCATCAGTCGATCGATGCTGTTTCTGTTTCCACCCCGGATAATTGTCACGGTGTCGCAGCCATTGCAGCAATGCAGTTGGGAAAACATGTTTATGTGCAGAAGCCGCTTACCCACGATATTTATGAAGCCCGTATGCTTACCGAAGCGGCAAAACAATATCGTGTTGTTACGCAAATGGGAAATCAGGGCGCTTCAGGAGACGGCGTAAGAATCATGCAGGAATGGTACCGTGCGGGCATCATCGGAGATGCTGTTGAAATAAAGGTTTGGACGAACAGGCCGGTATGGCCTCAGGGAGGGGGCACACCTAAAAGCACAGACCCTGTTCCACCAGAACTCAAATGGGATCTCTGGTTAGGACCGGCAAAAGAAGAAGCTTATCATAAAGAATATGTACCCTTTAGCTGGAGAGGTTTCTGGTCATTTGGAACTGGAGCGCTTGGAGATATGGGTTGTCATCTGATTGATCCGGCTTTCAAAACGGTTGGACTGGGGTATCCCTCAGCTGTTCAATGCAGTCAGGTTTCTTTGTATGAAAAAATGTGGACAGCAGATTATTTTCCCGAAAGTTGCCCGGCGGCATCTTCCGTAATCCTCAATTTCCCCGGCAAAGAAGGAAAACCTGATGTGAAGATGCATTGGATGGATGGCGGTCTTGTTCCTGAAAGACCGGAAGAACTGGAGGCGGATGAAAGGTTTGGCGGTGATGATGGCGGCGTATTGATTATTGGAACGAAAGGGAAAATGATGTGTGGTACTTATGGAAGTGATCCTAAATTATTGCCTCTTTCAAAAACAAAAGAAATTAATCTGCCAAAGGTATTACCACGTGTACCCGAGGGCCATTATATTCAGTGGATTAATGCATGTCTGGCCGGATATGGTCAAAAGGAAGTCAGTTCGCCCTTTGAATACGCGGGTCCGCTTACAGAAACGATTTTGATGGGCAATCTGGCATTAAGATCCTGGAATATTAAAAAAGGAAAAGACTTTCCCGGAAGAAAAAAATTAATCTGGGATGCTGTCAATATGCGCATCACGAATTTTGAAGAAGCAAATCAATATGTCAGGAGAGAATACAGGAAGGGCTGGTAAAAGAAGAAAGGCTATTCGCTGAGCATACGGGAAAGCATTAGCAATTCTGTTTTCTTATAGAGATTGGATTCGTTGTCAAAACACTTGCTGAATTCCTCGAGCAGGGATTGCATAATACGGATATGATTGGAAGGCTTGAAGTGAATATCAGCTGGTGTAATGGAAATCCGGTTGAAATAATTAACCACATCCTTATGCGTAAATACCTGACCGCTCATCGGATCGATGAAGAATTCGATTCTGTCCATTACATCTTTGCCTGTGGATTCATCTGCCAGTCCTGGTTTTATATAAGCCAGCACAAACTGTTTTGGAATATTTATGGCTTTTATAGGAATATCCAATAGTTCACTGAGGAGCAGATAAATAACGCCGTTAATGATTGTGTTTCCTCTTTTGGTTTCAATTACTTTATGAATAAGAAATTCTTCTGGATGCTGGTATCCGACTTCAGTTCCTTTTAAATTATAATAACCATATATAATGCTTGTCAGCACGTTCACCTGTTCAAGGGGGGTGAGATAACTATTTAATTCCAGCCAGATGTTTCGACGGAGCTTCTCTACTTCTTCCAGAACAGGACTGGTTGCCAGATCCGGATATTGAAATTTTGAAACCAGCAGACTTGCCGTGAGAAGATCCTGGTAACTGCTCGTTTTCCATCTTTGAAAATCCTCGGTAAGGTCACGATAATGCAGCCTGTGAATAAGCATTTCAATACGTTCCTGTATAGAATTCTGTAATGTATTTTCCCAGAGGTATTCGAGGTTAGGAATAATGCCTCTCCCGTAGCTGATGATTCGGTTACTCACGGTAATAAACACTTCTTCATCCGGATCATCAATCAGATGAAGCAAGGCTTTGATTTCTTTTGATTCCTGCATGGGGTGGATGTTTTTTCTTACGGCGGTATTTTCCAGGTTAACGGGATGAATATCGCAGAAGTTAAAAAAAATGCAATGATAATCTTATCCACAAATCCTGGACAGATGTTTATTTCCGGTCAGGATACGGCTACCCTGAATAGATAACGTAAGATTTTTAAAAATCTTATCAGGATTTCTTTTTCTTTGGGACTCTTTTGGGGGGATTGGCTTTCACATCTTCAATGATTGCCTTGATTTCAGGGAGTTCAAGTGTTTCAACATGCTCCTGTTTTTCCTTGGGAATTTTATAATTACGCAACCCTTGTTTTATATAAGGTCCGTAAGGGCCACGAAGCAATTGTATTTTTTCTTTTTCGAAAATTTTGATGGTGCGCTGTTCTTTGGTGGCCCTTTTTTCCACTATGATAGGCGTTGCCTCATCAAATCCAATGGTATATGGATCAAATTCTTTCGCCAGAGAATAGAATTTTTTGTCGTGTGCAATATAAGGACCAAAGCGTCCAATGCTGACTGTTACATCCACATCCTCAAACTTTCCAAGATTCCTTGGTAATTTGAATAATTCTAAAGCATCGGCCAGATTGATGGTTTCAATGCTCTGGGTGTTTTTTAGTTTTGCAAACTTTGGTTTTTCCTCGTCATTTTGCTCCCCGATCTGGGCCATAGGACCATACCGGCCCATTCTGACAATCAGCTTTTTTCCGGTAGCCGGATCAATTCCCAATTCTCTTTCACCGCTGATCCGCTCTGCTTTTTCAATCGTATTATCAACATCTTTTTTAAATGGAATATAAAATTCATCAATCATGTGATGCCACTCTAGCTTTCCATTGGCAACCTCATCGAATTCGGCTTCAATCCTTGCGGTGAAATTATAATCCATGATGTCATCGAAATACTGTTTCAGAAAATCCGTAACAACCAGGCCGAGGTCTGTCGGAAATAATTTTGATTTTTCAGCACCCGTTGTTTCCTGTTCTGAAATTTTACTTATTTTATTTTCTTTTAATTTCAAAACCCTGAATAAACGGATAACCCCTTCTTTGTCCCTTTTTTCAACATATCCTCTTTTCAGAATCGTAGAAATCGTTGGCGCATAGGTAGAAGGTCTGCCGATACCCAGTTCCTCCAGTTTTTTTACCAGTGATGCTTCCGTATAGCGTGGGAGTGGGCGGCTGAAGCGTTCCGTAGCACGCATTTCAACGAAAGGTAATTGTTGATTTACTTTCAGCGGCGGTAACATACCTTCCTGGTCTTCTTCTTCTGAAAGATCTTCCTCGTCCCGGTCTTCGCGGTACACTTTTAAAAACCCGTCAAATTTCAACACTTCACCGCTTGCTTTCAGTTCTTCTTTATTTGTAGAAATCTGAATCAATGCAATGGTCTTTTCCATTTCTGCATCTGCCATCTGCGATGCCATTGTCCTTTTCCAGATCAGTTCATATAAGCGATTGAGGTCTTTGTCCTCTACACTTGCATTTTCCATGTAAGTTGGGCGTATCGCTTCATGGGCTTCCTGCGCACTTTCATTTTTATTCTTGAATGCGCGTTTCTGATAATATTTATTTCCGAATTTATTGCTGATTTCACTTTTTAAATTATCCATTGCAGTTTCACTCAGGCTCACGCTATCCGTTCGCATATAAGTGATTTTTCCACTTTCATATAATTTCTGGGCGAGTAACATGGTACGACTCACTCCGTAACCCAGTTTTCTTGATGCTTCCTGCTGAAGCGTAGAAGTTGTAAACGGGGCGGCTGGTGATTTCTTACCAGGCTTAACCTGAATATCTGTCACCGTATAATCTGCATTCAAGCAACTTTGCAGGAAAGTCTCTGCTCCGGATTCCTCGGCGTATTTTTTACCATCGGCAGAAAAAATGACGTTTTTTCCTGATATGTCTTTTGCAGAAAATGAAGCCTCAATCCGGAAATTGCTTTGCGCATTAAAAGCATTGATTTCCCTTTCCCTTTCAGCAATGATTCGTACCGCAACACTTTGTACACGGCCTGCACTCAGGTTATTTTTCATGCTCATCTTGCGCCAGAGTACCGGACTAAGTTCAAATCCCACAATTCTGTCCAGAATTCGCCTTGCCTGCTGGGCGTTTACAAGATTCATATCTACCGTTCTGGGTTGTTTTACCGCAGATTCGATGGCCATTTTGGTAATTTCATGAAATACAATCCTTTTGGTGGTCTTCGGATCCAGGCCCAGTACTTCGCAAAGATGCCAGCTAATCGCTTCTCCCTCTCTGTCTTCATCCGTTGCCAGCCAGACTTCACCGGATTTCTTGGCAATGCTTTTTAATTCTTTGACAACCTTTTCCTTATCCTCAGGAACTATATATCTGGGCTTATATTGATTCTGAAGATCAATACCCATATCGGCCCGTTCGAGATCACGGATATGTCCATAACAGCTCTTAACTTCAAAATCTTCACCCAGAATACGCTCGATGGTCTTTGCTTTAGCCGGGGACTCCACAATTAATAGATTCTTCGCCATACTGTTTCAAATGATGTTAAACATGCCTCAAGGCGTGCAATTTTACAGTATAACATTGAAAGTAAAAAATGAACCCGGCAGAAATGAGAGGGAATAGGCTTATTTAACTCATTAATTTGCAGGACTTTCTACATTATTTTGGTTGTTATCCGGATCCTCTTTGTTGTTTTTTCGTTTAAAAAGGGATACATCCACCTTGCCAAAACGGTAATTAAACTGTATGCGGAAAAACCTTGGATCCCTGTAACGCACCGTATGCTGGGTAGAATATGCTGAATTAATATATACATCCGATTTTCTTGTTGCGAATATATCGCTGATATTGAAAGTAATACTGGCGGCTTTATTTTTTAGAAATTCATACCTCAGAGAGGCATCTACACCACCTGTTGGAAGGGAATATCCCTGTGCATTACCACTTACAGTTAGGCCACGACCGCCTCCCTGACCTACCGTTCCACCCGGCGGAAGAACTGTTTTTGAAGTATAATCTCCTGTTATCTGAAGGGTGAGGTTTTTAGGTAATTTGAAACTGGTATTGATTTTTGCAAACCAGCTATAGCTTGCGGGAGCCGTCTGAATCGAATCGGCTGCATTAATTTTGGATGTATAAATATTCAGGTTGCTTGTAAGATCCCACCAGGATGTCAAACTGTTTCTCCCGATAAGCTCCAAACCTCCTATATAACTGGAATTTGCATTGATATATGTATTTATCAGCACGACTGAATCTGTTAGCGGATTAATTTCTTTTGTCTGGTATCGGGTGATCAGGTCGGTCGTATACTTATAATATACAGAAGCCAGAAAAGTATTTTTAGCATAGTTTTTCTGATAGGCTATTTCAAAGGAATTCGTAAACTGGGGTTTCAGGTCAGGGTTTCCGCGACTGAGGTTTAATGAATCGGAATAATCAGTAAAGGGGGAGAGTTGCAGAAAACCAGGCCTGTCGATTCTCCTGGTATAGTTCAATTGTAAATCCTGTGTGGCATTTAATTTTTCAGTTAAAAATATACTCGGAAAAAAATTAATAGGATAGTTATTACTGAAAGAACCAACAGTATCTTTCAGATTACCCGGATTATCCTGATCCTTTTCCGCATAACTGTTTGTTCCATGGTAGCTTGAATTTTCAGCGCGTAAACCCAATTGAAATCCCAATTTGCCAACTGTATTTGAATATTGAATATAACCGGCCAGTACCTGATCGTGATAATGATAGTTTGAGGAAAGCAATGGTTGAAAGACCGGATTGCCTGCGCTGTCGACAATATAAATTTCACTGATGCTGCTTATATCCCGGATGGAAACCTTCGCGCCGGTTTCGAGTTTCGACTTTTCAGTAAAAGGATTAGTGAAATCCGTTTGCGCCGTAATAAATTCGTTATTACCGGTTACATTTTGCTGCTGTTTATAAACGCTTGTTAAATCTCCCCCGGGAACTATGAACAGGTCAGAATTTGTCTGATTTGCGCTATTTGTTTTTCCCCTGGTATAATTCACATCTCCCGTCCAGTTTTCACCCGATCTTGGAAAATTATGTTTGAAACTCAACATACCTGACTTATTCTGGAAATCCGTATTTGTATTAGAATATCGCTGTGTGAATGAACTATTCGAATAAACATTACTGTATATCGTGTCCTGTGTAATTGCGCTGTTGGTATTTGGCGTGGAAATGCCATGTACGATATTTCCGGATATGGAAATCGTGTTCCTGTTGTCGAGAAAATAATCCAGCCCCATGCGTGCAAAAAAAGAATGACTGTTATTGATACTACTGTCTAGCTGATGCAATTGATATTCTGGTTCAGATATAAATGTAAGACGGTCGGTGGTTCCCTGGGAATAGGACATTCGGTGATTGTAATTTCCACTCAGAAATAAATTAATTTTGCCTTCCTTCATATTGATATTTCCACCGGCATTATATCCACCCCTTTTGTCAATACCCGCTCTCAGTGCACCATTATATCCAGGTTTCCGGTTCTTTTTCATAACGATATTCAGAATACCTGAAACACCCCCGGAAGCATCAAATTTGGCTCCCGGATTGGTTATGATTTCCACAGATTCTATTTCATCCGCAGGAATCTGATCCAGTGTTAATGTAGTAGGCCGGCCGTCCACAAAAATGATTGGAGAAGCATTTCGAAGGGTAACATTTCCATCAATATCGACGGATAAGGAAGGAATATTCCTCATGATATCAACTGCATTTCCTCCTGAAGCGGATATGTCTTTTTCCACATTATAAATCCTGCGGTCAATACCGAGTTGTATGAGTGGTTTGGTAGAGGTTACTGTTACCTGCTGCAGCGTTTGGGGATCCACTTCCATTTTAATATTGCCTAAATCCTTGTCCATAGTCCCCATTCTTTGTTCCGGATCACTGCTCTGGGCATCTTTGAGGTTGAAGGAAACTTTCTGATCTATCGTTTTATATCCAATGGCAGTCAGCTTCAGATGATAATTCCCGAATATTGGTAAACCTTCAAAACTAAAATCTCCATTTGAAGGTATTATCGCACCACGAATTACTGAATCGCGTCGGATTCTTCTGGTGGAATC
>Ga0080027_10001055_pt1 | contig 11209 bp, 7 predicted proteins | sample OrgsoiDNA2013046_FD_70962 | JGI IMG/M metagenome (GOLD analysis project Ga0080027, IMG submission 70962) | Permafrost soil microbial communities from the Arctic, to analyse light accelerated degradation of dissolved organic matter (DOM) -... | ecosystem: Environmental > Terrestrial > Soil >...
CGGGTTACGTCAATGTGCGCCGCCGCTATTCGCACGGACTCAGTTTCCTGGCGAACTATACCTACTCCAAGAACCTGACCAATGCGCCCGACTTTCGTTCCCCGATGGACGAGGCTGCCATCCCGCAAAACAATAGTGACCTCGCGGCGGAAAAGGGGCCCGGCTGTGACGTGCGCCGTCGCTTCGCGCTGAGCGGCGTTTACGACATCCCAGCGTTTCGACGGTCGGAATGGGCTGGATTGGTCACGGAAAACTGGCACCTGTCCACCCTGTATCAGGTTCAATCAGGAATGCCCTTTACCATCTCCGTGTTTGGCGACACCGCGAATTCTGGCACCGTCCTAGGCGAAAACCCCATCCGCGCCAACGTGACTGGCCAGCCGGTATTCGGTCCGGGGACGCGCACCGCAGACAAGTGGTTCAATCCCGCTGCGTTCGCAGCCCCCCCGGCGTTTACATTTGGCGATGCCGGCCGGAACTCGGTCTACGGCCCACACCTGCAGTCCCTGGATTTCGCTCTGGAGCGTTCTTTTAACCTCACGGAAAGAGCGAAACTGCAATTCCGCGCTGAAGCCTTCAATGCTCTGAATAAAGCGAATCTGGGCACACCGAACCGCTTCGTGAATACCCCTCAGTTTGGGACGATTACGATGGCGATGACTCCAGGACGCGAATTACAACTCAGTGCGAGACTTTCGTTCTGAGAAGAAAGAAAGCGGTTCAAACACGCATTCGGCGGCATTTTCTGGGCAGAAATTGCGTAATGCCCCTGATATAATTTTACTTTAACCGATGATACCCCAAGTGTGATCGTGGCCGCATTCTAAGGGAGGGAGGGCCCCGTGGCAGTCTCAAGTCCTGCGGTTCCAGGCATTCATAGTGCGCCGGGAACGAACGCCGGTTTTTTGGAAAAGTTGAATAGCCGCTGGCACGAGCGCGGGCTCCAACTTTTCATGGTGATCGTGCTGGCTCACTGGGCTGAGCATCTCGTACAGGCTTACCAGATATACGTAATGGGCTGGCCGCGGACGAAAGCTCTCGGACTGCTTGGCGTGTTCTATCCGTGGCTGTTCCAAACCGAAATCCTGCACTACGGATATGCATTGGTCATGCTGATCGGCATTTGGATCTTCCGCAAGGGATTTACCGGCGTTTCTCACACCTGGTGGATGATAGCGTTCTGGATTCAATTCTGGCATCACATTGAGCACTTCCTGCTGATCTACCAGGCCACAGTGCATCACAATTTCTGGGGAAAGCCCGTGCCGTGCAGCGTGCTGCAGTTGGTGTTCCCTCGGGTCGAGCTGCATCTCTTCTACAATGCGGTCGTCTTCATTCCCATGTCGATTGGGATGTACTACCATATGTTTCCGCCCAAGGGAGAGCATGGAAACATGGCGTGCACGTGCGAGTGGGGACGCCACGATTCGGCGAAGGCGTCTTGATCGGGAAATGCCGTGGTTTTATACCGCGCTGGCTTGCCGGTCTTGCTTGTACTGCGGCATTGTTCACGAGTAGCTGTACGAAGCCAGCCAGTACTCCAGAAGCTGTTGCAATTGAGAAGACGATCTCGCCGGAGCCGGCCCGTGTTGGGCCTGAGACGATCAATCTCAAGTTGAGCGATGCCACCGGCAAACCTCTCACAGGCGCGCAGATTGCGGTCGAGGCAGATATGTCGCACGCGGGCATGAGTCCCGCGTTCGCGGTTGCAAAGGAAGCGGGTGCGGGTCGGTACGAGACTCGTCTCGATTTTCCGATGGCGGGAGATTGGGTCGTCCTGCTGCACATCAAGCTGCCTGACGGAAAAAAGCTGGAACGGCAGTTCGACGTGAAGGGCGTTCGACCCAACTAGGTACGCTGTTGAATCCGTCCTCCATCCCGGCCGAAGAAGTTCCTGAGTCGCTTCCCTTTGATTTGATGCGAGTGCCCGGACTGGGACAGCTATTCCGCTGGCGCTATGCGCGGCCATTGCTTCAGGCTCCGTTGCTTGTGGTGAGTGTGGGAATGATCCTGCATGGATTGTTCGGGCCCACACTGGCGCCTAAAAATCTGGCAACAACCTTGAGCTGGCTTCACTTTCGGGGAGCGCTGGTGATGGTGCTGCTGTGCGCGGGGAATTTTTTTTGCCTCGCCTGCCCTTTCATGCTGGTGCGGCAGTTGGCGCGGCGGCTATTCAAGCCTCGGTTCAACTGGCCGCGAGCGCTGCGTAATAAGTGGCTGTCGGTGGGACTATTCGTCTTGATTCTTTTTACCTACGAACTGTTCAATCTGTGGTCTTCACCGTGGTGGACGGCCTGGCTGATCATTAGCTATTTTCTGGCCGTGCTAGTGGTGGATGGACTTTTCAAGCACGCTTCATTTTGCAAGTTCGTTTGCCCCATCGGACAGTTCAACTTCATTGCATCGACGCTTTCGCCGTTTGAAGTGAAAGTACGCGAGCAGGACGTTTGCACGCGCTGCCATACCAAAGATTGCATTCGCGGCCGTCGCGAGCCCGTCTCAGGCCTGGTGACGATCCGCGGCTGCGAACTGGCACTCTTTCAGCCGAGCAAGGTCGGCAACATGGATTGCACGTTTTGCCTGGATTGCGTCCACGCCTGCCCGCACGACAACATCGGCATTCTGAGCCGGCTGCCGGGGAGTGAGCTGATGGTGGATCCGATCCGCTCTGGGATTGGCTACTTTTCGAGGCGTAAAGATCTGGCGGCTCTGGTGATCGTGTTTACGTTCGGCGCGCTTTTGAATGCATTCGGCATGGTCAGTCCGGTGTATGCGGTGGAAGCGTGGCTGGGGAGGACGTTGCACGTAAGCAACGAAGCTCCGGTGCTGGGAATAATCTTTGCGTTCTTCCTGATTTTGCAGCCGCTATTGCTGCTCGGATTCGCAGCCTGGGCCATGCGGTCGTGGGTTGGCAAAGCGTGGGCGGGTGGTCACCGGGCGTTCTTGCCGCTGATCGTTCGCTATACCTACGCCCTGGTTCCCCTGGGCTTCGGGATGTGGCTGGCTCATTACGGCTTTCATTTTCTGACCGGTCTTTACACCATCATTCCGGTAACGCAAAGTGCGATTGCCAGTCTTGGCTGGCCGGTTCTAGGTGAGCCTCGATGGACGTTGACCGGCCTGCCCAGCAACATCGTGCAGGTGGTCGAGTTGGGATTTCTGGCGCTCGGATTTGCCGGCTCGCTCTTGGTGATTCACTCTTTGGCGGAGGAAGATTGCCCGGGAAAATCCCTGCGGGCGTTCGTGCCTTGGGCAGCGGTGAGTACACTTTTGTGGATCGCGTCGATGTGGCTTATTTTTCAGCCGATGGAAATGCGCGCTACGTTTATGAATGGGTAACGCTTTAGTTTGCGGTGGGTCGCTGGAATGTTTCTTAGCAGGAATACCAGATCGAAACGCTCATCCACAAGCCTGTTTATTGCGGGTCTCGTGTTGACGTGTGTAATGTCGGCAAGCGCGCACAATGGGCCGCCTTTTCCGATCCTCGAGAACAAGAAACTTGGGCCTTGTATAGTTGCTCTCTGGACTCATCCCGATGTCGGCACAGGGGCGTTCTATGTATTTGTGGAACCGGCGACGGGCGGAACGATTCCTCACGATCTGAAGATTCAAATTGGCGTCCAACCGCTGACAGGAAGGCTGCCCGAAGTTCTGTACGCCGCCTCACGGACAAAGGCGCGCGGCCAGGTGGAATACGATGCGCAGGCGGACTTCGACCGGCAGGAATTGTGGCGGGTACGCCTGGTGGTTCAGAGTTCGCAGGGCGGCGGAGAGGCAACCACTCAGGTGGAGGTGACTCCACCGGGGTTCGGGCGCTGGGATCTTCTGTTATACCTCCTGCCATTTCTGCTGCTGGCATTCTTGTGGTTCCTGGGTATTTCGCGGGCAAGGCGGCGCAAGCGGGCACAATCGCGCGGCGGAGTTCAACCGGCCAACACCGCGGCGGCTGGGGACGGGGAGCGTGTGGGTTGACAATCCGATTTCTTAGGTTGGATGGAGGCTGGTTTCGAATGAGGGTTGGCTCGTCGTGGAGTTGCCGTCGCGCTGCCGGTTTGCGCGTCCAGAGAAGTCTGGGTCTTCGAAGCGCCGCATTGTTCTTGCTTCTCGCCAGCATTGCAGCGATGTTCTCGTCGTGCCATTCCAGCCCCAAGTTGCCCGAGAGGGGATCGAAGGCTTACTCCGAGGCGGTCTCGGCTTTCTATATTGGACTGGCCGCGCTGCAAGTCGGCGATGACGTTCACGCTGAGAGCAAGCTCTCCGAACTGACCCAACTCGTGCCCGCAGAACCTGCAGGATGGGCGAACTGGGGCGTGCTGGCGCTTCGCCAACGAAATTATGACGTTGCGGCGCAACGACTCGAGCGGGCGCGCGATCTGGCTCCGCAGAGCGATCAGATCTACGATCTGCTGGGGATTCTTGAGGGGCAACGCGGCCGTTCCGTGGAGGCGATTGCCGATCTGCGCAAGGCGATCGAGATCAATCCGAATAATCTGCGGGCGGCTTACGCGCTGGCGGAGGAGATCGAGCGGCAGGGTGACGCCAATAGCGAGGCCGAATTTCAGCAAGTGATGCAGAAAATTCTGGCTGCGCAGCCGGACAATCTGGCAGCATTGCTCGAACTAAGCCGCTCGGCCGCCAAGCGCGGCGACGCGGGCACACTGAAATCTTTGGTCGATAAGATCAGCGCGCGATCCTCTTCCTGGCCGAAGGAAGTGCAGCAACAACTTGCCTCCGTCCAGGCTGCCGCGGCTGGCAGCGACTTGCGCGTGGCCGCCACGCGGACCACTTTCTTACGCAACGTGCTCATGCGCGTTCCAGAGTACCGGCAGAGTCTGTCCGTCATCAAGGCTCCCGCGGGCGAAGAGGCGCGGCCCTTCACGCATTTCCTGCGAGTGGAGTCGCCGGTGTTCACGCCTGCGCCAGCGGACACCGCGCTGAAATTCGAGGTGCAGCCGATTGACAATCCAGGGAATCGGCCGTGGAGTTGGATCGGCGCCATTCAACTCGGCAGCGCAGGCGCACCGGTGATTGCCGAGGCCGACGGCCGCGAAGTGCATTTGCATTCCGGCGCGACGCTTCCCTTCCCCGGTGGACCGTCCAAGGTTTCGCCGACGGCTGACGGCGTCTTGCAGGTTGACTTCAATTACGATTTCAAAACCGATCTGGTGCTGGCGGGCGCCGGGGGCGTGCGCCTCTTCCGGCAGGATTCGCCGAGCGCATTTACTGACGTGACCGCGCAGACCAAGTTGCCGCGGTCCGTGACCGATGCCCGCTACACCGGCGCGTGGGCCGTGGACATTGAAGCGGACGGCGATCTCGACATCGTGCTGGGCGCGAGCGAGGGATTGCCAACTGTGCTGCGTAACAATGGCGACGGGACGTTTCTAGCGATTCATCCCTTTGCCGGAATCTCGGGCATGCGCGGATTTGCGTGGGCCGATCTTGATGGCGACGGCAATCCTGATGCCAGCATCATCGACGGCGCAGGCCGTCTGCACGTTTTCATGAACGAGCGGCAGGGACAGTTCCGCGAGCGGGCTCTCCCGGCGGGATTGCCCCTCGTTAAGGCGATTGCCGTCGCCGACGTGAACAATGACGGAGTTCTTGATCTGATCGCCGTGCAGGCGGATGGGGCCATCGTTCGAATCTCCGACAAGAACGAAGGGCAAAGTTGGGATTCGGCTGAGATTGCACATGTTCCTCTGATTGAAGTCTTCAAGAACGAGGGTGCGTCGAGCAAGGGCTCATATGTTCCAAATGATGTTCGTCTGCTCGTAGCCGATTTCGACAATAACGGGGCGCTCGATTTGCTTCTCTCTTCGACCAGGCCGAATCCGCTGAGCAATGGTGCGCTGGTTTGGCTCGGCGACAAGGACGGGAAGTTCACGTCTCCGGCGCAACCTGCTGGACCGTCCTTGGTTTTCGATGTGGGGGATTTCAACGGTAAGGGGAAACTCGATTTACTGGGATTGTCTCGTGACGGTCATCCGACCAGTGCAATCAACCAAAGCTCAAAGAACTATCACTGGCAGGTGGTGCGCCCGCACGCGGTGCAGGCGGTTGGCGACCAGCGTATCAATCCCTACGGGATCGGCGGTGAAATAGAAGTTCGTTCCGGCCTGCTGGTGCAAAAGCAACCCATAACAGGCCCGCAGCTTCATTTCGGATTGGGAGAGCAGACCGAGGCGGAGGTCGTGCGCGTGGTCTGGCCCAATGGCACGGTGCGCGCCGAGTTTGGCGTGAAGGCTGACATGGACATCGTCACCGAGCAACGGCTGAAGGCGTCGTGCCCCTTCTTGTTCGCCTACAACGGAAAGCAGATGGAGTTTGTGAAGGATGCGGTGCCGTGGGGATCGGCGATCGGCCTGCGCATCAACACTCTCGGCTCGGCGCAGATCGCGGCTACGGGAGAATGGTACAAGATTGGCCGTGACCAACTTGTGCCGCACGACGGCTATTACGACCTGCGCATCACCGCCGAACTGTGGGAAGTTTATTACTACGACTATCTGGCGCTCATGACCGTAGACCATCCGGTAGGCACCGAGATTTTTGTCGATGAGCGCTTCGTGATTCCGCCGCTGAAGCTTGGCTACACGGTCGTTTCCACGCCGCACAAGATCGCTCGCGCCGTTGACGACACCGGCCAGGACGTCACTGCCATTGTCGACACACTCGACGGCAAGGCGCTGGCTAGCTTCGGGCGTGGCCAATATCAGGGCATTACGCGCGATCACTATTTAGAAATCGATCTGGGCGACGACGCTCCGAAGAGCGGGCCACTTTATCTGGTGGCGCAAGGGTCGATTCACGACACCGAGTCGTCGGTGAACGTCGCCGTGACGCAGGGCAGCCAGTGGCACGCCCACGGGTTGAGCCTGGAAGTTCCGGACGGGCGCGGTGGCTGGGTCACTGCGCAGGACAATCTTGGCTTTCCGGCCGGGCGCAAGAAGACGATTCTCTTCAATCTGACGAATGTGTTTCGACCGAACACACCGCGCCGGGTGCGCATCCGTACGAACTTGGAAATTTATTGGGATTGCATTCAGTGGGCGCAGGGCGCGCCAGATGCACCGTTGAAGACGACGACTCTGAATCCCAACGTGGCCGATCTGCGCTATCGCGGATATTCCGTCATGCACATGCCCGGGGCCGCGCGCGCGCCCGAAGTGCCTGACTACAACCAGATTGAGGGCACCAAGCAGCGCTGGCGCGACTTGATCGGCTACTACACTCGCTACGGCGACGTGCGCGAACTGGTCGACCGCATCGACGACCGGTATGTGATCGTCAATTCCGGCGACGAACTCTCGCTGCGTTTCCCGGAACAGCCGCCGCCGCCCACGGGCTGGGTGCGCGATTTCGTGATCGTCGGCGATGGCTGGATTAAAGACGGTGACTACAATTCAACCTTCTCCAAGACCGTGCTGCCTCTGCCTTATCACGCCAAGAATGAGTACACGACCCGGCCTGGGAAGCTCGAGGATGAATGGGTCTACCGGCATCATCCCGACGACTGGAAGAACTATCACACGCGGTATGTGACTCCTGAAGTCTTCAAGAACGCATTGAGGGACGAAACCAGCCAATGACGGGCAACCGGATCGCGAGGATTGTACTCATCATTTTCTTTGTTGCCTTGCTGGCCACGCCCTGGTTCATCAGGCGCATTTCGGCCGGACGAGAAGCCGACCAATCGCGCGCGGATAAGAAGACATCCCTGATGCGACACGGATTCCATCTGGAGGAAATCTCGCAAGCAGCGGGCATCAACTTTGTGCATCAGTCGCCGAAGCTCGACCCCAAGCTCGAACCCATCATGCCGGAAGTCGCATCGATGGGCGCATCCGTATCGATTGTCGACTTCGATCGCGACGGTTGGCCCGACCTCTACGTGACCAATAGCGCGATCGGCAGCAAGAACGCGCTTTATCGCAACATGCACGACGGCACGTTCAAAGACGTCGCAGGCGAACTTGGAATTGCCGATGTAAATCGGGAAGGCACCGGAGTCTCCACCGGCGCGGTGTGGGGAGACTACGACAACGACGGGTATGAAGATTTATTTCTGATCAAGTGGGGGCGGCCAGAACTATTTCACAACGATCAGGGCCGCGGATTCACGCGCGTCAGCGAACAAGCCGGCCTCCCGTCGTGGATCAACGGCAATACCGCGATCTGGTTTGATTACGACGGCGATGGACTGCTGGATCTTTTCGTCGGCGGCTATTATGCCGAGGACATTGATCTCTGGCACCTGACCACGACGCGCATCATGCCCGACAGTTTCGAGTACGCCAAGAATGGCGGTCGAAAATATCTTTTTCACAACCTTGGCAATGGCAAGTTTGAGGAAGTCAGCGCGAAGGTCGGAATCGACAGCCATCGCTGGGCATTGGCCGCGGCCGCAGCGGATTTGCGCGGCACGGGTCATCCCGATTTGTTTGTGTCGAATGACTATGGAGTTTCGGAACTCTACTTCAACGACGGCCAACGCTTTCGCGAAGTCGGAGAACAAACTGGCGTCGGCTTCGCGCCCAAAAGCGGGATGAACGCTGCCTTCGGCGACATCCTCAATCAAGGCCGGTACTCGGTTTACGTGTCCAACATCTCCGAGGACGGCATTCTGATTCAGGGAAATAATTTGTGGGTACCGAAGGAGGGAACCGCGGGCGACGCGATTCAATATCAGAATCTGGCGCGCGACTTTGGCGTGGAGCTTGGTGGATGGAGTTTCGGTGCGCAGTTCGGCGATTTGAACAACGATGGAACGCTCGACCTTTATTTGACGAATGGTTATATCTCTCTCGACCGCAAGCGCAGTTACTGGTATGACTTCTCGAAAGTGGCCGGCGGAAACAGTACTATTATTGGCGACGCAAAAAACTGGCCGGCATTTAATGGGCGCAGCCTTTCGGGCTATCAGAACAAGCGCGTCTGGCTGAACGACGGTGCCGGCAGGTTTGTCGATGTCGCGCAGGCTGTGGGCGCGACCGATGTGTACGATGGACGATCCGTAGCGCTGGTGGATTTGTGGAATCGCGGCGAGCTCGACGTGGTCGTCGCCAATCAGAATGGCCCGTTGCTGCTGTACAAGAATACGGTCGCGCCCGAAAACGAATGGATTGAGTTCGATCTGGAAGGGACGAAGAGTAATCGCAGCGCGATCGGCGCCAAGGTGACGCTGTTCTGGAACGGCCAGCAGCAGGCGCAGGAAGTTTCCGGCGGCAGCGGCTTCGCGGCCCAGAATGACCGGCGGTTGCATTTTGGCTTGGGCCGCAATCCAAGCGTCGAAAAGGCCGTGATTCGCTGGCCTTCGGGCAAAGGTCAGACCATCGATAAACCGGCCGTACATCAATTGCACAGGGTCAAGGAGTCCGCATGAGTCAACCCGTGAGCGTGCCTGCGCTGCCGCCTGAGCAGCGTGCCCCGCGGAAGCCGTGGTTCAGCCTCGATAACCGCTACATTGCGCCGGCGTTCATCACCTGCATTCTGCTGGTCGGGCACCTGTCGTTCGGCATTCTCGAAAGCTATCCCAGAACGCTTCTGGCGATCGGAACAAGCGTTGTGATCGAGTTGGCGCTCGGTCGCATCTTCTTTCATAAATGGGTGCATCCGGCCAGCGCTTACATCTCGGGGATCAGCGTCGGCATTCTGGTGCGCTCTCCGGCCTTCTGGCCTTACGCTTTGTGCGCCGCGATCTCGATCACCTCCAAATATGTATTGCGCGTGAAAAGCCGCCATATCTGGAATCCCTCCAACTTCGGCATTTCCATCATGCTGTTTCTTGCGGCTGAAACCGTGGCCACTCTGAGCATCCAGTGGGGCAACTATCTTTTGCCCATGCTTGTGATCTGGGCGCTCGGCTCGGTGATCATCTGGCGACTGCACCGCTTTCACATTACCGGGATTTATGTCACGTCGTTTATCGCATTCGCATTTCTGCGCAGCTGGATGACGGGCAGTCCGTGGCAGTCGGAGATTGCACCCATCACCGGGCCAATGTACCAGCTGTTCATTTTCTTTATGATCACTGATCCGAAAACCACGGTTCGGACCAAGCGAGGACAAATCCTGGTCGTGTTCCTGGTGGCATTGCTGGAGATGGTGTTGCGTCTGGAGCAGGTTGTTTACGCGCCGTTCTATGCCCTTTTCATCGTAGGCCCGATCGCTATGCTGGTCGAGATTTGGCTCGACTCGCGCCGCACCGGCGCAGCGAAATTGACGGTGGCGCAGTGATTGTGGGCGAACGGGACATGGTCTTCAGGTCGCGGCGATGGGTCGCGTGCTTAGTGCTGTCTTCGTTCGTCGGCTTGTCGGGGTGCAAGAAGGAGTCGCCCGCCGAGCAACAAACTGCTTCGTCCGCACCGGCGTCTACGCAGACTTCGCCCGCGCCGCCACCCTCCTCTTCTGTACAGGCCTCACGCCCCTCCGGTCCCATCGTGTTCACTGACGTAACCGCGCAGGCGGGCATCCATTTCAAACACAACAGCGGCGCCTTCGGAAACAAATATCTGCCTGAAACGATGGGCAGCGGTGCCTGCTTTCTTGACTACGACAACGACGGCTGGCAGGACATTTTTCTAGTCAATTCCATGGATTGGCCCGAGCACAAGTCGGGCAAGTCCTTCCCTGCGCTCTATCACAACAACCATGACGGCACCTTTACCGATGTAACCAAGCAGGCCGGACTCGCGGTTGAAATGTACGGACTGGGCTGCGCCGCCGCGGACTACGACAACGACGGCAACGTCGATCTCTACGTCACTACCGTCGGCTCAAACCATCTCTTCCGCAATCTCGGCAATGGCAAATTCGCCGACGTGACTGCCAAGGCTGGCGTCTCTGACCCGGGGTTCTCGGCGAGCGCGGTCTGGTTCGACTACGACAACGACGGCAAGGTGGATCTTTTCGTCACTCACTACATCGATTGGTCGATTGAGACCGATCAATACTGCTCGCTCGACAATAAGAACAAGTCTTACTGCACGCCGCAGAGGTACAAAGGCCAGAGCTCGACTCTGTTCCATAACAAGGGCGATGGAACTTTCGAGAATGTAACGAAGAAGGCTGGACTTTACGATCCAACCAGTAAGGCTCTCGGGGTCGCTTTGTTGGACTACGACAACGACGGCTGGCTCGATCTTTTCGTTTCGAACGACACCGAGCCCAACAAGCTCTACCACAACAATCACAACGGCACGTTCAC
>Ga0080027_10001056_pt1 | contig 11203 bp, 9 predicted proteins | sample OrgsoiDNA2013046_FD_70962 | JGI IMG/M metagenome (GOLD analysis project Ga0080027, IMG submission 70962) | Permafrost soil microbial communities from the Arctic, to analyse light accelerated degradation of dissolved organic matter (DOM) -... | ecosystem: Environmental > Terrestrial > Soil >...
AATTATCAAGTATGGAAGATCTGGCAGCTATTCCATTAAAGCAAAATAGCCCAAGACCCATATTGGGAGATGTGGCCACATTAACCAAGGATCATGTGATCAGTGAATATGATCGCAGGGGTGCCACACGGTTTCTCTCCATAGGCGCAAATATTTACGGGAAAGACCTGGGTTCGGCGGCAGTTGCGGTAAATAAAGCGCTGAAGGAAATCGATGCGCCTCCCCGCGGAATCTCAGTAGAGACACGTGGAGAGGTGGGATTGTTGACACAAACACTGAGCAGTCTTCAAACAGGCCTGCTGATCACACTTGTTGTATTGCTGTTGATGCTGGCAGCCAACTATCAGTCATTCCCGCTTTCCTTTACGGTTCTTACCACTATCCCCGCTGTGCTGGCAGGTTCATTACTGATGTTGCTGGCCTGCGGGTCGACCCTCAACCTTGAATCCTACATGGGCATCATCATGTCGGTCGGGGTTTCCGTATCCAATGCGATATTATTAGTCACCAATGCAGAAGAAATCAGAAAAGCAGGAAGCGATTCCATTCAGGCAGGGATCCAGGCTGCAGGACTTCGTTTACGTCCAATCCTGATGACGAGCATTTCCATGGTTTTCGGAATGATACCCATGGCGTCGGGCCTGGGAGAATCAGGCGGACAAACGGCGCCACTCGGTCAGGCAGTGATCGGCGGTCTTCTGGCGTCCACCGTTGCTTCCCTGCTGGTACTGCCAACTATCTTTTCCATGGTCCAGAGAAAACGAAATGTTCATTCTGTTTCACTTGACCCCGATGATAATCTTAGTCTTCATTTTGATCACCTCAATCATTTACAAACAGCAGTTCTAAAAAATATATAAAATGAAATATATAATTTTTCTTATCGCTCCCATCATGCTTTGGATACTGGCAGCATCCTGTGGGGCTAACGCTGATGCGACCGTTCAAAAAGTACCGGAACAGACAACGGTACAAACCTTTTCTCTGAGCAAAGGACAGTTGACAACACATATGACGATACCCGGTGAGCTGCGTCCGTTCCAATCTGTGGACCTCTATGCGAAAGTGAATAGTTTTGTGAAGAAATTATTGGTTGATGTGGGATCTGTTGTAAAAAAGGATCAGTTACTGGTCATCCTGGAAGCCCCGGAAATGCTGGATGCGGCAAACACCGCTGCACAAATCATCCAAACAAATAGAGCAGTTTATGCGGCCAGTAAGGCCACTTATGAGAGAATGTATCAAACCAGTAAAATTCCGGGAACCATTTCTCCCAATGATCTCGAAATCGCTTATGCCAAAATGTACGCAGATAGCAGCAACCTGATGGCCGCCCGGTCCAGTTATAATGAATCTACTAATTTAAATCATTATCTGGAAGTGCGGGCTCCTTTTGATGGCGTAATCAGCGCAAGTAATTTATACGCGGGTGCCTACGCAGGACCCGCTGGTGCGGGCTCCGTTATTCCACTGCTGACTTTACAGGAGCAGACCAAATTAAGACTGGTCATTGCCATTCCGGAAGCAGCAACCGCCTATTTTAAATTAAAAGACACCGTTCATTTTACAGTAAAAACCTTACCCGGAAAAGATTTTACTGCAACTGTAAGCCGGGTTGCAGGCAGTCTTGATTTACAATTGCGTACCGAACAACTTCAAATGGATGTAATGAACCGGGAAAAGGTTTTATTACCCGGCATGTTCGCCCAGGTATCTCTGGACCTTACCAACGCAGATAAAGTATTTGTTGTTCCTGAATCTGCCGTAACAGAAAATACAAAACAAGTATTTATCATTCGGGTTACGAACGGAAAAACAGAATGGGTTCCCGTCAAGAAAGGCAGGGAGAGCGACGGAAACGTTGAAATCTTTGGAACTCTGCAGGAAGGTGATCAGTTGGTTAGTACGGCTACGGATGAATTGAGAGACGGCACTCGTGTACAGGTTGAAAGTAAAAAAGGTTAAGAACGCTTAACACTCAACGCTGTTATAGGAATGAAATTCTTTCCACGGGATTCCCAATTGATACATTCTTTTATAAATAAAAAACCACACACATGAAAAATTACAATGTCACATTTCGTTTGTTTATCGTTGTTGTACTGATCCAATCTGCCGATTTTCTTTATGCCTCAGCGCCCGCGCGGCAGTATTACACGCTGAGTATTTATCATTTTAAAGATAGTGTGCAGGAAAAGGCCCTCGATCACTATTTTTCGGTCGCATTGCTGCCCGCCTTACACCGGATGAAAATTGTTTCCGCCGGCGTATTTAAATCACTTGCCAACGATACAGCCTCCGATAAAAAGATCTATGTCTTTATTCCTTTCAATTCATCGGGAGAAATCCAGCAATTATATGAAAAACTGCAAGAAGATAAAGCCTATCAGACTGCCGGCAATGAATACATCAATGCTGTTTTTTCCACACCGCCTTATACCAGGATTGAAACTATCATTTTATATGCCTTTCCCATGGCTCCACGAATACAATTACCCGAACTCAGGTCCGCAAAAAATGAAAGGGTCTATGAACTGCGCAGCTATGAAAGTGCCACCGAAAAAATATTTCAGAATAAGGTAAAAATGTTTAATGATGGCGATGAAATAGGACTTTTTAAACGACTGGGCTTTAACGCTGTTTTTTATAGCGAAGTGGTAGCCGGATCCAGGATGCCCAATCTGATGTACATGACGACGTTTGATAACATGGAAGAACGCGAAAAACACTGGAAGGCATTTTCAGATGATGCCCAATGGAAAAAATTAACCGCACTGCCGCTATACCAAAAAAATGTGCAGCATGCTGATATCATTTTTCTGCGGCCAGCTGATTATTCTGACATCTGATTTTAGGCATTCAAAACAAATGTTATGTATTTTCTGATCATTTTATTTCTGATCATTTTCTTTGCGGCTCTTATAACCATTCGTAATGACCTTCGGTTTTTGAAGCAGGAGCAATTTCAGGAAGCCATTGATCACAGTCGTTTTCTGCGGTTGATGGAATTGATTTTTAATAAATATCTCGTATGGAGATTTTGGAAGAAAATATTACCGGTTGTCCTGCTGATATTTTTAGTGCTAACCGGAATTACTTATTCATATATTCGTTATGCGCTTCCCAAAATTCCTCCTGTACCGGAAATAGTAATAGATCATCAAGACAGCAACTTACTTAAACGTGGAGAATATCTGGCAGAACATGTATCCCTGTGCGTGGACTGCCACAGTCCGCGTAACGTCAATTATTTTTCATGGCCATTTGTCGAGGATCAGAAAGGAGCGGGAGGGCCTTTTCTTTCGCAAAAGCTTGGATATACCTTTCCCGGTGAAAGTTTTACACCCAATATTACGCCCGCTAACCTGGGCAACTGGAGCGATGGAGAAGTGTACCGTTTATTAACAACAGGTATTGACAAGAATGGAAAAACGATTAACCATGCAATGCCTTTTCAAAATTTTTCTCATCTTGATCCCGCGGACGCGAAGGCGATTATAGCGTATATCAGAACCCTGCCGGCAATAAAAAATACTACGGCAGGGATAACCAAAATTAATTTTTTTCATAGCCTGTATAACCGGACAATTTCCAGGGATGTAAAACCGATTTACCTCAATAGTTTGAAAACAGCCATTGACTCCGGACACTATCTGGCGACCATTGCTTCCTGCAACGATTGTCATACGCCAAAAAAATGGCTGGAAATTAATGATACCGCCAGATTGCTCAGCGGTGGCCTGGAATTTCCATTACCAACAGGAGGCTTTGTACATTCAGCCAATCTTACCCCTGATGAAAGCGGACTCGAATCATGGACGGAAGCGACCTTCGTTAAAAAATTTAAAAGTTACCGGGACAGCGGAGCCATTTATAAAGTATCGCCAAATTCTTATAATTCATTGATGCCCTGGTCTGATTATGATGCTATGACGGAAAAGGATTTGAAAGCGGTTTATGCCTATTTAAAAAGTATCAAGCCTGTTTATAACCCGGTCGTTGTGTTTACCAGGAAAAGTGTGAAGAAATTAAAAACATCCGACCCAATGGACGGCAATTAAATTTAAAATAGGGCCGCCACCTAAGCCTCATCTGGCTATACTTATCGCCCGTTGAACGATTCACCCATTAAAAAAACTTCACTTGAATATAGCTTTGTATTCTAAATATTTATAAACAATTAAACAGAGGTTATGAAAAAATTAATTTTAGCAACAGGTATTTTAATGGTTACTGCAATTACCGCGACATATGCGCAGGAAAGTATGAATGACAACAACTCAAATGAGGCGACGCCGGCCAGTGCGAATACCCTGAATGAAATTCAAAAAGAAGGAGTATCGACGAATCAGAATGCAGTCAGTGTATTTACCAGGAACCAGTTTGCCTCAGACTTTCCGGGTGCCACGAATATTCGTTTTGAGAAAAAGAATGACTTCGACGAAGTGAATTATAGTCAGAAGGGCAGAAAAACCACGGCTTATTATGATAATAATAATGAGTTGCTAGGCACACTTCGCAATAGATCATTTCATGATTTGCCCGCTGATGCGCAAACGGAAATTGTAAACAGGTACCCGGGTTATACAGTCGTGAGAGTCGTCAGATTTAATGCGAACATTGACAATGAATCATACATTGATAGTAATACGGATTTATTTTTTTATGGAGATTCATCCGAGGACAGCAGTAGTTATTTTGTTGAGCTAAAAAACGATAACAAAGCAATCGTATTAATGGTGGGATTATCCGGAGAAGTCAGTTTTTTCACAACGATGAAATAGTTTGGCATTCTTTCACCGGGGTTACTTCATATCGACTATGCAGTACGTGACCGGTTCTGACCACCTTAGCCTGTGCTTCGGTGGTCATTGTTTATCTGGATAACACTATTTTTCAAAAATCAATGTATGAAGACTTTTATCAGCAAAGTATCTATAATTCTGGCTTTGCTGCTGCTTAGCAAACGCATCAACGCACAAAACTATAATGACTACCGCGACGTGGAGGCGGTTATATTACAGGTGAATGGGAATGTCTATTCCGAAAAAAAACTGGAGGGCGCTATTATTGCGTTGCCTGATAATACAAACCAGCTGGTAGTAAGGCTAAACATTCCTTACTCGTCAATAAATGAGAACGCTGCGGAAGATTCGGTGACCTTTTTACCAGACTATCATTTTAATTTAAGAATGAAAATCGATTACTGGAAAATACAGGAATTACTTACCTCAGGTAAAACGTTTGAGACGGATGGATATCTGACTCTGAATCATATTACCAAACTGGTATTGATTGAATATACCCCATTACCTTCGCTGACCGTCCAGGATGGCAGTTTTAATCTTAATTTGATCATGGGATTCAATCCTGCAGATTTCAATCTGGGAGTCCGTGATATAAATAGGCGATTTATCATCAGGATCGGCGACGCGCCGGTTAACCGTCTTTGATCTTTTGAAATTAAATGATATTCATTCTCTTGTTTAAGGCAGCTCGGTACGCATCCGCTACAGGTACGGGTTTGCGGTTGATGATCAATGCACCTGATTCCATACTGTCAATTTTATTTATTGCCACGAGATAAGAACGGTGCACCCTGAGGAACCTGGATGCCGGAAGTCTTTCCTCAACCGCTTTTAATGTTGTATGAATAGCATAAAACTTTTCCTGTGTGTAAAGTTTAACATAGTCGCCCATCGCCTCCGCAAATAAGATACTATCGAGTTTCAGCCTGCGTACAATATTGGAATCACGAATAAAAACAAATTCCTCTTCCCTTAATTTCACATCCTCTTGATTACTATCCAATATTTCCCTTGCCTTATCCATGGCCTGAATAAACCGCGAACTCGTTACAGGTTTTATGATATAGTCTACCACATTCAGGTCAAAGGCATCCGCCGCATATTCTTTTTTTGAAGTGATAAAAATGATGACGGGGCGCTTTTTTGTTAAGTTTTTGGTTAGCTCCAATCCTGACATACCCGGCATTTCTATATCGAGTAAAAGAACATCTATCGGTTCGGAGAGCAGCCGGTTGTAGGCTTCATAGGCACTCGAACACTCAGCGACAATCGTCAGGTCATCAACTCTGCCCGCCAATTGTTTAAGCGTCATTCTGGCCATTTCATTGTCGTCAATAATCAGGGCATTCATATCTAAAATTAATAAATTTTGACGGGTTCGGCTATTGATTTTGCCCATTGGGCGATTGACGTCATTTTTTGTTTTTCTTGGTATGTAGTTTTACAGCATCAATTCGTGATATGATTCATTTAAGTATAAAAACAAAGGAACAAAATCGTGCATTGATTCTCTACTTGATTCAACTGGTCCTTACATGTCTAATTGGAGTCCCCGTGTCCTCACTGGCCCCTTTATTTGAGGCAGCCATTTCGACACGCAGGTACATCGACACGGCATTAATTAAAGCCGCATTGCAGATTGTATCCGGTGGGGTTATCGTTTTTGCTGCGGGGATTTTAATTGACAGGAATTAACCGGTGTGGACCGTATCTCCACAAAATCCTAATTTTTTAAAATGAAAACGCTTTTTGCTATACTATTTTTCATCGCCACGGGTTTATATGTTTGTCTTTCTTATCTTCTTGTGCAAATGATAGATAAGAACGACAAATTTGAATTCGTGATACTTGACCTGCTGGGATTATTTGCCAATATCGTTCTGATCAATTTTCTGCTGAGGAAATATATTAATAAGCCCTTCGACCAAAGACCGAATAAGCATTAGCAATTATCTTTGGGATGAAATCTAGCCAAATGGATGAAAATTTGAGGCCAATTAACAAATTTTACAGGAAATTTGCTCTCATCCCTTCTGTAAAACCAAAGATATATGCGTAACAAAAGATTCATTCTTTATTTACTGGGTATTTTTGTTACCACGATCATGCTGATCGTTTTTCTTCAGTATAATTCTAATAACAATATTAATAAGCTTATAGAAGGTAATGAATCACTTATCCGTGAGTTCCAGATTATCGGAGAGACGCAGAAACTGGAGACAGATATGCTTTTTATTGAAAGTCATGTATACCGGACTGTTTTCAGTAAAGACTCCAGTTTTTTGGAAGATATAAAAGGCAATGAAAATAAAGTAAGGAAAATCCTGTCGGAATTGCGGCCCCTTGTATTAACTGATAGTACAAAAAAACTGGTGCAGGAACTGGATTCGCTCGTTGAAGTAAAACTGGATTATGGTCATATCATTCTGGATACCCTTTTTTCAAAAGGGCAATCGGCAGCTATAGCGACTTATAAAAGCAGGGGGAAAACCTACGTGATGGGGGATATTGTGAATGTGATTAATTTATTAAACAAACCCCGGCAACAATATCTTACAAAGCTGGCTATTGATGCAAATAATAGCGGGAAAAGTGCCAGGGAATGGGGGTTTATTCTGGCTATCACCGTTGTATTGGCATCCATATTTACTTTTGAGTACATCGCCAGGCGTACTAAACGTCAACAGCAGCTTTATGAACAATTAAATGAATCCGAAAAGAAAGTAAGGGAAGCGGGAATCATCAAGGAAAACTTTATGGCTAATATGAGCCATGAAATCAGAACCCCCATGAACGCAATCCTGGGTTTTACAAATTTATTGCAGAAAGAACCGCTCAATGAGAAATCGAGGGAGTTTGTGGGTTCCATTCAAAATTCAGGAGAAAGCCTGCTGGAAATCATTAACGATATTCTTGATTTTTCCAAAATAGAAGCCGGCATGATGCGGATTGAATCGAATTCTTTTAGTCTGCGTGAGCTCCTGCATTCTGTAAAAACCATGTTTACCACCAGGATTCAGATAAAGGATCTCCGCTTTACAGTGAATATTGAAAATTCAATACCCGATTTATTAATTGGAGATGCGGTGCGCTTAACGCAGATTTTGGTAAACCTGGTGAACAACGCCATAAAATTTACTAATAGCGGAGGAATTGAGATAAACGTAACAGCGGATAAAAAAAAGGAAGATCATGTTGACATTTCCTTTTCTGTAAAAGATACCGGAATAGGTATCGCACCCAACAAAATAGAGGCCATATTTGAGCGGTTTCAGCAAGCCGATGAAGACACCACCCGTAAATATGGCGGCACGGGTCTTGGCTTGTCTATTGTTAAGCAATTGATTGATTTGCAAAACGGAACGATAAGTGTAAACAGTGTATTAAATAAGGGCACTGAATTTGTTTTTTCTATTCCTTATGCAATCTCAAATGAAATTACTGTGCATGAGGATCTGAAAATATTTTCAGCCAGTGAAACAAACCTGACTGATACCCGGTTTAAGATTTTGGTTGCAGAGGATAATGCCATGAATCAAAGTCTGATGAGACATTTACTTTCCTATTGGAATCTTGATTTCGACATTGTAAGCAATGGACAAGTGGCCATTGAAGCATTACAACGAAATGAATACAGGCTTCTGCTGATGGATATCCAGATGCCCGTGATGGATGGTTATACAGCTACTTTAAAAATACGAAATGAATTGGGTATGAACATTCCCATCATTGCTATGACAGCCCATGCCATGACAGGCGAAAGAGAGAAATGTTTATGTTATGGTATGAATGAATATATTCCAAAGCCCATTCGGGAGAAAGAATTATTTCAAATGATGAAAAACTTACTGAAACCAAACGGCGGAGCAGCAGAAGTTAAAAATGAAAATAGTAATAATCCCGTTCGCAGTGGGGATTTTCTGAATCTCGATTATCTCAAAGAGGTTTCGGGGGGAAACGCCGCATTCGAGATCAGCATGATAGAGCAGTTCCTGCGGCAGGTGCCCGGCGAACTGGCGGCCATGCAGGAAGCTTACGATACGGCAAACCACCCCGAACTAATACATAATGCACACAATTTGAAAACCTCCGTAGCATTTATGGGACTTGCAAAGGACCTTGATCGTTACCTGAATTATATTGAAAGCAACGCTGGTATTCAAAACGTAAATGATAACGTAGGAGAAAAAATTAAGAATGTAAATAATATTTGCCAGGAGGTTTTTCGGGAAGCAAAAAATTACCTGGAGCGTGGGGCGGCTGGTTTTAGTAATAGTGAATTGCAGATGTAGTAAGATTATTACCATCCCAATTGGCTGAAAGACATTTTTCTCCGCGAATCTACTCTCCTCCCTGTTGGAATATTGAAGTCACGATTGCGGCCAGTCACTTGGGTCTGATTTTCCTGTGCTTCCTTTTTAAAACCCTTGTGGCGAATTCTTTTGGAAATGCGAATACATAAAACAACAACATATAAAGAACGATTGCCAACGGTATTGAAATGAAGCAAACCAAAAAGGCAAGTGTAGTATAAAGGATACTATAGCCATAGGTCTTTTTGATGCAAAGAAAAAACTCCCTGTCATCGTTATCAATAAGGTGCCGCTTGTATGGATAAGCGCAGATCCAATAAGATGCAAGGGAAATCATAATATAGTTGAAGCCAAAAATGGCCAGGGCAAACCGGCTTTCCTTTCCTAAATATTCCGCAAGAATGGCTGTAGGAAAGGGTGTGAAGGTTATCATGAATAATACGAAGCCATTCACCCAGGGAAGATTGCTATCGGTTTTTTTTATATAGTCAAATACATGCTTATGATTTATCCAGCATACCAGGATCGTCAGAAAACCAATTAAAAAGGCGGCAAAGGGTTCCCAATGATGCAAACAGAAATCCAATAAAGTTTCACCATTTTGAGGGTGAAGCATCGAAATCAACTCTAAAACCAACAAGGTGATGGCAATCGCAAAAACCCCATCACTGAATGCCTCTAAACGAGCAGTTTCTTTAGGCCCGCCTTCGGGGGATGTTCTCGTATGGTTCATGTCGTGGTTATTTTGCAGGCGAAATGAATAAACACCAGCAAAGTTATTTTATCCGGATCATAACTTATTACTAAGCCGTCACCAATTCCCCGCAAACCCACTAGAATTGGGGGGGCAGTACTTTTTGTATCGGCACGGTACAAAAAGTGACCATTACGCAATGGCTTGAAAGTCAAGGAGGGTGAAGACCGGTGAAATTAAGGAGAGTTCGCGAGCTCACATGAAGGTCTGTGATAGAACTTCACTTTTTCCATAATTTGATAATTTAGCATTCGAAAACTGTCCGGTTGAAAAGGGACCGGTACAGCCCGATTCGGAAATCATTATATTTAGTATGGAAAAATTGAAATTACCGGCATGTTAACTGCGTCTCCCATAAAATTAAGCGCAGCCCGGCGTTCATTGCATGCTTCCGAAATCCATTTTTGTAAAGAAATAAAAGGACGCAAAAAAACAAGAATGACTGTATCAGAAAAAATTAGTCTGTTTTCCCGTCCTATTGATCGGCGAATGAAATACATACTCAAAACGGTCGCTGTCTTTTTTTTGTTTTTGGCAAACACCTGCACTTTTGGACAAAGACTTGATAGCATTCAATATGCAAACGGATATTTATATTACCATTCTTATGGTAATGGCGAACCTATCATTATTTTATCGGGTGGCCCGGGTGTTTCCTGCGAGCAGGTGGAGGATGTTGCAATTAAAATGAGTAAAAACTACCGCGCCATATTGTTTGAACAACGTGGAACAGGGCGTTCCATGCCTGTGCCGTTTGATTCTACTACAATAACTTTAAAGAACGCCCAGGCAGATCTCATTCTGCTTTTAAATCATCTAAAATTAAAAAAAGCCATTTTTTTGGGACATTCGTGGGGTGCAGGATTGTCTTTGAGTTTCGCTGTAAATTTTCCGGACAGAGTAAAATCCATTTTATTGATAGATATAGGACCTTTTAAAGACTTGCATGATCTTAGAGAAACAGTGGCACTAAACAGGAATGTGCGGTATGGGAAGTTTGAAAATAAAATACTTGATAGTCTCCATTTAAAAATTAAGGCAGGCACAATGACAAATAAAGATAGTTCCGAATATCGGAAAGAAATACTGCTAAGTTATATTTACGAAAAGGATAGTATTGAAAAAATATTTATGCTACTTGCAAAAGGGAAAATTAATTACCAGACACAGACCCTAATGATTAATGACTTAGATCGTATAAAATTTGATTTGGCTAAAAAGTTATTATCAGTCAGAAGCCCTGTTTATGCTATTTGTGGCCGACAGGACCCTTTTGCTTTTTGCACTTATGAGCTGAAAATATCATTACCAAAAACACAACTTTTCTG
>Ga0080027_10001057_pt1 | contig 11196 bp, 9 predicted proteins | sample OrgsoiDNA2013046_FD_70962 | JGI IMG/M metagenome (GOLD analysis project Ga0080027, IMG submission 70962) | Permafrost soil microbial communities from the Arctic, to analyse light accelerated degradation of dissolved organic matter (DOM) -... | ecosystem: Environmental > Terrestrial > Soil >...
CCAGATTGACCGCATGTGCGGCTTTTTCATAATCCTTATCAGCCTTTAAATATTCCGCATGTGTAAGGGAAAGGACTGGCTCGTCCATAATCTCTTTATTTGATTGATTAATAAACATACGGCCCTAATAATCAGTACGTAATTTGAAATAATTCCTAAAACCAGGTCTTAGAACGCTTAAAATAGCTCGTTGCGTATAATGCCTGAAGGCAATTCAATATTATAGCACTGAAAGGCTTTTAAGGCATCTTTTCTTACCTTTACAACTCAAAATCAGCACCCAATAAACTAAATTACCCGGATATGAAAAAACAAGTTATTGTTTTAGGCCTGTCATTGTTTTGCTTTTCCATTGCTTTTTCCCAGTCTGGTTCTAAATCTCAGTCTTCATACAATTCAGCCATTGGAGGCAGGTTTGGAACAGGTTACGACGACTTGTTTTCAGCTTCTTATAAAAGATTCCTTTCCGGCGGTCCCGGAGCTATTGAATTAAACCTGGGTTTAAAACCCAGCTATACGTATAATTATTATTATAACGGCGGAAATGTAAGTGACGGGATCACGATGATGAACCTGTCTGCTGCTTATGAATACCATGTTCCTATAAGTGCAGTACCTGGTTTGGCGTGGTTTGTAGGCGGGGGGCTTGGATTTAACTGGGCCTTTACTACAAATGATAATTACAGGGGGTTTGGTTTAAACATATTCCCAACAGGCGGAGCCGATTATAAATTCGGAAATATCCCTTTAGATGTTTCAGTAGATATCCGGCCAAGAATCCGTCTGGCTTCACCAAGTTCTTACGATTACGAAAGTTTTTATTTTCCTGATTTTGGATTTTCTGCACGCTTTACGATCGATTGATCTGCATGCAGAAGCTGAAATCTACAGGTCAAAAGAATAAATAGTTCATCATTTATAGTCAACCGTTAGAAGCTAACGCTCAATCATCCGCGATCGACATGCAAAGGTCTGTCTGCGTTCTTATTCCTACATACAATAATGCCAAAACATTAAAACCTTTACTGGAAGAACTGCTCCCTTTTGGTCTGGCCATTATTGTAATCAATGACGGGTCTACTGATGAAACAGAAAATGTATTAAGTCAGTTTGCCGGCCTGAACAGACTGACCGTTTCTCCAAACCGTGGCAAAGGATTTGCCCTGCGCAGGGGCTTTAAAGAAGCGGTTGACAGAGGATTTTCCCATGCTATTTCTATTGATTCTGACGGACAGCATTATACAAAAGACCTGACTGTTTTCATTGAAGGGATGAAAAAAAATCCTGGTGCACTGATCATCGGTGCAAGAAATATGGATCAGTCAGCCGTTCCAACGAAAAGTAGTTTCGGAAACAGGTTTTCCAATTTCTGGTATAAAGTAGAAACAGGAATTCATCTTTCAGATACGCAGTCGGGTTATCGTTTATATCCGCTAAGCGAACTGCAAAAGATTAGATTTTTAACGAACAGGTTTGAATTTGAAATCGAAGTCATCGTACGCGCAGCATGGAATGGCATCTCTGTCATGAACCTGCCCATATCTGTCTATTATCCGCCTCCGGATAAACGTATATCGCATTTCAGACCGTTCACAGATTTTACGCGGATCAGTATTTTAAATACTGTCCTGGTATGCATTGCACTATTTTATATAAAACCCAGGGATCTTTTCAGGCGCTTATTTCTCCAAAATCAATGGAAGGAAGTATTTATTGATGAGCTTTTCGATCCTGCACAAACTGAGATGCGTAAATCCGTTTCTGTTGGATTTGGCATTTTTATGGGAATCCTTCCTATCTGGGGATTTCAATTGGTTACAGCGATATTTCTTGCAGTCCTTTTCCGGCTAAATAAAGGGCTTGTCATTGTCTCTGCCCATATCAGTGTGCTGCCGATGATTCCGTTGATCATCTACTGCAGTTACCGTTTCGGTGCTATTTGGGTTGCTGACGCAGGAGTTCCCATTTCCATGACGAAATCCATGAGTTTATCGGCGATCCGATATAACTTCAAACAATACCTGGTGGGAAGCATCAGTCTGGCAGTGATTACGGGAATTTTTGCCGGACTGATAACCTATGCGATACTTAAAATTTTTAGCAAAAAACAGGTGATCGATCGTAATGGCTAAACCATTTCTTTATATCTACAGTTTTTTTTCGGCTGACCGGAAATCAGGATCAGAAAGAGATTCCCGGATACACAGACTGGCGAAATATCATCTGCAAAATAATAAATGGCTGATCGTTGCAATTTTAGTTCTTACTCCGGTATTTGCTTTTTATGTAAATCGTGTTGGAATTGATGTGGACCTGGAGCATATAAATGATATGTCTTCTGTACGCTGGAAGGTATCCATTCTTGTATTTACCCTGCTGTGGTTAACCTATGGAAGAATTGAGCTGGCACTGATTTCGTTTATCCCGTTGGTTATTGCTTTTATATGGATTTTAGGCATCATGGGACTGGCAGGATTGCCATTAAATATTGTAAACATCATTTTATCCGAAGTTATTTTTTGTCTGGGGAATGTTTACAGTCTGTTTATTATGAACAGCTTTTTACAGGAGTACAAAACCGGGAAAAAGAATCCCGGTAGTTTTAAATCCTCCATTGTTTTTTCTGCTATAACTATTCTTGCCGGATCAGGCGTTTCGATATTCGCCAAACATCCGGTAATTCGTTCCATCGCTTTTATTTCTATAACGGGTATATTAAGCATCGTGGGTATTGCCCGGGTGCTGATTCCATTTTTATTTAATTTTTTGATACCTGACAGAGTGCGTAAGGATTTTTTTCCCTGGACCGCATCGGGGTTAATAAAATCAATCTTTTCACTCAGCTATTTTGCCCTGGGCAGTATGATTGTAACGGTATTTGGATTTGTTCTGGTGAAATGGAATCCCTTCGCAAAATCCGGAGCAAGAAGATTCTATCATCGTCTGCTGGCCTGGTATACCTGGTCAGTTTTATATATCATGGGGAACGTGAAAAAGGAAATGATTAATCCTGATCAGGAGGATTTTTCAAAACCTGCCGTGCTCATTGCCAATCATCAGTCCTTTCTCGACATACTGATTATGACCATGCTGAATCCAAAGGTTGTACTGCTGACGAATGACTGGGTCTGGAATTCACCTTTATTCGGCAGGCTGGTGAAGATTGCAGGATATTATCCTGTGTCAAGAGGTATTGAAAACAGTATTGAATATCTTAAAGAACAGGTAAAAGCCGGCTATTCAATTGCTGTATTTCCGGAGGGAACCCGGTCTAAGGATGAACAAATTAAAAGATTTCACAAGGGTGCTTTTTTTATTGCAGAAAAATTGCAATTGGATATTCTGCCCGTATTGATATACGGAACGGGTTATACCATGTCTAAGGGAGACTTCCTGCTGAAGGATGGTCATGTCAGCATTAAATATCTGCCCAGGATAGAAGCATCCAATGTAAAATTCGGCAACAATTATACAGAAAGAGCGAAATATACCGGACAGTATTTCAGAAAGGAATACGAAAAATTAAAGTCTGAAAAAGAAACACCGGGGTATTTCAGGGAGAAATTAATCTACAATTATATTTATAAGGGTCCGGTACTGGAGTGGTATTTAAGAATAAAAATAAAATTGGAAAAGGACTATACTTTATTTCATGAAATCCTGCCGGTCCGGGGCAGGATACTGGATATCGGTTGTGGATATGGTTTCCTGGACTATATGCTGCAATTTGCAGGGCCATCACGCGATATTACGGGCTTTGACTATGATGGTGAAAAGATTGCTGTGGCAAATCATAATTTCAGCCGGAATGAAAATATCCGTTTTATTGAAATGGATATTTCTGAAATGGATACAGGTATGGCGGATGGAATTATACTTTCCGATGTTTTGCACTATCTGAGTCCGCAAAAACAGGAATCATTTATCCTGCAATGCATGAAATCCATTCTTCCCGGAGGTGTGTTACTGATCAGAGACGGGGATAAGGATTTGAGGAAAAAACATGTTGGAACCAGGATTACAGAAATATTTTCAACCCGGATTTTTCAATTTAATAAAACGAAAGGAAAGGAATTGAATTATTTATCGGGAAAAACAATACAGGAATTGGCCCGGCAATCCAATATGGAATGCAGGTTCATTGACAGTACAAAATATACTTCAAATCTATTTTTCATTATCACCCCCATAAAATATTCATGAAAAAAGAAGATATTCTGATTATTGGGAGTGGGATGGGAGGGTTGGTTTGTGGAACAATGCTCTCCAGGGAAGGATACCGTGTAACTATCGTGGAAAGGAATAAACAAATCGGGGGAAGTCTTCAGATTTATGTACATGATAAGGTAATATTCGATGCCGGTGTTCATTATCTGGGCGGATTGGATAAAGGCCAGAATCTCTATCAGATCTTCAAGTGGCTTGGTTTGCTGGACAAACTGAAACTTGAAAAAATGGATCAGGATTTTGACCGTATAATCATTGAAGGAGATGAAAAAGAATATAAAATCAGGCAGGGTTACGAGGCATTTGCACAGCAAATGATCCTTGATTTCCCCGGAGAAAAAACTGCGATTCAAAAATATATTAAAGAAGTGGTCGATACCTGTGACCGCTTTCCCATGTATCGTTTACAAATGCGTGGAGATTTAAATGTGAAGGAGGAAGCCATGGGTGTTTCGGCAAAGCTTTTTATTGATTCGCTAACAGAAAATAAGACCCTTCGGGCGGTATTGGCCGGGAATAATATGCTGTATGCGGGTTCCGGCGATCAAACGCCATTTTATATGCATGCATTAACGGTGAACAGTTATATGGAAAGTGCCTGGCGATGCCTGGACGGGGGATCACAGATTGCTAAAATCCTTGCACAGATTATTCAGGCTGAAGGAGGAAGAATTATTAAAAACCGGGAGGTTAAAAAACTTGTCGTTGAGGACGGACGGGTAACAAGTGCCCTTTTAGATAATGGAACCAGTATAGGAGCAGCATATTTTATATCCAATACTTCACCGGCAAATACTTACAGGATGGTTGAATCAGGTATGATAAGGCCTGTAACAAGAAACCGGATTGAAGAAATGCCAACAACTGTTTCATCATTTATATTAAATATTGTTTTCAAAACAGACCGTATTTCTTATAAGAAGCACAATTATTATTATCATGCTAAGGAATCGGTTTGGGAGATGGATAATTATACTGAAATGAACTGGCCCCTAGGGTATGCGATGTATTTCATTCCCTCCTTTTCAAATCCCGGATATGCTGCAGGGTTGACTATTTTTGCCTATATGAGGTATGAGGAAGTAAAAGAATGGTCCTCCAGTTTTAACACAGTATCAAAAAAACGGGAAAGGGGAAAGGAATATGAACAATTTAAAATAAAGAAGGCAGAAAAATTATTAAGCCGGGTTGAAGAAAAATTTCCCGGCCTGCGGAAATCGATAAAGCATTATTATACAGCCACACCACTTACATTCAGGGATTATATCGGCAATGATGATGGAAACTTATATGGAGCCATGAAGGATTATAAAAACCCGTTAGCTACCCTGTTTTCTCCAAAAACAAAAATCCCGAATCTGTTTCTCACCGGACAATACCTGAACCTTCACGGAATTCTGGGTACGGCGATAAGTGGCCTGATTACATCAGCCGCGCTAATGGGTAAAGAAGATTTTATTGAAAAAATTAGAAATGCCTGAAGGAAAGAAAATATTACGGCGTGCGCTAAGGGTTATTGCTTTTATCGGATTGATGATCCTGATTTTATTTGTTTACCTGACTATCGTCTCAAGAACAAATCCGCCCTTTATTCAGGATAAAGCGGCATTGGACTGGCAACGGGTAAAACATTCAGCCGAATTTTATACATTAAAAAATAACTGGTTTAGGAAAAGCAAATCAGGCCTCTACGAGCTCTATACAGAAGGACGGCCTTTTGACCGGGGTGTAGTAAATGGTAAACTCACAAAGGAATTAATACAGTTACAGGAAGATTATTTTAATGATCAGATCCGGCGGATAGTTCCATCTCGTTTCTACCTGCACTTTTTAAAATATATCGTTGGATGGTTTAACAGGGATCTTGATAAGCATATTACTGAAGAATATAAGGAAGAAATTTATGGCATATCTGCTGCCGCTTCAGATAAGTATAATTATATCGGTAATAACTATCAACGCATATTAAATTATCATGCGGCACATGATATTGGTCATGCTTTACAAAATCTGGCCCTGGTCGGTTGTACATCATTTGGTACATGGGGGTCCGGTTCTGAGGACGGAAATCTGATTATAGGAAGAAATTTTGATTTTTATGCAGGAGACCATTTTGCTGAAAATAAGATTGTCTCATTTGAAAATCCCGACAGCGGGTTTAAGTTTATGTCTGTTACCTGGGGTGGATTTATAGGCGTTGTTTCAGGTATGAATGAGAAAGGACTCACGGTAACCATTAATGCTGCAAAATCCGATATGCCTTCAGGATCTGCAACACCTGTTTCTCTGGTGGCAAGGGAAATACTTCAGTATGCGGAGAATATTCCGGAAGCACTGGCCATAGCAAAGAAACGCAAAATGTTTGTTTCTGAATCCTTTCTTATCGGTTCAGCAGAAGAAGGAAAGGCAGTTATCATTGAAAAAACACCTGATTCCATCGGAATATATGATCCGGGAAAAAATGAAATCATCTGTGCAAATCATTTCCAGAGCGAAGCACTCAAAAACCTGAAATCAAACCGGATTCAAATCAAACAGAGTGCATCTGATTACCGTTATCAGCGATTGCAGGAATTGCTCAATCAGAATGGGAAAAACTCGGTTCAGAAGACGGTTCAGATTTTAAGGGACCATCGTGGAATGGATAACGCCGATATCGGTTTGGGCAATGAAAAATCCATTAACCAGCTGATCGCCCATCATTCAATTATTTTTGAGCCCGGAAAAAAACTTGTATGGGTATCTACTGGTCCCTGGCAGCTGGGAGAATTTGTGTGCTACGACCTGGATAAAGTATTTTCGCTGAAGGGAATGCAGACAGATCAGGAGATTGCAGACAGCAGTTTAAAACTTTCAGCGGATTCATTTTTATTAACAGATCAGTTTCGGGGCTTTCTAAAATTCAGGGAATATAAAAGGATATATCTGGAAGGAGGAAAGGTAGATCCGGATAGTTTAATAGCTACGAATCCTTCCTATTACCAGGTATATGAGCTGGCTGGTAACGAGATGTATAAAGAGAAAAAATTTGGACAGGCATCAGTATATTATCAGGAAGCACTTTCTAAAGAAGTGGCAACGAAAACAGAGGAGAATTATATACGAAATCAAATCAGTAAATGTGAAGGGAATAAATAAACAGGCATGATCCTCGGAACGGGAATAGACATTATAGAAGTGGAGCGCATAGCAACGCGGGTTGGAAGGGATTCCGGATTTCGGGAGTTTGTTTTTTCCGGCAATGAAATAAAGTATTGCGATTCGAAAGCTTCACCTTTCGAACATTACGCAGCCAGGTTCGCAGCCAAAGAAGCATTTTTAAAAGCAATTGGCAGTGGATGGGAAAATGGATTAATATTAAGGGAAATCGAAACCATAAATGAACCAACCGGCAGGCCGGTACTGAGAATATCCGGTGAAACCGAAAAAATTTTATTGCCCCTGGGCATCCGGTTGATCCACGTTTCCCTGTCACATTTAAAATCGATGGCAACAGCCATCGTTATCCTGGAATCATGACTGGAAATCAACAAAAAATATTTCTTCAGAAAACTGAAATCCGGGAAATTCAGGAAAATAAACTGAAAGAATTATGCAGTTATTTAAAATCAAGTTCTCCTTATTATCAAAAGATTTTCTTAGAAAAGGGAATTGATATCGAAGAAATCTCTTCTCTGGAAGACCTTGTTAAACTTCCAACAACAAGTAAGGAAGACCTTCAGTTATACAACGATGACTTTCTTTGTGTACCCGGATCTTCTGTTATTGAATATACTTCTACATCGGGAACACTCGGTGCTCCGGTTACTATTGCCCTTACTGAAAAAGATCTGCAAAGGCTTGCATACAATGAGTTTCAGTCTTTTTCCTGCGCGGGAGGTCATTCAGAGGATATATATCAGCTGATGCTGACACTGGACAGGCAGTTTATGGCGGGGATGGCCTATTATTCAGGAATCAGAAAACTGGGTGCAGGAATAATAAGAGTCGGGCCGGGCGTTCCGTCATTACAGCTTGAAACCATTTTCAGGTTAAAGCCAACGGTGATCGTCGCGGTTCCTTCATTTATTTTGAAGATTATCCAATATGCGCATGACCACCATATCCGGCTTTCAGAAACCAGTGTAAAAAAAGCGGTTTGTATTGGAGAAAATATCAGACAGGTGGATTTTTCTTTGAATGTATTGGGCAGAAAGATTACTGAAGCCTGGGATCTTCAACTATTTTCAACCTATGCTTCTACTGAAATGCAGACTGCATTTACTGAATGTGAAGCCGGCAGGGGTGGGCACCTGCAGCCTGAGCTTGTCATTTTGGAATTACTGAACGAAAAAGATCAGGCCGTGCATCCCGGTGAAGCAGGAGAAGTTACCATCACAACGCTTGGCGTGGAAGGCATGCCACTTTTAAGATATAAGACCGGGGATCTATGTATCGCAATCGATGAAACCTGTACCTGTGGAAGACATACAATCAGGTTATCTCCGGTGATCGGAAGGAAGAAACAAATGATTAAGTTTAAAGGCACTACATTATTTGCTCCTGCCTTATTTGATTTATTGTCGGGTATGGAAGATATTCAGGATTTTGTTGCCGAAGTATTCGCAAACGAAATAGGAACCGATGAGGTCTTATTACATATTTTACCTTTCAAACAATCTGAGGAATCGGATCACCGGATAAGATCTTATTTACAGGCCAAACTCCGCGTTTCTCCACATATCCGCTATTGCACTATGGAAGAAATTCAACATCTTCAGTTTCCAAATTCAAACCGGAAGCCTGTGAAATTTATAGATAAACGGGGTTTGAGCGGATGATTTACGATTCACTTTAACTTTAAGGGTAAAATAAAGTCATTTTGAAAATTGCAGAAAAAAGTTAGGTATGATTTTTTCTGTTAAACGATTATGAGGCATTTACTATTTATATATTTCCTTTTCTTAAACATAACCATATTCGAGGGTGAGGCGATGGCTTCGAATCATAATGGCTCAAAAATTTACATCAAACCTACTTCTACCGTTAACCGGCCAGCCTATTATAAAGCCATGCAAGGAGACAATAAAGAGCTGGTTAACGCACAATTATCAGAATTAAATGGCGGTTCAGAAACTGTCAGAGACGCTTTTATCGGCGCAATGACTATGAAAAAGGCGGGATTAGGCGGGAGTCCCATCACAAAACTTCATTTGTTCAAAGTAGGGCATAAAATGCTGGAAGCGGCGATCATCAAGGATCCCAATAATGCAGAATTCCGTTTTCTCAGGTTAATGATCCAGGAACACGCTCCGGGAATATTGGGATATAAAAATGAGATAAATACAGATTCCGAATATATTAAGAAAATGTATAAAACACTACCCGATGATGTTCAGCATGCCATTACAGATTACAGTAAAAAATCGAAATATTTAAAGCTCGGGGTTTCTTAACTTTGAGTTTATAATGGGCATGAAAGTATTAGCAGTATTTTATTCGCAATCCGGCCAATTAGAAGAAATTCTCGATCATTTTACACAGCCCATGATTGCTTCAGGTGCAATTGTAGAGAAAGTTCGTATTTCCCCCGAAACTGCCTATCCCTTTCCCTGGACGGGTAAATCATTTTTTTCAGTAATGCCTGATTGTGTGCTCCAGGTTCCGGGGAAACTTCATCCTTTTCATTTTCGTGAAACAAGTTATGACCTTATTATTCTTGGTTACCAGGCCTGGTTCCTATCTCCGAGCATTCCGTTTAATACCCTGCTTTTTGATCCTGCATTCAGGCAGCTTGCTCGTAACACATCCGTCATAACGATAACAGGTGCCAGGAATATGTGGCTCAGTGCGATGGAAAAAATCAAACCGGTTTTAAGAGCGATGGAAGCGAAGCTTGTCGGCAATATTGCGCTCGTTGACCGACACCATAATTTCGTTAGTTTCGTTACTATTTTTTACTGGATGTTCAAAGCTAAAAAAGAGCGGTTATTCAATATATTTCCTGTTCCCGGGGTATCCGAAGCAGATATTCTAAATACAAAAAATCTTGGACTTACTTCCTTGCCATACCTTGAAAGTGTTAACTGGCAAGGGTTCCAGGAAGAAATGGTAAAGCAGGGCGCAGTTCCGGTTAAATATGCCCTGATGTTTATTGAAAGCAAAGCGCGTAAGATTTTTAAAGTATGGGCCGGCATCATTTCCAAACGCAAAAAAAAAGATGCCTGGCTTGTTGCATTCAAATATTATCTTTTAATTGCGCTATTTATAGCGGCCCCGATTATCCTGACCGTAGACGCAATTTTGTTCAAACCATTTCTTTCCGGGCGTATAAAAAGGCAGAAACAATATTATTCAGGAGTGAATTAATCCGGCTATGCAGATGGAGTTACACGAGGTTTACGTCACAAAAACGGCCACTTTTTTCCCCAATGAACCGGTCTCGAACGACGAAATGGAGGAATATCTGGGCCTTATAAATAAAAGCCCTTCGAAATCCAAACGTATTGTACTGCGGAATAACGGGATAAAGAATCGCTTCTATGCCCTCACTAAAGACGGTAAACCAACCCATACCAATGCGGAAATGACCGCGCTGTCAATCCGCAAAATGCTGGACAATGATCCCAAACAAATCAGAGCCATCGACCTGCTGGTTTGTGGTACTTCATCACCCGACCAGATCATGCCTTCCCATGCCGTCATGGTCCACGGAGAACTTCCGGAAACCGATGCCATTGAAGTGGTTTCGCCGTCTGGAGTGTGCTGTGCCGGTATGCACGCTCTGAAATATGCTTACATGTCGGTAAAAACCGGCGATGCCCACTATGCTGTGGCGACTGGATCTGAACGTTTTTCAGCTGCACTTAAATCGGAGATATTTGAAGATGAGGCAAAGAAACTCAAAGAGTTGGAAGACAATCCATACATAGGATTTGAGAAGGAATTTCTACGGTGGATGTTATCAGACGGAGCTTCTTCCTTTCTGTT
>Ga0080027_10001059_pt1 | contig 11186 bp, 12 predicted proteins | sample OrgsoiDNA2013046_FD_70962 | JGI IMG/M metagenome (GOLD analysis project Ga0080027, IMG submission 70962) | Permafrost soil microbial communities from the Arctic, to analyse light accelerated degradation of dissolved organic matter (DOM) -... | ecosystem: Environmental > Terrestrial > Soil >...
ACGGCGGCAAAGAAGTTGGTGGCGTTCGATTGCGCGATCGATTTTCTGGCGGGGCCTACGGAGGCGCTGATTGTTCAGCACAGCGGACGGGCTGATTTCATCGCCAGTGATTTGGTGGCGCAGGCGGAGCATGATCCGGAAGCGGTTTGCGTCTTCATTACATCGTCGGCGGCTTTGGCGACGAAGGTGGAGAAAGAAGTTGCCTTGCAAGCGGAAAGTAATCCGATTGCCCGGGCTTCCTTGCTGGAGAATGGCGCGATTCTGGTCGCGTCCTCGCGGAGCCAAGCGATGCAGTGGGCGAACCAGATCGCTTCGGAACACCTGACCGTGGAAGAGCGGGATTTGCCGTTGGTGCGGAATGCGGGCTCGGTGTTTGCCAGCGCGCATTCGGCGCAGGCGGCTGGGGATTACGTGGTTGGCCCGAACCATGTGCTGCCTACGGCGGGGACGGCGCGAGCACGGGGCGGACTTACCGTTTTGGATTTTGTGAAGGTCATCACGGTGCAGCATGTGACCCAGCAAGGGATTCGGCGAGTGGGTCCGGCGGCCATTCGGTTGGCGGAGGCGGAAGGGCTGACGGCGCATGCGGCGTCGCTGCGGCTTAGGGTCAACCAGTGAGGGTGAATCATGCTTAAAGCCCGCGAGGCGGTTCGGTCGCTGAAGGAATATCATCCGCCCCTTGGAGGGCGGTCGGGGTTGCGGTTGGACTTCAACGAGAATACCGTGGGCGCATCGCCACGTGTGCTGCTGCGTTTGCAGCAACTGACTCTCGAAGATTTGGCGCGGTATCCCGAGCGCGAGCCCGTCGAAACACTGGTGGCTGCGGCACTTGGGCTGGAGAAGGACGAAGTCCTGCTGACCAATGGAGTGGACGAGGCGATTCATCTGCTTTGCGAGACTTACCTCGAGCCTGGCGACGAGGCCATCATTGTGGTGCCGACGTTCGCGATGTATGAGATCAGCTCGGCGGCGACGGGCGCGCGGGTGGTTCGGGTGCCGGCCAAGGCGGATTTTAGTTTTCCGTTAGAAGCGGTTCTGGCTGCCATTACGCCGCGGACTCGTTTTGTCGCCGTCGCCAATCCCAACAACCCGACCGGGACTCTTGTGACCGCCGAAGACCTGCTCCAGATTGCGAACGCGGCGACCGGGGCTGCGGTTCTGCTGGACGAGGCGTATTACGAATTCTGCGGCCAGACTTTGCTGGCGTCGATTCGCAAACAGAGCAATGTTTTCGTGGCGCGGACGTTTTCCAAGGCTTACGGCATGGCCGGGTTGCGGGCGGGGGTTCTGGCTGGTCCGGTGGAGCAGATGCGCATGGTGCGGCGGGTGGCTTCGCCTTATAACGTCAACATCGCTGCCTTGATCGCGTTGCCGGAGGCGTTGCAGGACAAGGAGTATGTCTGCCAATACGTAGGACAGGTGCAGCGCGGGCGAGCGCTGCTCGAGCGGGAGTTCCAGTCTCGGGGCATCCGTTCTTGTCCCACCCGGGCGAATTTCGTGTTACTGGAGATAGGGCCGCCTCATGCTGCGTTTGTCGCTGGGATGAAGCGGCGCGGAATCCTAGTGCGCGATCGATCTTCCGATCCCGGCTGCAATGGTTGGGTGCGGATTACGCTGGGCTCGGAGGCGCATACGGAACAACTTCTGGTGGCGCTGCGCCAGGTTTTGGCGGAGCTCAAGATCGCTGAGGTGGTGGCATGAGGAAGGCCCGAATCCTGCGCAATACGAACGAGACTCGCATCGACCTGACGCTGAATATCGATGGCCGCGGTCAGTATGAGGTCTCGACGGGGATTCGGTTCTTTGATCACATGCTGGAACTGTTTGCCCGGCATGGTGGGTTTGATTTGCGGCTGCTGGCGAAGGGCGATCTCGACGTCGATCAGCATCACACTGTGGAAGATGTTGGGATTGCCCTGGGTGAGGCTTTTGACAAGGCTCTGGGGAAGAAGCTGGGCATTCTGCGGGCTGGATATTTCGTGATGCCCATGGACGAGACGCTCGGACTGGCGGCAGTCGATTTCGGCGGCAGGGCCGTCGCGGTTGTAGATACAAAAGTTCGCCATCGCCTTGTCGGTGATCTACAAACGGAACTGGTCTACGACTTTTTCGAGGGCTTTGCCCGCGGTGCGCGGGCGAATGTGCATGCCCGCGTTCTTCATGGGCGGTCGAATCATCACAAGATCGAGGCGCTGTTCAAGGCTTTTGCGCGAGCGCTGCGAGCTGCGTGCTGGCGTGACCGGCGGCTGGCAAAAATGCTGCCGAGTACCAAGGGGCTTCTGTGATTGCCATAGTCGATTACCGGGCGGGGAATCTTACGTCGGTCAAGAAGGCACTGGACCGGGTTGGAGCGGAGTCGTTTGTCACGTCGGATCCGCAGGCGCTCGCGGGCGCTGCCAAAATCATCCTGCCGGGCGTGGGGCACTTTGCAGCCACCGAAGTGCTGGCTACGAGCGGCATGAGTCGCGCCATTGCCGAGGCGATTGGCAGGGAAGTTCCGTTTCTTGGAATCTGCGTCGGGATGCAATGGTTGTTTGAGACCAGCGAGGAAGCACCCGCAACGCGCGGCTTGGGTCTATTTCCCGGCCAGTGTGAGCACTTTCCGCTTGAGGTGAAATCACCGCACGTGGGTTGGAACGATCTGACGCGGGAAAGACCCTCCTTTTTGCTGGCCGGTGTCCCGCAAAACAGCTTTGTCTATTTCACGCACACGTACCGCGCGCCGGTTGGCCCGGGGTCTGTGGCGCAGTGCGAGTACGGAGGGACCTTCTCCGCTGCGGTGGAGCGGGACCGCGTGTTTGGCGTGCAGTTCCATCCGGAGAAATCCGGGGAAATTGGACTGAAGATTCTGCGCAATTTCCACGAGGTGCCATGCTGACCCGGCGCATTATCGTATGCCTGGATGTGGATGGCGGGCGGGTGGTGAAGGGAGTGCAGTTTGCGAAATTGCGCGATGCGGGAGATCCGGTGGAACTGGCGGCTGCGCATGCGGCTGCGGGGGCGGACGAAATCGTTCTGCTGGACATAACCGCGACCCATGAAAAACGGGCCACGCTGCTGGAGACCGTTCGACGGACGGCGCGGGAGTTGATGGTCCCTTTTACTGTCGGAGGTGGCATTCGGTCGGTGGACGACGCCAGTGCGGTGTTCGATGCGGGAGCCGACAAAGTTGCGATCAATTCGGCGGCATTGGCGGATCCAACGCTGATCACGCAAATTGCGGCGAAGTTCGGATCGCAAGCGGCGGTCGTGGCGATCGATGCCCGCGCTTCGGCCGAGCGATCGCACTTCGAGGTGAAGAAAACAGGCGGCCGGGATGCGACGGGACGGGACGCCGTCGCCTGGGCGCGGGAAGCGCAGGAGGCGGGCGCGGGCGAATTCCTGGTTACGTCGATGGACCGCGACGGCACGCAGGACGGATTCGATATGGAACTCACTCGCGCAATTGCGGCTGTCGCTCACATTCCCGTCATAGCCTCGGGAGGAGCGGGCGCTATCAACCACTTTGTGAAGGTATTTCAGCCGGGCGGCGCGGATGCCGCCCTGGCCGCATCGATATTTCATTTTGGCTTGATCCGCATGAACGACCTGAAACAACATCTGCGGCAGGAGGGGATTCCTGTGAGGTGGCCATGCTAGTTCCTGCCATGGATTTGATGGGCGGCAAGGTTGTACAGTTGGAACAGGGGAAAAGGAAGGTGCTCGAGTACGACGATCCGCGCCCATGGATCGAGCGTTTCCAGGCTTTTCCGCTGGTGCATCTCATCGATCTGGATGCGGCCATGCAGAATGGCGATAACCGGCCTTTGGTGAAGAAGCTGGTGCAAAGTTTGCCTTGCCAGGTGGGTGGTGGCGTGCGCACGGTGGAGACTGCCCGCGAACTGCTAGCCGCCGGGGCTCGGGCGGTGATTCTGGGCTCGGCCCTGGTGAGCGACGGGGTGCCCAATACACGACTGGCACAAGAGCTGGCGGAGCAGGTGGGTGCCGAGCGCTTGATTTTTGCCGTTGACTCCAGGGAGGGAAAGGTTGCCACCGATGCCTGGCGCAGCGCTACCTCGCTGACCCCAGTGGCACTGATGCAGGCTCTGGACCCTTGGTGCGGGGCCTTCCTTTATACCCGCGTCGACGGCGAAGGATTGATGGGGGGCATGCCGCTGGATACGGTCAAAGAGCTTCGCGCTGCTACGGGGCGGAGACTTTTTGTTGCCGGGGGCATTCGTAGCGACAAGGAAGTAGCGGTCCTGGAGGCGGTTGGAGTGGATGCCGTTGTGGGGATGGCGCTTTACCGGGGCTTCTTGCGGTCGGTGCCTGGGGAGAAGTAGTTTTCTTTCGCCTCTTCGGATCGCTTTTCGGGCGGATCCCAGTGCCGAGGGCGCTTACGGGCCCCTTTGGCTGCTGAGGGAGTGTTACTAGTTCGATATCATCCCCCGAATTTGCCATAGCGGGCGACGGTCAGGATAATGTATGACAGGTTCAGTCGGGCATTCGGCACAGTGTGGCCCCAGTAGAAGCAGACTGAAGTTGGTTGGACCTTCAGATGGTCGGACATAATGGTCGGACATTGCGATAAGAAACGTGGCTAAAAGGAAGGCGAAGAAGAAAACACACCCCCGTATGCACCCATCCCAGCGATCTGCCGAAACCGCTCCGTCTCCATCGAAAAGCCAATCCACTGCCGATGAACGACGCTCGCACCGGCGCGAGGAGGGGGTTCTCTCGCGCATTGAGGACATTACCTATAAGGTATTGCGTCAGCACGAGCCGAAGAAGCCGTAGACTCACGGCCTCAGAGCGGATTCCCTTCGGCAAGCTCAGGGCAGGCTCGCCTTCGGCTCCTCGGAATGACAGAATTTACTCGACCGAGTCCGTGATCCACTTCAGATATGCGGTATCACCATCTTCCACTGCCAACAGCAAACACTCCGGCAGGTCGTAAGAATGCAGTTCCAGGAACACCTCGCGCAAAGCCGGGAATGCGGAGGCTGTGGTCTTCATCACCAACAGCCATTCCGCGGCGGTCTCCACTTTTCCCTGCCAACGGTAAGTCGATTCCACTCCTGGGACAATGTTGACGCAGGCAGCGAGGCGTCTCTCGACCAGGGCTTTAGCGATTTTGCGGGCTTCTTCTTGCGATCCGGCGGTGCTCAGTACAATGCGTTTGTCGGTCATATAGAATCGCCAGGCGGCGGTGATGCTCCTGGGCGAGTGTATCGCGCGCGGCACACTCAAGGCTGAGTTCGAGGGCAGGATCATGATAACCATCAAGTTTGGGACATCGGGATGGCGCGCAGTGATTGGCGAAGATTTTACCTTCGCCAACGTGCGCAGGGCTGTTGGAGGGATCGCCCGATATGTGGTCTCGCAGAAACCCAGCGACGCGCGTGTCATCGTTGGGCGCGATCCGCGATTCTTGGGTGAGACGTTTTGCTCGATGGCGACCGACATTCTGAGTAGTTACGGTATCATCCCTCTCGTGATCGCCGAGGCCGCGCCTACACCCGCGATTTCGCATGCGGTCACGGGCAATCAGGCCGACGGGGCGATTAACTTTACGGCTTCGCACAACCCTCCTGAGTACAACGGGATTAAGTTTTCCACGCCGGATGGCGCGCCCGCACTGCCGGAGGCGACAACGAAGATTGAAGCCGAGATTGCCGCGATCGATGCAGGTGCGGCTGCGCCGAAAGGGCCAACGGCCGCGTGGCAGTCGCTCGATCCCAAGCCCGCTTATGTCGCCCGCTTGCGGGAGGCCGTTGACCTTGAGGCGATCCGCAAAGCTGGGCTGCGGGTGGCTTTTGATCCCATGTGGGGAGCGGCTCGCGGATATTCCGACACGGTTCTTCGCGAGGCTGGGGTTGAAACGGCTACCGTGCACGATTATCGCGACGTCCTCTTCGGCAACCACGCGCCGGAACCGGACGACGAACTTCTGGAAGATTTGCGGGCGCAGATGCGGCGCATCAAGGCGCACATCGGGATTGCCACGGACGGCGATGCGGACCGGTTTGGCATTGTGGACGAAGATGGGACTTTTCTTCAGCCGAATTACATCATCGCGCTGCTCTTCGATTACCTGGTCGAGGCTCGCGGTTGGAAGAACGGCGTGTGCAAGTCGGTGGCGACGACGAATTTGATCAACGCCGTGGCCGAGTATCACAAAGTCGAGCTGTTCGAGACTCCGGTGGGCTTCAAATACATCGGCGAATTGATCAAGCAGGACAAGATCGCCATTGGCGGGGAAGAGAGCGCGGGATTGTCGATTCGCCATCACACGCCGGAAAAGGACGGTGTGATCGCGGGTCTGCTCTGTTGCGAAATGGTGGCGCGGCGCGGCAAGCCCCTGGGCGTGCAATTGCAGGAGCTGTTTGTCAAAGTAGGTTCCTTCTATCCGCGGCGCGAGAACTTCCACTTGACGGAAGATGTGAAAGCCCGCTTCACTAAGAAGTTGGGGTCTGATCCGAAAGAATTTTTTGGCAGGACGATTCAGGAAGTGGTGCGCAAGGACGGTCTCAAACTGGTCTTCGGCGACGGAGGCTGGGTTTGTTACCGTCTCTCCGGCACAGAGCCGGTGGTTCGTGCCTACACGGAAGCGCGTTCGCAGGCAGATTCCGACAAGTTGAGCGCGTCCGCGAAGCAGTGGATTTTTGAATAAGCATCTCTAAAACCGATTCGGACGGGAAACGATTGCAGGAAAAAGAAACAGAGCGCAGTTATCGCCCCATTCGCCTTCCCGAAGCCCGTGAACACGTCCGCCGGGCTGGGCAGTATGTGCTTCAGGCTGCCGAGGAATGTCAGCCTGTGGTTCACCGGGCGTTTAGTCTGCGCCGGAAGGTCGGGACAGTTGTGGCCGCGGCGCTCGCCGTCTGGCTGTTCTTCCACGTAGTGCTGGGAGCGAACGGAGCCATGGCCTACGGCAACAAGCGCACCGAGTATAAGACGCTGGCCCGGGACGTAGATCAGTTGCAGGAACAGAATGATCAACTGCGCAGGCATATTGAGGCTTTGAAGGTCGATCCGGCGGCCATTGAGCGCGAGGCTCGGGAGCAACTGCATTACGCCAAGCCTGGCGAAATTGTGTATGTGGCGCCTGCGCCGCCCGCGCCGCTTATGCCGAAGAATCGTTCGGCGAAGCGGTAGCAGTTCCGGCACTGATTTCGATGTCAACATGACAGTTCTGCTCTGTCCAAAGCAAGCAGCAGGTCCCTTCACTGCAGTTGCTTCGCTTCGCCAGCAACTGCTCCGGTCGGGATGACAAGCCCTTTCTTGATCGCGTCCACTCCAAGCTATCGGACGACGCCTTCCAGGGGGGAGCTAGCGGTGGCGTAGAGCTTTCTTGGCATCCGTCCGGCCCGGTACGCCATGCGTCCGGCGATGACGGCGTGCTTCATTGCTTCAGCCATCAGCACGGGTTCCTGCGCAGCAGCGATACCCGTGTTCATGAGGACGGCGTCGTAGCCTAGCTCCATGGCGATGGCCGCGTCGGAAGCTGTGCCCACGCCCGCGTCGAGGATGAGTGGAACGCCCGTGATCATTTCCCGCAGGATGCGCAGGTTCGCTTCGTTCTGAATTCCGAGGCCGCTGCCGATTGGCGCGCCCAGGGGCATGACCGCAGATGCGCCCGCATCAACCAGTCGCTTGGCAAACACAACGTCGTCCGAGGTATAGGCGAGAACGGTAAAGCCATCCTTTACCAGGATCTTCGTTGCTTCGAGGGTGGCGTGTATATCGGGGTAGAGCGTTGCCTGGTCTCCTATCACCTCCAGCTTGACCCAACTGGATAGGCCGACCTCCCGGCCCAAGTGTGCCGTACGAATCGCTTCCTCGGCGGTGTAGCAGCCCGCCGTGTTGGGCAGCAGGATGTATTTTTTGGGATCGATGAAGTCGAGCAGGGATTCTTTGCTGCGGTCAAGGTTGACGCGGCGAACGGCGACCGTGACCATGTCGGCGCCGCTGGCTTCGAGGGCGCGGGCGTTTTCGTGGAAGGACTTGTATTTTCCGGTGCCAACGATGAGGCGGGATTGCAGTTCGCGTCCGGCGATTTGTAGAGGGTCCATCGGGATATTGTAGCTGCTGGGAGTCGGGTGGGTGGCGCGGAGCTGCGCTTCGCTGGGGGGTTGAGCGCGGCCGCCCCCCATGTGGGTGCGGGTGATTTGGCGATCAGGATTGGGGGGCTTGATCGGCTGCTGCGTAGAGCGCTTCGATTTCTTGGCGGTGCCGGGCTTCGACTTCGCGACGCTTCATTTTTAGAGTTGGGGTTAAAGTGCCCCTTGCTACCGAGAACTCCTCATCCAGCACGATGGTCTTTTTCAACTTTTCGAAGCGGGCCAGTTTCTCGTTCACGCTGTCGACTACGCCCTCATACAGAGCCTGCACCTGCGGGTTCCGGACTAGCTCTTTGCGCGACAGGAAAGCGACCTGGTTCGCGTGCGCCCAATCTTCTAGCAAAGGGAAGTAGGGAAGAATCATGGCCGCGGGGAACTTGCGCTTGTCGCCAATGACCACGGCCTCAGCCACCAGGGCATTGTCCCTGAGTGACGCCTCGATGGGCTGCGGGGCGATGAATTTTCCGCCGGACGTCTTGATCAGATCCTTCTTGCGGTCGGTGACGGAAAGAAATCCCTCGGTGTCGAGATTGCCGATGTCTCCGGTCCTAAAGAATCCGTTGGTGAAGGCCTCGGTCGATTCTTTCGGCATATTCCAGTAGCCACCGAAGACCGAAGGGCCACGCACGAGGATTTCGCCGTCATCGGCAATTCGGACTTCTACATTGGCGAGGGGCTTGCCTACCGTGCCGAGGCGATGCGCCTTCGGACTATTGACGGCGATGACCGGAGAGGTCTCGGTCAGGCCGTAGCCTTCGTGGATGCGGATGCCCGCGTCGGCGTACCACTCCGCCAGCTCGCGGCCTAACGGCGCGCCCCCAGAGATAAAGATCTGCACCTGGCCGCCCATGCCTTGGCGAATTTGCGAAAAGACAATGCGGTCGGCCATGCGCCAGGACCAGGCGGTTGGCGTTTCGCCGGCGAGGATTTCAGTGCGGTGCTCGCGTCCTATGGCTAGAGCCCAGTCGAGGATGTGGCGCTTGGCGAAGCTTCGCGCAGTCTGTTCGGCCTGGAGACGGATCTTTTCGTACACGCGCGGAACCGCCACAAAAATTGCGGGCTGCACCTCCCGAAGCGCGCGGGGGAGTTCCTCGAGAAATGGGCAGTAGGCCAGGGAGACACCGCCATGGAGCAGGGCATAATCCACGTGCCGTGCCGTGATGTGGGAGAGCGGTAGAAAAGACACGCTGGACGCTCCAGCCGCCAACCCGAACTCGCCCAGGGAGCAGGAGAAATTGCACGCCAGGTTTCCATGCGTGAGCATGACCCCTTTGGGAATTCCCGTTGTTCCGGAAGTATAAAGCAACGTGGCCAAGTCTTCCGGCTTGATCGTAGCGGCGGCCGCATCTAGAGTCGGATCGCGGTGGTCTGGTCCGGCAAGCATCAGGTGCTCCATTCGCAATGTGCGAGGGTTCTCAATCGGATCCATGACGACGACGCGCTCGAGGCCGGTGGGACCTTGGATCGCGAGCACCTTGTCGAGCTGTGCTTGCGTGGAAACAAAGGCGACGCGCGAACCGGAGTCGCGCAGTAGGTGCTCCACCTGGTCTTGGGTCAGGGTCGGATAGATCGGAACCACGACCCCGCCCAGCAGCATGACGGCAAAATCGGCGGTCGCCCACTCGGGACGGTTTTCGCTCAAGATCGCGATGCGGTCGCCCTTGACGATCTTCCACTCGCGCAGCGCTTTCACGACGCCGGCTGTATTCCGATAAAGCTCGTGCGAGGATATGGGGATCCAGCCGGTTGCCCCGCGATGCAGCATCACGCGCTCTGCCTGCCGATCTTTCCCCTGGCCAACCACGCGGAAGAAGAGCTCGTTGACTGTACGAGTCGTTTCGGGTCCCGTCATTGCTAGCAATGTACTGAGAAGACTGGCCGTGCGCAATGTACCGCTCGACACCGCCCCTGCGCCGGCACTCCTGAACCGCACTTCCTAACCAGCACTCTGGGGCGGCAAGGCCCGTTGACCTTCCACAAGAGCGGGGCGTAACTTGGAGGTCCGGGCTCTCCGAGCCCAATTTCGAAATCAAGGTGATCAATGCGCAAGCACGCGTTAGCCGCAACTCTCCTGCTAATGCTGGCAAGTTCGGCAGCTTTGGCGGACGCCCCTCCTAAGCCCACGGGAACCGCGCTGAAAGTGGGTAGCGTTGCCCCCGACTTCACGCTGCAATATTTCGACGGCAACGACTTGAAGAAAATCTCCCTCCATGACTTCCGCGGCAAGAAGAACGTCATGGTGGGATTCTACATTTTTGCCTTTACCGGTGGCTGAACGCAGCAAATGAAAAACTTCCAGCAGAACCTGAAGGCGCTGGAAGAAGCAGATACCCAGGTCCTGGGTGTGAGCATGGATAGCGCGTTCGCCAATAATGCCTTTGCTCAACAAATCGGCGTCACTTTTCCTCTGCTCAGCGACTGGGGCGGGGAAGTCACACGCAGGTATGGCGTGTACTCGCCGAAAATCAAGGCTCCGAAGCGCATTAATTTCCTGATCGGGAAAGATGGAAAGATCATGGAAATGCAAGTGGACGACGAAGCGATTGATCCGACCAAGCTGGTAACGACGTGTGAGCGTAAAAAGCACGCGAAATAAACATCGCAACCTCCACCCGCGAGTGAAAATAAGCGGCTCCAGCGTTTGCGCGAAGGGGACGAGCGTTGTTACACTCATTACGCGGGGTGGAGCAGTCCGGTAGCTCGTTGGGCTCATAACCCAAAGGTCGTAGGTTCAAATCCTACCCCCGCAACCAAACCTCCCGTTTGGTTTCAATGGGTTGAGCCGATCTCAACAAATGGCTCGGTGACTCTGAACCCAACTTCCCAGCCCTAATTTCAGAAGTTCTTTACGCATAGTTTTACGCAACCCCCTGTGAAGGGCACCCGGCTCAGCATTTTCTTCGGCGAGTGCCCTCGCTGGAGGCCTGATCGATGCCGATCCGGTGCTCAGTGGCCGTTCTGCGCAGCGGCGACGGCTGGGCCACATCACGAAACAAGGCAACACTCTATTGCGATTCTTGTTAGTGGAAGCGGCCCAAGTGACGGTGCGCAGTGACCCGGAATGGCGGAGCAAGTATTTTCACT
>Ga0080027_10001060_pt1 | contig 11184 bp, 7 predicted proteins | sample OrgsoiDNA2013046_FD_70962 | JGI IMG/M metagenome (GOLD analysis project Ga0080027, IMG submission 70962) | Permafrost soil microbial communities from the Arctic, to analyse light accelerated degradation of dissolved organic matter (DOM) -... | ecosystem: Environmental > Terrestrial > Soil >...
GAGAAAATTGTCTGACGACAAATCGGGCATTCCTTCACACGAACCGATTCCTTTTTACAGGAATAAAGTCTATATCACACTTTGCGTTTTACTGCTCTTTGTTGCCGGCAGCTATTTTGTAGTTCAGGCGGCAATCGGACTGGGCCGGCAACAAAATTATCAGCCGGAGCAACCCATTTATTATTCTCATAAGGTGCATGCCGGAACGAATCAGATCAGCTGTCTGTATTGTCATGGCGGCGCCTGGGATTCTAAAATGGCCGGCGTTCCATCGCTGAATGTCTGTATGAATTGTCATGCGGCCATCAATGAGTATAAAGGAGAGGCCATGTACAGGGAAGACGGGAAGACGGTTGATGGCACAGCAGAAATTCAAAAATTATATTCTTATACAGGATACGATCCCAAGGCCGGGAAATATACGGCTCCCGGTAAGCAGATCGAATGGATCAAAATCCATAACCTGCCCGACCATGTGTATTTCAACCATAGTCAGCATATCCGCGCGGGTAAAGTACAATGCCAGACCTGTCACGGTTCCATTACAAAAATGGGTGAAGTAAAACAGTTTGCCGAACTCAGCATGGGATGGTGCATTAACTGTCACCGTACATCAAAAGTAAATTTTCCTGATTCAGCCGGTAACGGAGGAAATAAATTCTATAGTATATATGAAAGGTTCCATCAGAATCTGAAAACAGGAAAGATGGATAGTGTGACAGTGGAAAATATTGGCGGAACAGAATGTCAGAAGTGCCACTATTAGAGTGCAGAGGAAGTGAGGGGAAATTGTGTAGAAATTGGCGGATGTAAATAAAGTTTAGGCAGGTATTCGAATTCTCAAATTTGAACTTCAATGAGCGAAAAAAAGTACTGGAAAAGTTTTGGAGAACTCAATCTTACTGAATCCTATAAAAAGGAATCCGTGAATGAGTTCCAGGAAGATCTTCCGCAGGAACCCCTGGACAGCCAGGGATTTCTCGATGGAAAAACACCGCGCAGGGACTTCCTGAAATATCTCGGATTCAGTACTGCCGCGGCTACCCTGGCAGCCAGCTGTGAGATGCCCGTAAGAAAAGTAATTCCTTATTTAAATAAACCGGAGAACATGGTTCCCGGTGTGGCTGATTATTATGCAACCACTTTTACTTCCGGCGGAGACGCCGTTTCCATCGTGGCCAAGGTAAGAGATGGTCGTCCCATCAAACTGGAAGGAAATGATTTGTCGCCGATTACAAAGGGTGGTACTTCTGCCAGGGTTCAGGCTTCCATCCTTGATTTATATGATACAGCGCGCCTGCGCCATCCCGTGCAAATGGTGAGTGGTGTTCCGCAGCAGGTAACGAGTTTTGAAGCCTTTGATAAACTGGTAGCAGATTCAATGGCAGGTCAGGCAGCTGCAGTGGTCCTGTTAACACCCACGCTGACATCACCTACTTCTTTGTTGGTAATTAAAGATTTCCTGGCCCATTATCCCGGAAGCCGTCATATACAATATGATGCAGATTCTTTCAGCGGAATGCTGCTTGCAAATGAAACGACCTATGGTAAGCGGGCCATTCCGGTTTACAATTTCGAAAACGCGGGTATCATTGTGAGTCTGGGTGCTGATTTCCTAGGAACCTGGCTTTCACCGATAGAATTCTCCAGACAATATGCCAAGGGTAGAAAAATAAATGAGAAGTCGCCGGGCATGAACCGTCATTATCAGTTCGAATCGATGCTGAGTATGACAGGCTCCAATGCAGACGAACGTTTTTCTCATAAGCCATCTGAAACAGGTGCGATTGCATTGGCATTACTGGCTGCAGTGGGTGGCAATGTAACAGCGCCTTCATTAACTGAGAAGTTAAAAGCGGGTGTAGAAAAAGTGGCGAAGGATCTTCTGGCGAATAAAGGGAAATCGCTGGTTATTTCCGGATCGAATAATGTGCATATTCAAACGATTGTAAATGCAATCAATGAAGCGGTGGGTGCGAACGGCACAACCATTTCACATAGCAGTACAAATCTTACAAGAAAAGGAATCGACAGTGAATTTGCTGCGCTGGTTTCAGATATGAACGCAGGGAAAGTAAGTACACTGCTGATCTACGATGTGAATCCGGTATACGACAATCCGGATTCTAAGAATTTCAAAACAGGTCTTGAGAAAGTAAAAACCACGGTTTCATTTTCGGGTCGTCTGGATGAGACCACCGAATTATGTAAATACATTTTGCCTTCACCCCATTTCCTCGAACGCTGGGGTGATGCGGAATTGAGACCCGGATATATTACGATGATGCAACCGGTTATTGCACCGCTGTTTATGACAAGGCCATTCGAGGATTCTCTGATGTTATGGTCAGGTAATAAAACTTCTTACGACGATTTTTTCAAACAGTTCTGGACTTCCTTATATAAGCATGAAGGATATGAAAAAATATTACAGGATGGTGTGATCGGGTTACCACCTGAAATGGCAAACAATAATGCTTATCCCCCGGTAAGTACATCTTATTATTCTGCTGCTGCTTCTGCGATCAGCGGAATGAAAAAAGGCGGAAAGTATGAACTGGTGATTTATCAGCAGGTGGGTATGGGTGTGGGTGCACAGAGCAATAACCCATGGCTCTTGGAATTGCCGGATCCGGTTACTCGTGCAACCTGGGATAATTACGCGATGATCTCGCCTAATTTTATCAAGGATGAATATGGTGTTGATCTGAGCGACAGGAATCAGTCTGACAGATATGAATCCCATCCTGAACGTCATGTGGTAAAAATAAAATCCAACGGTGCTGAAATCAGCATTCCGATTCTTACTGTTCCGGGCATGCCTGATGGAGTAATCGCCATTGCAACGGGTTACGGAAGAGAAAGTGCGGATCCTAAAAATACAGGTGCATTTATCGGTCTTGCTGCTGTAGGGGCAGGAAGAAATGTATTTCCATTTTTGGTGAATAACGGAATGACGAATGAATGGATCGCAACGGATGTGACTCTGGAGAAAACAGAAGACATGTATCAGGTTGCCCAGGTACAGATACATGGTTCTTATGAAAACCGTACATCGGTGATCAAGGAAATGACGCTGACCGAATTTATAAAAGCACCGGATGAAATTCTGGAGGACAGGAAAAAAGAAGAATCCAAATTTGGTGGTCCTGATAATTACGAAAAAGAAGGAACGCTCTATCCATATTACGACAAGCCCGGCATTCACTGGGGCATGTCGATCGATCTGAATTCATGTGTGGGTTGTGGCGCCTGTGTGGTGGCCTGTCATGCAGAAAACAATGTGACCATTGTCGGTAAGAATGAAGTGTTGCGCTTTCATGATATGCACTGGTTACGGATCGACAGGTACTTCACCGGAAATCTTGCAGATCCGGATAGTATACAAACTGTTTTCCAGCCGATGCTTTGTCAGCATTGCGATAATGCGCCATGTGAAAATGTTTGTCCGGTTTCCGCAACCAACCACAGCAGCGAAGGCCTGAATCAGATGGCATATAACCGTTGTATCGGAACAAGATATTGTGCGAATAACTGTCCGTTTAAAGTGCGTCGTTTCAACTGGTCAGATTATACGGGAGCAGACAGTTTCCCGAATAACCAGGATGAACAGGGCGTTGGAAAACTCAATGATGCCGTGCTGATGATGAACGACGATTTAACGAGGATGGTGCTGAATCCGGATGTTACGGTTCGTTCAAGAGGGGTAATGGAAAAATGTAGTTTCTGTGTTCAGCGTTTGCAGGATGGCAAACTGAAAGCGAAAAAAGAAAACAGGCCGCTGAACGACGGTGATGTGAAAACATCCTGTCAGCAGGCATGTCCGACTTCAGCTATCGTTTTCGGAAATATAAATAACACGCAGAGTGAGGTGGTGAAATCGAGGCAGGACAATAAACAGCGTCTGTATCATGTGCTGGAAGAATTGCATGTATTGCCGAATATCAGTTATCTCGCCAAGGTCCGTAATACGGAATCTGAAGCGAAGGCATAGAGAAAAGATTTTTAATAATTCTCTCAGATCTGTTAAGAGAGAAAAATGGATAACCCAGTATGTCTGTATTAAAGTACGAATCACAGGTAAGGCCGCCGCTGGTATCAGGTGATAAGACGTATCATCAGATCTCGGAAGATATCATCCGGCCGATCGAGAACCCTCCTTCCAGACTCTGGTGGATCGGATTTCTGACAGCAGTGCTCCTGCTATGTTTCGGTATCTTCTCAGTTACAAGGGAAGTGATCTACGGAACCGGACAGTGGAACCTGAATAAGACGGTTGGCTGGGGATGGGATATCACCAATTTCGTATGGTGGGTAGGTATTGGTCATGCGGGAACCCTGATCTCGGCGATTCTTTTATTATTCAGGCAGGGATGGAGAACCGGTGTGAACCGTGCAGCGGAAGCGATGACCATATTCGCAGTGATGTGTGCGGGACAATTTCCGATCTGGCATATGGGTCGTGTATGGATGGCCTTCTTTTGTTTACCGTATGCAAATACCCGCGGTTCTTTATGGCCGAATTTTAATTCGCCTTTGTTATGGGACGTGTTTGCGATATCAACCTATTTTACTGTATCCTTATTATTCTGGTATTGCGGATTATTACCGGATCTCGCTACGGTGCGTGACCGCGCGAAACTGAAATGGAGAAAAACTTTTTATGGTGTTGCATCCTTCGGGTGGTCGGGTTCTACCAAACACTGGCAAAGGCATGAGGCCTTGTCGCTGGTACTTGCAGGATTGAGCACACCGCTGGTTTTATCGGTTCATACCATTGTATCCTTTGACTTCGCCACATCGGTTGTACCGGGATGGCATACAACCATTTTCCCTCCCTATTTCGTAGCGGGAGCCGTGTTCTCAGGATTCGCGATGGTGCAGTCATTACTGATTGTAACGCGAAAGGTATTGAAGCTGGAAGAATACATCACGCTGGAGCATATCGACGTGATGAATAAAATTATTTTACTTACGGGATCGATTGTAGGGGTAGCCTATATCACGGAATTATTTATCGCCTGGTATGGTCAGAACCCGTATGAGAATTTTGCATTCATGCAGAACCGCGCGAATATATTCAGTCCCTATGGATGGAGTTATTTTATCATGATGGGATGCAATGTGCTTTCGCCGCAGATATTCTGGTTCAAAAAATTCCGGAGGAATCTGACGTTAACCTTCTTCATGTCGGTGATCGTAAATATCGGAATGTGGTTTGAGCGGTTTGTAATCATCGTTACTTCTTTGTACAGGGAATATATTCCAAGCGGATGGAGCACCTATTATGCGCCCACGATATGGGAGATCGGATTTTATCTGGGAACATTTGGATTATTCTTTACCTGTTATTTCCTGTTTTCGAAATTCTTCCCGGTTATTGCGGTGGCAGAAATCAAACATATTCTGAAGAAATCCGGAGATAATTACAAAGAAAAAATGGGTCATGAGGAGCAGGAGACGCCGGAAGTATTTGCACATGAATTTGCGCACGCGCACTGATCATAAAAATGAGCTAAAGCGATCATATGTCTATTAAAAAATTTGTTGTCGGGAGCTATGGTGACGAAGCGGTTTTGTTTCCTGCTGTAACGAAAGTGCGTAAGGCGGGATACAAGATTTACGATGTCTATACGCCGATGCCGATTCACGGACTGGATCAGTTAATGGGATTAAGGGAAACCAGTTTACATACGGCAGGATTTATCTATGCCATTACAGGAACGACTACGGCGGTGAGCGGGATCAGTTATGCACTGGTATACGACTGGCCTTTGAATTTTGGAGGTAAACCACATTTTGCATTGCCTGCATGGATACCGATTACTTTTGAACTGACCGTATTATTTGCTGCCGTAGGCATGGTGCTTACCTTTTGTTATCTCTGTCAGATGGCGCCATTTGTTCGTAAACATCATTTTAGTTTACGCGCCACGGATGACCAGTTTGTAATGGTGATCGAATGCACAGAAAAAACCAATGAGGCTGAGGCCATCGCCTTTTTAAAAGGTACCGGCGCATCAGATGTTCATATACAAAATGCAGAAACAGGATGGTGGCTGGGCACTTATAGTAAAAATATTCCTTCTGTTGACAATGCAAAAACTATTCTGGCATAACGAAATGAATATGGCAATGCAGATATTAAAAAAATTATTTCCTTTTTGTTTAACCGTGCTGGTCCTGCTTTCCTGCAATGAAGTACGTCGTGATCCGGGAAGAATTTACATGCCGGATATGGCCTATAGCCGTGCATATGAAACCTATGCCGAAACACCGGAGCAGAGAGAGGAATTACTGAAGAAGGGCATTCACTTCAGCAATATTCCCGTTGCCGGGACGATGAAACGCAATGCCATGATTCCATTTGCGATTGCGAAGGATGAAGTTGGGGATACCGTAAATTATTTCGCATCCAAATCAGTGAAGAGTCCCCTGGAGATGATGGATGAACCTGAGATGACGGAAGCACATCGCTTATACCTTGTGAACTGTGCGATTTGTCATGGTACTAAACTGGATGGAAACGGTCCGCTCTACAAAGGTGGTGATGGTCCTTTTCCTGCAAAGCCGGCAACACTGGTTGGAGATGCCAAATATGAATCCATGCCTGAAGGACAGATGTATTATTCTGTAACCTATGGAAAAAATAAAATGGGCAGCTATGCATCCCAGTTAGATACACGACAGCGCTGGATGGTTATTGAATATATTAAATCGCAGCAGGGCGGCGCCAAAGCGGCTGCGGCTGTTATGGATTCGACGAAAAAAAAGTAAGCAGGGCAGTATAAAAAATTATTACAGATGTCAATGAAAGAACGTTTTGAAATTCCTTCCGGATTCAGGATGTGGTCGATGGGACTGATGGCTGTGGGATTACTTTCCCTGGTGATCGGATATTTTGTATATGGCACCGGCGATGAAGCGCACCAAATGCGGTTTTGGGCGGCACTCCTGCAAAACAGTATTTATTTTTTACTGGTTGTGAATGCGGCCATGTTCTTTTTTTGCGCTACGACGCTTGCACTCGGCGGATGGCAGATGGCCTTCCGTCGCGTTACAGAAGCGATCTCTGCATGTGTTCCGGTAATCGGCGGCATTACTTTCGTTATACTGATGAGTATCGTGCTTGGCCACAAACATTTTATTTATGAATGGCTGGATAAGGCTGCCGTTGCAAAAGATCCGGTACTGGATGGCAAGAAAGGATTTCTGAATGCGAATTTTTTTATTGTCTGGACTACATTAACAATCGGACTCTGGTCGGTACTGGGTTATAAAATGCGCAGCATTAGCCGTGAGCTGGATAATAAACCCATTTCGGTAGATGAGGGGAAGAAATATATTTTCAGGAATACGGTTTGGGCATCTCTGTTTATCGTTTGGTTTGCACTCACCGTTGCATCCACAACGCCCTGGTTATGGCTGATGAGTATCAGTGCGCACTGGTTCAGTACCATGTACAGCTGGTACACATTCGCGAGCACATTTGTAGCGGGCGTGGCGCTGATCACCCTGTTTGTGATCTACTTGAAGAACAAGGGATATCTGGAATATACAAATCTGGAACATCTGCATGATCTGGGTAAATTCCAGTTTGCGTTTTCTGTGTTCTGGACCTACCTCTGGTTCAGTCAGTTCATGCTGATCTGGTATGCGAATATTCCTGAAGAAACCACTTATTTCAGGCCCAGATTTGAGGGTGCTTATACAGGTATTTTTTATTTGAACCTGACCATCAATTTTTTGGCTCCCCTGCTGATTTACATGCGTCGGAGCGCTAAACGTAATTACGCGATTTTAACGATTATGTCTGTAGCTTTGTTATTTGGCCACTGGCTGGATTTCTACCAGATGGTTTTCGGCAGCCTGATTCCGGATCATGTGCCGATGAATTTATTTGATTTCGGGATCGCTGCCGGATTTGTGGGACTGATTATTTATCAAACCGGAAATGTACTTGCGAAGTTTCCGCTGCTTGCAAAAAATCACCCCTTCTTTAAAGAGAGTATTATTCATTATACTTAGTCGAAATATAATATGTCAACCTATTTTCTGCTGGCGATTTTATTATTGGGATTTATCATCACTTTTCAGATTGCAAAGGCGAGTGAGTATGTAGGCATTCTGAAAGGGGAGAAGAAAAATAATGAACAGAATAACCGGATTAACGGATTTTTGATGATTATTTTTCTGGTGCTCGGACTGATCGGGGTATATGTTTGCAACGAAGTGTTTAAAGCCAGAATACTTGGAAAATCGGCTTCTGACCATGGTGAGAAAATCGACCTGATGATGTCCATCACGATTGTGATTACGGGCATTGTATTTATCATTACCCAGGTCCTGTTATTCTGGTTCGCTTTTAAATATCAGTATTCAGAAAAAAGAAAGGGATATTATTTCCCGCATAATAATCAGCTGGAACTGATCTGGACGGTGGTACCGGCGATTGCCCTGACTGTGCTTGTGGGATTTGGTTTGAGGTATTGGTTTCAGATCACCGGCGAAGCGCCAAAAAATGCTGCTTTGATAGAAATCACCGGCAAGCAGTTTAACTGGATCTACCGTTACCCGGGAAAAGATGAAGTATTCGGCAAAAAATATTATAAGAATATCAATGACGCTGAAAATAATTCGCTGGGTCTGCTGTGGGATGATGAAAAATCGCACGACGATATTGTCGTATCCAGTGCAATGGTGCTGGTCGTTAATCAGCCCGTGAAACTGATTATCAACTCCCGCGATGTGATTCATGACGTGGGTATTGTTGCTTTCAGAATGAAAATGGATGCTGTGCCTGGAACACCAACCACCATGTGGTTTACGCCGAAGTACACCACAGAGGAAATGAAAAAAATGACCAACAACCCGGATTTTGAATATGAAATCTCCTGCGACCAGATGTGCGGCAAGGGGCATTTTTCCATGAAGGGAATCATTCAGGTTGTGACAGCGGAAGAATTTGTTCTCTGGCGCGCCAAGCAGGTGCCGAACTATGTGCTGGTCATGAAAGATAAAATGCCGGCGGCTGCAACGGATTCTGTAAAGACAGCCGTAGTAACCGGGGCGGCAGGAAAATTAGTTGCGGCGAAATAAAATAAATGAATATGAGTACTGATTTATCGATACATGAACATGGTGAGGCGGTCGTTGCCCATGACCTGCATGATGCAGGCCATGAAGCGCACCATCACAAGGAAACCTTTATCACGAAATATGTATTCAGTCAGGATCATAAAATGATCTGTAAACAATTCCTGATCACGGGCATGATCTGGGCTATACTTGGCGGACTCATGTCGGTGCTGTTCAGACTTCAGCTCGGATATCCTGATTCTACTTTTCCATGGCTGGAAGATATCATGGGCAAATGGGCGAAGGGTGGAAAAATTCAACCCGAAGCATATTATGCGCTGATTACAATGCATGGAACGGTGCTTGTATTTTTTGTATTGACCGGGGGACTGAGCGGAACCTTTGCAAATTTTCTGATTCCTCTGCAGATCGGCGCGCGCGATATGGCATCACCTTTTTTAAATATGTTATCCTATTGGTTTTTCTGGATGGCCAGTGTGGTGATGATCACATCGCTCTTCATTGAAACGGGTCCTGCAAGTGGTGGATGGACTTCCTACCCGCCGTTGAGTGCATTGGGAGATGCATCCGTGGGTTCACAGGCAGGCATGGACTTCTGGATAGCGGCCATGGCATTATTTGTTGTTTCTTCCTTACTGGGCGGATTAAATTATATCACGACCATTCTCAATATGCGCACCAAGGGTATGAGTATGACCAGGCTGCCCTTAACGATCTGGGCATTGTTCTTTACTGCGATTTTAGGTGTGCTTTCTTTCCCAGTATTGTTATCCGGATTAATCTTATTACTGTTCGACCGTCATGGCGGAACAAGTTTTTATCTTTCGGATATTTTTATTTCCTCCACACAAAAACCATTGCCGAACGAAGGAGGAAGTCCGATTCTGTTCCAGCATTTATTCTGGTTCCTCGGGCATCCGGAAGTATATATCATTATCCTTCCTGCAATGGGACTGGTGAGTGAAGTGATGGCCATCAATTCGCGGAAGCCGATTTTCGGATATATGGCGATGATTGGTTCCCTGTTTGCGATTACCATTCTTGCATTCCTGGTTTGGGCACATCATATGTTTGTGACGGGACTGAATCCATTCCTTGGATCTGTCTTTGTATTGCTGACCCTTTTGATTGCGGTGCCTTCGGCTATAAAGGTATTTAACTGGCTCACCACACTGTGGCGGGGAAATATCCGGTTTACTCCGGCGATGTTATTTGCGATTGGATTTGTAAGTATGTTTATTTCCGGCGGACTCACGGGTGTGTTTCTTGGAAATTCGACTTTGGATATTCATTTACACGATACTTATTTTATTGTTGCGCATTTTCATATCGTAATGGGTGTATCTGCATTCATGGGTATGTTCTGCGGTGTATATCACTGGTTCCCGAAAATGTATGGCAGGTATTTGAATAATACGATGGCCTATATCCATTTCTGGGTGACTTTTGCAGGGGCCTATCTTATATTCTGGCCAATGCATTACGAAGGACTTGCAGGTATGCCGAGAAGGTATCTGGATTATTCGGGATGGTCATCCTTCAATCAGTTCGTGGAATTGAACAGGTTTATTTCTACTGTGGCCATGATTGTATTTGCGGTGCAGATTATGTTTGTATTCAATTTTTTCTATTCCATATTCAAAGGAAGAAAAGTAACTACGCAAAATCCATGGCAGGCCAATACACTGGAATGGACAACGCCAATACGTCCTGGTCATGGAAACTGGCCCGGAGAAATTCCTGAAGTGCACCGTTGGGCTTATGATTATGGTAAGGACGGAGCGAAAGACGGAAAGGATTTTATCCTGCAAACAGAACCACTTGGAGCCGATGAACAGCACCATTAGTTCCGTGGAAAAACCCTATAGCCTGATGGAGCAGGAATCTATAAAACAATCCGGGTCATTTAAGATTGCCGATAAGCTGAAAGACTATATGCTGCTGATTAAGTTTAATCTCAGCTTCATGGTTGTGTTTTCAGCAGTGATCAGTTATCTGCTGGCGCCCCTGGTAACCGTATACGACTGGAAGGCAATCATCCTTTTATTTGTTGGCGGCATGCTGGTGACGGGCAGCGCGAATGCG
>Ga0080027_10001064_pt1 | contig 11163 bp, 7 predicted proteins | sample OrgsoiDNA2013046_FD_70962 | JGI IMG/M metagenome (GOLD analysis project Ga0080027, IMG submission 70962) | Permafrost soil microbial communities from the Arctic, to analyse light accelerated degradation of dissolved organic matter (DOM) -... | ecosystem: Environmental > Terrestrial > Soil >...
ACGAACACTTTCAGGGAAGGCGCGACCACTCCGCGCGTATCTGGCGGCTATTCATGTTCGAGTTGTGGCACCGGAATTTTCTGGAGTCCTTCCGTTCGGTTGGTTTCGGACAACTGGACCATGCCGGGGCTGTGCATGGCGGCACCGGATGACCGAGCTTGCCGATCAAGCGGCCGGTGTCGAAGATTCGTCGATCCAGGATGCCACGGCCGGTGCAGTCGAACTGCCCAGCGTTTTTCTGATGACGGATAGTTTCAACACTGGCGGCAGCGAGCGCCAGTTTGCCGCACTGGCCAAGGCACTCGATCCCGCTTCATTCCGACTTCAACTCGGCTGCATTCAAAGGCAAGGCGCGTTTCAGGATGGCCTTGGCAATGTGGCAGAATTCCCGCTCAAAGGCAGTCTCTACAATCTGCAAGCGATGCAAACGCGTTTTCGTCTGGCCCGGCATCTGCGGCGACACCACACGGCGATTGCGCATGCCTTTGATTTCTATACCAATCTCACGTTGATTCCAACGGCGCGACTGGCCCGTATTCCCGTGGTAATTGGCAGCCAGCGTCAACTCGGCGATCTGCTCAGCAAATCGAAATTCCGTGCGCAGCTTGCGATGTTTCGCTGCTGCGACACAGTCGTTTGCAATTCGCGTGCTGCCGCCGATCGTCTGATGCAGGAAGGTTTGCCGGAGCGCAAAATCGCGGTAATCGGCAACGGCCTTCCCGCTTCCTGTTTCCTGGACGCGACTGCGGCATTGCCTCGCCGTCCCGGACTCTTGCGCGTGGGCATAATTGCGCGCATGAACACGCCGGCCAAAAACCATCGCCTTCTGTTGCAGGCCGCTGCCCAGTTACGCGGCAAATTTCCTGCGCTGGAATTTGTGCTGGTGGGCGATGGCCCGCTGCGTCCGGAGCTCGAGCGTGAAGCTGAAAAGTTGGAAATTCGCGATCAAGTTTTATTTCTTGGAGACCGCCGCGATATTCCCGAAGTGCTCGCGTCTTTGGATGTTTCCGTGCTGCCATCGGCATCGGAGAGTCTATCGAATGCCATCATTGAATCGATGGCGGCCGGCGTGCCGGTGGTCGCAAGCCGTGTGGGCGGAAATCCCGAGTTAGTCACGGAAGCTCGCGGAGCGCTGGTGGCGCCGGACCAGCCGCAAGCTCTGGCGGATGCCATCGAACGAATACTTCTCGACGCTCCGCTAAGAAGTGAGTTAGGCCGAAGCGCAAAACAATTCGCCCAAGCTAACTTTACGATTGATCACATGCGTTACCAGCATGAAGCGCTCTATGCCGCACTTCTGGAAAAAAAGCAGTGGCGTCCAAAGCCGGGCGCAGTCAGACCGTTGCAGTCCAAAAACAAGATTGCTCCGTTGAAAATTGCGATTGTGGCTGCTTCATTGCGTTATGTGGGCGGGCAATCGGTGCAGGCGGAATTGCTGCTGCAAAACTGGCGGAACGATCCGAATGTTGAAGCGCAGCTCATTCCGATTGATCCCATGTTTCCGCGCGGGCTGCGTTGGGTGGATCGAATCCCGCTGCTGCGAACGATTCTTCGCGAACCCATTTATCTATGGACCCTGTGGCGCGCTTTAAAAAACGCGGACATCGCGCACATTTTTTCGGCGTCCTATTGGTCATTTATCGTGGCACCGACTCCGGCCTCGCTGGTTGCACGCCTGCGCGGCAAGAAAACTCTGATTCACTATCACAGTGGCGAGGCGCGCGATCACCTGCACCGCTTTCGAAGCGCACGTCCCGTTCTCAGGAAAGCGGACCGGCTGGTGGTTCCTTCCGGATATCTCGTCGACGTGTTTCGCGAATTCGGGCTCGAAGCGCAAGTCGTACCAAACATCGTGGACTTGTCCCAGTTTTCGTTCCGGATTCGCAATCCGCTTCGTCCTCATCTCGTTTGCACCCGCGGATTCCATACCTACTACAGCATCGATGTGGTGGTGCGAGCTTTTGCCGAAGTCCTGCGAATCTTTCCCGACGCGCAGCTGGATCTAGTGGGCGGGGGCCCGTCGGAACCCGAGATTCGTGGCCTGGTAAAAGAATTGAAGTTGTCCGGCGTAAACTTCTGCGGCGTGGCATCGCACCAGGAAATTGGCCGCTTTTACGATCAAGCGGACATCTTTATCAACGCCTCGCGCCTGGACAACATGCCGGTTTCGATCCTGGAAGCATTTGCGTCCGGAACACCGGTAGTCAGTACGGCCCCGGAAGGAATGAGTTATCTCGTTGACCATGAGCGCACCGGATTGCTTTCGGAAGTCGGAAATCTACAAGCTCTTGCGCAAAACGTTATTCGGGTCCTTCGCGATCCGGACTTGGCAACGCGCCTGGCTTCGAATGCCCGCGAGCAATCGCTTCGCTACTCCTGGCCGATTGTCCGTGAGCAATGGCTGAAGGTCTATCAGTCTTTAGCGCGCGAACAGGCGGCCCAATCGTGAAATCACGCGCAAAACGGAAAGCTTTGTGGTGCTTGTTCATATTGGCGGTCCTGATGTTCTGCCTGTTGCATTGGGGTGGCGAACTGCTGGTTTCCGTCGATTCGCTTCCGGCACACGTTGACGCGGCAGTTGTGCTGCAAGGCTCGAGTATTGGCGAAAGGGTACGGCTCGCCGGGGCCATGCGCCTGCTGCAGCAGGGCATTCCGAATCGCGTTCTCTTGAGCGTTCCGAGAGAATCGTATTGGGGTGCGTCAATTCCTCCCATGGCCCGTAGCTATCTCGAAAAGAATTATGGCGTCGACGCAGCCGGCAAAGTGGATTTCTGCGAAACCGGAGCTGATGTCAACTCAACCGAGGAAGAAGCACGAGCGCTTGATGTTTGTGTCCGTCAGCATGGTTGGCAGTCCATCGTGGTGGTCACCTCCGACTATCACACACGGCGCGCAGGAATGATCTGGAGAAAAACCGTCAAGCATCTGGATCCGTCCATCCATCTCTGGGTACATGGCGTCGATGATCCTGAATTTCAGTCGCGGGGATGGTGGCGCAAGCGCCTCTATGCCAAGACGTGGCTTCTCGAATTCACCAAACTGATTTGGACGGAGCTGTTCGGATGGACGGAAAACGGCAAGTAATTCAGGCGACGGGCGAAGCCAAGTTGCTTTCGGCTTCTTTCTCGAGATCGTGCGACTCACCTTCCAGGCAGACACGATGCCATAATTCCAGATTCAACAGCCGCCAGATGCGGTCGTAATGGTCGCGATGTTTCGCGCGATGTTCCTTAAACAGAAGTTCAATCGCGGCACGTTTAAATAGTCCGCGTTGCAGGCTGCGTGGTTCGAGCAGCGTACTCTCAATCGCGTCCAGCTGTGGGCCGGCAAGCCATCCGCTCCAGGGCGTCGGGAAGCCCAGCTTCGGACGATAAAGAATCGAGTGGGGAAGCAAGTCTTCCATCGCCTTCTTGAGAATGTTCTTGCCCGTCAGTCCGCGCAGCTGGTGACGGCGCGGAATGTTGGTGGCGAATTCCAACAGGACATGATCGAGAAATGGCACCCGGCTCTCAATGGATGCAGCCATGCTCATCTGGTCCTGCTTCATCAGCAACTCCACCAGATAAGTCTTGATATCGGTGTAGAGCAAGCGCTGTAGCGTGTCGCCGGCCGACTTTTCCCAATAGCCCAGAACGTGCCGATAAGCCGCGCCATCACGCAATTCCTGGGTGAAGTCGTCATTCAGCAGTGAGACTTGATCGTTCGTATTGAACGCGGAAAAGAAATTATCGAAATAGAAAGATGCCCAATCTTCGCCATCCAATGCCAGGAATGTATGCGAAAGCTTGCGGCGCGCGGTGGCGCCGATCAGTTTTGAGCCGGAAATCGATTTCCGAAGTCCGCGGCGAAGCATCCCAGGTACGAGGCTTCGATAGACACCATCGAATTTTGCATTCTTCAGGGTAAAAGCATAGCGCGAATAGCCGGCGAGGGTCTCGTCCGCTCCTTCTCCAGTTAAAACCACTTTCACGCGTTCCCGCGCCAGCCGCGCTACAAAATACAGCGCCACGCTGGACGGCCATGCCACTGGCTCGTCTTCGTGCCAGATGAGATGAGGAAGGGAAGAAAAGAAATCATCGCGGCTGACCAGCACTTCGTGATGGACCGAGCCGATATGCTTCGCCACAGTGCGCGCATACGGCAATTCACTGTAGGCATGTTCCGCGTACCCGACGGAAAAAGTTTCCACCGGCTCTTTGCGGATTTTCGTCATGAGCGCGGCGACCGCGCTGGAATCGACTCCTCCGCTCAGAAACACTCCCAGCGGGACATCGCTCATCAAGTGGCTGCTGACGGCTTGTTCAAGCAGGTCACGATAGGTCTGAACGTAATAGCTTTCCGGATGGTCCGCCTCGGCCTCACCAGCGCGAAGGTCCCAATAGGGCTCAATTCGTACTGTTCCGTTTTCGTCGAGTTCAAGAGTATGGCCGGGCATCAATTTGCGAATGCCCTCGTAGAAAGTTTCCTCGCCGGAGAGGTATCCGAAGGCAAGGTACTCGGGTAATCCGGCACGATAGAATTCCGCACGGACGCTGGGATGAACCAGAATGACTTTGATTTCCGACCCGAACAGAAATGACTCCGGAGTGAAGCGATAGTAAAGCGGCTTGATGCCCAGCCGGTCTCTGGCGATGAACAGACTCCGCTTGCGAGTGTCCCAGATGGCAAACGCGAACATTCCCCGCAGGTGCTGAACGCAATCCCGTCCATACTCTTCGTAAAGATGGACGATGGTTTCCGTGTCGCTGTGCGTGCGATAACGGTGGCCGCGGGCAACTAATTGTTCTCGCAAGGCCGCGTGATTATAGATCTCCCCGTTAAAAACGATCCAGATTGTGCCGTCCTCATTGCTGATGGGTTGATGTCCGGCCGCCACATCGATAATGCTTAAGCGGCGCATCCCGAGCCCGACGCGGCCCTGGGTGTACACACCCTCGTCGTCGGGTCCGCGATGCGCCATTGCGGCGCACATCCGCCGCAGGATGGCTTCATCCACCCGCGCGTCCCGGTTAGACTCGACTACACCAGCAATTCCACACATTCAGTTTTCCTAATCGCTTTCGAATCCGGCTTCTAAGAAGTCTTTTATCGCCGCATCCTCGGAACAGAATATTTGGCCTGTGCCCGATTGCTTTACCCATTCCAATCGTTCAACTTTGTCGCCATGGGCAAGAATTGATTGTCCCCTCAATTTTATGAAGCTGCCGTCGCACAAGATAAAGTGCGCCACGCGTCCATCTTCGAGGCAGCAGTACACGAACCTCGCGTCACTCGTCCAGGGGCCAAAACGCCATTCTTCTTCTCTCGCGAAAATCACCAGATGCGATTGGCTCAACCCATCATAACGGTAGGCGTTCACGCCGCCCGCCGAATCTGCCGGCGTACTGGTTGAGAAAAACACACCAGGTTCGTCGGAAGCCTGCAGCAGCGGCCGGATCAGGGTCGCGTGCTCGGCGGGAAGCTGCGCCCGTGTGCTCGAAACCACGATCGCTGCCGGTTCTTTCAACCCGTATGCCGGAGATACAAAACCGGATTTCAGCTGCAACTTCCAGCCAGAATCCTGTGTTGATAGCAGGGCCAAACGCGTGCCGTCTGGCGAAGATTGCTCCAACTGGGCTACGAAGGCGTTTCTGTTTTGGATAATTTCCAAATCCTGCGCAAAATGCCAGGAGGTTTCGAGCTGATGTGTCCCCCGACCCTCGACAACGTCCCGCACCAGCCAGAAACTGTCGTGCAGATGGAAGATAAATCGCCGATGCAGAACAGGATCCGGTAGGCGCGAGTAGCCATTATGATTTCCAGCAAAGAGTGTGAAAGTTTGTCCCTCGATCCAGCGCCCGACTTGAACAGTTGGAAGAGAACTCCAGGCAAACGGTCCTTCGGGAACCGCCTGGTCAACCCCATCCACGAGCAGGGTGTTGTGAGCGCCTGTGCCGCGGAATTGGTTGCGGTCCTTACCCATGTAGCAGAACGCGCCGGGATCGAGCAGCCAGCGGCGGCGGTTGAGTGAGACGGTCACGCTAAGCGCATCGGCATGCCCATGGCCACTGTAGCCGACGCCCTGTGGCCCGGCATCGATCGTCATTTGCTGTTCACTATTCCCGGAACTGGCCATCACGTAGATGCCGCCCGCTGGGAAAGCAGCCGATTTGAACTTGGGTTGCGAGGTCTGATCGTGTTTTTCTAAGAACGAAACTGCTTTCTCACCGAAAAGCCATATCGATTCCTCAGTCAATCTCGCAGCCGGTTTCAACTCTGCGTGCTGGAACATGACCGCCCCGATGGCTAGTGGATCAGTCAGATGTTCGGCCAGATTGCGTCGCGGATTGAAAAGCCGGCCGCCATCGTCATCCCCGAAGCCATCGGGCGGACCGCTTTGTGACACCGCCCGGAGAACGTCGAGCATCTTGCGCAAGATCTGATCGAAGCTGGCGGGAATCTCCATTCCATTACGCGCGGCCAATAATCGCGCGTGCAGAAAGAAATCCAGCGCGTAAACGTGATAGTAGAGCGATTGCTCGAAGTAAACGCCATCCGGACGCGCCTGCCGGCCGGCTTCCCGCACCACGATGCGCCAGCCTTCGTTGCGCCAGCGCTCGGCGGATTCAACCTGCGGACAGAGCGTGCCAATGAAGAAAAGAGCCGCGGCTTCACCCAGCAGATGCGTGTTCGGAGAAAAATAAGTGGACAGATATTTTTCGATATAGCGACCGTTCAATGCCAAAGCGCGCAGCAGGTCGGCTTCAAAAGTCTTCGGGACCGCCGGACAGGTCGCAATCAGCGCACGCACCCACAGCCAGGAGAGACTGCGGAACGCGACTTCCAGACTGCTTCCCCAATTGATGCCGATGGGATACGGGTTCGCGAGCTGCCACGCGTACCACTGCTTGATCAATTCAGAAACGTATGGTGCATGACCAGTGAGGCGCCAGGCTTTGGCGAGAGTGACCAAATGCTGGTGCCGGTTCAACTCCCAAATAATTTTGTGATCTCCGACTTCGTCGAAGTTGAGAAATTGAATTTTGAACCACGGTTTGAGTGGCGCACGTTTGCCGTGCACGGGATCGAGGTGCCAATCGATGTCTGCGCCGTAATCCAGATTTTCGTAACCCAGCAGGCGAAAGCGGTGCAGGCAAATTTCATCGGCTTCGCGAATGAGAGATTCGACCTCGGAGGGCAAATGCGTCTGCAGCAGACGGGCTCGTCCTGTGACCTCCGCCTCGGAGAAAAAGAACCTGGCCGGCGCAGAGCACCCGCAATCGGAAAGATCTTCGACTGGCCGGTTCCGGGCTCCCGCGCGGTACAGTGCCAAATCCAGGCGTTTGCTGACCTCCTGCTGCACACGGGTGTGCAACTCGTCCCAACCCATGCGAGTTAGCCGAGAGGCGGTCTGGCGCCAGGATGGGGTCACGGTATTAATCATATCCTCACTGTCGGTTGGCGCTGATCTGGAGCGATTTCCGGGCCGCTCGACGCCGGAACTAACATGAGAGCAGGACAGCTGCCAATGAACCCCCGAGTCTCGACTTGGATGCGATATAAGCATATTATTATCATTATGTTAGGCGACTCTCCAAAAGGGATAAGCGGGGCGATTTTTGTGACAGCCGGGAGTTCCATTTAGTGGAAAAACTTTGCACATCGACGGCTAAGGAATGTGCTAAACCAATGTTTCTAAAACCTTAATCCGTTAGGGACAGGGCTTTTAAGACGTAGAAACGCTTCTGCGGCTATCTGGAAGGCAAATTGCCCCTGATTCCAGTAGGTTAAGCCGAGTCTTGCCATGAAGGTGCCAGTCTGGAAACATTGATGACCCAATCCGTGGGATCTCGAATGAAGTGCAGGATTGTGGGTTCGGACGCCATCGACTGGGAGCGCCTCGACCGGTTTGCCGACAGGACAGTCTTTCAAACCCGGGAGTGGCTGCAGTTCGTGAGTGAAACTCAAGATGCGTCGCCAGTGTTGGCGGAGTTGCGCGAGGGCAATGAAGTCGTCGGGTACTTTTCCGGGCTGACGTTTACGCGCTTCGGCGTAAAAGTTCTAGGCAGTTCTTTTCCCGGTTGGACGACCCCTTACATGGGTTTCAATCTTGTGCCCGGATTTTCCCGTTCATCCGCGCTCGCCGCGGTGGAAGAAATGGCTTGGGAAGAACTCAACTGCCTGCACATGGAAGTTTCCGATCCTCACTTCATCGTTGAAGATGGCCAGGCCCTTGGGTTCACCACCAGCGCGTACGTCTCCTACCGCACCGATCTGCGGAAATCTGAAGAAGAGCTTTTCAATGGTATGGACAGCGCCTGCCGCCGCTGCGTTCGCAAGGCCGAAAAGGGCGGAGTGGTCATTGAAGAAGCTCACGATCTGGCTTTCGCCGAGGAGTACTACGAGCAACTGAAAGACGTTTTCGCCAAACAGGGTTTGGTCCCGACCTACGATCTTGATCGCGTGAAGGCCCTGGTCAGGCATATGGAACCCACGGGACGGGTTTTGCTGCTGCGCGCGCGCGATCCGGAAGGGAAATGCATCGCCAGCGGGATTTTTCCCGGCTATAACAAGATCGCCGAGTTCTGGGGCAACGCGAGTTTCCGGTCGAGCCAGATTTTTCGCCCGAATGAATTGATTCAATGGTACGTGATGCGTTACTGGAAGCAGCAGGGCGCGGAGGTTTACGATTGGGGCGGAGAAGGCACTTACAAGGAAAAATACGGTTGCGTGCCGCATAGCGTTCCATGGTTCACGAAATCCCGTTATCAATTCGTTTCGAAACTCCGCGATGAAGCCAAGAAAATGTTTGAGCGGAAGCAGAAATTCATGGGCTGGCTGCAGACCACCAGAAATGCGTCTACCCGTGGCTGAAATCCGCGGCGACTGGGAATCTCTATGATGATCCTTAGACGGGCGTTTCGACATCTCTCGCGCGTGAGCGATGTGCTGTTTCGCCGGACTTTACTCGAACGGGAAATCACCATCTTCCCCGACGACGTATTCCTCACTTCCTATCCACGCTCAGGCAACACCTGGAGCCGTTTTCTGATTGGCAATTTGATCCATCAGAATGAGCCTGTCAATTTTCTGAATGTTGAGCGGCTGGTGCCGGACATGTACAAGACAGCCGACTGGTCGCTTCGCCGCTTGTCTCGTCCTCGCCTGGTGAAAAGCCACGAATGTTTCGATCCCAGATATGGGAAAGTCATTTACGTGGTCCGCGACCCGCGGGATGTGGCGGTGTCCAATTATCACTGGGAAATGAAACTTCGCTCCGTGCGGGAAGGCTATCCCATTGAAGAATTCGTGCCACGCTGGATGGAGCCGCAATTCTGGCTGCGGATTGGTTCCTGGGCCGACCACGTGCAGAGTTGGATGAGCACCTGCCAGGGACGCAAGAATTTTATGTTGCTGCGCTATGAAGATCTAAAGCAGGATCCCCAGAGGGAACTGACCCGGGTTGCCCACTTCCTTGGAATCGCGGCAACTACCGAGAGATTGAATCGCGCTGTCGAGTTGAGCTCCGCCGAACACATGCGCAAACTCGAAAGCACGCAAGGCGCAAAGTGGGTGGCCACGACTCGTACGCGTCAGGACAAACCTTTCGTTCGAGACGCTACCAGCGGTGGTTGGCGCGCGGTATTGCCGGAAAAAACTGTGTCCTATATCGAAGCGCATTGGGGACATCTCATGCAGGAACTCGGCTACGAGTTGACTACGCGGGGAGTGCGTCCCACCATCGAATCTTCGTATGCGGGGAAATAGATGGCCCTGATTGTGCTTTTGCTGCCGCTCCATATTCTTGCCGATCTTTGAACAACCTGGATCGCGGGGCAGTTCTTTGCGCCCTTTGCGGTCAAAAGCTTTACCCAGCCGCTAAACCCGCACAGGAATTGATTCCTATCGCTAGAAGTTGCGCGGCAGCCCGTCCCCATCTGCACGCGTGAAATGCATACGAGACTTGTTTTCGTCAAAAGGCTCAAGCAACGAAGCCAATTTTTTCGAAGCCGCAAAAATAAAGTTCGATTGCGCCTGCAAAAACCCCGAATGTTCGAGCGCGCGGCCCCAGAGCGTATGGCTTTGGTTGGAGACCATCAGATCCACTCCGCGCTGCTTGAGAGCCGATGCAGCCGCTCTCACCACCGGCAGCGCATGGTCCGGCGCCGCCCAGCAATCCACGATGGACCCAACCTTCATCGAGCCGTACTTGGCGTCCTGACGACGTTCGCCAATCACTGCCCAGCCAATGTGTGTGCCGTTGCGGCTGACTCGTAGCCGGGTAAAATGCTTGTCGCCGGCAGGATACAGGCTTCGCAGCGTCTTAGAATCTCGCACCGCGGTCAGCACATAGTGATCCTTCGATTGTTCCCAAAGAGGATCCGCCCAGCCGGAAAATTCCTCGATCTCCTGGACTTCGTACGGTGCAACTCGAGGGCCTGCGAATCGCTTGATGCCCTGAAACGCCTTCATCGCGGCCCATCCTGTCCCGGTCATCGCTCCCAAATCCATCAAAAGCCTGCGCCGCGCGGAACTTCGCAGCGTTTCCATCTCCCGCAGAAAGCGGTTGGGGTTCACCACACTGAAGTAGAACGGGATGAGGCAATGACTCCAACCCAACTTGACCAGCATTCTTGGCAGCGGTCGATCGTATCCACCCATGCCCAGGCAATAGAGCAGGGGCACCCGGTTCATGGCATCTTTGAGCAGCAGACTGCCCACCACGGCGTGGGATTTATTTACGATTCCTTCCGAAAGTGGATGGTGATAGTAACCAAGTGGGCGGATGCTGCCATCGCGGAAGTAGAAGTTCTGATGCTTGAGGGCATAGCCACCAAGGGCATTCGCCTGGTCGATCGCGACAAAGTATTCCTGATAGAGATCGCTGCCCTCGGTTTTCGGCAACCAGCGCGGTTCAGCGTAGCGAAAGAAAACAAACTCCGCGTCCGCGCCGCCCGCCTTCAGGCGCAAATTAAATTGATCGACCGCCGGTTGGTGCTCTTCACGGTAAGGCTGGATCACAATGGACATGGCGAACGGCGCGGTTCAGAGCATCGGCTAGGTCGAGGCCGTTTGCATTTTGCTTTCGACCAGTTTCACGATCTCTCCGATGTTGCGCATCTGCTCCATTTCTTCCGGCGATAGTTGGAAGCCAAATTTCTCTTCGAGAGCGAGCACAAAATT
>Ga0080027_10001066_pt1 | contig 11153 bp, 8 predicted proteins | sample OrgsoiDNA2013046_FD_70962 | JGI IMG/M metagenome (GOLD analysis project Ga0080027, IMG submission 70962) | Permafrost soil microbial communities from the Arctic, to analyse light accelerated degradation of dissolved organic matter (DOM) -... | ecosystem: Environmental > Terrestrial > Soil >...
CTGGCGGAGCTCGAAGAGGCCCACGGGGCCGAGGTCGCGCGTCTCTCCGACGAGCACGGACAGGCGCTGGCCTCCGCCGAATCGGCGCGGCAGACCGAGCTGGCGCGCAACGAGGTCGCGCACCGGGCCGAGGTGGAGTCGCTGCAGCGGCGACTCACCGAGGAGCAGGCCCAGGCCGGCGAGCGGTTATCGGCCGAGGTGTTCAAGCTCCGCAAGGAGCACGAAAAGGCGATCGCGGCGGCGCGTGAGGAGCAGGCGATCCAGCTCGCGTCCGAGCGCCAGTCCTACGAAGCGCTCACCGAGCAGAAGGAGCGCGACCATCGCAACGAGATCCTGGGGATGCGCCGGCGGCACGAAGAGGAGGCCACTTCGGCCGAGGCACGGCGTCAGCGCGACATCGCCGAGCAGGAAGGGCGGCGCATCGCGGAGCTGGAGTCGGCCGAGACCCGGCGCCGCACGGAGCTGACGACGCGCGACGAAGAGCATCACGTCCGGGTCACCGAGATCGAACGTCGCCACCTGACCGAGAAGACCGACCAGACCGAGAAGCACCGCGCCGACTACGACCAGGCGCTGGGGCGTGCGGCCCGGGCGGAGGGCGAGCTGGCGGCGCGCGTGCAGGAGATCGAACAGGCCTACCGCCGGTTGGCCGGCCTCGAAGCCGACGTCGACGAGGCGCGTGCCGAGCTCGGCAACCGCGAGGTGCGCCTGGCGCAGGGGCGCGACCGGATCGCGGAGCTGGAGGCGAAGGTCGCGGACTACGAGGATCAGATCGTGCGGGCGTTCCAGCGCATCCGCGCCGACGACAAGACCGCCGAGAAGACGCGGCGCGCGCTCTCGGTAGCGCTGGCCCTGCTCGACGAACGGGTCAGCGCGCCCCCGCCCGCCTCGGCGCCTCGGTCCGCGCCTGACGACGAGCTCAAGACCTAGGCCTCCTCCGGGCGGCACGGCGTCGGGCCTGGTTCGCTTCGCTCACCGTTGCCTCACGGCAACGCCCTGCCGGCGCTTTTCAGCCCCATGTGCGTCGGCGGTTGACGTTCAGACGGCGCGGCGTCTAACGTCCACCCGGGTTCCATGCGCGTCTCGGCGAATCAGGTCACCGCTATCCGACTGGTCGGGATGCCGTTCGTGGGCGCCACCCTCTACGGCAGCCTGCGCACCCAGATCGTGGGCGTGATCCTCGGTACGCTCATCGGCCTCACGGATCTCGTCGACGGCTACCTGGCGCGCAAGCACGGACCGACGGTGCTCGGATCGCTGCTGGATCCGGTGGCCGACAAGATCTTCATCGTGGTCTGCTACGGCTGTTTCGTCTCGCGCGGCGGCATCCCCTGGTGGGTGGCCGCCGCCATCTTTTCGCGCGAGCTGCTGGTCACCGTGCTGCGTTCCAGCCTGGAGCTCGGCGGCCGCCGCCTGCCGAGCTCGGGCGTCGCCAAGGCCAAGACCTGGATCCAGATGATCGGATTCGCGTTCCTGGTCCTGATCCCGATCGTCGGTCCCGCCGGCTTGCGCCTGCTGTTTGCGATCCCGCTGGGATTCGCGCTGCTGGTCGTGGTCATCGGTCGCGTCTTCGCCCGTCGGCGCTGGCGCGGGTTCGAGATCGCGGCCGCGACGTTGGTCCCGTTTGTGGTGGTGTCGTCCCTGGGCCCGACCCCCACCCAGATCCTGCTGACGGTCGGGGTGGTCTTCATCACCTGGTACAGCGCGCTCGACTATCTCGCGGTCGGGCTGCGGTTTCTACGCGGCGCGGTTCCCCAGCGGGGGCTGCACTGGTTGCGTTTGGCGGCCGGCGGCCTGCTTCCTATCGTCGCGCTGGCGGCGCTGGCGACGGGCCGCATCTCGATCGTCACGATCATCGTCCTTCTTTCCAGCGTCATGGCGCGCGGCGCGCTCGACAACTTTGCCGCCCACCGGGGCGTCGCCGATTTTTCCTGGGCGGCCAGCCTCTGGGCAGAAACGGCGCTCCTGGCGGGGGCGCTGGTATTTCCGGCGCCGGGGAGCGCCCTCGCCCTGGTGGCCGCGCTCATCGGTGTGCTCGAGACCTTGCGCAGCCTCGGCCAGTACCTGCGGGCGCCGACGCCGGAACGCGCCGCCGGTGCCGCCCCTAGCCCCGTTTCTTCCGCGCGTGGAACGCACTGACGGCGCGTTCCGCCGCGACGTAGGTCCGGCTGTAGGCGAGCGGCAGGCGGGCGGGCGTGCCCGCCTGGGCGTCCTCCTCGATCGCCTGTTCGACCCGGTCGGCGAAGGCTCGATCGCGGCAGAAGAGGTCGACCTCCTCGTAATCCCCGTGCGACAGCTGCGTGAAGTTTGCCGAGCCGAGGTCGACCCATTCGCCGTCGCCCACGATCGCCTTGCCGTGCACCATCCGCGGGTGCAGGACGATGCGCAGGTTCTCGGGGCTGCCGGTCCGGCGCAGGAGCTCCGCGCAGGTGAAGAGGTTCAGGTCGGCGCCGACGTTGGATCGCGCCGCGGTCAGCATCGTCACCTTCACGCCCCGCTTCACGGCGGCCACCAGCATGTCGGTGGAAGCGGGGTCGCCCAGGTAGGCCATTTCGATCGTCAGACGTTCGCGGGCGCTGGCGATGAGCCCGAAGCGTTCCGCGGCCAGTCCCTTCCGATCCTGGCTGCGCAGGGTATGCAAGAGGTAGTCGTACGAGCGCGCGGGATCGAACGGCGCGCGCCCCTCGTAGCGATCGGCCAGACGGGTCGCGGCGCCGCCGCCGCTGATCTCGACCATGAAGTCGACGTTGATGTCGCGGAAGTCGTCGCCGATCCCCATCCCGCCCAAGATCACCACCTCCTCGTCGAAGACGTAGAGCTTGGCGTGATCGAAGCGTTTGTTGTCGACGAACTTCACGTTCGGATGCGCGACCAGGGCGTCGGCGAGCTTGCTGGGGTTCTGCCGCAGCGAGCCCCACCGGCCGTAGAACGCCATCAGGGCCCAGGTCTGAAGTCGCGCGGGAAGGTCGATCTTCTTGTGAAAGAAGCTCTGCTTGGTCGCTTCCAGGTGCTCGTAGTGGCGACCGACCCGATCCTTGTAGATGGTGACGGCGACGCCGCGATCGGCGGCGCTCAGCAGCGCCCGCGCGAGGGACTGGCCGGTGTCGTCGTCGCGCCACTCGAAGCAGCGCAGCATGACGCTGCGCCGAGCCTGGGCGATGCGACGTAAGATACGGTCATAGGCGGCCAACCCGTTCGCCAGGAGGTCGAAGCTCGGTGCAGACTCCGCACCGCTGACCGGCCATGAATTGAGCGACACGGGCGGCGAAATCTAGCTTAGGTGGTGGGTGGCCGCAATGCGTGGTCCCCCTGGGGTCTAGGCCGCCTCCGGGCGGCACGGCGTCGGGCATGGTTCGCTTCGCTCACCGTTGCCTTACGGCAACGCCCTCCTAGGGACGGCTGACCTCGGCGGCCCAGGCGCGGTAGCGGGTGAAGAACGCCCGCCGCTCTTCCGCGTGGAGCGGGATCCAGGCTGTGGCCGCATAGCCGCAGAGCCAGAAGAAGAGAACGTCGAAGGTGTAGGGGCGCGCAAAGAAGAAGGCGGCGGCCGGCGTGACCAGAAATCCGACCGAGACCAGCTTGACGTACCACTGCATGCGCCGCGCCCCCCGGTGCGTCATGTACGGGATGGGCAGCAGGTTCATCAGCGCGAACGCCGCGATGAGCAGGTCACCCACCAGGAACCCGGTCTCGCCGCGGAAGAAGAAGCGGGAGAGCACGAAGGCCATCGCCGCGTAGCCGCTCACCGTGCGCGGCAGGCCGCAGTACATGAGCGGATCGCCCAGCTTGGCCACCGAGAAGAGCGCCTGCCGGACGGTGGCGCAGGTGACGATCACGCCCAGCAGCACGATGCCGGCGGTGGTGTGCCCGCCGCGCGCGTAAACGGCGTAGACCACGATCCCGGGCACGATCGCCTGCACGAAGTGATCGGTGGCGGTATCGAGCTCGCTGCCGAATCGGTTCGAGGTCTTGGTCGCGCGCGCGACCAGCCCGTCGAGCGAATCGCCGAACAGATAGCCGGCCAGCAGGGCATAGCCCGCCATCTCCGGCTGGCCGACGAGGACGAAGTGAATCGCCGCTACGCCACCCAGCAGGTTGATCAGCGTGAAGAGATCCTTGACCCCGAAGGGACCGATGTTCCAGCGCATCCGGCCGGAGAGTAGCAGGTGCCGCGCGGCCTTCGATCGGGTCAGTTCGCGTGTGACGCCGTTGGGGTTCCGGTGCTAACCTCGGCGGTCTGCACGTCGTCACGGGGAATACGACCGGGCTCAAGGCCAGCCAGAAGCATGCCCTCGAGCGCGTGTACCGGCGGCGGTTGCGGCCCGGGGAGGTGGCGTCGCCGGAGCTGGCGTCGCTCCTTTGCGGCATCTCGCGCGAGATCGAGCGCCAGGTCGGAATCCTGGTCGGGCGGCGCGGCGACGTCGAGCACGTCTTCGTCGGCGACGCCTCGCGGATCTACCTGCCCGAGATCGGGCGTGTGCGCGCCGGGCGCGGGCGCTTTCGGGGCCTGCGCCTCGTGCACACCCACCTGCGCAACGAGCCGCTCACGCGCGACGATCTGGTCGACCTCGCGCTGCTTCGGCTGGATCTGGTGGCGGCAATCGGCGTGCAGCCCGACGGTCGCCCGGCGGATCTCCACGCGGCGCACCTGCTACCGCCGGTGGAGGGCAAGCCCACGTCCCCCTGGCGGATCCTCCCCAGCGTACCGTTCCACCACAGCACGCTGGATGCCGCCGCGCTGATCGGGGCGCTGGAGGAGGAATTCGATCGGGTCGCGCCCTCCGCCGTCGCCACCGACAAACGCGACCGCGCGTTGCTGGTCGTCATCGACATCCGCCGGCGCAAGGGCGGCGCCGCCGATCAACTTTCGAGAGGGGTCGAGAAAATCCAGGAGCTGAGGGAGCTCTGTCGAACCGCGGGCGTGGGCGTGATGGGGGTGGTCGAGCAGCGTCGTCCCGACGCCGATCCGAAATACCTAATCGGGCGCGGCAAGCTGGAGGAGGTGCTCATCCGCGCCATGCAGCTCGACGCCAACGTGCTGATCTTCGATCCCGATCTGACGCCGGTGCAGGCGCACGCCATCGCCGATTTCACCGATCTCAAGGTGATCGACCGGACGATGTTGATCCTCGACATCTTCGCGCAGCGGGCCAAGAGCCGGGACGGCAAGCTGCAGGTCGAGCTGGCGCAGCTGCGGTATCGGCTGCCGCGCCTGCACGAGAAGAACACCATGATGAGTCGCCTGACCGGCGGCATCGGCGGGCGCGGACCCGGCGAGACCAAGCTGGAGGAGAACCGCCGCCGCGCGCGCGAGCGGATCCACCGGCTGGAAAAGGAGATCGACCGCTTCGGCGAACAGCGCGCCGGCCGCCGGGCCGAGCGGGTGCGCCGCCGCCTGCCGGTGGTCGCCATCGTCGGTTACACCAACGCCGGCAAGTCGACGCTGCTGAACGCGCTCACCAAGAGCGAGGTGCTGGCCGAGGACAAGCTGTTCGCGACGCTGGATCCGACCACCCGCCGACTGCGGTTTCCCCACGAGCGGGAGATCATCATCGCCGACACGGTGGGGTTCATCCGCGACTTGCCGCGCGATCTGGCACGCGCCTTTCGCGCCACGCTCGAAGAGCTCGACCAGGCGGACCTGCTCCTGCACGTGGTCGATGCCGCCGATCCGGCGCACGAGCAGCAGACGGCGGCGGTGGAGGGTATTCTGACCGACCTGGGCCTCGGCGAGACGCCGCGCCTGCTGGTCATGAACAAGATCGATCTGGTACCGCTCGACGAACGCGCGCCGCTGGTGCGTCCGGATCGCGGTCTGGCGGTGGTGGCGATCTCCGCCCAGGACCCGGCCTCGACCGTGCCGCTGCTGGCGGCGATCGAGCTGGCGCTCTGGCGCGATGGGCTCGGCGCCAGGCCGGCCGAGCCGGAGGCGCTCCCGCTGTGAGCCTCCTGGTTTGGGCCGGCGCCGTGCTGGTGTTGCTGGGCGTCCTGATCCTCGTCCACGAGCTGGGCCATTTCGTCTTCGCGAAGCTGTTCGACGTCAAGGTGATCCGTTTTTCGCTGGGCTTCGGACCGCGCCTCTTCGGCTTCAGCTACGGCGAGACCGAGTATCGGCTGTCGCTGGTGCCGCTCGGCGGCTACGTCCGCTTGCTCGGCGAGGATCCCGGCGAGCCGATCCCACCCATCGACCGACCGCGCGCCCTGGCCGCGAAGCCGCTCTGGCAGCGCTACACCGTGGTGGTCGCAGGCCCGGCCTTCAACATGCTGCTGCCGCTCTTCATCTATTTCGTTCACTACGCCGGGCAGCAGACGCTCTTGCCGCCCACCATCGGGACCGTGCTGCCCGATCTGCCCGCCGCGTCCGCCGGGCTGCTTCCGGGCGATCGCGTCGACACCGTCGATGGGCGCCACGTTCGTTACTGGGAGGAGCTGGAACGGGTGATCGCCGGCTCGGCCGGCAAGACGCTGCGGTTCGCCATCCACCGCGGGCCCGATGCCGAGGAGCGCGACGTGACGCCGATCTTGCTCGAGCGCCTGGGACCGTTGCGGGTCCGCGAGCACGTCGGCTGGATCGGCGTCTCGCCGCGGTTTCACCTGCCCGAGATCGGCGTGCTCGATCCGGCGTCGCCGGCGGCGCAGGCCGGGCTCAAGACCTTCGACTTCGTGACGGCGGTGGGCGGCGTGCCGGTGGGGACCTGGACCGAGTTCGAAAACGCGGTGGAGCGCGCGGGCGCGTCGCCGCTGCGCCTCAACTATCTGCGCGGCGGCTATTCGGCCGTTCCGTTTGCGCAGGTCGAGATCGAAGAGCCCGGTTCGGCGATCGTCATCCCCACCGCGGTGTTCGACGCCGCCGGCCGCCGGCACTACGAGACCGGCATCGTGTCGGCGGAGCTGTTCGTCTTCTCGATCGAGCCCGGAAGCCCGGCCGACCAGATCGGCCTGCGGCGCGGCGACCAGATCCAGACGCTCAACGGCGAGCCGCTGCCGCACTGGGATGTGCTGCGCGAGCATCTGGCCGACCACCCCGAGCAGACATTTCGCATCGGCTGGCTGTCGCCGGGTGGCGTGCACCACGAGGCGAGCTTCAAGCAGGAGGTTCGCTCCGAGCTGGATGCCTACCGGCAGGACGAGCAGCACCTGATCTTCGGCGCGCTCAACCGGCTGGCCTGGAAGACCGACCCGCCGGTGCCGATCACCAACCGTTTCGGGTACGCGCTCTCCCATTCGTTCGAACGGACCGGCCAGATCATCGCCGCGATGACCACCGGCTTCGCCGAGATCGTCCGGGGCCGCGTACCGCTCACCACCTTGGGTGGGCCCATCATGATCGGCTACGCCGCGGGCGTCGCCGCCGAGCAGGGATTCGATCAATACCTGTGGCTGATGGCGCTCATCAGCATCAACCTCGGTCTGCTCAACTTCTTGCCGGTTCCGATCCTCGACGGCGGCCTGCTTGTCTTCTTCACGCTGGAGCTGTTCAAGCGGCGGCCGCCGTCCCCGCGTGCGCGGGAGATCGCGACCTACGTGGGGCTGGTCGTGGTCGTCACGCTGATGCTGTTCGCGATGCGCAACGACGTGTTCCGATATCTGCTGCCCAGATAGTGTCCACGAGCGAACGCGAAATGACGACGACGGCCCGCGAGCTCTTTCTCTGTCTCGACACCTCGACGCCGACCGCGCGGGTGGCGATCCTCGACGGGCAGGGGACGGTCGCGTTCGCGAAGGAGGCGACCGCCGAGCGGCATTCGAGCCACGTCCTTTCGCTCTGCGCCGAGGCGATGGGCGCCGTCGGCGTCGCGCCCGCGGAGCTGGCCGGCATCGCCTGCGGGGGCGGCCCGGGCAGCTTCACCGGGCTGCGGGTCGGTCTGGCGGCGGGCAAGGGCCTGGCGCTGCCGACGGGCGTGCCGCTCTTCGTCGTCTCGTCGCTCGAAGCGATGGCGGTCGACATTCTGGAGAGCGCCAGGGGATCGGCCGTCACGGCCGTTCCCTGCCTGGATGCCGGGAAAGGCGAGGTCTATGCGGCCGCCTACGTGGCCGACCGTGAGGCCCTGGTCCGCGAAGCCTCGCCGTCCGTCCGCCTGACGCCCGCCATGTTGTCGGCCTGGATCTTGGAGTTGCCGTCCGGTGGCGGGTCGCCCGTTCTGGCGGGGAATGGCGCCGAGCGATACCGGGACGCGCTGCCGGGGGCGGTGGTTGCCGAGATCGCCGGCCCGACCGCGGTCTCCGTCGGGCGCCTGGCGCTGCTTCAGCGGGCGCGGGGCGAGGCCGCCGATCTCGCGACGGCGGTCCCGTTTTACGGTCGGCCGCCGGACATCACCGTCAAGCGCCAGCCCGGTTGAGTCTCTGCGCCGCCCGGGTCTCCGCGACGAGACCGTCGAGGAAGCGTGCGACCGGTTTGGTTCGCTTGAGCGTCGGACGACAGACCAGGCGGACGTCGATGGCGGGGACGTCGGCGCGCTCGACATCGAGCCGGCGGCGATCCCCAGGGCGGAGCGCGAGCCCGGGGACCAACCCCACACCCAGCCCCTGGCGGACGTACGACAGCAAGAGCGAGACGCTGGGGACGTCGATGGTCGACAGCGGGCGCAGGCGGATGCGTCCCAGATACTCGTCGAGGACCCGGCGCCCCTGGCTCCCCGCGCCGAGGCGCAGCAGTGGCTCGTGCGGCAGCCGGCTCCGGATCGGCTCCTTGCGTTTGCCCTTCGCCCGGGGCGCGACCCAGTAGAAGAGCTGGGCGGCGAGCGTCGTCTCGTCGGCGGTTTGCGTCCGGTCGGTGCTCAGCATCGCGACGTCGACCTGCCCGGCGGCACAGAGACGCGCGGCTTCGATCGAGTTGGTGGTGGTGATCTCGAAGCGGAGCGGCGCGCCTTCGGCGAAGAGACGGCGCAAGACCGGCAGCAAGAGCGCCTCGCCCAGATAATCACTGGCGGCCACCCGCAGCGTGGTCACGCGCGCCGTCGCCATTTCGCCGAGGAGCGTCTCGAGCGACGCCGCTTCGTCGAAAAGACGGGTCAGGCTACCGAGGACGGTCTCCCCGGCCAGGCTGGGGCGGATGCCGCGGCCCACCTTCTCGAACAGGGCCACGCCGAAGCGCGCTTCGATCCGCCTTATCTGCTGCGACACCGCCGAGGCGGTCTTGTGCAGTCGCCGCGCCGCTTCTCCCACCGAGCCGGTCTGGGCCACCACCAGCGCGTCGTGGAGGGCCGGTATGAGCGCGGCGTCCATGGTTAAGTATAACTTAACTATCGAGGCCGTGGTTGTCACTGGACGCGGCCCGGGGCCCCGGTCCAGAGTGCAAATCGATGAAACCCCGCACCATGTTCGAGAAGATCTGGGAGGCGCACCTGGTGCGCCCGGCCAGCGCCGACACGCCGGCCATCCTGTACGTCGACCTGCACCTGATCCACGAGGTCACCTCGCCGCAGGCCTTCACCTGGCTGCGGGAAAAGAACCTCGAGGTCCGGCGCCCCGAGCGGACGGTGGCGACCATGGACCACTCGACGCCGACCACCCCGCGCGGCCGCGACGGCAAGATCCAGGTGCTCGACAACGCGGCGGCCCTGCAGATCGCGGCGCTCGAGAAGAACTGCGCCGACTTCGGCATCGAGCTGCACGCCCTCGGGACCGAAGGGCAGGGGATCGTGCACGTGATCGGACCCGAGCTGGGGCTCACGCAGCCGGGCGCGGTCATCGTCTGCGGCGACAGCCACACCAGCACGCACGGCGCGTTCGGCGCGCTGGCGTTCGGCATCGGGACCAGCGAGGTCTCGCACGTGCTGGCGACGCAGAGCCTGCTGCAGCAGCCGCCCAAGACGCTCGCGGTCACCATCGAGGGGACGCTACATCCGGGGGTCACGGCCAAGGACGTGATCCTGGCGGTGGTCGCGCGCCTCGGCATCGGCGGCGGAACCGGGCACGTCATCGAATACCGCGGCTCGGCGATCCGCGCGCTGTCGATGGAAGAGCGGATGACCGTCTGCAACATGTCGATCGAGGCCGGCGCGCGCGCCGGCATGATCGCCCCCGACGAGACCACCTTCGCCTATCTCAAAGGGCGGCCGCGGGCGCCGCAGGGGGCGGCCTGGGACAAGGCGGTCGCGGCCTGGCGATCGCTGCCGTCCGATCCGGGCGCGACGTTCGACCGCGAGGAGAAGTTCGACGCCGCGGAGCTGGAACCGATGATCACCTATGGGACCAACCCGGGGATGGGGATCTCCATCGGCGGGCCGATCCCGGCGCCCAGCAACGCCACCGCCGAGAAGGCGCTCGCGTACATGGGGCTCACCGGCGAAAAGAAGCTCCTCGGACACAAGATCGACGTGGTGTTCATCGGGAGCTGCACCAATTCGCGGCTCTCCGACCTGCGCGCGGCGGCGGGGATCTTCAAGGGCCGCAAGGTGGCCGAGGGCGTGCGGGTGCTGGTGGTGCCCGGCTCGCAGGCGATCAAGAAGGCGGCCGAGGCCGAGGGGCTGGATCGGGTCTTCCGCGACGCGGGGGCCGACTGGCGCGAGGCTGGCTGCTCGATGTGCATCGCGATGAACGGCGATCAGCTCAAGCCCGGCCAGTACGCGGTCAGCACCAGCAACCGAAACTTCGAGGGACGACAGGGCGCCGGGGGGCGAACCTTCCTGGCCAGCCCGCTCACGGCCGCGGCGTCCGCGATCACCGGCCGGATCACCGACGCACGGGAGATGGTCTAAATGGACAAGGTCAACCTCATCACCTCGCGCACGGTCGTCCTGCCGGTCGAGAACGTCGACACCGATCAGATCATTCCGGCGCGGTTTCTCAAGGCCACCAGCAAGATCGGTCTCGGCAAAAATCTTTTCGCGGACTGGCGCTTCGACGCCTCCGGAAACCCCAAGGCCGATTTCATTCTCAACCGGCCCGAGGCGAGCGGGGCGGCGATCCTGGTCGCGGGCGACAACTTCGGTTGCGGCTCGTCCCGCGAGCACGCCCCCTGGGCTCTGCACGACTATGGCTTTCGCGCGGTGGTCAGCACCTCGATCGCCGACATCTTCCGGAACAACGCCCTCAAAAACGGGCTCGTGCCGGTGGTGGTCGACCCGTCGGTTCACGCCAAGCTTCTGGCGGCTCCCGGCGGCAGCGTCACCATCTCCGTCGAGGACCAGACCCTGACGCTGGCCGACGGG
>Ga0080027_10001067_pt1 | contig 11152 bp, 9 predicted proteins | sample OrgsoiDNA2013046_FD_70962 | JGI IMG/M metagenome (GOLD analysis project Ga0080027, IMG submission 70962) | Permafrost soil microbial communities from the Arctic, to analyse light accelerated degradation of dissolved organic matter (DOM) -... | ecosystem: Environmental > Terrestrial > Soil >...
CGAAGTCGCCGCCCACCGCGGAGCGTACCGAGTTAATGCCCGTCCACCAGGACCCCAGCCGCTGCACGACGCCCGTCCTCATCGCAACGGGGTTGGCCTCCGAAAGCGCCACGTTCATCCTCACTTGGTTCTCTGGGCACCGATTTCCTGGTCCCAGTGCTGGAAAGCTGCCACCAACATCTTGGCCTCGAGCGGCTGCACATGCGGGAATTGCTGCATCCACTGATCGTATTCAGGGCGACCAAACTCGCGCAGAACGTCCTGACTTGCCTGCGGTGCCATCGTAAGCGGGACGTCTTTGACGGCGGGGCCGGGGTAGAAATATCCCTTGTCGTAGGTCAGCGCCTGCTGAGCAGGTTCGAGCAAGAACTTCATCAGACCCAGGATGACCGAGAGCCGGTCGGCAGGAATCGCCTTGGGCACCATGAGGTATTGCGTGTCGTCCACCCACGTCATCCCCTGAAAGGCGGCCACCTGGTACGCCTTCGGCACGATCCCGAGCGCACGCGGGTTGATGTCCCAGCCGGGGACGGTCACGGTCATGTCGCGTGATCCCTCGCCAAACTCCTTCATCGTCGCGCTCGTGCCGGTCGGATAGTACTCGATGCAGGAATTGAGCTCTTTGAGAAACGCCCAGCTCTTGTCCCAGCCGTGGATGGGGTCCTTGGGATCGGAGTCGTGCAACAGATACGGAAGACCCATCAGAAACGTACGACCCGGTCCCGAGTTGGAGGGCCGCGCGTAAATGAAGCGCTTCGGGTGCGCCTTGCACCACGCCAGCAGCTCGGCCGGCGTATGGGGCGGCATGCTCACCTTGGCCGGGTTGTATTCGATGAGCGGACCGGCCGGCATGTAGACGACCGCCAGCGCCTGCCCTTGAGCGAGCTTCTGCATTTCCACGGCCTGCGGGCGGTATCCATCGAGGACCCCGGGGAACGCATCGGCGTGGTCGGGCAACATCGGGGTCCAGAGCCCTTGCTCGACGCCGGCAGCCAGGATGTCGGTGCCGCCCAGCACCAGATCGATGTCACTTCGTCCCGCGGCCTGCATGGCTTTGAGCTTGCCCGGAAGCTCGGGTGCGGGAGCCTTGGTGAAGTTCACCTTGTCGACGAGGTTGGGATTTTTCGTGGCGTAAAGCGAGATCGCGTCCTGGAGAAGAGCGAGCGAACCGGCGACGTCGACGACATTCAAGGTGACGGGCGCTTTGGGCGCCGGTGTGTCGGTCGGGGAGCTACCCGGGGTTGGAGTCTTCGAGCATCCGGTCGACGCCAGGCTGGCGAGGACACCGAGGCTGTACAGGCATCTCCAGAATCCGAATCGAGCGCGTTGATCTTGCATGGGAGGTTCACGGGGGTCGAGTGAGGGGCGAGAAGGGCGTGGATGCCCTCCGGAGCTTGCTCGCTGGACCCCCCGGATTCCCAGCGGATCTGGCGTCGGCGGCTGGGCCTCCTTGCTGCTTGGATCGGGCGCGCCGACAGCTTCCAGCCTGACTGTCAGCTCCATACGCAATCCGCGCCCGGCGAGAACCAACAGCGGGAACGACCGCGGGAGACTCCTTCGCGGTGGCCGCGCTCCTATCTTCTACGATCCCCGGGTCGACTCGCACTTCGACCCGGTACAAGGGCTACATGTCCGGTGGCCATGCTGTCAAGTGGACTGATCGATTTCTTCGGGGGCCTTTCTTCGGGACCGTTCTTCGGGACCGCTTTTGCTCGCTTTACTCTTGTGACGACGCCCGTTTTTGGGCCCGCATTTGGGCCCTCGTTCGATGCGGTGAGCGACACCCCAATCAGGGCGACCACCCCGCTGGCGGCACCCGGCGGCAGCCCGAACGCCTTTGCCACGAGGGCGCGCACGCCGTCGCCGATGAAGGTAGCGATGACCTCCGGCGCGAGCGGCGTTCGTCCAGCGCCGACGAGGACGTGCTTGCAGGCCGCGACAATGTCGAGGCGCGAATCGATGAGCGTCCCGTCCAGGTCGAACGCGACTCCGTGAGGTCGTCCCATCGTGGTCATTTCGGCGGCGGCTCACGCCTAGCACGGCACCCCGCAAGGTTCGAACGCTTTGACATCTTCGCTCCTCGCATGGGCAGGTCGCTTTGCATGGCGAGCAGGCGCTAGCCCGGATGATTCACGGCCTTGTCGAGCATGGCGCGATTCCGCTGCGACTTCCGAGCATCCCGCCGTCGATCGTGCTCGCAAGACGGCAAGTTTTGCTGCGCGCGCTCAACGACGATCTGCCCGAAAATCGCCGCGGACTCACGCCATGTCTCCTGCGGCCGTGAATCATCCGGGCTGGGGGCCTGACTTCGTCGCGCGGGATCCGAGGGTGTCCCCTTCAATCACGTTGGACAGGCCCCGGCATCTCAAGCTAGGAGTCCGGCAGAAACATCCGGGGCACATCCAAATGGAGGAGCGAATGCACTCGACGAAAATGGGACGTGCGCGCATGCGGTGTCCCGGGGCCCCCCCCCCCGAATCGATTTGCTGCGAGGTCGAATCATGACGCTCCCGGCGTTCTCTCTGGAAGGCCGCGTCGCCGTCGTTCTCGGTGGGACTACCGGAATCGGCAGGGCATTGAGCCTGGGCCTCGCGCAAGCCGGAGCAGACGTCGTCGCCTCCGCCCGACGTCGCGAGCAAGTCGAAGAAGTCGCCGGTGAGCTGGAACGACTCGGCCGGCGCACCGTGCGCCTGGCCTCGGACGTGACCGATCGAGCCTCGCTCGACCGCCTGCTCGAGGGAGTTCTCTCCTCGCTGGGCCACGTCGATATCCTGGTGAACTGTGCCGGCCGGATACGGCGCGCCGCAACGCTCGACTTCGGCGAGAAAGAGTGGACCGAGATCATCGACACCAACCTGACGGGCACTCTCCGGGGCTGTCAAGTCTTCGGGCGGCACATGCTCCAGCGAGGGTACGGTCGGATCGTCAACATTGCATCGCTCAACTCGTTCGTGGCCCTTCACGAGGTAGCAGCTTATGGCGCGAGCAAGGCGGGGGTGACCGCGCTCACACGATCATTGGCTGTGGAATGGGGTGCACGGGGCGTTTGCGTCAACGCCATCGCGCCAGGCATCTTCCGAACGGAGCTCAACGCCGAGTTGCTCGACGGGACCGCTCGGGGACGCGAGCTCTTGCTGCGCTCTCCAATGAAGCGGTTCGGACGCATCGAGGAGCTTTCGGGGGCGGCGGTATTTCTCGCATCGGACGCGGCCAGCTACGTGAATGGCGCCGTCCTGGTGGTGGACGGGGGGTTTCTGGCGAGCGGCGTCAATCAGTGATCCACTCGACCGCACCTACTGAGTTATCGTCTCCGTTCTCGGTGACCTTTTTTCCGTGACCGCGAGGTGAGTGAAGAAGAGCCCGAAGAAGAGGGGGGAGCGAACGGGTCTCGGCTGGTAAGGCCCCTTGACGACAAGACCACCGCAGCGTACAGTTATGCGTTCGATGATGATCGGCGCGGGCAGCAAAGGCACGGCGTTGAGCGAACCCGCCATTCGTGACCTCTGCGCGACCGAGATAGCGCGCTGGAGCGTGGCCGGGAAACGGATTCTCGCGGTGGTGCCCGACGGGACGCGGACCGCCCCGATGGGCATGATGTTCCGAATCCTGCACGAGCTGATAGCAAAGGAAGCGGCGAACTTCGACGTTCTGATTGCGCTCGGGACGCACCCCCCCATGAGCGAAGAAGCCATCAACGCTCGCTTCGAGCTGACGCCTTACCAGCGCAGCCATAGGTACGGCAAAACGAGGTTTCTGAACCACCGCTGGGACGACCCGGCGCAGCTCGTTTCAATCGGCGCCCTTTCCGAGGCAGAGGTCGAATCCATCTCGGACGGCCTGATGCGCGAAGCGGTCGACGTGACCATCAACAAGCTGGTGCTCGACTACGACCTGATTCTCATCGTCGGGCCGACCTTCCCGCACGAAGTGGCAGGATTCTCGGGAGGGAACAAGTACCTTTTCCCGGGGGTCTCGGGCAAAGAGATCATCGACATGTTTCACTGGCTGGGCGCGTTGATCACCAATCCGGAGATCATTGGAAAGAAGTACACGCCCGTGCGGGACGTCGTGGATCGCGCCGCGGCCATGGTACCGGTGCCGCGCAAATGCGTGAGCCTGGTAGTGCAGGGCGGCGAGTTGGTGGGACTCTACGCGGGTTCGCCGGAGGATGCATGGTCGGCGGCCGCGGACCTGTCGAACGAAGTTCATGTCATCCACGAAGAGAAACCGTTTCATTCGGTATTGAGCTGCGCTCCGGCGATGTACGACGAGCTCTGGGTCGGCGGCAAGTGCGCCTACAAGCTCGAACCGGTCGTTGCCGACGGCGGTGAGCTCATCATCTACGCGCCGCACCTTTCGCGCATTTCGACGGTGCATGGCGAGGCCATTCGGCGCATCGGCTATCACGTGCGAGATTACTTCGTGAAGCAGCCCGACCGCTTCGCAGGAGTCCCGCGAGGAGTCATGGCGCACTCGACGCACGTGAAGGGCGTCGGCACGTACGAGCGGGGAGTCGAGCGTCCGCGCATCAACGTCGTGCTCGCGACCCAGATCAGCCGGGCCGAATGCCAGGCCATCAACCTCGGCTATCGGGACTATCGAACCATGGACCTCGACAGCTGGAAGAACGAAAAGAAGCCCGGCGTTCTGTATGTTCCAAAAGCCGGCGAGACTTTGTATCGACTGAAGGAAGGCTCGCCTCGACGTGCGAAGCCATCGAGTGCTCTCCCCCTCGGGGCCGGGGGGTACGGATGACCGCGCCACTGACCATTCGCCCGACGGGCGCCCTCGATTTCGTGAGTCTGGGGGCGCTGGTCCATCGCCTGGACCCGGGGGTGGTGCCGTTTCGCAAGGCCAACCGATTCGACGTCCACGTGAGCGGTGGCGAGTTCAACGTCGCGGCCAACCTGGCCGACTGTTTTCGCTTGAAGACGGGTATCGTGAGCGCGATGGTGGAGTACCCCATCGGCGATCTCGTGGCAGAGCGGGTACGCGCCATGGGTGTGCGGCCTTTTTACAAGCACTTCACGCACGACGGGGTCAATGGTCCGAACCTCGCCACCGTCTACAGCGACCGGGGCTTCGACAGTCGGCCGCCCGTGGTGTTCTACAATCGATCGAACGAGGCAGCCTCTCGTCTGAAACCAGGCGACTTCGACTGGGCGCACGTCTTTGCCGGCGGGGTCCGCTGGTTTCACAGCGGGGGTATCTTCGCGTCCCTCTCGGAGACCACCGGACGGCTCATTCTGGAGGGCATCCAAGCGGCCAAGGCCTTGGGGGCGGTGATAAGCTTCGATCTCAATTTCCGGGAAAAACTCTGGAACGTGTGGGGCGGCCGCGCCAAGGCCGTCAGCGTCCTCGACACAATCGTGCAGCATGTCGACGTTCTCGTGGGAAACGAAGAAGATCTGCAGAACGGCCTCGGAATTTCAGGTCCCGAGGTGGCGTCGCGGTCGAAGCTCGATCCGGCCGCTTTCCTCGACATGATCGCTCGCGTTCGCGACAGGTACCCGAACGTGAAGGGCGTCGCGACGACGCTGCGCGAGGTTCACTCGGCCAACCGACACGGCTGGAGCGCAGTCGCATGGGTCGACGGCAAGACTTGCAACGCTCCCATCCGCGAGCTCGAAGTCTTCGACCGGGTGGGCGGGGGCGATGGATTCGCCGCGGGCTTCTTCTATGGTCTGCTCGCCGGCGAGACGCCGGAGGCAGCCGTCAATCTGGGTTGGGCCCATGGTGCCCTTTTGACCACCTTTCCGGGTGACACCACCATGGCCACTGTGCAGCAAGTCAGGGCCTTGGCAGAGGGGGGCTCCGCTCGAATTCAACGTTGATTCCCTCGTGGGTTCGTTTGAATGTCCCGCAAGATCCGCGTCCGAAGGGGCGTGACATGAATATCGAGAAATACTCCATCGGAATCGGCGATCGCTTCGGAAAAGAAGGGCTTGCGCAGCTCCGGGCTCTCCAGAAGGCGAGCGGCAGCCGCGCAGCTCCCGTGCCGGTATGGAACAAGTCGTTCCGCGAGCATTCGCTCATCGGCACGACGCCCGACGACGTCCGCGCCGAGGCAAACGAGGCCGTACGGGAAGCCGGATGGAAGCGTGCCTACTACGTCGATGCGGACCACGTCGGTATCAAGAATGTGGACGGGTTCCTGAAGGCAAGCGACTTCTTCACGCTCGACGTTGCTGACTTCATCGGCGTCTCCTCGCCGGATGGCGTGGTCGCATCCTTCGTCCGCGAGATGGCTCCGTTTCTCGGCGTCTTGCGCATCCCCGGAATGGATGCACCCTTCGAGGTGACGTCCGAGGTGTTGACGAAGATTGGCCGACAATATCTGAATGCGGTGAGTGAGGCGGGACGTATCTATCGCCACGTCCTGGCGGCAAAGGGGGAAAACGCCTTCGTCGTCGAGGTGTCGACCGACGAGGCGCCCGATCCGCAACTTCCCCTCGAGCTGTTCTTCATTCTCGGCGCTCTCGCGCACGAAGGCGTTCCGGCACAGACCATCGCCCCGAAATTCTCCGGCAAGTTTCTCAAAGGCATCGACTACGTCGGAGACATCCTCGAGTTCGAGCGAGAATTCGACACCGATTTGCTGGTCATCGAGCATGCCAAACGTGTCTTCGGCTTGCCTGCGTCGTTGAAGGTCAGTGTTCACACGGGAAGCGACAAGTTCTCTCTCTACCCTTCCATGCGGCTGGCCCTGGAGCGACGCGACGTCGGTCTTCACCTGAAGACTGCCGGGACCACGTGGTTGGAGGAGGTCATCGGTATCGCCCTGTCGGGTGAAAAAGGTCTGGGAATCGCCAAGCACATCTATTCGAGAGCTCACGCGCGGTTCGACGAGCTCTGCAAGCCGTACGCTACGGTGGTGGAGATCGATCGCCCCCGGCTCCCCAGGCCAGGAGATGTGGAGTCCTGGACGGCAGACCAGTTCGTGAGGCGAATCCGTCACGACCCGGCCTGTCCCGATTTCAGCTTCGACGTAAGGCAGCTGATGCACGTGGCCTTCAAGGTCGCGGCGGAAATGGGCGCCGAGTTCCGCGATGCGCTCGACGACGCACGCGAAATCGCGGGCACCTGCGTGACGGAGAACCTCTACGAGAGGCACATCCGGCCGCTCTTCGTGGGGGATTGAGGCACCAGGGTCATCTGCAGTTCAACGACGTGTCCACCGGAGAATAGCCAGCGCGAGAATAGGGACATCGACTCAACAAGCGGCGACCTGCGTGGCTGGATCGAGAAGCGTCGCGGGCCCTCGGAGCAGCTCAACATGCCCATACAGATCATTGGAACCAATCGACTCTATCGCCAGATTGCGGAGCAACTGTCCGCGCTGATCGCGTCGGGCGAGTTTGCAGAAGGTGCCCGCTTGCCGTCCGAGCGCGAGCTTGCGGCGCAGCTCGGAGTTTCGCGGCCCTCGGTACGCGAAGCGCTGATCGCCCTCGAACTGGCCGGGAAGGTGGCTGTTCGGGTGGGGGCGGGGGTGTTCGTCACCGCGCGAAGGCCGACGGTCGTGGCCGATCCGACCAGCGAGGGGCATGGGCCGTTCGAGCTTCTCCGGGCACGCCGTCTGGTGGAGGGGGAGATTGCGATGGAGGCGGCGCTGCACGCCATCCCCGAGGATCTGGTGGTCGTGCGCGCGGCGGTGGCCGAGATGCAACGTCTTCAGCGCCAGCAACGGAACGCGGACGTGGCCGATCGCGACTTCCACCTCGGAGTGGCCAAGGCCACGCACAACAGCGCGCTCGTATCCGTGGTCCGCAACCTTTGGGACCAGGGGCGTGGCGCCATCTGGAAGCGGATGGAGCGCCACTTTCAGACGCCGGAGATGCGGGCCGCCGCGCTCGGCGAGCATCGGGCCATCCTCACGGCGCTCGAAGGTCGGGACGGAAGCGGAGCCCGCGCCGCCATGCGCGGACACCTGGAGCGCGTCGATCGGGAGTTCGAGCGCGGGTGGGATCTCCTCAAGGAGCGCGCTCAGGCGAATCCGCGCGAAGGGGCCGCCTCCGCCGGGCGCGCGAGCAAGCGCCGGGCGCGCGTCGGGTGATGAAGATGACGCACGCTCACCCGCTTTCCGAGGACCGCCTGTTCCCGCCGGAACCCTCCGTACGAGGGATCGCGCGGCGTCTTTACGCCGAGGTGCGCTCGCTCCCCATCGTGAGCCCGCACGGTCACACCGACCCGGCGTGGTTCGCGGAGAACAAGCCCTTTGCCGATCCGTCGTCCTTGCTGGTCATTCCGGACCACTACATTTATCGGATGCTCTACAGCCAGGGCGTCCCGCTGGAGTCGCTGGGGGTACCGCGTGTCGACGGCGCTCCCGTGGAACAGGACGCGCGCAAGATATGGCGACTGCTGGCGCGGAACTGGCACCTCTTTCGCGGGACCCCGTCGCGGATGTGGCTGACGCATGCGCTGAGCGAGGTCTTCGGCGTGGACGAGCGGCTGACGCCCGAATCGGCTGACCGGATGTACGACCGCATTGCGGATTGCCTGCATCGTCCCGAGTTTCTTCCGCGCGCGCTCTTCGAGCAGTTCAACATCGAGGTGCTGGCCACAACCGAATCGCCGCTCGACGGGCTGCTGCACCACCGTGCGCTCCGCCAGTCGGGCTGGCGCGGGCGCGTGATCACGGCCTTTCGGCCGGACCCGGTGGTCGACCCGGAGTACGAGGGGTTCGCGGCGAACGTGGCCAAGCTGGGGGAGCTCACCGGCGAAGACACGCAGACCTGGCCCGGCTACCTGCAAGCGCTGGCCAGCCGGCGCAGGTTCTTTGCGTCGCTGGGCGCGACGTCGACCGATCACGGGCACGCCTCGGCCGCCACGTTCGACCTTCCCAGGCTCGAGTGCGAGGCGCTCTTTCGCGCCGCCCTGAGGGCCGACGCTTCGCCCGCTCAGGCGGAGCGGTTCCGCGGTCAGATGCTTACGGAAATGGCGCGGATGAGCGTCGACGACGGGCTCGTCATGCAGATTCACCCGGGCTCGTGCCGGAACCACAATCCCACGATCTTCGCCAGGTTCGGTCGCGACAAGGGCGCCGACATTCCCACGCCCACCGAATACGTGCGCGCGCTGAAGCCGCTGCTCGACCGATTCGGCAACGATCCACGCCTGTCGCTCATCGTCTTCACTCTCGACGAGACCACGTACTCCCGCGAGCTGGCGCCGCTCGCCGGACATTACCCGGCGTTGAAGCTCGGTCCGGCGTGGTGGTTCTTCGATAGCCCGGAGGGCATGCGGCGCTACCGCGAGCAGGTCAGCGAGACGGCCGGCTTCTACAACACCGTAGGATTCAACGACGACACGCGCGCCTTTCTCTCCATCCCGGCCCGTCACGACGTCGCCCGCCGGGTCGACTGCGCCTTCCTCGCGCGCTGGGTGGCCGAGCACCGCCTGGAAGAAGACGAGGCCGCCGAGCTGGCCGTGGACCTCGCCTACAGTCTCGCCCGGCGCGCGTACAAGCTCGAACCTATCCCATGACGGCGAGACGCGGAGACCGGCGCCCGCGCGTTGCGTGGACGCAGGTCGGGGACCCGCAGAGGCCGAGCAGGTGGTCCGCGAAGCGATCGGCGCAGGCGGAGCCTAGATCGCGATCGTACAGAGCGTTTAGTTAGTCCGCATTGCTCGGCGCGTGCGCTCTTCAACGACGACCGTGTCGCCATCGCCATATACGCCCGTGAATTCGATGTTCACGCCGGCCACGAAGAAGCGCCCGAAATCGTGGGCGATGAAATCGGCGACTTGTTTGCGGCTCATGTGGTTCGTTCCGTCACCGATCGCCAGAAGAGTCGCGTTCCGCGGCGGCGCGAGCCACATGAAGTCTTCAGTGAAACAGGCCTCGATCGGCGCGGCGTCGCGTGTCGAAAAGATGCGCCACACGGCCGTGACGATGTCTTTGTTCGATTGGCTCATGGGTGCTCCTGTGTAACGTGGGTGAACTTAGTTTAGGTGGGGGCCTGCGATAATGTCCGGCGGGTTTCGGATGCCGTCATTTCTTGACCTATTACTAACCGTGCCCAAAACGGCCTTCTTACGACCGACGGCCCGTACGAAGCGCCGTGAGCGTCGCCGTCTCAATCTTTCAGGACCTCCTCTCCAAGCCAGCCGTCGTGCGTGCTCGCAGCCTCCTGGTCGTCGTTGCAGCGACGGCGCCCCCCCCTTCGAGGCCAATCGATGTACATTTGAGGCCAATCGGGTCCTGCGTCGGAATTTCGCGATATGACGAAAGGGTCGGGGGACGGACATGAAGGTGGAGTCACTCCGTCGGTCGATTCGCGTCGCGCGGGCGGCGCTCCCATTTTGCGTCCTCGCCGCCGCGGCGGGGGCTTGCGGCCAGATCTCCGGTTTGAGCGAATACAGCTCCACGGGGGTCGCCGCGTCCGACGGCGGCGGCTCCGGCCGGTACGGCGCAACCGGCGGTGACGCCACGTCACCGGACGCCCCGGCGGAGTCGAGCGACGCCTCGGAGCAGAACTCCGCAGAGGACAGCGGCCGCGCAGACTCAGGCGAGAGCGCCGCGGATTCGGGTGACGATTCCCCTGGGGCGAGGGCAGACGGCGGTTGCTCGAGCGGCATCGCCTGCCTTGCCGGCGAGCAGTGCCAGGGCGGAGTCTGCGTCGCAGCCAACCCGGAGGCGGGCTGCACCGCCGTCGACCTGCCGCCCTCGATCAACGTCAATGCAGCCCAGTGGGACTTCGCCGCCTCGCCGACCTGGAACTGCACCACCAGCGCCACGACGACGGTCACGGCCAGCGCAAGCGGTGCCTCGCTCACTGGCGACGATTGCGGCGGCTCGGCGACGCTCGCCGACATCAGCAACGCCTTCGTCCAGACGACGGGGGGCCCGAGCGTGCTGGTCATTCGCCTGAGCGGCTTGACCGTGACGGGTGGCCACAGGATCGAGCTCGCGGGGACCGAGCCGGTCGCCTTCCTGGTGAAGGGCGACGTCACGGTCGACTCGGGCGGCACGATCGACGCGAGCGCGAACGGAGCGACTCCCGGGCCGGGCGGCGACAGCAGCGCCTGCGGAGCGTCCACCGGGACCAGCTCGACCGACACGGCCACGGGCGGGGGCGGAGGGAGCTTCGGCACTGCCGGCGGCTACGGCGCGACCTCGAGCGGCGCCAACGGGAGCGCGGCCGGCGCG
>Ga0080027_10001068_pt1 | contig 11141 bp, 14 predicted proteins | sample OrgsoiDNA2013046_FD_70962 | JGI IMG/M metagenome (GOLD analysis project Ga0080027, IMG submission 70962) | Permafrost soil microbial communities from the Arctic, to analyse light accelerated degradation of dissolved organic matter (DOM) -... | ecosystem: Environmental > Terrestrial > Soil >...
TGACGCGGGCCTTCGCGCCGGCGCTGATCGCCAATGGCGGCGCGGTGCTCAACATGCTGACGATTCTGGCGCGGGTGAACCTGCCGTTCATGGGATCCTATTGCGCCTCCAAGGCGGCGGCCCTCAGCCTGACGCAGGGATTGCGCGGCGAACTGCGACCGAAGGGAGTCCGCGTCGTTGCGGCGATGCCGGGCGCGGTCGACACACGGATGACCGCTGTCCTGACGATCCCGAAAATCACGACCGCGGTGGCCGCGGCGGAGATCCTCGATGGATTCGAGGCCGGCGAGGAAGAAATCTATGTCGGCGACATGGCGCGCGGCCTCGCCGAAGGCCTCGCGCATGATCCGAAGGCCGTCGAACGCCAATTGGCGTCGCCGGGCTGAGCCGCGATTTGTGAAAGTCTTGCAAACCGAGATATCGAACCAGAGGGAATCACCATGACCACCAGGACGCAGTCAAAATTCCTGCTCGCCGCCTTTGCCGCGCTGGCGCTAGGGGCATCGCCGCAGCCGGCATCGGCCGATTCCATTCCCGGCCTGCGCGGCCACGACCACACCGGCATCACCGTGCCGGACGTGAAGGCGGCCACCGCCTTCTTCACCGATGTGATCGGTTGCTCGCACGCGATGTCGTTCGGGCCGTTCATGGATGACAAGGGGACGTTCATGCAGGACGTCGTCAACGTCAATCCGCGCGCCGTCATCGACGAGATCAGCATGGTCCGCTGCGGCTATGGCTCCAACATCGAGCTGTTCCAATACCAGGCGCCCGACCAGGCCAAGACGCTGCCGAAGAACAGCGATATCGGCGGGCACCATATTGCGCTCTATGTCGACGACATCGACAAGGCCGCGTCCTATCTGAAGGAAAAGAACGTCACGACGCTGAAGGGGCCGATCCCGATCACCGAAGGTCCCGCGGCCGGGCAGTCGATCCTGTATTTCTTTGCGCCCTGGGGCCTGCAGATGGAGCTGATCAGCTATCCCAAGGGAATGGCTTACGAAAAGGACGCCAAGTCATTGCTCTGGATGGCGACGGAGCCGACGAAGTAGGCCGGTGGTTTATCCGTCACGCGATGTCGATGACACCGGGCTTCGTGGCTTCGTTCCGTATGGCGCGCCATTGCGTCACCATGCGGAACGAAAATGCGACCGCGACCGGCGCGGCGACGGCACCGAACAGTGCAGCGCGCGACAACGAGGATGCTTGACTGGAGGGCCGGCATGTTTGACGGGACCAAATCGAAAAACTCTGCGTCGCGGCCGCACAGGACCTGCGAAGCATGATATTTCGATAATTCTGACGTTCGGCTCAGTCCACCCGCGACTGCGAAAGCCTGTCAAATTGCGCAATTCCATCAACATCGTAGATGCGATCCGGAATGCCGACCACCATGGCCTGCGTTATGGCACCGCGGTAAACTCTCTTCACATTTTGGACATCAGTCAATGCGAGCATGATTCGCCTTATTCATCTTGAGCGAGCAGAGTGGATTGCTGGTGGTTCGGGGGGCGCGACGCTCGATGACGCCGTTAGATTTAGTTCAGATCACGGGCTTGATGGAACGCTGCAGCGGTAGCCCCGATGTGAAAATCGGGCTCATCGATGGGCCCGTCCTCACCCGGCATCCGGACCTGGTGGACCAGCGGCTCCGCGAGATTCCCGGAGACAGCAGCGCCTCCTGCTCGCGGGCCGATAGCGCCGCCTGCCTGCACGGTACGTTTGTTGCGGGGATGCTGTCGGCCAGGCGCGGATCCCAGGCGCCCGCTATCTGTCCCGATTGCACCCTGCTGATACGGCCGATTTTCGCCGAAACGACCGCCGGCCGCGAACACATGCCGAGCGCGACGCCCGACGAACTCGCCGCGGCAATTTTCCAATGCATCGACGCGGGAGCCCGCGTGATCAATCTGAGCCTCGGGCTTGCGCAACCCTCGATCAAGGGCGAACACGGCCTCGAACAGGCACTCGATTGGGCCCTCAGGCGCGGTGTGATCGTGGTCGCGGCGGCGGGCAATCAAGGCACGCTCGGCAGTTCAGCCATTACCCGCCATCCCTGGGTGATTCCGGTCGTCGCCTGCGATCTCGCGGGCAGAACGATGAATGAATCGAATTTGGGCGGCTCGCTCGGCAGACGGGGCCTGAGCGCGCCCGGCGACAACGTCATCAGCCTCGGCGCCGAAGGCCGGCTCGTCACGCTTGGCGGCACCAGCGTCGCCGCGCCTTTCGTGACCGGGGCGATCGCGCTGCTGTGGTCCGAATTTCCGGCGGTGGGCGCCGCGCAAATCAAGCTGGCCGTCACCCAGGCCGCCGCGCCGCGCCGCCCTTCGGTGATCCCGCCGCTACTGGACGCCATGGCCGCCTTTCAAGCCTTGTCGCTGGCGAACGGGAGAAGGCGAAGCATGACGAAGAGCGGCATCATGAAGCAAGTCGAAGGCGGTGAGCCTGAGATGCAGTGAGACGGGTTGTCGCCGAACTATTTTGTCGGACTGCAACAGGAGGCGTGAGATGAACATTCCAGGATTCACCGCGGAGGCCTCGGTCTATGCGCCTCGCAATCGATACCGCGTCGCCAGGTTGGTACGGGCCGCGAGCAGGGGCGTCGCGTTGGCTGCAGTACGAAGGCCAAATTGCTATTGGGACTGTCTGACCTCATGCGACGACCAGTCGTATTATTGTGAGCAGAACTGCAAGTGTTATTGCAGTGGCGGACCTCCAGGCTGCCAATATCAGTAATCTGCCGATCCCAAGCGGGCGGAGGCGATTGGCATGGCCGGGCCGAGCGAAGACCAGGAACAGACAGACGAAAGCGAACGCGCGTCTCATCGTGTGCGCCTGCCCGGATTTGTCGGCGACGAGGACATCGGGCTCGGCGACGCGGTCAAACGCGCGACTTCGTATCTCGGCATTCAAGCCTGCGGGGGGCTGCGAGCAACGGCGGGTCGCGCTCAATCGCTGGATGGCTTTTACCAGGGGCCGGCGGACCTAAAGGAGCGAAAGCCGCATCAGCGCCGGACAAGCAGGCGATAAATCAAAAATCATTGTGGAGGGAGAACGATATGAATGAGCAAACCGAAACATTGAACCCATCGGCGCCGGCCTCGCGCGATGCACATGAAATACCGCCGGGTGCGCCGCGAGGTGGAGTCCGCGGGCAAAATATGGTCGCGGCGCCGGATGGCGCTGGAAGCTGTGGCTGCGGGACGGCGCCCGATTCGGCCGTCAACGGCGGCGCGGCGATTTCCTTTGTCTACGCCATCGGCCGGATCGAAGCGCGTTTTCCGAATCTTGCGGCGGAAAAGGAATTCGCCCCGGCGGCCGGGCGAACGGACACCGCTGGCAAGACCGATCAACAGACTTTCCATGCGGTGCTGTCCAGGCGCGAGAACCGCTACCTGATACGGCAGCTGTGCTGGGTGTTGAACATTCAGGGGCTGGAAACCTATCTGCTGGTGCCGCGCGATCCGGCGGATATCGACCTGCTGGTCGAAGCCATTCGTCCCGCTCCCAGCCCCTACGACATCGACGTCGTCATCGGCACGCGCGGCCCGATCGCGCCGCCGGAGATGTGCAACGGGCTGATGGTGCCGATCGTCGTGTTCGACCAGATGTATTCCTTTGATCGCGACACGCTCATCAAGGCGATCCCGAAGCCGGATAACCTCAGCGACGAGCAGTTCGGGCCGGCGGCCGAGGAGTTGTTCAACAGGATCATGCAACTGACCGACAACGCCGGCGCCACCGATGAGCACCGCGCCCTGAACTATCTCGCGATGCGATATCCCGCGATCTATTCGAAGGCGGCGGAACAGTTCGGGAGCGACTATTCGCTAAGCGGCGTGGGCGTACGTTCATCGCCTTTGAGCAGCACGCGCAATATCGTCGACGTGATTTTCTACTACACCAACCGCAATACCGATTTCACGGAAAAATTCTTCGTGCGTTGCGATCTGACCGAGGAGTTTCCGTTCATGGTGACGAAGATGTCGCCGTATTATGACCGCTGAGCCATGTTGCCGAAACCATTGTTGCCGAAAGGAGTGATGTGATGAGGATTCCTGGATTTACCGCGGAAGCAGCGCTGTACGCCACGCCGCAAGCATACCGGCAATACGCCTGGAGCGCCTTTGTCGGGAATGGAGAAGCGGTGACACCGGCGAGAGGATTCCCGTGTTCGACATGCAACGAGATCTGTGCGGGCGGTACCTTTATTTGCGACCGCTGGTGCGCCTGTGCCTGTCGCGGGGGCACCCACTGCGGCAACCCCGATTGAGCGTGACCGGCGAGGCTCATGCCTGCCAGAACGGAAAACTGATCAGGAGGTGTCAAATGAACATCCCAGCCTTCACGGCAGAGTCATCGCTTGGCCCGGCCATGCAGAGCTACCATGGCAAGCCGGCGTTCGGCAGCGTTGGTTTCGAAGGCGGCAGAAAAATCCTGCCGCAACTTCGCGTCCAGACCGGGTCGGCGGCCTGCTACTGGAACTGCAGGAGCAACAGGGTGGACGACCTGACCTGTCGATTCTTTTGCGGACTTCGCCCCTTCACGATCGGCGGCCTTCTGATCGCTCAATGAACGTGGCCGATCGCGGCGAATAATCGCGCATTTGTGCGGCGGTCGCTGGGCGGGCGGCTTGCGCAGCACGACCTGACGTGAGGCGCGGGGTGGATCGCGATAAAGACAGTTATTCCGCCCTGGCGATCAGCCGCAGGCTGCTCATGACGCATCCGAGCGCGGCGAATGCCGCACCGAGCACCAGCGCGACCGTTGCCCCTTCACGGCCGGCTATTCCGAAGCAGAGCGCTGCGAGCGCCGCTCCGGTGGTCTGCCCGGTCAGGCGTGCCGTCGCCACGATGCCGCTCGCACTGCCGCTGCGGTCGGCGGGAGCGCTGGACATCAAGGCCTTGATGTTCGGCGCCTGGAAAAAGCCAAAGCCGCATCCGCAAATGGCCATGCGCCAGACGATGTCGACGATGCCAGGATTCGCCGGAAGCATCGCCAACAGGGCCATCCCCAGGCCGAGCAATGCGAGACCGAGACCGCCGAGGATGCCGACGGGATAGCGATCCGACAGACGTCCCGCAATCGGCGCCATGATCGCGACCACGAGCGGCCAAGGCGTCATGAAAAAGCCGGTCTCGACCTGCGACCGGCCGAGGATGTCCTCGAAGTAAAACGGCAGCGAGACGAAGGCGAGGCCCTGGACCGCAAACGAGCAGATCGAGGTGGCGGCGGACAGTGCGAACAGCGGCCTGCGAAACAGGTCGATCGGCAGCATCGGCGCCGGATGATCCGCCTGCCTGCGGATCAGAATCCAGCCGAGCAGTACGGCGGCGGCAAGCTCCATCAAGACAAATCCGGGCCGCGCGTGATGCGCAGCACTTCCAATGCCCAGAATGAAAAGGCCAAGACAGCCCGCAGCCAGCAGCGCGCCGGGAAAATCGAAGGCATGCGTCGCCCTCGGCGTACGCGGCAATGTTTTGAGGCCGATCAAAATCGCGACCAGGCCGAACGGAATGTTGACGCCAAACAGCCAGCTCCACGGACCTAGCGCGAGAATGCCCGAGGCGATCGTCGGGCCGAGCGTGAAGGCGGTCGCGACCACCATCGCGTTGTGCCCGAAACCCCGGCCCTGCAAGCGCCCCGGATAGATGAAACGAACCAGCGCGCTGTTCACGCTCATGATGCCGCTGGCGCCGAGGCCCTGCAGCACGCGCGCGATCAGCAGGCTGGGCAATGACCAGGAATAGGCGCAGGCCAGCGATGCCAGCGTGAACAGCAACAGGCCTCCGAGATAAATCCGGCGGTGACCGACGATTTCGCCAAGCGCCGCGAGCGGCAACAGCGTTGCCACCAGGGCAATCTGATAGACATTCACCACCCAGATGACATCGGCCGGGCCGACATGCAGATCGGCCGCGATCGCGGGCAGCGCGATGTTCGCGATCGCCGTATCGAGCGACGCCATCGCTACCGCGGTGAAAATGGCGGCAGCCGCCCATCCCCGGCGTGCGGCCGGCAAACCATCGATCGCAGCCGGTCCATCCGCCGAGATTATTTCCGTCGACATTCCAGAACGTCTCCAATCATGCGGGATGTAGTACGGATCGCGGCCGGACAGCAGGCGGCTCGCTGCATGCCGCATATGCGAGGGGAGATTCAGCGATAGATTCGGTTTACGATTGCAGTGGATACCGTCTACGCGTCGAGTTCGACCACGATCTTGCCGGCGGTGTCGTTATTTTCGAGCGCGCGATAGGCTTCGCCAACGGACGCCAGCTTGAAATGCCGGGGATCGATGCGGGGTGCGACCTTGCCGGCTTCGATCAGTCTTGTCGCCTCGCGCAGAATGTCGCCGTGATGGGCGCGGCCTTCGCCGGTCAGCATCGGCAACAGCGTGAATACGCCGGAATAGCTCGCGGCGCGGAACGAGAGCGGCGCCAGCGCATGCGTGCCCCAGCCAAGCGCGCTGACGACGTGACCGAACCGGCAAACCGCGTTGAACGACGCATCCAGCGTCGCGCCGCCGACGGTGTCGTAAACGATGTCGAAGCCACGCCCGCCGGTATATTGGGCGACATAGTCTTCGACCGGCATTTTTCGATAGTCAATCGGGACCGCGCCGAGTCCTTCGATCAGGGCTGTGCTGGCGGACGAACCGGTCGCGAACACCTCCGCCCCGAAGGCGCGGGCGATCTGGACGGCGATGTGACCGACGCCGCCGACGCCGCCATGGATCAAAACCTTTTGCCCGGCATGGACGGCAGCGCGATCGACCAGTCCTTCCCATGCGGTGATGAAGATCAGCGGAACGGCCGCGGCGTCACGCATGGCAAGATTGGCGGGTTTCGGCGCCAGCAGATTGGCGTCAACCGCGGCATATTCCGCCAGCGACCCTTGCAGGCCGCCGACACCGCCCGTCGTTCCAAAAACTTCGTCGCCATGCCGAAAAGCCGTTACACCGTCACCGACGGCTTCGACCACGCCCGCAAGATCGATGCCGAGAATGGCGGGCAATGGCTGGCGCGCATGCGCGGCCTGGCCGGCACGGATTTTTGTGTCGAGCGGGTTGACGGCGCTGGCTTTGATCCGGACCAGAACCTGCCCCGGTTTCGGATGCGGCCGGGGAATTGCCGCGATCCGAAACGCCGCGCCAGGGCTGTCGAGCACCGCGGCCTGCATGGTTTCCGTTGCTGTCATTGCGGCGGTGCCTCTCGTTGCTGAGATGTAAACCGGTATATTTGGCTTGTTTTGAAAATAACAACGGCGCGCGGCCCGGCCGGACGGAGCCTCAGGCTAATCGATCAAAACTCGAGCGGAGCGTTATCGACGACCTCCTTCATCACGAAGAACGTTCGGGTCTGCCGAACACCGGGCAGCGCGATCAACTGATCGCCGTGAATCCGCTTGAAATCCGCGATGTCTTCGGCCCTGATTTTCAGGAAGTAATCGAAGTCGCCCGCGACCAGGTGACAATCGAGGATGAATTTCAATTTCGCGACGGCTTTTTCGAACGCCGCGAAACTCTCCGGTGTCGAGCGATCGAGCACGACGCCAACCATCACCAGCGCGCCGCGATCGACCTTTTGCGGCGCGATCATGGCCCGGACGTTCTTGATGTAGCCTTCCTCGAACAGCGACTGGGTCCGGCGGTGACACGTCGCGGGACTGACGTCGACCAGTTGCGCCAGTTCGGCGTTGGTGAGCCGCCCATTGCCCTGAAGCAGGCGCAGCATTTTCAGGCCGATCCGGTCAATTTCGCCATGCATGGAGGAATCTTCCGTATTTTGATGATAAATCCAAAGATAACCGCATGATTTATATAAAACCTATCTGAACAAGCAAATCATCGGGATGACTTAGAAAGCACCTTTCCGGCTGTCGATGTTAGTTTTCGTCCGCCGGAGCGGCTGACAGAAGGGCATCGTGCATGCTGGAGAAATTCGAACGCTATCCACTCACTTTCGGACCCACGCATATCGAGAGGCTGCAGCGCCTCGGCGCCCATCTGGGCGGCAAGGTCGAACTCTACGCCAAGCGCGAGGACTGCAATTCGGGACTGGCCTTCGGCGGCAACAAGCTGCGCAAGCTCGAATACATTATTCCGGATGCGATCGCCTCCAACGCCGATACGCTGGTCTCGATCGGGGGCGTGCAGTCGAACCACACCCGCATGGTGGCCGCGGTCGCGGCGAAAATCGGAATGAAATGCCGGCTGGTCCAGGAAAGCTGGGTGCCGCACGAGGACGCGGTCTATGATCGCGTCGGCAACATCCTCTTGAGCCGGATCATGGGCGCCGACGTCGAGATGGTCGACGAGGGATTCGACATCGGGATCCGGGAAAGCTGGGAGGCGGCGATCGCGGATGTGAAGGCCAGGGGCGGCAAGCCCTACGCGATCCCGGCCGGCGCCTCGGTGCACAAATATGGCGGTCTCGGTTATGTCGGCTTTGCCGAGGAGGTGCGCGCGCAAGAAAAAGAACTCGGCTTTGCCTTCGACTATATCGTCGTCTGTACCGTCACCGGCTCGACCCATGCCGGCATGCTGGTCGGTTTCGCCAGGGATGGCCGGGAGCGCAAGGTGATCGGCATCGACGCGTCTTTCACGCCGGCGCAAACCAAGGCGCAGGTGCTTGAGATCGCCCAGAACACCGCAAAACTCGTCGAGCTCGGCAAGGAGATTGTCGAAGACGATGTCATTCTGGTCGAGGATTATGCCTACCCGGTCTACGGCGTTCCGTCGCAGGAGACGAAGGACGCCATCCGGCTTTGCGCGCGCCTCGAAGGCATGATCACCGATCCCGTCTATGAAGGTAAATCCATGCAGGGCATGATCGACCTCGTGAAAAAGGGCTATTTCCCCGAAGGGTCAAAAGTTCTCTACGCCCATCTCGGCGGCGCACCGGCGATCAACGGCTACGCCTATGCATTCCGCAACGGCTGAGCGGCGACGCCGGCCATGATCTTTGCGGTATGCCCGCAGGCTTCGCCTCACGTCGATTCACTCGCAATCGGCTTCATCCTGCTGGTACTTGATCGGGATCGCGCCGGCGCCGCAAACCAGGATTCTGATATTGGTGATCGCGATGCTCTTGGCGTCGACGAAAATGAGGTTTGTGGCCCCGGGATTCAGTGGCTCGAGGACGACCGAGCGGTCGTTGCGGGTATGAACATCGACGACATCAGGATCGCCGATCAGGACGGTTTCAAAGGATCTCTCGAGCGAAAGGGGCGACCCGATACCGAGCCTGAGGGCGATCGTCTGATCCGCGGCCCACGTCACGGGAGTAGCGACCAACTGCAGGGCCGACGCAACGGCGAACAGGCGTGCAAGGTTTACGGTCATCGTGATTTCTCCGATGCGTTGGAGCCCCCGATCTGTACTGACGAAACGCCGCGATAAGGCTGGCCGGATTTCGGCCAGGCAGGCCAACGTCAGGTCGGGGTGGCCGCTGCGGAAATCACCATGCGTTTCCTGTTGAAGTTCGCGACGGATTTTTCGGGCATGCCGAAATTATTGGCCAGCAGGTGCCGCGGCGCCTTCGCCAGCCAATCCGACAACGAGCTCTCGTGGTAGGTGCCGCTGTCCAGCACGCCGACGATTTCCGCATCTTCCCCACCGATGCTTTGAATGGAGTGCCCGCAATTGCGCGGGATGTAGGCGCATTCGCCCGGCGAAAGCTCGGCCACGGCGACGCGTTTGTCAGGTGCGAAGAGGATGACCCGTGTTCGTCCCTTCAGCACATAGTGCCATTCATTGGCATCGGTATGCCAATGCGGCTCGTGCATCGCCCCGCGCTTCAGTTTCAGCACCATTCCCGTCAAGGTGGTCGACATCGGAAATTCCTTTGACGACGCGATGTAGAGCGCGCCTCCGGGCGTGCTCACTCTCGGCTTCTGCGCCATCAGGGCATAGCGATGGGTTCGCGCGTGGTCCATTTCGCGGGCGGAACGTGCCTGCGGACCATCCATCGGCAGCACGTCGCCCTGCATGATGTAGGTTTCAGCTTTCGGGATCTGGGCGAACGCCTCCGCCGAGACGCCGAATGCTTGCGAGAGTGCCTCCGTATTGTAACGGCTCATCCAGTCGCTGATGCCGAACGTGCCGTGTTCCGAATAGAGACCATCGTCAAAGGCAAGGATCGCGTGACACGGCGCCGGACCGAGGGTCTGGATCGCGTGGCCATGGCCTTTGGGGAAGTACCACAGATCGCCCGGACCGAGATTGACGACCTCGGCCACGCTTTCGGGGTCGACGACGGTAACCTGGCAATGGCCATCGACGATGTAGGCCCACTCCGCTGAATTGTGCCAATGCATCTCACGGGAGCCGCCCGCATTCATGAACAGATGCGCACCCGCGATATCGGTGGCGATCGGAAGTCCGCGCATGGTGACTTCGCGCGCCCATCCGCCGGACGTTGCCTTGATCGGTCCCTTGTCGAGCGAAGCCGTGAAGACAACCGGATCGCCGGACTTGCGCGGAATTGTCTTCAGGTATTCCGAGGCGGCCGAGACATCGTATCCCGCGGCGTGGCCATCGGTCCCTGTGGCGAAGGATTGCGAGGCGGCGAGCGTGCCGGCCCCCGCGGCAAATGACTGAAGGAAAATTCGGCGATTTGTCTTGAACATGATTTGCGCTCCAATTGCGTTGTGATTTCAAAAAAATCCGAAGCCTGGCAAACGCGAAACAGCTGAAGAAAATAAGCCCGAATGCTCGCGCGGCACGCGCGATGAACTAGAGCCAGACGCCCTGCACCCCCTTGCTTGCCGCGATCAGCGTCAACAGCAATCCGATCCCGCCGAACAGAGCGACTGCACGAAAATCATCGCCGAAAAACCCTGCCGGCTCTTCCAGTTTGGCGACCATTTTGATGAATGTGGGCATGGTACCCTTGTACGGTTGTTGTCTCGGCAAAGCGGGCGCGAACGACAAACGCTGATCTCATATTATCAGCCTGGTCGTTTTGTTTTATGAGCTCGTTCACAATCGGAAACCAACGTGGTTCGGAAGGCGACAAGCGTCGGCGGCCATCAGCGTCAATCATGGTCGCGACGGTTTTGACGGTGGTTGTGCTCACCGCTGCGATGTTTCAGGTGTAACGTTCGTTGGTGCTTTCGCCGGACCGCGCAGCATC
>Ga0080027_10001069_pt1 | contig 11137 bp, 13 predicted proteins | sample OrgsoiDNA2013046_FD_70962 | JGI IMG/M metagenome (GOLD analysis project Ga0080027, IMG submission 70962) | Permafrost soil microbial communities from the Arctic, to analyse light accelerated degradation of dissolved organic matter (DOM) -... | ecosystem: Environmental > Terrestrial > Soil >...
TCGGCTCGCCGTCTTCAAGAAGCATGGCGACCACTTCCTCGAGGTTCTGTCGCAGCTCGTCGACACTCGCGCCTTGCGAGTGCGCGCCCGGCCACCCTGGGACATATCCCACGAACAGACCCGTGTCCGGATCGCGCTTGATGACCGCAGTGAAGGTCCGCAGGAAGTTCAGCGTAGCGCGCGGTCGGACGGCTAACAAGCCGTTGCAGCGGATGAACGCCCGCTCCGCCCCGCTTGAAGGTGGGCTCTGCCGCGACGCCGGGGCTCCGCCTGCGGCTCCTCGCGGTTGTGGTACGCTTGCGCGTCCGTTCGGCGTTCACCGCTGAACGGCCAGTTCGGCAGATGAGGCGGACGTTGATACGCTACACGGTCGTGTTGCTCTCCAAGCTCGGCTAGCGGAAGCCCGCATGGAACTACCATCGACCGAGACCGCCCATGTCGACGCGCAGTCGGAAGAGTGGTTCGCGTCCTACGCGGAACCCTCGAACCAATCTTCGAACCGACATCGGCGCCTCCGTCACCGTCGCGGTCGCGATCCGAGGCGCCAGCGGCGTGATCGACTCGTCGCGGTGATGATGGTGGCGTCGGTGGTGTTCGTCGGCGCGATGACGGCCTGCTTCTACGCCGTACTGACTCGCTGACAGCCAGGTTCCACGTGCTCTCGCCGCAGCCTCCCGTCGTGCGGTGGCCGCCTGTCCACCGATGCAGCAGGCCGCCAGACGAGCGGGGGAGGTTGCCCTTGCGGTATATGCTGGTAATATACAGTGCGTGGCGGGGTTTCCCGATGAGCTTGCGGACTCTACGGGATTCGAATGGGATGAAGGAAACGCGGAAAAGAACTGGGAACTGCACGAGGTCAGTCGTGGCGAGGTCGAGGAAAGCTTTTTCAACCGACCGCTTGTCGTTGCGCCGGACGCTGTGCATTCACGGCGCGAGCCCCGATTCGCGGCGCTGGGTAGGACGGAAGAGGGGCGCCGACTCTCCGTTGTTTTTACTCTGCGTGGAACCTTGATCCGCGTCATTTCTGCGAGAGACATGAGTCGGCGAGAGCGGAGGATCTATGGGCAAGCGAGCACCAAAGGGTAAGAAGAACATTCCGACCTTCTCCAGCGAGGATGAGGAGCGCCATTTTTGGGCCGTGCACGATACGACCGACTACTTCGCCTGGGACAAGGCCGTACAACCGACCCTCCCCGATCTGAAGCCGTCGACGACGTCCATCTCCCTTCGCCTGCCAGTGGCGATGCTGGAACATCTGAAGGTGCTCGCGAACAAGCAAGATGTCCCGTACCAGTCGCTCATGAAAGTCTACTTGGCGGAACGCATTGGTCGTGAGCGCACCAAGAAGGCGTCGTGACGCGTGATCACCGCTGAACTGGTCGCGTCGCGTTTTCGATGAGCTCGATCTTGTAGCCGGTCGGGTCCTGGACGAAGGCGATCACCGTGGTGCCGTGCTTCATGGGGCCGGGCTCGCGGACGACCTTGTAGCCGAGCGATCGGACCCGGTCGCAGGCCGCCTTGATGTCGTCGGTGCCGAGGGCTATGTGCCCGAAGGCCTCCCCGAGCGCGTACTCGGCGCGTCCGTAATTGTAGGTGAGCTCGATGACGGTGTTGCTCGCCTCGTCGCCGTAGCCGATGAAGCTGAGGCTGAACTTTCCGTCGGGGAAGTCCTCCTCCCGCAGCACCTTCATCCCGAGGGCCTCGCAGTAGAACCGCTTCGACGCTTCGAGATCTCCGACCCGGATCATCGTGTGGAGCATTCGCATGGCGGCGAGTCTACGAAACCTCGGACCTCGGATCGAGACCCGTGCAGCGTCACGTCCCGCGCAGCGTCCTTGACCGAACCTCACAGTCGAGCAAGATCGTCCGGTAGATGCTCGACCTGTTCGAAGAGCTGAAGAGCGTCATCGCGCGCCTCGACAAGGAGGGCGTCCCTTACGCCCTCTGTGGCGGGCTGGCCATGGCGGTGCACGGCTTTCCGCGGGCGACAGTGGACATCGACATCGTCATTTTGGCGAACGACCTCGGTCGTGTCGAGGCGGCGGTGCGGCCCCTTGGGTTCGACGTGCCGGCCGCACCGATGACGTTCCGGGGCGGTGCCGTCGAGATTCGCCGGGTCTCGAAGGTGCACGCCTCGGGTCAGATACTGTCGCTCGACGCGCTCCTGGTTACTGCTGCCATCCAAGCGGCCTGGGAATCGCGTCAGGCGATGGTCTGGGAGTTTGGTAAAATAACGGTCATCTCTCCCGAAGGACTCATTGCCCTCAAATCCCTTCGCGGGAGCGGTCGCGACCAGGACGACATCAAGCAGCTACGAGGCGAAATCGAATGACGATCGACATGTCTCCGAAAGCCATCACGGCGAGGCTGCGGTTGGCCTCGCAGCTCGCGGCGCTTTGCCTCGCGCTCGGCAAGGCGCGACCGACCGACACCGGCGCCAGGTAGCCTGGTACCGGGCGACCGCAGTAGGCGCAAGATCGAGAGCGTCTTAGGCCGGCGGTGTCATCCGGCGGTCACAGTGAGGGCGTTGCCGCTAGGCGCTGGTCGGGACCTGCCTGGCGCGCCGGCGACGCCTCTATTTGAACAGCCGAACCTTGGGCGAGACCCCGAGGAGCAGGCCGTAGCGATCGCCGCCCGACAGCGAGCCGAGCAGGCCCGTGATCGACAGATCGAGCGTCGGGCGCACGGACCACACGAAGCCGAGCGTCGCCTGCAACTGATCCGGATCGGACGAGATGAAATGGGTGCCGGACAGCTCGCCGGTGAGCTGGAAGCGATCGATGTGGTCGAGCTTGAATTGCAGATCGAGGCCGATCTCGATGCCGATCGGGCGCCCGCTCGACGCGTCGGGCGCCGGATCGATGAAGCCGCCGAAGTTCAAGACGGTGGTCAACCGGCCGACCATCCCGCCGGTGAGCATCAGCGCCTCGACGCCCAGGCCGTGCGCGCCGGACGCCACCGGCAGCTTGGGGCCGATCTGAAACCCCAGCGCGGCCCCGTAGGCGGCGCCCGTGTCGTGGATTCCGGCGGCGCCCAGCTTCACCGAAGGCCAGAGCGCATCGGGCGCCGAATGATCGAGCGAGAACGGCCCGGTGTCGGGTCCCTCGACCGCGTAGGCGCCGTCGAGATCGATTTCCAGCCACGGCAGCAGGCCGAGATCGAGCTCGAAGTCCGGCATCACGATGCGCCAGGGGCCCTGTCCGCGCACCGGCCCGAACTGCAGGTCCAGCTCCGCGATCCCGGTCTCCTCCCACTCGAGATCGGTCGGCTCGAACCGGGGCCGCGCCGCCGCGTGCGCGCGCGCCGCCGGCCAGGCGAGCGCCGCCAGCAAGAGCGTGGCGGCGACGCGCGGGCGGCTGACCATGCGAATCAGCTTAGAACGAGATGGGGAAACGATGCGCCCCCGTCAGATCGCAGGTCGCGATTCAAACAGTCGCGCACCGGCCTCGCACTGTCGTCTGATCTTCGCCCGACGATCAGTCGGCCGGCGCGCCGTCGGTGGCGGGGACGGCGTGGGCGAAGCGATCGGCGAAGTGCTCGGGGCTGCGGGCGGTCGCGACGTCGAGGCTGAAATCGGGGAGCGCGGGCGGGGGGCTGAGCTTGGCGAACAGCTCGTCGATCTCGCGGCGGGCGAGACCGTATTTTTCAAGGGCCGCGCGATCGAGGCGCGTCCCGCTGGCGGAGAGGCCGGTTCCCGCGCCCGTGCTCTCACCCGTGCCGGCGCCGGCGCCGTCGACGGAAACCAGCGCGCGCAGCGCCTCGAGCTCGCCGCGCGACAGGTGGGTCCCGCGGACGTCGTAGTCGATCCAGGCCTCGTACGACAGGGGCGCGACCCGTTTGAGCATCCCCGCCATCACGCGGCCGTACTCCTGGATCTCCCACTGCGCGTGCGCGTCGACCCGCAGCGTGAGGAAGTGCAGCAGGTTGTGCAGATCGATCTTCCAGTACCACTGCGTGTAGGTCGACAGCGGCAGGTCGATGCGCGCCAGCTCGCGCGCGACCTCGTTGGCGGTGAGCCAGCTGTAGGCCTCGGTGCTCTCGCGCCGGATGGCTTCCCAGCGCCGGATCGCCTCGCCGTGCACGTGGTCCGCCACCGGCTGGCCGCTCCGCCCCTGGTTGTTGCGGCGACTCTGCGTCTGCAGCTGCGCCGCGTCCGGCGTGTAGAACAGCATCGGCATCAGCGAATAACGCCCCGAGTACTCGTTCACGTTGGCGGTCCGGTGCCGGATCCACTGCCGCGCGATGAACATGGGCATGCAGCAGTGGAACTTCAGCTCCACCATCTCGCTGGGCGTGGTGTGCTTGTGGCGGCGCAGGTAACGCAGGAGCCCGCGCGTCAGGCTCTGCTTGCGCGTCCCGTATCCGTAGCTGACGCGCGCGGCGCGCTCGATGCACTCGTCGGTGCCGAGGTAGTCGACCAGCGACACGAAGCCGTGGTCCAGAACTGGAAAATAGAGCCCGAGGATCTCTTCCGCCGCTGGGCTGGTCGGTCGCTTGGTCTCCGCCACGGCGCGAACGTTAACATTTGCCGCGCCAAACTCGTGCCAAACTTGCAGGTGCCCGGCGACCGGCTAAGGTCATTGCATGGGTGAGCGCATCCCGCTCGGATATCTGTTCCCGCTGCGGATCCTCTGCGGCCTGATCCTGCTCATGGAAGGGTGGGGGAAGCTGCAGGGCGGGTGGCTGCACGGCACGACGCTGCTGAACACGCTGGGCGGCTGGCTGGACGCCGGCAAGCCCTACCACTTCTTCATTCCGATCGTCGAGTCGGCGCGAGCGCACCCCAAGATCTTCGGCGCCCTCATCACCACCGGCGAGCTGGTGATCGGCGTGTCGATGCTGCTCGGCCTGCTCACCCGGGTGACCGCGTTCCTGGGCTCGGTGATGCTTTTTTCGATCGCCTTCGGGTCCGGACAGGGGCTGGCGCCTCCCGGCAACGCGGTCCTGATGGGCGCGCTGTTCGTGCTTTTCATCTTCGCGCCGCCGGGCCGGGTGCTGGGCCTCGACACGGCCCTGCGCGCCCGTCTGCCCGGCTGGATGGCATAGCGCCGGCCCGGGCTATACTTGCAGCACGATGAGCTTCGACATGGGTTGGCTGTTCGCGTCGCTCCTCGTGTCGTCGGTCGGGTACATCCTGTTTCACTACGGCCGCAAGCTGCGGCGGGCGCCGCAGATCGTGGCCGGGATCGCGATGCTGGTCTATCCGTACTTCGTCCACAACGTCATCGTAATGATCGCGGTGGCCGCGGGGCTGTCGCTGCTCACCTGGGCGGCGGTCTACCTGGGACTGTAGCCGGCGCGGCCGGGCTCGATGGGGTCGCGGTTTCCCGAGCGGTGCCTCACCACAGCGCGTAGCGGGAGTCGATCGAGAACAAGAAGGCGTTTCGATAGGGGGTCCGATCGTCAAAAACGCGCGTGTAGCCCAGGCGAGCGAATGCAGCCGGAAGCGGCCCTGGCTGGACGGGAACTTCGAGGCCAACCGAGAGATCGGGCCACCCGCGGTCTCCCAAGATCGCTGGATTCTCGAAGGTCGCAGTGGTCAGGTGCCCGGCGGCGAATACGCCCCCGGTAACCAACGGAGGCCGCCACGAGAGACTGAAGCCAGCCGAGAGCGTGCTCGCCTGCTGGAGCCCCAGCGGCGATCTCTCGAAGAGGCGACCCGCTTCGAGCGTCAGGCCTCCCTTTATGGCTCCCCGCGCGTACCACACGCTCTCCCTCACATTTACAAGCTCCGCTGCCGCCCCAAAGTACTGGTCTGCGAGCCCGATGGTGAGGCCGAAGACCCCCGGCTGTCTGGCGCTCGACATCGACGAAGCCGTTGACGGATCGAGAACGCGGACCATGAAGGGCTCGCCCTTCGTAGAAAGCAGCGTGAGCGACACCCGCTCGCAGCCCGAGACCTGATCGACACGCTCGAAGACGATCCAGAAGGTGCGATCCTCACCGGGCCCAATCGTCAGTGGCCCTGGGGTCGTGGCTTTCAGCTCCAGCCGTTCGGGTAGGTCACCGAGTCCAGAAGCTACCGCGGCGGCACGGGCTCTCTTGGGATCGCACATGTGCTCCAGATCGAGCGTTGCTCCGGCCGCGTCCAGAGTCAGCGGCGCGGATGAGCGGTTCCGCACGTCCACGGTGACGGCGAGCTGCGACAGGCCGTAGAAGTGAAACAGGACGACCTTGGGGAAGACGCCTATCTCGCGCACCTGCAAGTACGGGCTGGCCGGGGACCCGATGTTCGCCTGGGCGGGCGGGCTTATCTCCGTCCGACGAAAGGCGCTGGCGCATCCCGCGACCGCGATGGTGAACAACAAAGCGCCAGCGGTGAAAGCGCGCATCGCCCGCACGACCATACCGCACCAGGAGCTAGAGTCGGCCGCCCCTGTTCATCCGCTTGCCGATGGTCACCTTCTGGGATTGGGGAGAGGGCCTCCCCGTGGGAGGCAGACCATGGCACCAGATAGCGCAGATGAAACCGCCATCCGCACGCTGATCGAGACCTGGCACCGGGCGACCGAGGCGCGCGACATGGTTAGGGTCTTGCAATTGATCGCGGAGGACGCGGTCTTCCTGGCTCCGGAGAGTCTTCCCATGCGTGGCCGCGCCGCGTTTGCGCAGGGGTTGCACGATGTTCTCAAGACCCACGACGTCCACTCGAGCGGGGAGATCCGCGAAGTGAAGGTATCCGGCGACCTCGCCTACTGCTGGACCGATCTGACAGTCACCGTCGCGCCGCTCGACGGCACCTCGCCCAAGGTGCGACGGGGACCATCGCTGTCGATCCTGCGCAGGGAATCCGACGGCGCGTGGGTTCTGATCCGCGATGCCAACATGCTCTCCTCGGACTCGGGAGAGCTGGCCCTCAAGGTCGACAATCTGGAGCGCGAGCTGATGGCCGACGGTCCAGGCGGCTGAAATCGTCAAGCCAGATCGCCGACATGCCGACGACGACGGGCGCGGAGTCATCGGGCGGAACGAGACACCGAGCGATATTTGACCGGAGTCGTCGTCGGTGTAGAAGCTGATCCTGCACTATGCGAAGCGAGACGACCTCGACCATGAGCGCCCCCCCACGCGATGCCGGACGGTCTTCGGCAATCGGGAGGTGGTGCTTGGGCTTATTTCTGTGTTCGGTCTTGGGTTCCGCGATCTTTGGCTGCGCGACCACCCGCCCCCCGGCGCCGGTGGCTTATGACCGACTTTCTCCCGATCGTCTGAAAATGGGACCGTCGTGGCAAGAGACCGGCCGCGTCGCGCCGATGAGCGTCTCGAACCCCGGCGGAAAAATTTCTCCGGCGCGCGCCGGAGAGCCGGACGGATTGCCGTTGCGGCCCGCCGCGAGCGCCCACCGTCCGCACCGTCGATCGAATGGTGCCGGATCGCGGGATCCGCTCGCGCTGCGTGGCGCCTGATCCGCTGGGTCGCGGATCTGGGTGCTTCGGCCCGCGCCTCGGCCCGCGCCCCGATCCCTACTGCCTACTTCAGCGCCTTGATCGCCTCGCGCTCGATCGCGAGGCCCCTTCCGTGGCGGGCGAAGAACTCGGCGAAGCCCTTCACGTCCCGCGGCTCGGGCTTGACCGGCTTGCCGATGCTCTTGGCGATTCGCGCGTCGAGGTAGTCGGGCAGCGACTCCGTCGCGCCTTTGGCTAGCATGTAGGCGGCCAGCACGGCCATGCCCCAGGCGCCGCCTTCACCGGCCGTTGCTGGGATGCTGACCGGGACGTTGAGCGCGGCCGCCATCATGCGCTGCCCGGTGTCGCCGCCCTTGAAGAAGCCGCCGTGGCCGCGGATCTCCTCGATGACCACCCCCTCCTTCTCGGTGAGGACGTTCATGCCGGTCCGCAGGGCGCACAGCGAGGCGTAGGTCATCGCGCGAACGAAGTTCGGCAGGGTGAGCTTGCCGTTCTGGCTCCGCGCGAACAGCGGCCGGCCCTCGGTGAAGCCGGTGATGTGCTCGCCGGAGACGTAGTTGATGGCGAGGAGCCCGCCCGCGTCCGGATCGCCCTGCGCCGCGAGCGGCAGGAGCTTTTCGTAAAGCTCCTGCGGCCGTATCTCGGCGCCGAGCGCCTTGGCCACCTGGCCGAACAGGACGATCCATGCGTCGAGGTCGGAGGACCCGTTGTTGGCGTGGGCCATGGCCACCGGCTTGCCGTCCGGCGTTACCACGATGTCGATCTCCTCGTGGACCCGCGACAGGCTCTTGTCGAGGACGATCATCGCGAACACCGAGGTCCCCGCCGACACGTTCCCGGAGCGCGGGCGCACCGCGTTGGTCGCGACCATGCCCGTGCCCGCGTCGCCCTCGGGAGGGCACAGCGGAATGCCGGGCGGGAGCCTGCCCGTCGGGTCGACGAGCCGCGCGCCCTCGGCGGTGAGCTGCCCGGCGGGACGACCGGCGGGCATGACGTCGGGCAAGATGTCCCGCAGCGTCCAGCCCAGCTTGCGCGGCGCGATCAGACCGTCGAACCTGGCCATCCGCGTGGCATCCCAGTCGCCCGTCTGCGGGTCGATGGGAAACATGCCGGAGGCCTCCCCGAGGCCCATCCTGTGCCGGCCGGTGAGCTTCCAGTGGACGTAGCCAGCGAGCGTCGTGAGGCGCGCGATTCGCGGCACGTGCGGCTGCGCCTCCAGGATCGACTGGTAAAGGTGGGCGATGCTCCAGCGTTGCGGGACGGCGAAGTCGAGGAGCGGGGTCAGCTCGGCGCAGGCCTTGCCGGTGATGTTGTTCCGCCAGGTGCGGAAGGGGACCAGCAGCTTCCCCTCCCGGTCGAGCGCCACATACCCGTGCATCATCCCGCTCACGCCCATGGCCGCGACGGTCGTGAGTGCTTGGGAGTAGCGGGCGCGCACATCCTCGACGACCGAGGCATAGCAAGCCGCCAGCCCTTGCCAGACGTCCGTCATGTCGTACGTCCAGACGCCGTCCTCGAGCCGGCTCTCCCAGGCCCGCGAGCCCGACGCGAGCGGCGTGGTGTCCGGCGCAATCAGAGAGGCCTTGATGCGGGTCGACCCGAGCTCGATGCCGAGGACGGCACCGCCCGATCGGATCAGCTCCAGCATGCGCCCTTTACTTGGATTGTCCGTAGGTCGCGTTCTTCCCGTGCTTGCGCTCGAAGTGCTTGCGGATCAGGCGATCCGGGAGCCGCGCCGCCGCCGGATCGAGGGTCCGCGTGACGAACGCCATCCGCGCCAGCTCCTCGAGCACGGCGGCGTTATAGACGGCCTTCTCTGGCGTCTCACCCCAGGTGAAAGCACCGTGGCCGGCCACCAGCACCATGGGGGTGGCGAGGGCATCGCGGTTGCCGAAGCACTCCAGGATCTGATTTCCGGTCTCGACCTCGTAGTCTCGCTCCACCGCTTCGTCGGACATGATCGAGGTGCAGGGCACGTCCTTCGCCAGGTGGTCGGCGTGGGTGGTCCCGTAGATGGGGATCGGGAGCCGCGCCTGGGCCCATCCGGTCGCATAGCTGGAGTGCGTGTGTACGACGCCACCGATACCCTTCCAGGCCCGGTACAGGACGAGGTGGGTTGCGGTGTCGGAGGACGGCCGAAGCTTGCCCTCCACGATCTTGCCCGCGAGGTCGACCACCACCATGTCATCGACCGTGAGCTTCTCGTACGCCACCCCGCTGGGCTTGATGGCCACGACGCCCCGATCGGCGTCCAGCGCGGAGACGTTTCCGAACGTGTAGATGGCGAGGCCCCGCTTCGGGATCTCCTGATTGGCGGCCCAGGCCCTCTCCTTCAGCTCGTGGTACGGCGACGGCACTTGGCTGACTCCACTTTCCACTCTGCGGTCGGCTGACGTCTACTTTGCTGAGATCTATTTGCTGGCGTCGACTCTGCCGGCGTCTACCTTGCGAGCCTGAACGCCACGTCGTTCCAGCGGAGCTCGTTGCGGAGCGCGCGCAGGTTCAGGTCGGCACCGAGGCGGATCACCTCCAGCCCGGCCATCCCGGCGAAGTCCTCCCACTCCTCGGCGGTGACCGCCTGGCAGAAGGCGGCGTGGTGTGCGCCGCCGGACTCGATCCAGCCCTGGCAGCCGCGCTTGAAGTCTGGGCGCGGAATCCAGACGGCGCGTGCGGTGGGAAGCTTGGGCATGGGGTGATCGGCTTTCACGACGTCGAGCTCGGCCACGATCATTCGCATCCGCCCGCCCATATCCACGAGCGTCGTGTTCACCGCCGGTCCGGGCCGCGCGTCGAAGACCAGCCGGGCCGGGTCGGCCATGCCGCCGATGTCGAGCGGGTGGATCTCCAGCGACGGCTTCCCGTCGGCGCCGTCGGCAATCGACGGGCAGACCTCCAGCATGTGCGCCCCCAGGATCCGCTCCTTCCCCTTGACCAGATGGTACGTGTAGTCCTCCATGAACGACACGCCGCCGGGACGGCCCGCCGTCATCACCTTGCCGAGGCGGACCAGGCCGGCGGTCTTCCAGTCGCCCTCGGCGCCGAAGCCGTACCCGTCCGCCATGAGCCGCTGGCAGGCGAGGCCAGGGACCTGCTTCAACCCGTGCATGTCCTCGAAGGTGGTGGTGAAGGCGCCGAAGCCGCCCGCCTCGAGAAAGGCGCGCATGGCGATCTCCTGACGGGCTGCATAGCGCAAGCTCTCATGTCTCTCGCCGCCCCTCGCGAGGGGCGCCGCCAGCGCATAGCTCTGCGCGTACTGGTTCACCAGGCGGTCGACCTCGGCGTCCGAGACCTCGGCGATCGGACCCACGAGGTCGCCCACCCCGTAGCCGTTGATCTGCCAGCCGAGCTGGATCTGCGCTTCGACCCGATCGCCGCCCGTGACCGCGACCTCGCGCATGTTCATGCCCCCGAAGCGCGCAATCTTGAGATTACGCGACTCGGCCAAGCCCAGGGCGGCGCGGCCCCAGCTGGCCAGCTCGTCGACGGTCTCCGGGTCCTGCCAGTGGCCGACCACGATCTTCCGGTTCAGCCGGAGCCGCGCGACGATGAATCCGAACTCCCGGTCGCCGTGGGCCGACTGGTTCAGATTCATGAAGTCCATATCGATCTCGCCCCATGGCAGCTCGCGGTTGAACTGCGTGTGCAGGTGGGCGAGCGGTTTTTGGAGGCGGGTCAACCCAGCGATCCACATCTTGGCGGGCGAGAACGTGTGCATCCAGGTGATGACACCC
>Ga0080027_10001071_pt1 | contig 11118 bp, 9 predicted proteins | sample OrgsoiDNA2013046_FD_70962 | JGI IMG/M metagenome (GOLD analysis project Ga0080027, IMG submission 70962) | Permafrost soil microbial communities from the Arctic, to analyse light accelerated degradation of dissolved organic matter (DOM) -... | ecosystem: Environmental > Terrestrial > Soil >...
CCATTGTTTTTCACCGGGAATGGTAAATAAACTGTATTTACCTGCTGGCAATGTTTTACCTTCTACCTTGATGTCTTTGTCTGTGGAAAAAATGGTTGCCTCATTAGCTCCTGTACGCCATACCTTATCATAAGGTAATAGTCCGCCCCAGATTTTCCTCCCTTTTACTGAAGGGCTGCTATAATCAATCATGATCGCAGCACCATTTACTGTTCCCATGGCCATAGCTGGCGGGCTCGGTCTTTTGCTTTTGTCCGTTTGGGCTGAACTATGTAATGAAAATAAAATTCCAAGTGTGGCAAATAAAAATGTTCGTGCAAGCATTGTTTTTTTCATACGAATAATCATTGAGTGATAAATAATTTGGTTCAAGTATAATTCTTATTTATTTACCGGATATCATTTAATTTATAACCGGTAATCTTTCTTCCTGACAAATGTCGACCTTAGGCGCCAACTGCGTTATATTTATATTTTAAATGCTGATGAATGAAACGATGGATTGCAATTATCATACCTGTCCTGGTATTATTTATTATTTTAGCTTTTCATAAAGCACCGGCCAGGAGAGGGGTTTTGGGAAATGATTCCCTGAATAAGCATACTGCAGATTCCGGTTCAACTGCCGGTTTTATACTTGGGGTTCAAATGTGGACCTTTAGCAAATTCACTTTTGCAGAAGCCCTGGATCGTGTAGACAGTACGGGAATAAAAAATATTGAAGCCTATGATAAGCAGAAACTGGGCGGTGGTATAACCGGAAATTTCGGATTGAATATGGATCCGGCTTCCCGGGATCAAATCATGGAACTCCTTAAGAAAAAAGGCATTCATATTATCGCCATGGGTGTGATCGTGCCGGTTGACCTGCCAGGATGGATCAAAGCCTTCGAGATCGCAAAGGCGTTTGGCATGCATTATATTACTTCTGAACCCATAAAAACCCAGTGGGATTTGATTGATAGCCTGGCAGGAATTTATCATATTGATGTTGCCATCCATGATCATCCGATTCCCAATCCTTACTGGAGTCCGGATTCCGTTCTGGCTGCAATCAAAGGTCACAGGCATATTGGTGCATGTGCAGATGTTGGTCACTGGGCAAGGAATGGTTTGAATCCTGTGGAATGCCTTAAAAAATTAGAGGGTCATATTCTGGGTGTTCACTTGAAGGATATTGTAAAGTTTAATGATCCAAATGCAAGGGATACAGCCGTTAGAAAGGGTGTGATTGATTTCCCTTCCATACTTGCAGAATTAAAAAGACAAAATTTTAAGGGGATGCTCTCCATTGAACAGGAATCCAACTGGTATAATAATGTACCTGACGTAATGTTTACCTGGAACTACTATGAGGCTGCCTTAAGAAATCTGAATAGTCAGGTTTCTAAATAACCAGCCCAATATCAGGGTCTGTTTATCCATAGCCGGGTATCCAAAATCCGGATTTCCCATTGGTCAGTCCGAACAGGATATTGTTTCAGACTGATTATTTTTTAGTTCTTTATTGCTAAAATATTTAGTATTATTGTATACCCAATCTGATTAAACAAAATTCACCATGGACCTATTGTATTTTGAAACAGCCGTACCGGCAGGCTTTCCGTCTCCGGCACTTGACTATATGGAAGAAAAGATCGACCTGAGCAGGGAGCTGATCCGTCATCCCCTTTCCACTTTTATCGTGGAGTGTACAGGAGACTCGATGATGGGTGCATTTATTCCGCCAAAGGCCAGGTTACTGGTAGACCGTTCCCTCACGCCGGTAAATGGCAATATCATTGTGGCCGTGCTGAATGGAGAATTTACAGTGAAATTTATGCGCAAAAACGACCATGTCTGCTGGCTGGTTCCGGCAAATAGCAAGTATCCGGAAATTAAAATCAGTGCGGATATGGAGATGCAGGTATGGGGCGTGGTTACCCATATTATTACCGACACACAGGATCTGAGAAAATGCATGCGTTAAGTAGTGAATTAAAATATATTACGAGAAATAATTCAAATAAAAACTTAATCAAATCATACCATGATTGCCCTGGTGGATTGCAATAACTTTTATTGCTCCTGTGAAAGGGTCTTTAATCCCGGCCTTGAAGGGCGCCCTGTGATTGTTCTGTCCAATAATGACGGATGTGCCATTTCAAGAAGTGAAGAAGCGAAACAACTCGGTATCGCTATGGCGGCACCTGCATTTATGATGCGAAAATTAATTGAAAAACATAATGTTGCAGTGTTTAGTTCAAATTACACATTGTATGGTGATATGAGCAGCCGGATCATGGAAACCCTTGCTGGATTTGCAAGCGGAATGGAGAGGTATTCCATAGATGAAGCCTTTCTGGACCTCCGCGATTTTGGAAGATTCAATCTGCTGGAGTTTGGATTTAAGATACGAACGACAATCCGTCAACATACCGGCATTCCGGTTTCTATCGGCATTGCAGCTACAAAGACCCTGGCCAAAATGGCCAACCGTTATGCTAAGAAAAAACATCCAGGCGCAGGATTGTTTTGGGCTGCCACACCCTCCCTGACGGAGGAAATTTTATCGGCCACGGAGGTTGGAGATATCTGGGGTATCGGTAATCAGTACGCATTGTTTTTATCCAGGTCAGGATTTAAAACAGCGGCTGATTTCGTAAAGGCGCCGGAGGCATGGGTAAATAAACATTTGTCCGTGGTCGGACTTCGCCTGCTTTATGAACTCCGCGGGATTCCAACCATTCCCTGGGAAGAACAAAAACCGCCCAGAAAGAATATTTGCAGCTCACGCTCATTCGGGCAACGAATTGCAGATAAAGAAAGCATTGCCGAGGCGATGGCAAATTATGCGGCAAACTGCGCAGCTAAATTACGGGACGACAAAACCTGCTGCAGGCGTCTCCATGTTTTCATTCAAACCAATCCCCATAAAACAGAAGAACCCCAGTACCTGCGCTCTGCAGACATTCAACTCGAGAGAGCCACCAACCACAGCGGGGAAATCATCCGTGCCGCCCTCAAAGGCCTGGATCTCATTTTTAAATCCGGATTCTTATATATGAAATGCGGTGTTCAGGTTGAAGATCTTGTTCCGGATTCTGAAGTGCAGCTGAGCATATTTGATAAATCTGATCATAAAAAAAACGGATTTCTCATGGAAACAATGGACCAGATCAACCATTCCATGGGAAAAGAAATTATACGATCAGCCAAACAGGGATTTGAAAGGAAATACCGGCTCAAGACCGAATTTCTATCTCCATGCTATACAACAAGAATGTCGGATATTTTAAAAATCCGGATTTAATTCATCTTAAAAATTTTCCATTGCCACTCCAGCCCTTCGAAGAATTTAAACCACCCTATATAAACCGTCTCATACAATTGGGGAGGCGTTACCTGGTGTCCCAAACCTATTGCAGGATGAAGGAAATGGATGTTGATCCATTTAATGTCCGGGTAAACCTGCTCTTTTCGGATTACGTGGAGATGGGTGAGGCCCGGCTGCACCTGAATGCGGTTAGAAATGACCGTTATGCAGCGATTATTGACTTAAAAAATTCCTCCCACCTTAAAAAAATCGGAGAGATCCTAACAGCCGGTTCCGGTTACCGTGTATTTTTTGCCGTTGTACGAAGTGCCGCAGCACTTGAAACCCAGATTAATAAAAACTATAAGGAAAAATTAAAGGAATACATTGTAAAACAAACCAATTGGCGGATTGCAGACAACATCGTCGTAAAGCCAACCGTCCAATTGAGTTTCGGAGAATTGTATATCATCCTCAAACACGGTAACCAGCATATCCGGATACGATTTGAAGAAATTGAGCAGGAAGCGTTTTAGACTGTCTGCCTATCTTTGCAGAACAGACTTTGAATCTTCCCATGTGTTATGACATTTCATTTACTGTAAAACTGAAGGAACTTCCCGCTTATTTCCCTGATCTTGAAACAGATCTGCAGCTATCCTTTGATTTTGAAGGAATACATATTATGGGGCATAGCCATCACCTCCACCCTGTGGTATTCAGAGAACGGGAGGATAAAAAATACCATCTCCGCGCAATGGAATGGGGCGTAATTCCATTTTATATAAAGGATGAAAATAGTTTTCTCCGCCAGCGGGCATCCATGCTGAATACAAGAAGTGAACGTATTTTGGCCGATGAAAAAAGTTACTGGTATAAAATCAGGAACCGCCGCTGCCTGATTCCGGTGAATGGCGTTTATGAACACCGGACAGTGAAGGGATGGAAGAAAAAAGTTCCCTATTTTATCAGGCTTAAAGATCAGCCCCAGTTTTTTTTACCCGGATTATATTCCATAGCAGAATTACCCGACCTGCAAACAGGAGAAATGCTCAGGCGGTACACATTTAGTATCATCACCCGGAATGCGAACGAACGGATGAAACAAATTCACAATGATGGAGATAACCGGTGGAGGATGCCTCTTTTTTTACCCCTTGACCTTTCTATAAAATTTTTGGAAGAAGAACTTTCCGTAGAACAATATGAACTGATTCTCCAGTATGAAATGCCTTCTGAATACCTGGATGCCATTCCTGTCTATACCATCAGGAGTGCAAAACCAAGACCGGATGGGAAGGGAAAAAATGAATTCTGGGACTGGGGGGAATTGCCCGCACTGGGAACCGATGATCCTGTTACAATAAATGAAAAATAAATTAATGCTTAATCCGCCTTTCTGACCGGCTGATAATATAATGCGACCACACCTGAATCAAAGCTTTTTGAGTGCGTCAGTTTGAGTTTACGCATGGCTGGAAAACCTTTGTACAAAGATCTTCCGCTGCCTAATATTACAGGCTCCAGTTTAAAACGGTATTCATCAATAAGATCCTGTTCAGCAAAAATGGTTGAGAGGGATGCACCGCCGAAGATCACAATATCTCCTCCCGGTTCAGATTTTAGTTTTTTTACTTCTTCAGCGGGGCTTCCTTTTGCAAGCCTGGAATTTTTCCATTTGACTTCATTCAGGCTATTGGAGAAAACAATTTTAGGTGTGTCAGCCATCCAATGGGCAAATGCAATCATTTCAGGTTTGTTATTCGGGTCCATTGGAACAGAAGGCCAGTACTGTTCAAAGCCCTGGAATAATACCCTGCCCACAAACATGGTATCAACCGTTTTCAGGAGGTCATTCCCCATGTATTCACCCATGGCATCATCCGTCATCGTAGCCCAGTCCAGTTCCCCATTGGGACCGCAAACAAAACCATCAAGGGAAATATGCATAAATAAAATAACTTTTCTCATAGGAGTTTTTTATTCTGCAAATCTATTCTATTTATGAAAAATCACAAACTTTGCAAGTTCTAAACTGTTCCTATCTTCAGACGCAATTCAAAATATGAAAACGAATATTTTCATAATTATTTTTTTATGCCTGATCTCAAATAGTATTGCGCAAAAAAATCATGATCAGCCTTCAACCCTGGTTAAAACCGCAAACGGTTTGTTGGAAGGAGTATACGTTTCAGGGATCAGGGAGTATAAAGGTGTCCCTTATGCGCAGGCACCTGTTGGTAACTTGAGATGGAAAGAACCACAACCCGTTAAAAATTGGGAAGGCAAACGAATGGCAGATCATTTTTCTCCCCGTGCCATTCAACTTCCATTATATAGTGATATGAATTTTCGCTCTGATGGTATGAGTGAAGATTGTCTTTACCTGAATATCTGGACCTCTGCAAAATCCGATACAGATTCCCTTCCTGTACTGGTTTATTTTTATGGCGGCGGATTTAAAGCCGGTGATGGTTCAGAATTTCGCTATGATGGTGAAAGCATGTCCAGAAGGGGAATTATTTCTGTAACTGTAAATTACAGGCTTGGGGTATTTGGTTTTTTTGCACATCCCGAACTTAGTAAGGAATCTCCGCATCATGCATCCGGTAATTACGGATTCATGGATCAGGCAGAAGCCCTGCGCTGGGTTCATAAAAATATTGCTGCATTTGGTGGTGATCCGGATAAAATTACCATTGCTGGTGAATCTGCAGGGGCTACTGCTGTATTTGCCCAGATTATTTCACCCTTACCCAGAAACCTATTTTCAGCTGCTATCGGGGAAAGCATTTCCATGACTTTATTTAATCCGCCTGCTTCACTTAAAGAAGCAGAAAAAAAGGGACTTGAATTCAGTAATAAATTTGGCGCGCAATCACTTGCTGCCTTAAGGGCGATGCCTGCAACCAGGTTGCTGGATTCAACTTCCAGATCTGAAAACTTCGGTTTATCTGCAGTCATTGATGGTTATTTTTTTCCGGAATCCCCCCTCGTATTATATGCAACCGGGAGAATAGCAAAGGTTCCACTGCTGGTTGGATGGAATTCCGAAGAACGAGACTGGAAAAATATTCTGGGAAAACAAGAACCAACGAAAGAAAATTATGTCCAGGCAGTTAAAAAATTATATCCTGCAGCTGCGGATGATTTCCTGAAAATTTACTCCGCTCAAAAAGAAGAAGATGTAAAAACATCGGCATCTGCACTTGGCAATGACAGATATGTTTTCAATTCATGGAACTGGGGAGAAAAACATGCAAAAACGAATAATCCTGTTTACAGGTATGTTTTCACGCAACCCAGACCCGGATTGCGGGCAATTATAAATTTGCCACCCCCATCCGCAGAATCATCAAATACCCCGTCGAAAATACCCGATGATAAAAAGGGAGCAGTACACTCAGGAGAAATTGAATATGCTTTGGGAAATCTTCCAACCAACCTGGTGTATGACTGGCAGCCGGAGGATTATAGGGTATCCTCCATCATGCAATCTTATTTTCTGAATTTTATTAAAACAAAAAACCCGAACGGAACAGGACTGCCTCCATGGCCATTGTATCAGAATTGGCAGAAAGATCCGGTTCAGTTTATAGGTTCAGATACCTATAGGGCAGCAGAACCGGACAGGGCAGGATTTTTGCTGATTGAGAAAAACGGAGGGGAAGAATATTCAATACAATAATTCATTCAATTTTTAAACTGACCCCGCCTTTTTGCGCATGCCCTGTACAAGTGAGTATATAGCCCCGCATAAGGTCTTTATCTGTCAGCACTTCATTATTTGACATCCAGACTTCTCCCAGATCGCATATCGCAGCGCAACTGCCACATTTTCCGGTTTCACAACTATAGGGGAGATTCAGTTTTTCTTTCCTGGCTGCCTGTAAAATACTGTCGGGAAAGGCAGCAAGAAATACATGACTTGTTCCATGCAGATTAATCCGGATAGTATAATCACCATGATCGGGCGGGGATGGAAGAGTCGTTTTTTTCCCGCCTGGATTGAAATCTTCTTTTTTAATAAACTCTCCTGAAAATCCTTCTTCAACTAAATGAAACTGGATCATCCGCATGTAGGATTCCGGTCCGCATAAAAAGAAAACCGTTTTATCCTTTTGATTTGAATGATTTGATATCAGTTCCAGTAATAACTCACTGTTTAACCTGGCTTTGCGCAGATCGGTTATAGAACTATATAAAAAATCAATATGTAATGTTTCTGAAAACTTATTTTCCAGTTGTTTCAGTTCCTTATAAAAAGCTGTTTTTTCAATAGATGGATTGCTGTAAATCAGGGTTGTTCTGATATGCGGGTATTTGTAAAGCAGGGTTTTCAACAAAGAAAATATGGGCGAAATTCCGCTCCCTGCCGCAAAAAAGAAGACCTGTTGGAATGCCTGTATATTTTCAGGAAGTCTGAAAAATCCGGCTGCGCCGGTTGTAAGCAGGGTATCTCCTTCCTTTATCCTGTCATAAAGCTTTCTGGAGAAATATCCATTATCAATCCTTTTGACTCCGATAGAAAGAGGTTCCTGCAGGAAAGAAGATGAGGTGATGGAATAAGAACGCCGGATTTCATCCTTGCCAGAAAGATCTGAAAGCGTTAGAAACTGACCGCTTTCATATGCAATGCCATGTCCTTCACGGAACACAAAGGTTTTAAATCCCCTAGTTTCTTCAATGATATGATCAATGATCAGGCGGGTATATGGAGATGCAGTTTTTATTGAGGACATGCGTCTACAAAATAAATCAAAAGGTCCTGAAAAAGATTCCCGGATCATTCTATACAGAAGATTCTTATTAAGTGATTATTTTCTTTAAATTGAATGTTCAATTCCACCAGCATGCCAAATGATTCACTCAGGCTCAATACAGAATCCGTTAAACAAAATACCTATGATGCCATCGTTGTTGGCTCCGGAATCAGCGGAGGCTGGGCTGCGAAAGAACTTTGTGAGAAAGGATTAAAAACCATCGTTCTGGAACGTGGCAGAAACGTAGAGCATATCAAGGACTATCCTACTGCAACTCAGGCCCCCTGGGAACTGGATCACCAGGGTATGATGACCGAACAAATGCGTAAAGAGCAATTTATCCAGATACGTGGATTTTGCAACCAGGCGAATAAACATTTCTTTGTAAACGATCTGGAACACCCCTATACACAGGTAAAACCTTTCGACTGGTTAAGGGGTTACCAGGTTGGTGGGAGAAGTCTGATCTGGGGACGTCAGTGTTACCGGTGGAGTGATATAGATTTTGAAGCCAATGGAAAAGAAGGTCTGGGTGTAGACTGGCCCATCCGTTACAAAGACATCTCGCCCTGGTATAGTTATGTAGAAAAATTTGTTGGTATCAGCGGATCAAAGGAAGGATTACCGCAATTGCCGGACAGCGAATTTCTTCCTCCCATGGAAATGAATTGTGTCGAAACCCATATGGCAAAAAGTATTAAGGAAAATTTTACGGATGGACGCAGGATGATCATTGGCCGTGTTGCCAACCTCACCAGGGGATTACATGACCGTGGTCCCTGTCAGTTCAGGAATATGTGTGACAGAGGTTGTCCATTTACCGGCTATTTTAGTAGTAACGGAGCTTCCTTACCGGCAGCCAGGGCTACAGGAAATCTTACGCTCAGGCCTTTTTCAATTGTAGTGGATGTTATTATAGATAAGGATTCAAAAAAGGCGAAGGGTATTCGTATCCTGGATGCCAATACCATGCAAACGGAAGAGTATTACGCAAAAATTATATTCCTGAATGCATCCACAATCGGAACAACCGGTATTCTCCTGAATTCTATTTCCGATGCGCATCCGGAAGGACTTGGAAATGCAAGCGGAGAACTTGGCCGAAATTTAATGGACCATCATTATCATGTCGGTGCATCCGCAACATATGATGGATTTAAGGATAGTTATTTTTATGGCCGCAGGGCGAATGGCATTTACGTTCCGCGTTTCAGGAATATCAGCGAAAAGACGAAACAGAAAGACTTTCTCCGTGGATATGGTTATCAGGGTGGCGCTTTTCGCGGTCCGGTAAAAGATCTCGAAGGCATTGGCGAATCCCTGAAAGCAAAACTAACGGAATGTGGCGACTGGTCTATGTGGATGGGAGGATTTGGTGAGCATTTGCCCCATCGCGACAATCGCGTAACATTAAGTAAGGATAAGAAAGATAAATGGGGATTGCCATTATTGGATATTGATTGTGTGTGGCGTGAAAATGAACTGGCCATGCGCACGGATATGATGAACAGTGCTGCTGAAATGCTTGAAAAAGCCGGAGCAAAAAATATTTCAACCTATAATGATCCTGAAGCAAATCCTGGTCTCTGTATTCATGAAATGGGGACAGCAAGAATGGGAAAAGATCCTAAAACTTCTGTTTTAAATAGTCATAATCAGTTATGGGACGCCCGGAATGTTTTTGTAACAGATGGGGCATGCATGGCTTCCAGCGCAAATCAGAATCCTTCACTTACGTATATGGCATTAACTGCCAGAGCCGTGAATTATGGTGTTCAGGAATTAAAAAAGGGTAATTTATAAAGAAGACTATTTTACTATCGTCGTTTACTTCTTTCAGAGACCCTTTATTTCAACTTTAGACATAAAACAATACATTGCATGCGGTTTTAGGTTAAATGTTTCTTTAACATTTAATCATGCATATTTTAATATCTTCATCCTAAATAAACAGATATGCCTGGCGATTCCTTGCTTTTGAATATTAAATCAGCAACACAGAATACATATGATGCGATCGTGATCGGATCCGGCATTAGTGGAGGATGGGCAGCTAAAGAGTTAACGGAAAAAGGACTAAGGGTATTGATGCTGGAACGCGGACCCAAACTGGATCATATTACGGGATATAAAACGGCAAGTTATAATCCATGGGATTTCCCACACCGGGGAGCTGCTACCTTAAAGCAAAAAGAAGATAACCCTGTTATATCGAGGGATTGGGCCATGTACGGCACTGCAGCTCAGGAAGCCGTAATGGGATACTGGGTGAATGAAAAAGATTGTCCCTATGTTGAGAAAAGGCCCTTTACCTGGTGGAGGAGTTATCAGATGGGCGGACGTTCCATACTCTGGGGCAGACAAAGTTACCGCTGGAGCGATCTGGATTTTGAAGCGAATCTACGGGATGGTGTGGCCATAGACTGGCCCATCCGGTATAAAGAAATGGCACCCTGGTATGATTATGTAGAAACTTTTGCAGGCATCAGTGGTTCAAAGGAAGGACTTGCGCAATTACCAGACGGACATTTTCTTCCACCGATGGAATTAAATTGTGTAGAAAAAGATGTCGCATCAAGGATTAAAGAATTTTATAAAGGAAGCCGTCATTTGTTTATCGGAAGAGTAGCCAACCTTACAGAAGCCATTCCCGGCAGAACGAAATGCCAGTTCAGAAACAGATGTTGGGAGGGTTGTCCTTTCGGAGGATATTTCAGCACGCAGTCTTCCACTCTTCCTGCAGCGATGGCAACGGGCAGGTTAACGGTCAGGCCCTATTCCATCGTAACAAAAATCAATTACGATAAAAATACAAAGAGAGCAACAGGTGTGGAAGTGCTGGATTCGGAAACAAACAAGACCTACCAGTTCAATTCAAAAATTGTTTTTGTAAATGCATCTTCGCTCAACAGTGCATGGGTACTTATGAATTCGGCAACGGATGTTTGGCCCGATGGATTGGGCAGCAGCAGTGGTGAACTGGGTCATAATATTATGGACCATCATTATATGCTGGGGGCACAGGGAACGGTGGATGGATATGAAGACAAATATTATTAT
>Ga0080027_10001072_pt1 | contig 11110 bp, 8 predicted proteins | sample OrgsoiDNA2013046_FD_70962 | JGI IMG/M metagenome (GOLD analysis project Ga0080027, IMG submission 70962) | Permafrost soil microbial communities from the Arctic, to analyse light accelerated degradation of dissolved organic matter (DOM) -... | ecosystem: Environmental > Terrestrial > Soil >...
CACCGTCGAGCCCCGCGCCTTCGAAGCGCCGGAACCAGTCCCTGGCCACGGTCCGATCGCCGCTGGCCGGCGTGAGGTGCAAGGGGGGGCGAGCGTTCGCCAGCACGGCCTCGAGCTCGGCGCGCCGCCTCTGGAATGGTTCGCTTCGCAAGTCACGGTTGCCGAGGCAGAGAAGGTCCCAAAAGACCAGCGACGCGGGGCTCTCCTCCGCGAGGAGCTTCACGCGCGACGCCGCCGGGTGGATGCGGAGCTGCAGCGCCTCGAAGTCGAGGCCGCCGTCGTTCGCGATCACCAGCTCGCCGTCGAGCACGCAACGCTCCGGGAGCATCGAACGGAGCGGCTCGGCGAGCTCGGGGAAGTACCGATTCAGCGTCTTCTGGTCGCGGCTCTGGATCGTCAGCTGGTCCCCGTCCCGGAAGACGAGGGCGCGAAAGCCGTCCCACTTGGGCTCGAAGATCCAGCCGTCGCCTTCCGGCAGCGCCCCGACTCGCTTGGCGAGCATCGGGAGGAGCGGCGGCGGGACGGGAAGCACGCGCCGCAGGGCCCTTCAGTGGCTCGCGGACGCCGCCGGCGCCGCCATGGCCGGAGCCGCGGCAACCGAGGCCGATGGGGGCGGCGGCGCGACAGCCGCCCGGACGTCGCCCATGTGCGTGTCGCGCTGGTCGGTGCTCGAATACGAGTCCTGGTCGCAGCCGGCGAGGCCACAAACGGCGACAAAAGCAGCACCGGCGACCCAGAAGGAAGCGGCGCCGGCAAGGCGGACGGAGCGGAGGATCGCGGCGGGTCTCATGGCGCGCTCTTTTACTGCCAGAGGGGCCGGGAAGCGAGCAGTTGCTACTATCCTCGCCCACGTGGATCCCCCCTGGGTCACCCTGCGTGACGACGAGCTTCTGGCACTGAGGATCCGCGACGTCCACGTCCCCGTCGAAGGCAGCCCGCTCGAACCTCGCGTCGCGGGGCTCTACGCCGAGCTCGGCGCGCGCGGCCTGGCGCTCCGGCCCCCGTGTTACCTCGGCGACGAGTGGTTCAGCCCCGACGGCGTCCCCGCCATCGCGATCCCGTTTTACCTGGCCCATCCGAGGCTCGAGCAGCTCGAGCTGAACCAGATGCTGGAGGTCGAGGGGGGTACGCCCGAGACGTGCGCGCAGCTCCTCCGGCATGAATGCGGGCACGCGATCGACCACGCCTACCGCTTCTCGTCGCGGCGCAGCTGGCGCGCCGTGTTCGGCAGCCCCGACATCGACTACGAGCCCGAGCGGTACCGCCCGCGGCCCTACAGCCGGAGCTTCGTGCGCCACCTGCCGAACTGGTATGCGCAAGCTCACCCCGACGAAGACTTTGCCGAGACGTTCGCCGTGTGGCTGTCGACGCCGCCCGAAGACTGGCGCGTCCGCTACGGCGGGTGGCGGGCGCTCGCGAAGCTCGAGTACGTCGACTCGCTCATGAACGAGGCGCGCAAGAAGGCGCCCGCCATCACCCCCGGCCAGGGCCGGCGCCGCGCCGACGCGTCGAAGCTCACGTCGACGCTCGCCCACTACTACGCGCTCCGGCGCAAGCTGTCGGCCCAGGACTACCCCGACTTCTACGACCGTGACCTTCGACGCATCTTCGCGCAGGCCGCAACCGGTCACGGGACGGCGGCGGCGTTCATGCGCCGCAGGCGCGAAGCCATCGTCGCCGCCGTCGTTCGCTGGACGGGACAGCGCAAGTACGTGGTCGACGGCCTCGCGCGAAAGCTCCTCGAGCGATGCCGGCGCCTCAGTCTGCACGCGCGCGGCGACGACGTGGCGCTCGCCCTCGAGGTGGGGGCGTACGTCGCCTCGCTCGTGACGAACCACCTTTACACGGGTCGCTTCAAGCGGTCGGTATAGCCGCATGCGGATCCTCGTTCTCTTCGACGTGCACCGTCCCGTGGCCGAGGGCCAGAAGTTCACGGAGCAGTCGCTGCGAACGGACGAGGCCAAGCCGACCGAAGCCGACGTGCTCTCGTGCCTCCGCACGCTGCAGCACGAGGTCGAGACGCTGGCCGTCTACGACGACGCCAAGTCGGTGTTCGACCGGGTCGACGCCTTCAAGCCCGACGTCGTCTTCAACCTGTGCGAGACGTTCTTCTCGGACCGCGCCCACGAGCCGAACATCCCTGCCCTCCTCGAGCTCTTGAAGGTGCCGTACACCGGCGCCGGGCCCGACGCGCTCATGCTCTGCAAGGACAAGGCGCTGGCCAAGGAGCTGCTCTCGTTCCACCGCATCCGGGTGGCGCGGTTCGTCGTCTCGCGGCGCGAGCGGCCCCTTCGCCGCCTCCGGCGCTTCTCGTACCCGGCGTTCGTCAAGCCGATCGGCGAGGAGGCGAGCGACGGGATCGCGCTAGCGTCGCTCGCGAAGACCGAAGACGAGGTCCTCGAGCGCGCGCGCTTCCTGCACGACCGCTTCGAGACCGACGCGCTCATCGAGGAGTACGTCGACGGGCGCGAGCTCTACCTCGGGGTCCTGGGCAACAAGCGCCTGACGGTGTTTCCGCCGCGCGAGATCTTCTTCGGCGAAGCCCCGGCGCTGGCGACGGTCGACGGAGAGTCGCCTTCGGCCTACGCGCCGAACGTCCCCCTTGCGCTCAAGGATGCGCCCCGGTTCGCGACGGCCAAGGCCAAGTGGGACGAGGGCTACCGCAAGAAGTGGGGCATCCGGAACGGGCCCGCCGGCCCACTCCCGGCGGGCGTGGAGAAGAAGCTCGCCGAGATCGCGCGGCGCGTGTGCCGGATCCTGCACGTGCGAGGCCTCGGGCGCATCGACGCCCGGCTCACGGCGGCGGGCGACATCGTGGTTATCGAGGCGAACCCGAACCCCTCGCTGGCCAAGGAAGACGACTTCGCGCAGGCCGCGATGCAAGTCGGCATCGGCTACGAAGCGCTGATCCAGAAGGTCCTCGAGAACGCCCTCAAGAGCTGACATGAGGACGGTCCTGCACGTCGACATGGACGCCTTCTACGCGTCCGTCGAGCAGCGCGACGACCCGAGCCTTCGCGGACGCCCCGTCATCGTGGGCGGCCAATCGCGGCGAGGCGTCGTGCTCGCGGCATCGTACGAGGTGCGGCCCTTCGGCGTCCGCTCGGCCATGTCGATGGGCGAGGCGCTCCGCCGCGCGCCCCACGCGATCGTGGTGCCGCCGCGACGCGATCGGTACGAAGCCGCGAGCGCGCAGGTGTTCGCTATCTTCCGGAGGTACACCCCGCTCGTCGAGCCGCTGTCGCTCGACGAGGCGTTCCTCGACGTGACGGCGAGCCAGGCGCTCTTCGGCGACGGCGAGACGACGGCGCGCGCCATCAAGCGCGACGTCCGGGCGGAGCTCGAGCTCACCGCCTCCGCCGGGGTCGCGCCGTGCAAGTTCGCCGCGAAGATCGCCAGCGATCTGCGCAAACCCGACGGGCTCGTGGTCGTTCCGGTCCACGGGGTCGCGGCGTTCCTCGCGCCCCTGCCGGTCGACCGCATGTGGGGGGTGGGGCCGAAGACCGCCCCGAAGATGCGCGAGCTCGGCTTCGTGACGATCGGCGATCTTGCCGCGGCCGATCCGAAGACGATGGCCGCGCACTTCGGCACCTGGGGACAGCAGATGATCCTGCTCGCGCGAGGCGACGACGAGCGGGTCGTGGATCCGAGCGGCGAGGCCCTGTCGATCGGCGCCGAAGAGACCTACGAGGACGATCTCCTCGACGCGGAGTCGATCCGGCGCACCTTGCTCGAGCACGCGGGTCGCGTGGCGCGGCGGCTGGTCAGGAGCGGCTTGTCCGCGCGGACGGTGGTCGTGAAGGTCAAGTACTCCGACTTCACGATCCGCTCTCGCAGGACCACGCTTCCCGAGCCTGTACAGGACACCGACGCCATCTATCGGGCCGCGGTGGCTCTCCTGGCGCGCCTCCCTCTCGAGTCGCGCCGCGTCCGCCTGACGGGAGTGAGCGTCGGCGGCCTCGAGGCCGGCGGCCCGCCGCTGACCTTGATCCCCGACGTCGAGGCCGAGAAGCGCCGACGCATCGAGCAGGTCTCGGCGCGCATCTCGGAGCGCTTCGGCGACGAGCGCACGGTGACGCGCGCCACGCTGCTCAAGAAGCCGACGACCGAGTGAGGGGGCGGAGCGTCAACCTTGCATCAGCTCGCGAACGAGAGCATCTGACGTGCGGCCCGTGAGGACGTCGCTCGCGAGCGTGCCGAAGATCGGCGCCCGCACGTCGCGCGCCGCCGCCCAGGCGACGAGCTGCCCGGTGAGCTCTACGGCTTCCACGCGCTGATGCGCCTCGGCGAGCGCCTGCTCGAGCGACTTTCCCTGCGCCAGCGCTTCGCCGACGAGCACCTCGGGCCGTTCGGGCTGGGCGATCGTGGCGAGGAGGTCGCCGTAGCCCGCCAGGCCGAGCAGCGTGCGAGCGTCGCCGCCGGCCGCGGCCGTCAGCCGGCCCGCCTCCTCGACCGCCCGCGTGATGAAGGCCGCGAGCAGCCCCGGCCCTAGACCGACGCCTCGCGCGTACCCGACGCCGATGGCGAGACAGCCGACGAGCGCGCTCGCCCACTCGAGGCCGAGGAGATCCTCCGTGGCGTAGAGGCGAAGGAGCGGACCCACGAACGCTTCGCGTAGCGCGAGCGTCACCTCGGGATAGCGCGAGCCGCAGACCATCACGCTCGGTCGTCCCGCCAGCAGATCCGAGGCGAGGGCCGGCCCCCCGAGGGCGCCGATGCGCCGGGCTGGGGTCTCGTCGCGCACGATGTCCGAGATCGTCTCGAGGTCGTCGGTCGACGCGACGCCCGGAAGAGGCGCGCCGCCCTGGCCGTCGCTCACCGGAACGAGACCGCGCACCCCGTGCACGATGAAATGCCGCCCGTCGATGTGCGGTCCGAGGCTGCGGGCCACGTCCCGCGCCACGCCCGACGGCACGGCCAGCAAGAGCAGGCGGGCGCGCTCGGCCAGCTCCGCGTCGTCGCGAGCCAGCTCGACGCCCGGCGGCACGGCGCCGCCGAGCGCACGTCGCGACAGGAGGAGCGTGGTCCCACCCGTACGCGCCGCCGTGGCCGCGAGCGCGACCCCCCATGCCCCTCCCCCGATGACCCCGACGACCGGTCGCGACATGCCGGCGTTTATAGCCCGGCCGCCTGCGGTCGCACCGCGTCTTGCGAGGGGGCGCCGGTCTTGCCGTAGCGGGGGTCCCTCAGCTCGCGCGCCAGGTGCAGCCACGCGCTCATCGCGTGCTGCACGTAGTCGATGCGAACGTCTTGCACGATCAGGCTCTCGCGCACCCCGCCTTCGGCCTTCGTCGGGTTGCGTAGCCAGTAGTCGTCTTCGGCTCCGAACTGCTGGCCGAGCATCGACGCGCCGACTTCGCGCGCCGGGTCGACGAGCCACGCATCCGCACGGCCCGCGAATCGCGACAGCGCGATGTCCGCGGCGTAGGCCTCGAGCCGCGTGGAGCCCGGCGTCGTCTGACCCTCGTAGAACGTGCCCACCCAGTCGGGCGCCGCGGCATTGCCGGCGCGGTGCTGCTTGTTCAGGATCGCACGGGCGATCTTGTACGCGTGCTCCACGTACGTGTCGTTCCGGGTGACGCGATAGAGATCATTGAACGCATACGAGATCCAGTGGTCGTGCTCCTGGTTGTCCTGCGAGACGTCCGCGTCACGGACCTGCGCGACCCAGTCGGCCGCCTTTCGCGCGGCGTCGAGGTACGAGGGCTGCGGATCGATCGCGTAGAGGCGCATGAGGCCGAGCGCGGCCTCACCCTGGTAATAGACCGGCTCGCGCTTTCGCTTCTTTCCGGGCTCGTCGGGCAGGTCGGAGTTCGCGCGGAAGTGCCCGTCGGCGTACTGCTGCGCAATGATGAAGCGCGCGAGCCCTCGCATCGTCTCGAGCTCCGTGCGCTTGCCCGTGACGGCCGCGTGCTCGGTGAACGCGAGGAGCGCGAGACCGGCGCCCCCCGACTTCTGTTGCTCCTCGTCGTTCGTGTCGGTCACGTACTTACCCTGCGAGGCCGCGTCCTCCGTGAGCTGCGACTTCAAGTAGCCCAGCGCGCGCTCGGCCTTCTGGAGGTACAGGGGCGTATCGAACTCGCTGTAGGCCTCGAGGAGCGCGTAGGTCGACCCCGCGTGGCGGAGCAAGCCGTATGACGGGTCGTCCCGATCTTCGACCGGGTGATATATGTAGATATAGCGGCCCTGGTCGTTCATGACGCGCGACAGGTACTCGGCTCCGTGCCGAACTGCCGCGAAGAGAAGCTCCGGAGTCGCTGCTGAGGGAGGGGCCACCACCCCTCGCAGCAGCGACAGAGCGCGATCCTTGGCGGCCGACTCGACATAGGCGTCGGCTCGAAAGCGGTAGGCGCGCATGCCGGCGAGATCCGGTTCGCCCACGCCCGCCCTCTCGGCGAGTACCGGTCTCGTCTTCGTATGATCGAGCTTGGGTTGCGACCCGGAACGGAACATCGCGCGCTGAACGATCTCGCCCGGAAGAACGGCGCCGGTCTTTCCGTCGTCTCGAACGACCAGCACCCCTTCGAGGCCCACCGTCGCCGTCGGGACCTCGAGATCCTCGTCGAGGGTCATCCCGTCGACGCCCGTGGTCACGTCGAGCTCGATGCGCGCGTGCGCGATATCGAGGCCCTTCGCCGCGATCGCGTCGGCCGCCGCGGCGACGGCGTCGGCCAGGTTGGCGGCGTTGGCCGTGGCGACCGCGGGCGACGCAGGCGGGCTGTCCGACTCGCTCCCCGGCCACACGGCGAGAACGACGCGGCGTCCAGGCGCGGGCGCCGGAGGAGCAGCAGCCGCCCGGCCTCGACGATCGACGATGGCACGCGCCATGGCGAGGTAGCCGACCGCGTCGGCATTCGAGAGGCGCGGCGCATGCTGGAGGTCGCCGAAGTCTCGGGCCGCCTCGGCCGGCGGCCCTGCTCGCCCGCGCGTGCATCCCGCCTGGAACGTAACGAGAGCACCGAGCCCAATGACCGGGGCACCCAGGGCAAAGGCCCGGGTGGCGCCCATGAAAGCCGCGATTCGCAAGGTGCGGCACGCTAGAGCAACCCACCGCGAGATGGAATAGATGGCAAAGGGGGGGGCCCCGCGCCGCCATCACTAGGCCCGCCATCACTAGGCCCGCCATCACTAGGGCATGTAGGGAAGAGGAAGATTAGGGCGCTGCGCGCTCGTCTCGCGAAGGCGGGCGGGTGGTGGCCCGGGTCCCTATCCGGTATTCTACGGTGTGATGCGGACCGTACGCCGCCAGCGGGCCTTCACGCTGATCGAGATGATGATCGTCGTGGTCGTGGTCGGCGTCCTCGCCCTGGTCGCAGGCGTCTCCTATCGCAAGTGGGTCCGGAGCTCGCACGTGGGCGAAGCCGAAGACATGCTGGCGAGCATCCGGATGGCCGAAGAGTCGTTTCGTTCCGAGAACGGCGGCTACCTGGCGACCGAGGCCAGCCTCTCGACTCTCTATCCCCAGGCGACGCCGACGGCGGCGCTCAAGACCGCATGGGGAGCCAACCTTGGAGCCTGGGCGTCGCTGAACGTCGCCCCGAGCGGTCCCGTCTTCTTCGGGTACTCGGTCATCGCCGGAAACGCCGCGGCGCCAGCCGAGGTCATCGTCAACGGTGCGCCCGCCAACTTCGCTTCGCTCGGCGGTCAGCCCTGGTTCGTCGCCGAGGCCCTGTGCGACCTCGACAACGACGCGACCACGCCCAACACGACGATCTACATCAGCTCGGGCTCGAACCGGCTGCTCATCGCTAACGAGGGCCAGTAGCGTCGCCCGAGACCGGCCGCACATCGCGGCCGAGCGCGTGGTCGAGGCGGATCCGTGCGATGCGCGCGTTGGCCCGCGCGTTGAGCAGATCGAGGCGGGCGCGGGTGAGGTCCCCCTCGGCGTCGGTGAGCGTAGCGGAGGTGCCGCGGCCGTTGTTGAAGAGCTCTCCTTGCACGCGATACGCCTCCTCGGCGCTCGCCACCTCGCGCGTGCTCGAATCGACCGCGAAGTCGGCCTCCCGAACCCCCTGCCAGTCTTGCTGGACTTCGACCTCGATGCCGTCGCGGGTCGTGTTCTGGGTCGCCTTGATCGCGGCGACCTGAGACTCGAAGTCGTGGGCGGAAGCGTTGGCCGTGAGGATGTCATTCGGCGACCAGCTGATGATCGCGCCCGCGTCCCACGACGGGTGCGTGTCTTGCGTCTGCGGGAAGTATCGCGGGTTCGGGTTGGCGACGATGCCGTCGGCGAACGCACTCAACGTCGGGTAGCGCGCGGCCTTGGCCACAGTGGATTGCTTCTCGGCGGCGGCGGCGTTCGCGTCGGCGCTCTTGATCTCGGCACGCGCGCTGAGCGCCTCGGCGGTCATCTGTTTCAGGTTGCCCTGGACCGACGCGAGCGGAACCTGGAGGTCCTCGCCCGGGAGCATTCGCTGCTCTTCGGGCAGGTGCATCGCCACCCGGAGCTGCTTCTCGGTCAGGTCCGAGAGGTTCGTGGCCTGCTCGAGGGCGAGCTCGGCGGAGGACACGGCGGTCTCGGCGCGGAGCACGTCGGCCTTCGACGCGTTGCCGACGGCGAACTGATTTCGTGAGTCGCGAAGGTGCGTCTTCTGGTCGTTCAGCGCCTGCACCGCGACGATCACGGCTCCGCGGTTCCGGAGCCACGTGTAGTACTCGATCTTGCCGTCGCTGAGCGCGCCGGCGCGGGCGCTGATGACGTTCCACCGGGCCGCCTCTTCGGAGTGCGTGGCCGACGCGTACCGCTGATCGATCGTCAGGAAGTAATCGCTGATCGGGACCGTAATCGTGCCCGTGAGCGTCCAGTTGTTGAAGACGAGGGGGAACGTGATGGGAGGGACCGGGGGTATGCCCGCTGGCAACGGAATGACGAACGCCGGCGGCGTGAACTCGCTCAATCGCTCGTACTCGCCGCGCGCCGAGAGCCTCGGCAGGAACCCGGCCCAGGCCGCGTCGACCTTCGCCTCGGCGCTCCGGAGCGTCTCTTCCGACGCCTTCGCGCTCCAGCTCGTTTGCCAGGCGCGGCCTCCGGCTTGATCGGCCGTCAGCCCCCCTTCGTGGACTTGCACGAGGTCGGAGGGAACCTCGACGGCCACCGCCTCGTCGTTGGTCGCGGGCGCCCACGAGGGCGAGACCGCGGACGCAGGTCCCGCGCCGGACGCAGGCCAGGGCGGCGACGAGGGCATGGGCGGCGGGGCCCCTGTCGCTCCGGGAGCCGCGCCAGGCAGCGGCCGTGCGGGCGCGGGCGGCGGTGCGCCTTGCGCGTGCGCCGTCGTCGCCGTGCCCATCGAAATTCCCATCGCGACCGCAAGGCCGCCCCGGGCGATCACCGTCCGCATCGATCTCTCCATTTTCTCGAATCGTCCATTCGTCGGCGGCGCGAGCCTAGTCGAAGCCGGCCGTCGGGCGATCCGTTATGCTCGCGAAGTGCAATTGCAGACCGCGGACGACGTCTGGGCGCGGATCGAGGCCCTCGCTCGCGAGCACCCGGGCGGCGTGGTCGCCACGGACGGCGACGGAACCCTCTGGAGTGGCGACGTGGGGGAAGACCTCTTTCACGCGTTCCTCGATCGCGGGCGCGTCGAACCCCAGGCCGTGGAGGCCCTGTCCAGCATCGCGCGCGCTCACGACCTCTCCGATGCCGGCAAGGGGTCGGACATCGCGCGCCGGATTTACGGAGCGTATCTGGAAGGGGCGTACCCCGAAGAACGCACCTGCGAATTGATGACCTGGTGCTTCGCGGGATGGACTCGCGACGAGGTCCAGGCCTTCGCGGGGGAGGTCGTCGCCAGAGGGAACCTGTCGGGCCGCCTTCATGGAGAGGTCCACGCGGTGCTCGCGCGCGCCCAGGCGGCAGGCATCGAGCGCGTCCTCGTGAGCGCGTCCCCTTTTGCCGTGGTCAAAGAGGCGGGCGCCCGCGTCGGGTTCGACGCCTCCCGGGTGGTCGCGGCGCTCCCGCGCTTCGACGGCGAGCGAATGCTCGCGGGCGTCGAAGCGCCGATCCCCTACGGCGAGGGCAAGATGCACCGCTTGCGCGAACGCGTCGGAGCCGAACGCCGGATCTACGCGTCGTTCGGCGACAACGGGTTCGACGTGGCCCTCCTGTCGGGCGCCGACGTGCCCGTGGCCGTCCGCCCGAAGGCGAAGCTCCGCGCGCGCGCCGCGGAGGTGCCGGGCCTCGTCGAGCTCGTGCCGGCGACGCGCCAGCGTGAAGGCGGCTGACGCCGCGCTCGCCCTGAAGTCGAGGGACGGCGATTCCCCGCGACGACGAGCCGCGCTAGATTGCCCGCACGATGGATTTCGAGCTGACCGACGAGCAGAGGATGATTCGCGACACGGCGCGGGAGTTCGCCGCGCGCGAGGTGGCGCCCAAGGCCGCCGAACTCGACAAGAACGCCCGCTGGCCGAGCGAGATCCTGACGAAGATGGCCGAGCTCGGCCTCTTCGGCGTCGCCATCCCGCAGGAGCACGGCGGCGCCGGGATGGACACGCTGAGCTACGCACTCGCAATGGAAGAGATCAGCGCCGCTTGCGCCAGCTGCGGCGTCATCATGAGCGTCAACAACTCGCTCTTCTGCGACCCCGTCTACAAGTTTGGCAACGACGATCAGAAGAAGCGCGTGCTCGCGCCCGTCGCGAGCGGCGAGAAGCTCGGCTGCTTCGGCCTCACCGAGCCGATGAGCGGCTCTGACGCGCAGACGATGGTGACCGGCGCCGAGAGGACGGCCGGGGGCTTCATTCTCAACGGAGCCAAGAACTGGATCACCAACGGCCCTCACGCCGACTGGATCATCGTGTTCGCGGTGACCGATCGCAGCGGTCCGAAGGTGAAGCACACGGCGTTCCTCGTCGAGCGCGGCACCCCCGGCTTCACCCAGAACGCGGCGGACCACAAGCTCGGGATCCACGCGGCGCACTCGTGCACGGTGTTCTTCGAGAACTGCAAGGTTCCCGACGCGAACATCGTGGGCAAGGTGGGCGACGGGTTCAAGGTGGCCATGGCCACCCTCGACGGGGGGCGCATCGGCATCGCATGTCAGGCGATCGGCATCGCGCGTGCGGCATTCGAAAAGAGCGTCGCCTACGCAAAGGAGCGAAAGAGCTTCGGCGT
>Ga0080027_10001074_pt1 | contig 11101 bp, 7 predicted proteins | sample OrgsoiDNA2013046_FD_70962 | JGI IMG/M metagenome (GOLD analysis project Ga0080027, IMG submission 70962) | Permafrost soil microbial communities from the Arctic, to analyse light accelerated degradation of dissolved organic matter (DOM) -... | ecosystem: Environmental > Terrestrial > Soil >...
CATGGCATCTGGAGTGACCCTGACACGGGTTACTTCCAAACAGCATTTCGCCTCAGACGCCGTGATCGGTAGCGTGTTGGGCTGGTATTTCGGGCGCCAGGCATTTCGCGCCCATCACGACCCGGAATTGGGTGGGACGGCTTGGGGAAGCGTTTTGCCGGAATCAACGGGCGACAAGACTCGCAACCTCGACAACATGGGATCGCCTTATGTTCCGTTGGATAGCTGGGTGTATCCAGCTTTCGATCGGCTGATTGCTCTGGGTTATGTACAAAGCGCGTATCTGGGAATTCGTCCCTGGACTCGAATGGAATGTGCCCGTGTGTTGGAGGATGCCGGCGACAAACTCAGCAATGAGGATTCTGGTGACGCCAATGGTCAGCGGATTTATAGCGATCTGAGCGCCGAATTTGCTGTCGAAACCGCTCGCCGCGATGGAGCTCCGAATGTTGGAGCAGCCCTGGATTCACTCTACGAGCGCATTACAGAAATTGCCGGTCCCCCGTTGCGGGATGGTTATCATTTTGGCCAGACCATTATCAATGATTTTGGCCGTCCATACGGGCGGGGTTTCAATGCGGTTGCAGGAGTCACGGCTCATGCCGAATTTGGCCCGCTCTCATTTTATATTCGAGGCGAATACCAACATGCGCCGGCGATAGCTTCGGACCCAGCTGGCGTTCTGCAAGCGACCGCCGCCGCCGATTTACTTTGCATCGTGCCAAACGCCGGCCCCGGATGCCCCACCGTGCCGGTTTCCCAACTTAATAATGCAACTGCCCAGGTCGATCGCTTCGTGCTGCTGGACAGTGCCGTTACGCTCAACATTCACAATGTGCAGTTTTCTTTCGGCAAGCAAAGCGAATGGCTCGGCCCCAGCGAAACAGGACCGCTGTTGTTGAGCAATAACGCCGCGCCGATCCTAATGTTCCGCGTCGATAACGTCTCGCCGTTCGATTTTCCACTGTTGTCCCGTCTGTTGGGCCCGGTACGAATGGATTTTTTTGTTGGCCAACTTTCGGGACAGCAGTGGGAATTCGATCCGCCCAACCCTCATTTGCTTGGCCCCACGTTTCATCCCCAGCCGTTTATTCACGAGAACAAGATCAGTTTCAAACCTACGGCAAATCTGGAGTTCGGGATGGGTGTTACCGCCATTTTCGGCGGTCCGGGGTTGCCATTCACCTGGAACGAATTTGTGAGAAGTTACTACGTGCACCGGCAAACCATCCAGTCGGGAAATCCAGCCAAGCGTTTTTCAGAGTTCAGTTTTAGTTACCGTGTTCCCGGCCTCAGAAATTGGTTGACCATTTATAACGATTCTTTGGTCGGCGATGAAGTCTCGCCGATCGGTTCGAGTCGTCCTCTGTTGAATCCCGGCATCTACTTTCCGCGGTTGCCGAAAATTCCAAAGCTGGACCTTCGGGTGGAAGGCCTGAAAGAGCCTTTCGCCGCTGGAAACGAATTTCCACCCGGTTTCCCTTATTACGACCTGCGCTATCGTTCCGGTTACACGAATGACGGGAACCCGCTCGGCACCTGGATTGGCCGCGCCGGATTCGGCGGACAAGCCTGGGCGACCTATTGGTTTTCTCCGCGAAATAAGTTGCAGGTAAATTATCGGCATCAGGAAGTGAACTCGAAGTTTGTGGTAAATGCGGAAAGCGCCGGCGGCGGGCACGCTAATGATTTTTCGGCCCGATGTGATTTCAAATTGCGGCCGGAAGTTACTTTCACCGGGCTCTTGCAATACGAACAGTGGAACTTTCCGGTGCTGCGGTCGAGCACTCAATCCGACGTCACGGCCTCGGTTCAACTGACCTTCCATCCGAATTTGCAATTCCATAAATAATGACTGCCCGTCGCTGATTCTATTTTCTTCTCGAAAGCAAAATGCATTCTTCCGCCAAAACGAGTACGGGTCCGCAAGACTCGACGGCTAAAGGCCTTGCTATCGATCTCAGGCTAGTGCAGCGGGACAAAAGGCAAAGCGCTTTTACCCACTTCTGGCGGGCTGTTGTTTTGTGTGAGATCGTCGCTGATTTCCTGACCATCGTTCTAGCCGCGATTGGCGGTTACGTTATCTACAATTCGTTCGGTCTGGGGAAACACATTTATTATCCAGCCCGGATGGTTCTGGCCGTGGCATCAGTATTTGCGATTGCCATGGTCCTGATGCTTGACCGTGCGGGAGCCTACTGGCGGGGTAACAGTTTGCTTCGAGTGAGGGAGACTGAACAGGTGCTTCGAGTTTCCGCGGAAGCTTTTCTAGTCCTCTTTGCAGTGAGTTTCTTTCCCAATGTCCTCTTCTCGCGCGGGCTGCTAATTTTAAGTTTGAGCCTGGTCCCGCTGCTGCTGTTTTTGCAAAAGCATTTCACGTATGCAGTGGTACGCACCTTACATGCTCGCGGTCACGGCAACGAAAAGGTGTTAATTTATGGCGCCGGCGGCACCGGACGGAGAGTATTTTCCGTCCTTAAGCGATCTCCCAAGCTCGGGCTCGATCCGGTTGCTTTCGTCGATGATGATCCCCGCAAAGCGGGTAGCACGATTTACGAAATGGCCTACGAAAGACGGCAATCTCTGCCGGTGATTCGCGGGCCGGTGACCAGGGAAATGATCGCGAGTCACGGAGTTGACTTGGTGATGGTTGCGATTCCATCGATCGGGCGCGATCGGTTCATTCGGACCATGGACGAAGCCTTGCGCGCGAATACGAGAGTTTCTTATGTGCCCGGCCATCTCCTGCCGTCCGGTCCGCGGATTGATTATCAAGATATCGACGGCGTGCTGCTCGCTTCCTTTGGCGGCCCGAGCCGTCGCGTTGGATATGAAGTAGTAAAGCGAGTTTGCGACTTGGCGGGCTCGCTCTTTCTCGGAATCTTAGGCGCGCCGGTACTTCTGCTGTTGGCGTTGGCCATCAAGCTAGACTCGCGTGGACCGATTTTGTTCCGGCAGGACCGTGTCGGAAGGCATGGAAAGTTATTCCGGATGTACAAGTTTCGCACCATGCGGGACGGCACTCGACTCTATGATTATTCTCCTCGCGCTTCCAGCGATTCCAGGATCACGCGATTGGGAAAATTTCTACGCCGCACCAGCCTGGACGAAGTCCCGCAACTCCTAAATATTCTTCAGGGCAATATGTCACTGGTTGGGCCACGTCCTGAAATGCCTTTCATCGTGGAACAGTACACCGAGAGGCATCGCCAGAGGTTGGAGGTAAAGCCAGGTCTCACCGGCTTGTGGCAACTCAGCGGCGATCGGGCCTTTCTGATTCATGAGAATGTGGAATACGACCTGTATTACATTCAGCACCGCAACTTCTTTATGGACCTGGCAATTCTCTTTCATACTTCCATATTCGCCATGCGCGGTATTTAGGTTTGCCAATGGAAAGCCTGAGAAAAGACGCGGTCGTCCACGAATTTGAAACGATTCGCGAGCTGGAGTTCCCCTCCGCGGCGAAGACGGAGTCGCAGTCCGAACCCGCGCCGCGAGCGCCACTGTCAATCCTTCAGCTGGTGCTGGACAACCGCCCGCTGCTTTATAGAGTTGCGGCTCGGGCGATGGTAGTCAGCGCAATCGTCGCGTTTCTGTTGCCCCTCGATTACGAATCAAGCGTCAGCATTATGCCCCCCGAATCGCTTGGCGGCGGCGGAAGCATCCTCGCTGCCCTGGCAGCGAAAGCCTCTCCCGGGCTGGCGGCACTTGCCGGAAACATGTTTGGGATCAATGAGAATGGTGCGCTCATTGTCGGTCTGCTGCGCAGCCGGACGGTGCAGGACCACATCGTCGACAGATTCAATCTTCAGAAGGTGTATTGGTCGCGCTACAAAGAGGATGCGCGTAAGAGACTCAATAAAAATACGGAAGCCGAGGAAGACCGAAAAAGCGGTGTGATTTCCTTGACCGTGACCGACGAGAGTCCGCAACGTGCCCATGACATTGCCCAGGCCTATCTGGAAGAACTGGACCGGCTGGTTTCAGAGGTAAGTACATCGTCTGCCCGCCGGGAGCGCATGTTCATTGAGCAACGCCTGACTGCGGTAAAGGCCGATTTGGAAGACGCAGAGAAGCAGTTCAGCGTATTCGCCAGCAAAAATACGACTCTCGACATCAAAGAACAAAGTAAGGCCATGGTGGACGCGGCCGCGTTACTGCAAGGGCAGATGATTGCCGCCGAGTCTGAAATGCAGGGTTTGGAACAGATCTACAGCAGCAACAACGTACGCGTACGAGCCCTCAAGGCCCGGGTGGACGAACTCAAACTCCAGCTCCAGAAGCTGGGAGGCACCGACGCTTCTTTGCTGCCCGGCGCTCCCCAATCGGACGAATTCTATCCTTCGATTCGCAAGCTGCCGCTGCTGGGCGTGGAATGGGCCGATCTTTACCGTCGCACCAAGATCCAGGAAACCGTTTACGAGTTACTGAGCCAGCAGTATGAGCTGGCCCGAATCCAGGAAGCGAAAGAAATTCCCACAGTAAATGTGATCGATGCGGCGAACCTGCCGCAAAGAAAATCGTCGCCCCACCGGCTGCTGATCATTCTCGTGGTCACGATAATCGCAATCGCCGTCGCCGTCGCCTGGCTTACTGCAGCAGCCCGCCTTGAGAGCCTCGATCCTCAAGATCCGCGAAAGGTTCTTGCCATCAGTGCGGGCCAGCGGATTCACAACTTCGGGGCCCGCTGCGCCAGGAATCCTTTCGTGGCACGGATTGGACGATACGCCCGGCCGCTTGGGTGGGTCTGGAACTTCGGCAAAGCATGAGTACCGAAACATGGGCGTCGCAGGTGGGCAGGCAAGTAGTCGGTCTGCGGAATTCCAGCAGCTTTCGCTTGAGTGCGGGGAACTCGGTTTTCAGCATCGCCGAATATCTTGCTCAGCCTGCGGCCATGGTGCTGGCGGCGCCGTTTCTGGTGCATCATCTTGGACTCCAACAATACGGAATTTGGATGTTGGCGAGCGCCATTCTTGGCAGTGTTGGAATTCTCAGCACCGGTTTTGGAGACGCCACTGTGAAGTACGTCTCCACCTACCGGGCGCTGAATGATTTCGCCGGAGTCGAACGCACGATCCGCGCAACTTTGACGATCAATACCATTCTGGCGGTCGTTTTTGGCGGGGTAATCTGGATGGTCGCTCCCCTGGTTGTCCGTAACGTGTTCAAAATCGACCCCGCGCTTCAAAGCGTAAGCATACGCGTCATCAAAATCAGCGCGGTCATCCTGGTGTTGCGATCGTCCGAAAGTGTTTTTGTAAGCACGCTGCGAGCTTTTGAACGATACGCCGCGCCGGCAAAATTAAACATATTCCTGCGATCGGTCGTCGTACTCTCCGCTGTGGTGCTGGCTGCAATTGGGAGGGGCGTAGTCGAAATCATGGTGGCCACGTTATTTTGGTCGGTGCTGGTGGTAATTCTTCAGGCTTTCGCGGCGCGGATGGTGGCAGGACAGTTTTATGCTCTGCCCACTCTGCAGTTCAGCGCCCTTCGTGAAGTGTTCAGCTTTGGCTGCTTCAGCTGGCTGCAGGCGTTGGCAGCGGTCACCTTTAGTTATGCCGACCGTTTTCTGGTTGCCGTCCTTCTGGGAACAGCTCCAGTTGCCGTTTATGTAATTTGCGTTCAGGCAGCGCAACCCATTCATGGACTCACTGCCGCCGGGTTTAACTTTTTGTTTCCTCACCTGAGTTCGAGGCATGAGGCAGGAGAAGTTCTCGGACCGAGGCGGGTTTTCAAGCTGGCGCTCCTCACTAATGTGGCCGTTGCCGGATTGCTTTCGTTGCCCTTCCTATTGCTGGCCCGGCCACTGCTCCGAATCTGGATGGGCAATCAATTTGCCGAACAGGGGCATTTGGTGCTGCCTGTCCTTGCGATAAGCTATGCCGCCCTGGCAATCAATGTGGTGCCGCACAATTCGCTATTGGCGCTGGGACGAGTGCGGGCCGTGGCGGCCCTGAACATTGCGGGTGGCCTGCTGTTGCTTGTGGTGATGGCAATATTGATCCCACGTTTCGGCCTTGCCGGCGCGGCAACTGGGCGTGCGATCTATACGATATTGCTCGCCATCGGTTACTTGATGGTGTGTCGAAAGGCCTTCACTCCCAAGATTGTCCTGGCGTCTCGTCCAATCGCGTAGGCTTCGGGTGAAAACGAAAATTCAGATGGTCAACGAAATCACAAATCCAGGTGAATCGCTCGTCTCGCTGGCTTTTTGGTTCTGGGCGCTGACGACTTTTCGGTTTGCTTTCGCTCTACTCTTCTTTCGCGATCATCCAGTAGCAGCGACCGGCGTCGGTTCTGCCTTGAGTGTAGGGTTCGCCTATTACATCGTGCTTTGGTTTCTACGCACGGAAGTTAAAACCGCCAAATCCGTCTGGCCTCCTATCGGGAAATGGATTGGTCTCTATGTGCTTTGGTGTGCGATTTCTCTCTATTGGACTCATTCGGCGTCGTTGATCTCCGCGGCCGGCTATTGGGCAACCATGACGCTTGACCTTCTTATCGTTGCCGCGATGCTGAAGTTGGGAGACACGGAAGCGATCGTCCAGGCGTCTTTGAAAGGCATTGTCGCGGGCTGTGGCTCGATTGCGGTAGTTGCCTTAATTTTTACCTCCGCCGGCGCCGATGGCCGTTTGGGGAACGTGGAGTTTCTTCATCCCACGAATGTTGGGAATTTCGCCGCGATCGGCGCACTTTGCAGCATTTATTTCTGGTTGAAGACCCGTGTGCAAGGGGGCCGCGAGCGGTGGTTTTGGGCAGGCTGCGCTCTTTTTATCTCATGGATTCTCATTGTTTCGCTGAGCAAGACTTCGATGGTCGGGTTTGTTTGTGCATTCAGTTTCCTCATTCTTTCTTTCATGGGAATTTCACTGAAAACAAAAATGTTGGCCCTGCTTCTGGGAGCCACTTTGTTTGCCGCCATGTATGGCACCGTGTCTGCATACCTCACTGATTATCAGGAGGACAACCACGAACTCACGACCTTAACGGGACGCACCGTGCTTTGGGCGGAGACGTGGGAGATGATTCAGGACCATCCGATTGCGGGCTACGGTTTTCTGTCATTTCGCGATTTCGGGCCTCAGGATTGGGATGAGAGGGCGACCATGGCGCACGATGAGTGGCTCAACCAATGGTTTCAACTGGGCGGGGTTGGTGTCTTGCTGACACTCGCCATTTACGGTTCTTATTTTTGGCGCGTTTGGCGGTCGGAAAAATCACTTTCGCGCCAACTTGGTCTCAGCTTATTGATCTACATGCTCATCGACGGTCTCACCATGGCCGAACCGGTCGGCTTGATGTTTCCTTTGACCATGATGCTCCTGCTGACCGTTTGGATGAATGCCAGCCCTGGGTTCGAAACTGCGAGGACCATTTCCGGCCGTACGAATGCCGGGCCGCTGCGTAGTCTTTTGAGGCAACCGTCGTGCTAGCGCCGAAGTTTTCCATCGTGACGCCGTCGTTCAATCAAAGAGCGTATATAGAAGAAGCGCTGCTCAGCGTGAAAAATCAAGCGTATCTCCAAGTGGAGCATATCGTAGTCGACGGGGACTCAACGGACGGAACCGTGGAAGTTCTGCGAGATTATGGAGGCCGTCCTGGATGGGGCCACCTGCGTTGGATCTCGGAGCCCGATCACGGCCAGAGCGAGGCGCTGAACAAGGGCTTCAAGATGGCTTCGGGACAAATCGTCGGCTGGCTCAACTCGGATGATTGTTATCGCACTGAGTGTTTTAGCATCGTGGCCGATGCATTCGAGAAAAATCCCGCAGCGGATATTATCTATGGCGACTATACGTGGATTGACCAACACGGTACATTCTTGAAATTGCGGCGGGAAATAGAATTTAGTCCTTTTGTTCTTCTTTACCATCGGGTCTCGCCGCTACCCACTCCTTCCAGCTTTTTTCGCCGGCGTATTTTCGAGGAAAACAATTTCATCGATGTGAAATATCACTATTCGATGGATCATGAGTTTTTCCTGCGGCTGGCCCAGAAGGGTTTTCATTTTCAACATATAGCTCAGGTGCTGGCGGATTTTCGCTGGCAGCCGGACAGCAAATCGTCCAAAGCTCCGGAAAAGCAGATTGAAGAAAGAGATTTCATCGTGTTCCAATACTCGCCCCTGCTTTGCCATATGCCACAAGGGGCGCTCAGAGCCACATTGCTTGCTGTGCTCCGTTCTCAAGCGGCCTTGTTTTACTGGTCACAAAAACTGTTACGCGGCTATTATTTTGGCGGCTCTTCGCCTTCGCATCTCACTCCAGGCACCCGGCCGGTCGGAAGCTCATAGGCACCGTGAATTGCCTCTCGACAAAATGAAGTTCTTGTTCGTCCACGATCCTCCAGATCTCTACGGAGCCAGCAGGTCTCTGCTTCGCATGGCATCTCGCCTGTCGGCGGATGGTCACAGCGTCTTGGTTGTCCTTCCAGGAGACGGCCCGCTTGCTGGAGAATTACGAAACAGTGGTGTCCAGGTAGTTCTGAGTACTCGCCTGGCAGTACTGAAAAGGAAAAAAGCCGGAAGCATACGCGGATTGGCGCAATTGTGCGGGAAGTTTGCGTTGTCGAGTTTTGCATTGTTCCGGCTGATTGGCAGGTTTCGTCCGGACTTGATTCACAGCAATTCGGCTGTCGTGTTGCCGGTGGGCGTAGTCGCCCGGCTGAAGCGAATTCCGCACGTATGGCACGTTCGCGAAATTTTCTCGGATTTTCCAAAGCTCTGGATTTTCTACCAATGGTATATCGCCGCTTTTTCTGACTGCATTGTTTGCGTTTCTGGGGCTGCGGCCAAGCAATTCAATCGGCGCATTCGTGACCGAAAAGTTGTCATACTCTACGACGGATTTCCCGCCGACGAATTTCCTGAAGTCTCTTTTGCCAAAGTGCAGGCATTCCGCCGCAAATACAACCTCAATGGAAACTTGCTCGTTGGATTGGTTGGTCGAATCAAGATCGGACGCAAGGGCCAGGATATTTTGCTCGCAGCGGCCGCCCGGCTCAAGCCTCGATTTCCGGACACCCGATTTCTCTTTATTGGCAGTCCTTTCCCAGGAAATGAAGATCACCTGGTCCGACTCAGAGAACTAATAGCCGAGCAGGACTTGAATGAAGAAGTGATCTACACCGGTGACATTGACGACGTGAAAACCGCCTATGCGGCATTGGACATTTCGGTGCAATCGTCAGTGCTGCCGGAGGCCTTTAGCGGCGTGATTGTTGAATCCATGGCGATGAGCACACCTGTGATCGGCAGTAAGGGCGGCGGCACCGCAGAACAGATTGAAGACGGCATTACCGGACTTCTTGTGGATCCCGGGAACCCCGAACAATTGGCCGCCGCCCTGGCGAGATTGCAGGATGACCCCGAACTGCGAGCGCGACTCGGAGCAAATGGCAGAAAGAAGTTCTGCGAGGAGTTTGAGTTCGAAGTCTTTTACGGCAAACTGCGGAGCCTGCAATCGGCGTTGCTCGCGGCATAAGGTGCATCTCCGCCCCCTCAGGAAAACCGCAATTCATTACGATGGAACCGCAAAGCTGCCCTTGCAGGATAACCAGAGATAGAGATGACAGATTGTCTTTGCGTTCTTCGCGGGGAAGAGCTTTTGACCGCAAAGTGCGTAAAGAAAGCCGCGAAGCTCGCAAAAGAAGAACGTCCTTGAATTTACAGGATTTCCAAACCTGTGGCCTTCGAAACAAACACAAATCAAAAGTAGTCCCTAGGAAGTCATGACAAAAGTAAAACGCATTGTCGTTACGGGCGCCGGCGGTTTTATTGGACATCATCTGGTAAACAGACTCAAGGCCGAGGGCCACTGGGTCCGCGGAGTGGATATCAAATATCCAGAGTACGAGTCCACGTCCGCCGACGAATTTGAATTGCTCGACTTACGCAACTATGACAGTTGCCTGCAAACGACGCGAGGCGGAATGGACGAAGTGTATAACCTTGCCGCCGATATGGGTGGGATCGGTTATATTACCGCTTCTCTTGCCGGAATCGCTCGCAACAATATTCTGGTCAATGCGCATATGTTGGAAGCCAGCCGGCTGAACGGCGTCGCAAAGTTTCTCTTCTCCTCCTCAGCTTGCGTTTATGCGGGTGGCAAGCAGGAGAGCGCGGACGTCACTCCATTGCGTGAAGAGGACGCCTATCCCGCTAATCCCGAACCGGGGTACGGATGGGAAAAGCTTTTCACCGAAGAGCTTTGCCGGTACTACCGGCGCGACTATGGATTCGAAACTCGCATTGTCCGCTTTCACAACGTTTACGGTCCGCTGGGAACCTACGAGGGTGGCAAGGAAAAAGCGCCGGCTGCGATTTCCCGGAAAGTGGCCCTGGCAAGAGACGGCGCGGAAATTGATGTGTGGGGAGACGGAGAGCAGACCCGTTCTTTTATCTATGTGGAAGACTGCATCGAGGGGTTACTCCGGCTGATGGCTTCCGATTATGCGGAGCCGCTGAATCTGGGAACGGACCGCCTGGTGACGATCAATCAACTTGTGGGCATGATTTCAGAAATTGCCCACAAGCACATTGATCGGCGTCACGATTTGAGCAAGCCCCAGGGCGTGCGAGGCCGTAACAGTGACAACACGCGGTTGAATCAAGTGCTGGGCTGGGAGCCAAAGATCAGCCTTGAACAAGGTTTGCAAATTACGTATCTGTGGATTGAACGCCAGTTGAGGAGGGCCCAGCGTGTCCCTGTCGAATACCTTAGTCAAGCCGGCGATTGAGTACGCACGCGCCAATGTTCTCGGCGTGGGTGTGCACGCCATCGATATTGAGGACGCAGTCGGCCTAATCCAGGATGCGCTCGCGGAGGGCCGGAAAGGTTACGTGTGCCTGACCGGTGTTCACGGCGTGATGGAAGCCCAGCGAGGTCCCGATTTCGGCCGAACTCTGGATCGTGCGCTCCTGGTCGCTCCCGACGGAATGCCGATGGTTTGGGTCGGCAGAACGCAGGGGTTTCGTCAGATGCGAAGGGTCTACGGACCTGACCTGATGCGGACGGTATGCAGTCAATCCGTTGGACAGCGAACCCGGCATTTCCTATACGGGGGAAAGCCCGGCGTTGCCGATGAATTGCGAAAAAAT
>Ga0080027_10001075_pt1 | contig 11101 bp, 7 predicted proteins | sample OrgsoiDNA2013046_FD_70962 | JGI IMG/M metagenome (GOLD analysis project Ga0080027, IMG submission 70962) | Permafrost soil microbial communities from the Arctic, to analyse light accelerated degradation of dissolved organic matter (DOM) -... | ecosystem: Environmental > Terrestrial > Soil >...
GCTGCGTTTTTTTGTGCGGCCCAGTAGCTCGTCGACGCGGGCTTCGTAGGAGTGGGATTTATCGATTTGGAAATGGAGCTCGGGGCAGCGGCGGAGGTGGAGGCGTTCGATGAGTTCGTGGCGGATGTAGCCTACGGCGGCCAGGAGGCCTTCGCGGGTTTCTACGGCGTCTTCTTCGGTGCCTTCCACAGCGATCATGACGCGGGCTGAGCGGCCGTCGTTGGCGAGGAGCAGTTCTGTGACGTTGGCGAGACCAATGCGCGGGTCGGCCAGCTCGCCTTCGATGATGGTTTCGATCTCCTCGCGCAGGAGTTCCGCCATGCGTTCCCGGTGATACTTTTGTGCGCGGTTTTCCACGGTGTTTTTTACTCCGGATAAAACTCTATAGGCTACCAGAAAGATGGGTGGGGGATGGGATTGGTTGTAGCGGAAATTCTTCTGGGGCTTAAAGCAAAAGCGCGGAGCTGCGGTCGTTTAACGGCTGGGGCGCCTGGAGCGGCCGCCCCCACGTGGACTTTCCCTAAAGGAATTCCAGGTACGAATCTACGATCTCGGCGCCGTGATTGTTGGCGATCCTTGCGGATTGGCGTTCTACGTTTTTCATCAGGCCGTCGAGGTAGTCGCGGGAGCTGGAGATGCTGACTATGCCCAGGCTGGCCTGGTTCCAGAGCATGGCTGGATCGAGTTCCGCTACTGAGACGTTGAAGGTGGCGCGGAGGCGGTCTTTCAGGCTGCGGACTACCTGGCGGCGGTCTTTTAACGATTGGGCGGCTTCGATGCGGAGCTCGAGGGTGAGGAAGGCGATCAAGGGAATTCTGCTTTACACCGGCTCAAACCTAAGAGCAGGTCCCTCCACTCCACATTGGCTCCGCTTCGCGGAGCCAATGTTCCGGTCGGGATGACAGAGTTAAAAAATTTACGCGATTACTTCTACGCGATTACTTCGGCGGCGATTACTTCGGTTGAGAAGAACTCGATTACGTCGCCTACTTTGATATCGCCATAGTTCGCGAGGCTGATACCGCACTCGTTACCGTTGCGAACTTCGCTGGCGTCGTCTTTGAAGCGTTTCAGGGAGCCGACTTTGCCTTTGAAGATTTGAGCGCCGTTGCGCATCAGGCGGACTTCTGCGTCGCGACGGACCAGGCCATCCTGGACGAAGCAGCCGGCGATGGTGCCTGCTTTCGGGACCTTGAAGACGTTGCGGACTTCGGCGCGGCCGAGGTAGGTTTCCTTGAACGTGGGTTCGAGGAGGCCGCTCATGGCGCGTTTGATTTCGTCTTGCAGCTCGTAAATGATGGAGTGCAGGCGGATGTCGACTTTTTCCTGGTCGGCGAGTTCCTGCGCTTTGCGCTCGGGGCGGACGTTGAAGCCGATGATGATGGCGTTCGAGGCTGAGGCCAGCAGGACGTCAGTTTCGGTGATGGCGCCTACGCCGCCGTGGATCAGCTTGAGGCGGACCTTGTCGGTGGCGATTTTGCCGAGCATGTCTTTGAGGACTTCGACGGAACCCTGCATGTCGCCCTTGAGGATGACGGCCAGTTCCTTCAAGCTGGCCGATTTGATTTGATCGGCGAGGCCTTCGAGGGAAACACGCGAACTCTGCGCCAAGGCCGTTTCGCGGGCTCTCTGCTCGCGGTATTCGGAGATGTTGCGGGCTTTGTCGCGGTCGGCTACGACAACGAATTGATCTCCGGCTTGCGGGAGGCTTTCGAGGCCGATGATTTCCACCGGGGTGGAAGGGCCGGCGATGTCGAGCTGTTTTCCGCGGTCGTCGTACATGGCGCGGACTTTTCCGAAGACATTGCCGACTACGAAATTGTCTGTGGCACGGAGGGTTCCGTTTTGCACCAGTACAGTTGCCACCGGGCCGCGTCCGCGATCCAGCTTCGCTTCCAGCACAACACCGCTGGCCGGACGCGTCGGAACTGCCTTCAATTCCCGCAGATCGGCCGTGAGGCAGATCAGTTCCATCATCAGATTGAGGTTTGTTTTCTTCTTCGCTGAAACGTCCACGAATACCGTGGTGCCGCCCCAGTCTTCGGGCATCAGGCCGCGATCGGCGAGTTGCTTCTTGACGCGATCGGGCATGGCGTCGGGTTTGTCGATCTTGTTGACGGCGACAATGATGGGCACTTCAGCGGCGTTGGCGTGGTCAATGGCTTCGAGCGTCTGCGGCATTACGCCATCATCCGCCGCTACCACCAGCACCACAATGTCCGTAACCTTCGCTCCGCGAGCACGCATACGGGTGAAGGCCTGGTGACCCGGGGTGTCGAGGAAGACGATCTCGCGGCCAAATGCGGGCGACTGCGGATCGACCACCTTCACCTTGTAGGCGCCGATGTGCTGCGTGATTCCGCCCGCTTCACCTTCGGCGACGTTGGTGGCGCGAATGGCATCGAGCAGAGTGGTCTTACCGTGATCGACGTGGCCCATGATGGTGACGACGGGCGGCCGGGTAATTTCGCCACCAGTGGATTCGGTGGTGTCGAGTTCCGCCTCCATCTCCTTGGCGGCCTGATCTTCGTAGCTGATGACGTTGGTGTCGGCGCCGAAGAAGCGCGCCATTTCCGAAGCCAGATCGGCTTCGAGAGTCTGGTTGATGGTTGCAAAGACGCCCTTAGCGAGAAGTCCAGCGATCAAATCTTTGGCGCGGATTTCTAGCTTCTCCGCCAGATCTTTGACCGAGGTGCCTTCCGTGATGGTGATGGCGCGGGTGATGGGCAATGGCTCCGTCGGCAGCGTAAAGCGCGGCGGCGGAGTGTAGCCCTTCATGGGGCCTTCTTGCACCTTCGGAATGTAACGCTGGCCTGGACGGCGCGGAGGCGAAGGACGGCCACCGGGACGGTTTCCGGGAGGGGCTGCGCCACCGGGCGCGGGTCCGGCGGCTCCGCCCATGCCGGGGCGCATGCCCATCGGGCGAGCGCCCGCCGGAGCGGTACGGGTGGGGTGCATGGGACGGCGTTCGCCGGGTTTCAGGGGAGGCCGCATGCCTCCGGGACCTGCTGCTGGTCCCGATGCTGGGCGGCGCTGGAATATGGGTTGGCCTGGAACTGGGCGGCCGGGCGCGGGACGCGGCGCACTCGGTGCGGCTGGCGCCGCGGCCATGGGCGGCGGGGCGGGAGCTTTGTAGACGGGGCGCGGGCCGGTTTGGGGCATGATGGTGCGCGGCGGGGCCACGAGACGAGGTGCTGGAGCGGCTAGCGCGTCCGGAGTTGGCGGGGCCGGGGGCGCTACGGAAGCGGGCGGGGCGGCAGTTGCCTGTAAATTCACTTGAGCTGGAGCTTCCGGCGCTTTCGGCGGCGGCGCGACCACCTTCGGCAGCGGTGGAGGCGGCACGGTGAAAGTCGGGCGCGGTCCCGGGGCCTGGGGCAGGATGGTCCTGGGAGCGGGCGGCGCCGGTGCGGCCGACGGCGGAGCTAGCCCGGCTGGGGCTGGAGCTTTGGCCACCGGCTTGAGTTCCGCCGGAGGAACATGAGGTCTGGCCACGGGCGGCGCGGCTACAGGGGCCTGTTTTTGGGTGAGAGCTTTCAGCACATCGCCGGGACGGGAAATGTTCGAGAGGTCGATCTTGGTCTTGATGCCGTCGCTCTCGCGCGGTACGGATTTGGAACCAGAGCCGTTGCCCTCTCCCTGCTTCTTAAAGTGGGCACGGACTTTTTCCGCTTCGTCGGCTTCGAGGGAGCTGGAATGGGTTTTCTTAGTGGTGACACCGGACACTACCAGGGCATCCAGAATCGCCTTGCTTTTGACTTCCAGCTCTCGCGCCAAATCGTTAATTCGAATCTTGCTCATCCGCCTCTACATTCCCCTTAACCCGTTAAGTGCTCATCGCAACCCCACGGCTTTCCAGAGTTCCAGAATATTTGCTCGTGCTCACAACTACGCCTTGTTCCCGTCAGTATCGTTTTCGGAACCGTCTTCAGATTCCGCTGCAGGCTCCACTTCATGATGCCCTTCCAGAGCAAGCTCTTCGGGCGGCAATCCGTCGTCCGGGCTTGCCGAATCCGCTTGCGCCGCCAGTTCTACAGCAGACAGGGCTTCCGCGTCTTCCGCCGGCGAGGGTTCGACCCCATCTTCGGACCCATCCGCGAGCGTATCGGCCTCGGTCGTACCTTCCGCGGCGACTTCCACAGGCACCTGGCCGGCATACTCTTCCGGCACAGCGGCTGCGGCCTCCGCTTCGGCGGCGTCCAAAGTGGCGAAGTAATTATTGACCGCGAGGCTGATTTTTTCCACCGTTTTCGGGCCAATACCCTCAATGGCTTCGAGTTGCTCCGGCGTCATATCGGCCAGAGCTTCGACGGTGCTTACGCCAGCAGCGTTCAGTTTCTCGACCAGAGCTTCGCCCAGGCCTTCGACCTTGTCCAGAGAGGTTGTGGTCTGCGTGCCGAAACCGGCCATTTGCTGCTCGACTTCCTGGCGCTTTTCTTCCTCGCTCTTGATGTCGATCTTCCAGCCAAGGAGCTTGGCGGCGAGGCGGACATTCTGGCCCTTTTTGCCGATGGCTAAGGAGAGCTGGCTGTCGTCGACGACGACTTCGAGGTGCTTGCCAGCGGCATCGACCACGGTTACGCGGCTGACCTTGGCGGGCTGTAGGGCCTTTTCGGCGAAGGTAACGGAGTCCTCGTGCCACTCGATGATGTCGATCTTCTCGCCGCGCAGCTCGCGAATGATCGATTGCACACGCATGCCCTTCATGCCGACGCAGGCGCCCACCGCGTCAACGTCCTTGTCCTTGGAGAGAACGGCAATCTTGGTGCGCTCGCCGGCTTCGCGGGCGATGGCGCGGATGATCACGGTGCCGTCGTAGATTTCGGGGACTTCGGTCTGGAACAGGTGCTGCACGAGCTCCGGCGCAGCCCTCGAGACCACGACCTGGGGACCCTTGGATGCCTTTTCCACCCGCGTGATAATGACGCGAACGCGCTCGCCCACGGCAAACGACTCGAGGCGGGATTGTTCTTTGCGGGGCATGCGCGACTCGCCTTTGCCCAGGTCGAAAATGATATCCGGGCCTTCGATGCGCTTCACGGTGGCATTGACGACTTCGTTCACGCGGGAAATGTACTCGTTGTAGACAGTATCGCGTTCCGCTTCCCGAACTTTCTGGAAAATTACTTGCTTGGCCAGCTGCGCGGCAATCCGCCCGAGACCCTCGGTCGACTTCGGGATGTGCAGCTCTCCCCCAACTTCCACGCCTGGGCTCAGCTTGCGCGCGTCATCCACTGCAATTTGTAGATTCGGATCTTCGATTTGATCTCGCGTCTCGACGACTGTTTTCACCGCAAAAGCGTTGATCTTGCCGGTGTCCTTATCGAGCAGCGCGCGCAGGTTTTCCTGCGACTTGTAATACTTGCGCGTGGCGGCGACAATCGCGTCTTCCACGGCGCTGACCACAATCTGCGGGTCGATGCCCTTTTCCCGGCTAATCGCGTCGATCGTGTTGTAGAGCTCGCTTGCCATGACTGCTTTCCAGAATAAGAATGAGTGTCAATTTGTAATTTTGCGATTTGTAATTTGTAATTTCAAATCCTAAATTTCCGGGACTAAATTCGCCTTCTCAACATTCGTCAGCGTAATTTCCACCGCTGCGCCTGCGGGTTCGGCTTTCTTCGTCTTCGCTCGCGCCCGCCCGCGGTCGGCGGTATCCACGATCAACTTCCCATCCGCAAAACTCACCAGCCGCCCTTCAAAATGACGATTCCCGTTCACCGGCTCAAACAAAGCCACCTTCACCAGTCGTCCCGCAAACCGCTCGTAATCGGCGGCCTTGTACAGCTTCCGATCCATCCCGGGCGAGGAAACTTCCAGCGTGTAGGTGTTGCCCGGCACTACGTCTTCGACATCTAAAATCGTGCTCACTTCGCGACTTACGTCAGCGCAGTGATCGTGCGTGATTTTGCCTGCCGGATCGTCGAGAAATATGCGCAGCGTTCGGCTTTTGCCGCCGCCGCGATACTCCACTTCCAGCACTTCCAGTCCGTGGCCCGCCGCCACGCGCTCGGCGATTCCGCGCACTGTATCTAGATCTAAAGCCATGAAAAATAATGGGTTTATTGCAAATTCCGCTTAGGCAAACAAAAATGTGGGCTTGCGCCCACTGGTGTGTTTCGCCGAATGCCAGAACTCCACAACAGTCCAGTTATGAATATACGCCGGGGTGGGGGAAAAGACAAACCGCGGAGAAGGGGATTTTGAGTTCGATCCCTGGGCCTGACGGCGCGGTCTTGAGGGGCATTTTGCGGCTGCAGCTCGGGCAGCGGCATGATGCGAAGCCCTTGCCTCAGGGGCTGAAGCCCCATTTTATATGACTGATACGCGGCGCTTTAGCGCCGCTCTACTGTATCTGGCTTACGGCGAGCGAGCTGCCTTATGATGATGGGCTTAATTCCCGGAGGATTTCCGATGAAGGCTGTGAAGAAATCGTCGATTGCGCGGAAAGTATTGGGCTTCTCTGTTGTAGTTTTGCTCCTGAGTGCGATGGGCTCGTCTGAAGACGGGCCTGCCAAGACTCATCCGACTGTTGTCTTCATGACGGACTTCGGCGTGCTCGATGATTCCGTCGCGCTGTGCAAGGGCGTGATGTATTCGGTGGAGCCGGATCTTAAGATTGTGGATTTGACGCATCAGGTTACGACGTTTTCGATTTTGGATGGGGCGCGGTATCTGGAGGGGGCCAGCCCCTACTTTCCGGCTGGGACGGTGTTTGTGACGGTGATTGATCCGGGAGTGGGGAGCGCGCGCAAGGCTGTTGTAGTGAAGTCGAAACGGGGGCAATATTTTGTCTTGCCGGATAACGGGCTGGTGACCCTGGTGCAGGATCGCGATGGGATTGAGTCGGCGCGGGAAATTACGAATCGTGGTTGGATGATTGGGGCGGGGATTTCGTCTACGTTCCACGGGCGGGATATTTTTTCTCCGGTAGGGGCGCACGTGGCGAAGGGGGAGGATTGGTCGCAAGTGGGTCCTGAGGTGGCTGTCGACAAATTGGTGCGGTTGAATCTTGCTACGCCAAAGCTCGATGAACATGGGTTGAGTGGTGAAGTGTTGGCCTTGGATGGGGCGTTTGGGAATTTGGTTACCAACATTAGCCGGGACGACTTTAGCAAGCTGGGGTATCAGCTAGGGCAGAAGGTTCATGTCACGATCGGGACGACTTCGCTGGATTTGCCCTTTGCGCGGACGTTTAGCGATGTTGGGGCGAAGGAACCACTGTTGTTTATTGATTCGCGGGAGAAGGTTTCGCTTGCGGTGAATCTGGGGAGTTTTGCTGAGGTTTATCGGGTGCAGGTGCCTGCGAAGCTTTTAATTTCGCCCGCGAAACGGTGATCTAGGCTCTTACCTGCCCCGTTTGGGCTTCAAGTTTCGAGCTTACCCCTCACCCCAGCGGCTAAAGCCGATCGGTTCGTGAACCGTCAATGCAGCATGAATGCCTGCTCCACCCAAAACGCCTACACCCTGCCTTGGCGCACAGGCGCGTTGCGCGTGCTTCCGTCGCACTATGCCATCGACTATTCCATTGGCGCGGTCGCGTGCAGCGGCAGGTCGCGCGAGGACGATCCGACCAAGATCGTATACTCGCCCGGCACGATCTGCCATGCGTTTTTTGAAACGTTGAAGACAGCGAGGTACAGCGGGTCAATCTTGACGGTCACGTCCTTGCTCTGTCCCGCGGCAAGCTTGACTTTGCTCCAGCCAATGAGGCGCTTGGGCGGCTCCCCGGCACTGGCGGGAAAGGAGAGGTAGATTTCGGCGACTTCGGATCCGGCTCGCATCCCGGTGTTCGCTACGGAGAAGCTCACACTGTCAATCGTTCGAGAATGGAGTTGGAACCCGTCGTAAAAACCGGGGGCTTCCTTCAGATTCGAATACGCGAACGTTGTGTAGGAAAGCCCGTACCCGAATGGGAACAGGGGCTGCATCCCTTCCGCATCGTAGTACTTGTAGCCGACCTTCAGGCCTTCGTCGTAGGTGGTGTCGAATGCGGGGAGGCCTTTGGCGATTCTTTTCCACGCATTGAACTCGCCGCCCCGCGTGGTCGAGGCAGCGGGAGGATGGACGATCGTGGCGTGGGGGAGATCGGCGTCGCTTATGGGGAAGGTGACGGGGAGTTTGGCGGAGGGGTTGACGTCGCCGAAGAGCAGGTTGGCGAGGGCTTCGGCGCCGCGGCTTCCGGCGTACCAGGCTTCGAAGATGCCAGCGACCTTGTCGGCCCACGGCATGGTAACGGAGCATCCCGTTTCCAGAACAACAATGGTGCGCGGGTTGGCGGCGGCGACGGCGGCGATCAGATCGTCCTGGTGGTGGGGCAGGGAGAGTGTGTCGAGGTCCATGCCTTCGCTTTCCCAGGTGTAGGCGAAGACGATGGCGACGTCGGCCGATTTGGCGGCGGCCGCAGCCGAGGCAGGATCGGTGCCGGGGTCATATTGAACCTTGGCGGACGGGGCCTTGGCGCTGATGGTCTTGAGCGGGGAGGTGGGGAACCAGATTTCATCCTGCCAGTGCGTTGCGCCCTTGCCAGGAGGCATGATGGCGTTGCCGCCCATGGGATCGACCTGGGCGGAGCCACCGCCGGAGATCATTCCAACATCAGAATGCGCGCCGATGACGGCGATGGAACGGAGTTTGGAGGCGTCGAGAGGAAGGATGGCGGAGTCGTTCTTGAGGAGGACAATGCTGCTCTCGGCGATTTTCTGGGCGATGGCGAGGCCGCCCACGATATCAGGGACGCCGCGCTGGGGAGGGTCCTCCACTACCCCGGAGGCGAACATGGAGCGCAGGATGCGGTGAACGTGGTCGTTGAGTTCAGCTTGGGAGACCTTGCCGGACTCGACGGCTTTCTTCATTTCAGGGCCGAAGAAGATTTCGCCGGGCTGCTCGTGATCGAGGCCAGCTTTTGAGGCCTTCTCGGTGGAGTGCGCGCCCTGCCAGTCGGAAAGGACGAAGCCGGGGAAGTGCCAGTCTTTCTTGAGAACTTCGGAAAGCAAGTATTGATTTTCGCAGGCGAAGTCTCCGTTGAGGCGATTATAGGAGCACATGACGGCGGAGGGTTGGGCGTCGCGGATGGCAATTTCAAAGGCCAGCAAATCCGTTTCCCGCATGGAACGTTTATCGATATGGACGTTCACGGCATTGCGTCCACTTTCCTGGTCGTTGACGGCGTAGTGCTTGATGTCGCCGATGACGTGCTCAGCCTGTTCGCCTTTCATGAGCTGGCCGACCATGGTTCCGGCGAGGATGGGGTCTTCGCCCATGTATTCGAAGTTGCGGCCGTTGCGGAGTTCGCGGGCGATGTTGACGCCACCTCCGAGGGTCATGTTGTAGCCCTGGGCGCGGAGTTCGCGACCGATGAGGCCTCCATAGGCGTAGGCGGCTTCGGGATCCCAACTGGCGGCGCCGGCGATGTTGGAGGGGAGGGCGGTGGAGTAACGGCCATTCTTGCCGCTTTCGCGAACGCCGTAGGCGGCGTCCGTCATCTGGATGTCGGGGACGCCGAGGCGAGGCACGCCGACTACGTAGCCGGCGCCGCCGTTGGAGCGGATGGCGAGCGGGCTCATGGGACTGAGGCCCTCCATGCCGGTGCCGTGGAGGAGAGAGATTTTTTCGTCGAGCGTCATTTCCTTGAGGACGAGGTCGGCGCGTTCGTCGGCCGAGAGGGCTGGGTTCATCCAAGGTTGGGAGGGCTTGGACCGGGCAGACTTCGAGGAAGACTGTCCAACCGCGGGAATGACAAAAGAAAAGAGGGCGAGGGCAAAGGCGCTGAGGCGGAAAGTGCGCGACGTCATGGTCATCGGGTTATGGTTTTTCTTTCGAAGAATTTGGTGGGCGCCGATCATGATAACTGCTTTTGCAGGTGTGCGGTGGTTTCCTCAAACTCTATCGACGGGGCAGCGGTGGGTTGGGCATAATCTAGGTATATGGCTGAAGAACAAGGGCTGCCGCGAACCCCATGTGTGTTTTGCGGTCATGGCAATCCGCCGAGCCACCGGTTTTGCGGGATGTGCGGTAAGGCGCTGCCGGACCTGATGAAGCAGTCGAAACCTCTCCAAAGCACGAGTGGTTCGGCTGCGGGAGGCGGGGGAATGGGAGCGGCGGGACGACCGACTGCGACGCCGGTAAGTCCGACACCACCGCGGGCCCCAGTCGCGAGTCCTCCCGTCGGCACACAGCCCGTGCGCCCCGCTCCGGCTCCTCGGGCTGAGAATTCGAATCGCGATTTAAGTTACCTGTTGCATGACGACGACCATGTGCCCGCGCGGACGAGCCGGGTTCCGTTTCTTGTTGGGGGTCTGGTGCTGGCAGCGGTGGCGGCATTCTTCATCCTGCGCGGGGGCGGTAAGAAGGCGCCTGCGGTGGGCACAACCTCCGGCGATGCGAGCGTATCGCTGCCGGCACCGGATGCTGGTTCCTCAGAGGCGAAGGAGGAGCCGTCTAAGGCAGAAGAACCCAAAACCGAGCCGCCGAAGAGTGAGCCTATTGCAAGCGACGCAGCAAAAGCAGAACCGCCGGACGATAGCGTAAAAACGGAACCTGAAAAGGCGGAGACTCCGCCTGCGGCAACACCGGCTCCAAGCCATCCGTCTCCGGCTGTTGTAAAGGCCTATCCCAAACCGGTTCCGCGAGCACCGCGCGCGCAGAAGAAGCCATCGCCCTCGAGGCAGCAGCCTCCAGCCGCAGCCGAGGAGCAGGAGGCGCCTTCGCCGGTGTCCTCAGGCGACGATTGCGAGAGCCAGCTCCCTTCGCTGCGGAAAGCTGCGGCGCGCGGTGATGCCAAGGCTAAGGCCAGCCTGGGAATGGTCTACTACGCAGGCCAGTGCGTGCCGCGAGACCTCCCCACCGCTTATCACTGGCTGGCGCTGGCATTGAGGACTGCACCGGATAGTCCGTCGGTTTCTGCGCAACTGGAAACGATTTGGAAGCAGATGAGCCCGGCGGAAAGACAGTTGGCGCTGAAGGCGCAGTAGCGACTAAGTTGGTCGCTATTTTTGACGGCAGCTATCCTCGGCCAAGAAGGTGCTGGAGGCGTTCTTTTACGGCTGGCCATTCCGCGGCTACGATTGAGAAGCGGGCGGAATCGCGAGGGGTGAGATCGGCG
>Ga0080027_10001076_pt1 | contig 11100 bp, 9 predicted proteins | sample OrgsoiDNA2013046_FD_70962 | JGI IMG/M metagenome (GOLD analysis project Ga0080027, IMG submission 70962) | Permafrost soil microbial communities from the Arctic, to analyse light accelerated degradation of dissolved organic matter (DOM) -... | ecosystem: Environmental > Terrestrial > Soil >...
GAAATCAATACTCATTTTTGCGCGACTGATATTTACCCTTCGTTCTTCCATGGGCTGACGCATGACTTCCAGTACTGATCTTCGGAATTCCGGCAATTCATCTAAAAATAAGACTCCGTTATGCGCGAGAGAAATTTCACCAGGTTGTGGTATCCCCCCTCCGCCAACCAGTGCCATATCTGAAATGGTATGGTGTGGTGAACGGAAGGGCCTCCTTGAAATAAGCGTGGTATCTGGTTGAAGTTTTCCCGCCACACTATGGATTTTAGTTGTTTCCAATGCTTCCGGAAGGCTCAATGGAGGCAGAATGGTTGGAATTCTTTTGGCAAGCATCGTTTTTCCTGAGCCCGGTGGTCCGATAAGCAAAGCATTGTGTCCACCGGCTGCAGCAATTTCCAAAGCCCTTTTAATATGCTGCTGTCCCTTTACGTCTTTGAAATCAATGTCGAAATGAAATTGGTTTGCGAAAAAACCTTCACGTGTTTCAGGACTCACCGGTTGAATCATTTTTCTTTCATCCAGAAAATCCACAACTTCTCTGATATGGGAAACAGGATATACAGATAGCAGATTTACAATCGCGGCTTCTTTACTGTTTGATTTTGGTACAATAAATCCCTCAAAATTTTCTTTTCCTGCCTGAATCGCCATGGGCAAGGCCCCCTTTACAGGAAGGATACTTCCATCAAGATTAAGTTCACCCATCATTATAAAATGACTTAGTTTACCCGGGTTTTTAATCTGTCCGCTTCCCGCAAGTATGCCTATTGCAATTGGAAGGTCAAAAGCAGAACCTGATTTGCGGATATTTGCAGGTGCCAGGTTCACCAGTAGTTTGATCCTGGGCATAAGAAATCCATTCGTTTTCAGGGCACTTTCCACACGTTGCAGACTTTCCTTAATAGCATTATCCGGAAGGCCGACGATGAAGTAATTCTTTCCTTTCATTACATTCACTTCCACCGTAATGGTTATTGCATCCACTCCATATACAGCGCTACCATAGGTTTTAACAAGCATGTATTGCTTTTAAAACTACAATGTATTCTATACCTGGATTGCTGTCAATCACCGGAAAATGGAATTTTTATCTGCCTTTAAAAACAGGTTGCCTTTTTTCCAGGAAGGCTGTGGTACCTTCTTTCATGTCTTCCGTTACGAAGCATTCCCCAAAAAGTTTTGTTTCCAAAGTATAACCTGAAGAAAGGTTTGCGGCATTTACGGCTTGTATGCATTTGGAGACTGCGAGTGGTGCCTTACAGATGATTTGCTGCAGAATATTTTTTGTTTTATTTATTAATTCTTCAGGACTGGTTATATAATTAACAAGTCCGAATTGTAATGCCCCTGTCGCATCAATTAAATTTCCGGTAAGTATGGCTTCAAGTGCAGGTCCTTTGCCAATAAGATTTGTGAGTCGCTGAGTTCCCCCATAACCCGGGATCAAACCAAGACTTATTTCGGGCTGCCCAAAATGCGCATTATCACTACAAAGCCTGAAATGACAGGCCATGGCAAGTTCACATCCGCCGCCCAGCGCAAATCCATTTACAGCCGCTACAATAGGCTTGGGTGCATTTTCTATTTTAAAAAAAACTTCCAGTCCCTGACGGGCAAGTGCGATACCTTCTTCCTGAGTTAGTCCTGCGAATCCCCTGATATCGGCACCTGCAGCAAATGCTTTGTTCCCGGAACCAGTAATGAGGGCTGCACGAATCGAATGATTATCATATACTTCCTGTACCGCTTCACCAAGTTCCCTGATCACGGTACGATTGAGTGCATTCAGTTTTTCAGGACGGTTGATGGTGATGATATAAATACTTCCGTCGAATTCGGTTTTTATTGTTTCGTACATAAAAGGAGATTAAGTTAAAACCTGTTTTCCTTTACCCAGTCGCGTATGTAATTTGAAATATCTGTAGTGGCTGCTCCGGGAGCAAATAATTTTCCCACGCCCAGTTCCTGCAGTTCTTTCCGATCCGCTTCAGGAATGATGCCACCACCTGTAAGTAATACATCCGTAAGATTTTTTTCCTTCATCAGAAGAATAATTTTAGGAAAAACAGTCATATGGGCACCACTCAGAATGCTTATACCGATTGCATCCACATCTTCCTGTAAGGCTGCATTTACAACCATTTCCGGCGTCTGACGCAGACCGGTATAAATTACTTCCATGCCCGCATCGCGCAGTGAACTGGCAATTACTTTGGCGCCACGGTCATGACCATCAAGTCCGACTTTAGCCACCAGTACCCTGATCGGACGAGAAACGGAATTGTCCATTGTACAAATTTAAGTATCTGCCAGAAGTTACATAAACCTATTCACCAAGTAACTTTTTTTTATCCTTCGCTAATTTTTCCTTCATGAATTTGCGAAAACCATCACTGGCACCAGTAAGCAGTACAATGGCCGTTCCTTTTTCTCTTGCATATGGATTTGTTACACTATCCGTTAGGGCCGCATTGGAAAATTCCTTCACAAAGGGATACGTCATTTCATCCGGATCGCTTTCAACCAATACCATGTTTTGAAATGAAAGGGTATCCGGTATCCAGTATAGGAAACTGGCGTTGTCACTATAGGCTTCAGGTAAATGATATTTTTTCCTGTAGAAGTTTATCGCGCCGGCCATCCCATAATTATCACAAAAAATAATCGTATGTGACTGCTGAGAACTATCCAAAGAATGATAGGCGGCGGCTGCTTTCTGTGCCATTTCATCCCATCCCAGCATATCTGCAAAATCCTGGGGTAGTGGATGTTCCTGCTGATCCTCCCATCGCAAAATCCTTTTGCCGGCAGCATGTGTCCTTTGATAGTAAGCGACTAATTTTTCAGGAACCAGCAAGGGCAGTGCGATAAAAGTATAATAAATGCCCAGGATCAGGATAAAAGCCGTAAATACATATCTGAGAAAATATCTTTTATAATGGGTCCAGTTTTCAATGGCCAGGGATCCGAAACCAAATAAAACGGGATATAGTCCCAAGGCATAATAATTCTTTCCGTGGAACCAGAGTAGTAACCCAATCACTCCGGCATAAGCAAAACATAAAAAAACATAGGGCCTGCCTTTCTGGTTCAGTAATAAATAAAAAAATCCTGTAAGCCAGATAAAAAATACGGGAAGAAACATGAGGAGCTGGTCTAAAAGAAAAGATTTTGCTGAAACATATTGCAGTTGGGTGGTGGTAAGTTCATGCATATGGAAGAGGACGGGAAAATGATGAACATATTGCCAGATCGCATTCGGCAGAAAAAGAAGTATTGACAAACCGATTGCATAATAAAAATGCTTATTGACGAAAAGGGATCTTTGTTTTGTGAGCAGGATGGCAGGTAAAAGACTGACAACATAAAAACCAATGGAATATTTACTTAATAACCCAAGCCCGATTCCCATTCCCGTCACGTATAACCATTTATTTTCGGTCGTCCTGATATATTCGACCAATCCAAAGGCGGTCAGCGTATAGAAGAAGATTTCAAGAAAATTGGGTTGAAACAGATAATGTACTCTTAAATAGGCACTGAAGAAAAAACTACAGAAAAGAAGAAAGAGTGCGAATAATTTTCCTCCCTGATGAAGGATCAATTTTCCAACCAGGATATAATTCAATGCACCAAACAGGGAGGGCCAGCATTTTATCCAGAACATCCCATTTCCGAACAACTGGGTTATCCAGGCAAAAACGGATAAGAGGGGAGGGACCTCCATATATCCCACTGAAAGATGTTTGCCTTCTGCGAGGTATAGAAATTCGTCACGATGTGGTTCGTAAACTGAATTTTGTAATAAAAAGGGTAAGATGAATTTAAGAAAAGCAAAAATGTACAGCCACCTGTTAAGTTTTTTCATATCTGTCACCATTTGCCGGTTTGCCCGAGAAACCGGTTTATTCTCGTGGTTGTTTCTTTTTTCCCCAGCAATGCAGCAATTTCAAAAACAGGAGGTCCCGTTTTTTCGCCTACCAGCATAATCCGGAAAGGCAATTGCAGCTCGCCCGCTTTTATTTGAAGAGAATTGGCCAGATCTTTAAATACGATTTCCAGATCAGTGGCAAGCCATTCATGCACAGCTTCAAATTTTTCGATGAATGATTTAAAAAATAAGGTTTTATTTTCTGTCCATTTTGGTTTTACTGCCGGTTCATCCCATTTTTCCGGTGCTTCAAAAAACAATTTCCCTTCTGAATAAAATTCAGGAATAAAATGACAGCGTTCATGAATGAGTGCAATCACTGAAAGAAGATATTTCTCATCGGAAATAACAAAATGATGATCGGCATAAGTTTTAATAATAAGCGGCAGAAGTTCCTCTATCGGAACTTTTCTTATCCATTCCTGGTTAAACCATTTTGCTTTGTCATAGTTGAATTTTGCGCCACCATGATGTACGCGTTCAATGGAAAACTTCTGGATGAGTTCTGTAAGTGAAAATAATTCCTGTTCTGTTCCGTCATTCCATCCAAGCAAAGCCAGCATATTCACAAATGCTTCCGGCAGAAATCCTTTTTCACGGAAACCTGAAATGGTTTCACCTGAAACCGGATCCTTCCAGTCCATTGCATATATGGGAATCCCCAGGCGATGAGCATCACGTTTACTCAGCTTGCCGTTTCCATCGGGCTTTAATATAAGCGGGAAATGGCCCCAGGCCGGCATATTTTCTTCTCCGAATAAATATCGCCAAAGCAGGAGGTGTACGGGAGAACTGGGTAACCATTCTTCTCCACGGAATGCATGTGTGATCTGCATCAAGAAATCGTCCACTACAACGGCCAGGTGATAGGTGGGCATACCATCTGCTTTAAGCAACACTTTATCATCTACCAGGGAAGTATTAAATTCCACGGCTCCCCGAATGAGGTCATTTATTTGCAGGATCTCATTGTCTGGCATTAGGATCCGGATCACATAAGGCATACCTGATTCTATACATTGGGCCGTTTCTTCCTTCGAAAGCCGGATTGAATTGCGCATATTCATGCGCGTTTGGTGATCATATTGCGGAGAAGGATTTCCGGTACTCCGATATGTGGAACGCATCGCTTCCAGTTCTTCCGGTGTATCAAAGGCATAGTATGCTTTTCCGGAATGAATTAATTTTTCAGCATAAGCATGGTAGATTTTTTTTCTTTCACTTTGACGATATGGCGCAAATGGGCCGCCTTTCAGGGGGCTTTCATCAGGTTCCAGGCCGCACCATCTGAGGGTTTCATTAATGTATTCTTCCGCCCCTTTCACAAAACGCGACTGATCCGTATCTTCTATACGCAATATAAAATCACCACGATGTTTTTTTGCAAACAGGTAGTTATATAAAACAGTCCTGACACCACCAAGATGTAAGCCGCCTGTAGGACTGGGTGCAAATCGCACCCTTACTTTTTTTTCCATGGAAAACAAAGATAATCAATGACGGAGTAAAGGTTTGCAGTTCAACAGAGGGGATTTTTTGTTAAAGACATGACCTGTGTTGTTCAATGCGGGCTGAAATAGTATATTCACTTGTGAAATTATTTATCTCCCTTCTCTTTTTATTTTCGTTTCGTGTACTGCAGGCACAGGAGATCACCTACGACAATGTTTATGCAGATTATGATTCAGCCATTGAATTCAAAAACCTGCGCATTATACCTATCCGGCCAAAGGCCGGATTTGGAAGCGGAATTCCCCATGTGATCAGTCTGAGCCAGGCCATGAAGCAGGGTATTGCCGTTGTTACGGAGAGAGGTTCTGCCGCAACAGAAAATGTTCATTTCCTGAGAATCAATAATCATTCGGATCAGATTATTTATATATCTGCCGGAGAAATTGTTTCAGGAGGAAGGCAGGACAGGATGATTGCCCAGGATACCTTACTGGAGCCGAATGGAAGGGATCAGTATGTATCTGCGATGTGTGTGGAAGAACTTCGCTGGAGTGAAAAAGAAAAGAAATTTTCTTATGAAGGATATGCAAATCCTGACCTCCGGAAGGTTTTAACAGAGACCAAAAATCAGGTGCTCATCTGGCGTGAAGTTTCAAAACAACTGGAAGATAACCGGGTGCCTAATAAATCACTTTCTTATCTGTCAAAAGTGACGGATAAAAAAATGCTGCATTCGAATGATGAATACTACCAGTTTTTCCATACAAAATTTAAATCCATGGACAGTACCATTGTGGGATTTGTTTGTATGAGCGGTGATAAAGTAATCGGTTCAGATATTTATGCTTCGACTGACCTGTTCTATAATCAGCTGGATCCATTGCTTAAGGGATATTGCGACCAGGCTGTTTATGTTGGGAAACCTGTAACCATCACCCGGGAGGAAGAACAAAAATATCTGGATAAATTACTAACAGATAAATTTAGTCAGGAGCAGTTCTTAAAGGATAACGGGAAAATATTCAGACAGCATGGTATCGTCATTCATATCAACAGCTTCTGATTACATTGCATTATGTTTTATTTTACAAAAACGCCTTCCTGGTTAAAAAAACTTTATCCGGGTTGTATCTGGAATTTTCCTTCAGATGAAAAAAAAATCTACCTCAGTTTTGATGATGGTCCGCATGCTATAGCCACACCTTTCGTTTTGGATCAGTTAAAAAGTTTCACGGCTAAAGCAACTTTTTTTTGTATTGGAAAAAATGTTGTAGCAGAAAACATATTGTATAAAAGGATTTTAAATGAGGGACATCGTGTGGGCAATCATTCTTATGATCACCTGAATGGATGGAAGACCGGGAATAAAACGTATATTAATAATATTGAAAAAGCAAGGGAACAGATTGATTCAGATTTATTCCGGCCTCCTTACGGAAGGGCTGGCGCATTCCAGATCCGGAACCTGACTGAAAAATTACATTATAAAATCGTGATGTGGGATGTACTTGCCGGAGACTTTGATCCTAAAGTAAATGGAAAAATTTCAGCTGAAAGAGTAATCCGGCATGCAGGCCCGGGAAGTATTATTGTTTTTCATGACAGTGCAAAAGCATTTCCTGTTTTGCAGATTTCTTTGCCCATTGTGCTGTCCCATTTTAGGAGTAAGGGATATTCCTTTGTATCGATAAAATAAGCAGGAATAATGATCCGGATTCAGGGCATGCCGGGTATAAAAAAAATTGGGCCGGGGTAGACACCCTGGCCCGTTTTTAATCCGTACCCTATGAAAACTGATTTAAAGGTAGAACTTTTTTTGATTCACCAAACATATTTCACAGAGAACCATGGCAATACAGACGTTTAGCAGCGGATTAGGACGAACTAAAAGAACCCTTTTTGGGCAGGAAAAAGGCGACTAAGTGTTACTACTTAGTATTCATTTTTGAAAGAAAAAGGAGCAGATTCATCTGCATTAAGGTTAAATTTTTTTTATGGAACTAATTGATTCACATTGTCATTTATACCTTTCTGCCTTTGCAGAAGATATCGATATGGCTATCAGAAGGGCAGTAGATGCGGGTGTCAGCCGATTTTATCTTCCGGCAATTGACAGAGAAAATGAAGATGATTTATTCAGCCTGGAGAAACGTTATCCTGACATTTGTTTTGCCATGCAGGGGTTGCATCCCTGTTCTGTAAAGGAAGATTTCACTGAAGCATTGAAGCATATTGAGCAAAGCCTTGCTGCCAGGAGCTTTCCTGCGATAGGCGAAATCGGTCTCGATTTTTATTGGGACCTGACTTTTGAAAAAGAGCAATACCAAACATTTCATCAGCAAATAGAATGGGCTTTGCATTATCGTTTGCCCGTTGTAATACATTCGAGACAATCCATTGAGCAAACAATTGCTGTAGTCAGTGAACATCAAAATGGAAACCTCAGGGGAATTTTTCATTGCTTTAATGAGGGCGAAAGTGAAGCAAAAAAAATTGTTGAACTTGGGTTTTTACTAGGCATTGGTGGAACGGTAACTTACAAAAACAGCAAACTTCCGGAAGTATTAAAAAATATTTCTCTGGAGCATATTGTACTTGAAACGGACGCGCCTTATCTACCTCCCGTGCCGTTCAGGGGTAAGCGAAATGAAAGCAGTTATATTGTTTATACAGCTCAGAAACTGGCTGAAATTAAAGGGATTTCCCTCGAAGAAGTTGCAGCCGTCACGAGTACCAATGCTTTAAAAATATTCGAACATTAAATTTCGAAACCTTATTTTTGCGACCTGTTTTTTAAAAGCGAAAAGGAGAGGTGTCCGAGTGGTTGAAGGAGCACGCCTGGAAAGTGTGTATAGTGGAAACGCTATCGCGGGTTCGAATCCCGCCCTCTCCGCAAAAAAAACACCCCTTACGGGGTATTTTTATTTTCACGAATATTGATCGCCATGATTTATACTTTGACAGGTGATACCAGTCTGAACCCATTACCATGAATATTTACGATTTCAATACTTGAATCATCACGTAAATATTTTCTGAGTTTTGCAATATATACATCCATGCTCCGACCATTGAAATAAGTATCACTGCCCCAGATCTTTTTCAATGCAGCTTCTCTTGGCAATAAATCATTCAGATGTTCGGCCAGCATTTTAAGCAATTCATTTTCTTTAGGGGAAAGTGTCTGCGTTTGACCATCATGATTGAGTTGTCTCAGCTTCGGATGAAAATGATAAGTACCCAGGTCGTATTCCTTGTTATCCGCTTCTTTATTTAAATCGTCATTTCTTTTCAGAATGGCCCTGATTTTTAGCAACAACACTTCACTGTCGAAAGGCTTGGTGATATAATCATCAGCGCCAAGTTTATAGCCCTGGATAATATCCTCCTTCATCGTTTTAGCACTGAGGAAGAAAAGAGGGACATCAGGATTTACATCCCGTATTTCTTCTGCTAAGGCAAACCCATCCATATGGGGCATCATCACATCGAGCAGACAGATATCCACGTGTTCGCGCTGAAATGCTGCCAGTCCCAGGCGACCGTCGCGTTCCAGTGTTACATCAAAATCATTCAGTTCCAGGTAATTTTTCAATACCATGCCGAGATTCGTGTCATCCTCGCATAATAAAATCTTTGGCTTTTTTCCTTCCATATTTTCAATTGTATACAAATAAAATTAATTCATTTCCAGATATGTCGTATTCGTGGGTAAATTTTTGTTAATACACGGTCTGACAGGTGGAAAGGAAGTCCTCATCAATTAGTATCTTTGCGGGTTATAATTTAACAGATGGACGCACAATTCAACCCCGATAAACAGCATACCCTCAGTCAGGCAGTCAACATTTCAGGCACGGGTCTTCATACGGGGATTATGGTGGATATGACGCTCCGCCCGGCAAATGCGGGGTTTGGTTTTCAATTCCAGCGTATTGACCTGGCGGGCAGACCCCTGATTAAAGCCGATTGTGATCTGGTTACCGATACTTCCAGGGGAACCACGCTGGAGGACAATGGTGCAAAAGTGAGCACAATCGAACATATTCTGGCCGCATTGGTCGGGATGGGGGTGGATAATTGTCTGATTGAAGTAAACGGTCCTGAAATTCCCATCATTGATGGCAGTTCTGAGCCTTTTGTTGAGATCATCGAAGAAGTGGGTCTGGAAGAGCAGGATGCTGCAAAAGCATGGTACAGCATTGACAATAATATTACCCATTATGATGAGAAAAAGCGGGTTGAAATGATGGCCATGCCTTCCATGGAATATAAAGTCACCACGCTGATCGATTTCAACAGTCCTGTGCTTGGAACGCAACATGCCGGATTGAAGTCCATGAAGGACTTTAAGACAGAGATTGCACCCTGTCGAACATTCTGTTTTTTACATGAACTGGAAATGCTGCTGGATAATAACCTGATTAAAGGAGGCGACATCAACAATGCCATTGTGATCGTGGATAAGAAAGTAACGGAAGAAGAAATGATCCGTCTGGCAAAAGCATTCGGAAGAGACAATATGGAAATTAAAAGCGGCGGCTACCTCAATAACCTTGAATTGCGATTTCCGAATGAACCGGCAAGACATAAGCTGCTTGATGTAATCGGAGACCTGGCACTGATTGGTTACCCGATAAAGGGACATGTTATTGCCAACAGACCCGGGCATTCCACCAATATTGATTTTGCCAGAAAGATTAAACAGTATATCCGGAAGAATAAACACCTGAAGAATACACCGGTGTACGATCCCACACAACAACCCATTTTCAGTAGCCAGCAGATCGAAAAAACTTTACCGCACAGGTATCCGTTTTTACTTGTAGATAAAATTATCGAATTGACAGACACGCATATTGTGGGGATAAAAAACGTCACTTTTAATGAGCCCTTTTTCGTTGGACATTTTCCTGGAAATCCGATCATGCCAGGCGTGTTGCAGGTGGAAGCCCTTGCGCAAACGGGTGGTATCCTTGCCATCAATGCGATGAAGGGTGGCGGCCAATACGATACTTATTTTTTAAAAATAGACAACTGCAAATTTAAACAGAAAGTGGTACCCGGGGATACAATGGTAATGAAAATGGAACTGATCAATCCCATCCGGAGAGGAATCGTAGAAATGCGCGGAACGGTATACGTAGGTAATAAAGTAGTCACGGAAGCAGACCTGATGGCCCAGCTGGTGAAGAGAAGTTAATTATCGTATTTGTTTCAAATAAGTTTATTTTTGCAAAGCTGGGTTGAGCTCAGCATTTTTTATGAAGGAACCTGCAATAATCAAAGAAATAGTTCCACCCTGGCAACCTGCTGCCACAACATCAATTGATGAAAGAATGATTCATCCGCAGACTTATGTTCATCCAAACGCAAAAATTGGAAGTAATGTAAAGATTGATCCATTTTCCGTAATTCATCAGGATGTGGAGATCGGGGAAGGAACATATATTGGTTCCAATGTAACCATTATGGAAGGTGCCCGGATCGGTAAGAATTGCCAAATATTTCCAGGCGCTGTAATCGCAGCCATTCCGCAGGACCTGAAATTCCAGGGAGAATATTCCAATGTTTTTATCGGAGATAATACAACGATACGCGAATTTGTAACTGTAAACCGGGGTACGAAAGACAGAGAAAAAACTTCCATCGGCAGCAATTGTCTGATTCAGGCATATTGCCATCTGGCACATGACTGTATTGTGGGAGACTTTTGT
>Ga0080027_10001077_pt1 | contig 11089 bp, 4 predicted proteins | sample OrgsoiDNA2013046_FD_70962 | JGI IMG/M metagenome (GOLD analysis project Ga0080027, IMG submission 70962) | Permafrost soil microbial communities from the Arctic, to analyse light accelerated degradation of dissolved organic matter (DOM) -... | ecosystem: Environmental > Terrestrial > Soil >...
GGAGCTCGCGGCGCGGGCCTTTCACGACGCGCGGCATCCGCTCTCTGCGGGGGCGACCAAGGCGCCGTTCGTGGCGGTCAACTGCGCCGCCATCCCCGAGGGGCTGGCCGAACGCCTGCTCTTTGGAGCGCGGAAGGGCGCGTACTCGGGGGCGAGCACCGACGCCGACGGGTACATCCAGGAGGCCGACGGTGGCACCCTGTTCCTCGACGAGATCGCCGAGCTCGATCCGCTGGTTCAAGCAAAGCTCTTGCGGGTCCTCGAGACGCGCGAAGTCTTGCCGCTGGGCGCGTCGCGCCCGAAGCACGTCGACATCGCCATCTGCGCGGCGAGCCACTGCAGGCTCCGCGACGAAGTGGCGGCCGGTCGATTTCGCGAAGACCTCTACTACCGGATCGGCCGGCCGGAGGTCGTCGTCCCGCCGCTGAGAGAGCGCATCGACGAGATCCCATGGTTCGTGGCCTCGCTGCTGCGCGCCGTTGACGCCGGCCTCTCGGCGTCGGTCGACGTCATCGAGGCGTGCGCGCTGCGGGCGTGGCCGGGCAACGTCCGCGAGCTCCAGCGCGAGATCACCCGCGCGGCCCATCGAGCGCTCGAGGCGGGCTCGGCGACCGTCGAATCCGAGCACCTCCTCGACGATGCGGGCGCCGCCGTGACGGCGCCCCCGGCCGCGCGCCGCGCGGGTCTGTCGCGATGGTCGGATGACGACATCCGCCGCGAGCTCGCGGCCAACGGCGGGAACGTGCGCGCCACCGCTCGCGCGCTCGACGTCCATCGAAATCAGCTACGGCGATGGGTGGAAAAGAACGGACCGTCGCCGTCGCCCGAGGACGGAAGCACCTGGCCACCGGACGACTAGACCGAGCGCCGGCGTCCCGGAACGAACCCGTCTCGACGCTCGCGGTGCTCAACGCACGGGAAGTGCGTTTCCGCGCGGCGACCGCCGAGCCGGGCCCGTTCCGCTTAGCCACCGCTCGCTCTAGTTCTCCATGGCTGGGGTCACCCACGCCGGATGAAACGGAGGCATAACCGCCCCCCAACGCGCCCGGAGTTTCTCCCTAGGCCCGTCGCGTGTGGGCGCGGGGGCGCCCGGCTCAGTCGGCCGGGGCCGCGGCAGCGCGCACGAGCACCTGCATGCCGCTGACGAGTACGGCAATCGATCCGTCGGTCGTGCGTTCGACCGGGTGGATCGGGTTGACCTGCTCGACGCTGGCCATTCCCATGCCGACCGCCGGCAAGCACGCGCCTTGGCTGGTGGCGGCCGCCGCGGGCGACGCCTGCGAGACGATGACGCCAAGGTGCCCGCACGGGCCCTGAGCCTCGTAGAGACCCGCGATCGTCGCCTCCGCGACGGGGTTGGCGTGGAACGAGAACGTTCCCGCGGCGCCCATGACGACCGTCCCGTTGGCGCCGCTCTCGTCGAGCTGCCCGGCAACCGACCAGCCTCCGCTGTCGGCAGGAGACGGCGTGAGCTGCGAACCGCCGAGCGTGGCCGACGGAATCCAGTGGGTCTTGGTGTCGAACGACGCGTCGCCGCCGCAAAAGTAGAGGCGCGCGTGGGTGGCGGTCGCGATGACCGCGACCTGGGCGTCGGTGCCGGTGACTTCGCCGACGAAGACGCGCGTCGTGGGCGAGGGCGTGGTCGCGCTCGACGACGAGCCGCAGCCGGCGGCCGCGAGGAGCACGCACGCGAGGGCGGCAAGGCTGGCGCGGGGGGCGGCCTTCGGTCGGGAAGTCATCGCGATCACCTCGATCGCCTGGACTGTAGCAAAGCCGGTTCCATTGGCGTACGCCCAAACGGCGTGCGACAGGGTGATCTCATCGCCGGGCGCTATCGGATCGTCCGCCACGTCGGCGCGGGGGGGATGGGCACCGTCTACCAGGCGAGCGACCTCGTGGAGCAGATCCCCGTCGCGCTCAAGACGCTGCCGGCCGACGCCGACCTCCGCGTCCTCGCCGACGCCCGCGCTCGCGCCCGACTGCTCCGGGAGGCCTACGCGCTGGCCGAGGTTCGCCACCCGGCCGTCGTGCGGTACATCGACCACGGGATCGCCGAGGAGCAGGGACCGTTCCTCGTCATGGAGTGGATCGTGGGCGAGACGCTCGAGCAGCGGCTCGAGACGCACGGGCTCTCGCCACTCGAGGCGCTGGGTCTCGTCGAGCGCCTGGCGTCGGGGCTCGAGGCGGTGCACGCGAGCGCCGTCGTTCATCGGGACCTCAAGCCGAGCAACGTGATGCTGGCGGGCAGCGACGTCTCCCAGGCGGTCGTCGTCGACTTCGGCGTGGCGCGAATGACCATGGCGAGCGGGGTCACCGCGACCGGCGACTACGTCGGGACCGCCCGCTACATGGCTCCCGAACAGATCCGGAACGCCCGGTCGGTGGACGCGAAGGCCGACGTCTTCGCGCTCGGGTGCATCTTCTACGAGTGCCTCACCGGCGCGCCCGCTTTCCCGGGGACGGATCCGGTGACGGTCATCGCCAGGATTCTCTTCGAGGCGACGCCGCCCCCGACTGCCCTCCGCCCGGAGTTGCCGTCGTCGCTCGACGCGCTGGTCAACGCGATGCTCGAACGCGACCCGGCGCGCCGGCCGACGATGGCGGGCGCGAAGGCGGCGGTCGCGGAGCTGCGCGCGGGGCTCGCGGGCGCGTCCCGGGCGCTCTCTGCCCCGCACCGCCTCCGGCCCGGCGAGCGCGAATCGGAGCTGCTCGACGCCCGGCCGTCGTGGGTGACCTCGGACGACGCCACTCCGCCGTCGTTCGAGATCGGCATCAACGCCGTGTCCGACGCGGCCTGGCGGGTGCTGCCCGCGATGTACGGAGCGTTCGTCGGCCGCCACGACGAGCGACGCCAGCTGCGCGCGCTCCTTCGCGCGGGCTCGTCGATCGCGGTGTGGGGTGGACCGGGGGTCGGCAAGACGCGGCTCGTCGTCGAGGTCGTCCGCGAGGCCATCGAAGCGCGAGACCCGCCCTGGGATGCGCTGGTCTACGCGGGGCTCGGCGAAGCGCGCGACACCGACGACGTCGTTCGCGCGATCGCCACCGCGGCGCACGTATCGCTCGAGTCGAGCGCGACGCCCGAGCTTGCCCTCGGCGGCGCGCTCGGCAAGCTCGGTCGCGTCATCTTGATTGCCGACCCGGTCGAGCACCTGGCGTCGATCATCGCGACCCTGGGGCACGCCTTTCGTCGCTCGGCTCCGCGACTCCAGTGGGTCGCGCTCTCGCGCCGCAAGGGAAGCGCGTCGGGCGCCGCTTCGTTCGAAGTGGGCACGCTGCCGACCGTGGCCGTGGGGGGCTCGCCGCTATCTCCGGCCGCGCAGCTGGTCCTCGAGCGCATGGCGCCCGCGTCATCGGGCCCCCTCTCGGTCGCCGTGGCCGAGCGCGCCGAGCGGCTCGCGACTGCGCTCGAAGGCAATCCCCTGGCCATCGAGCTGGCCGCTCCGAGCGCTCAGATCCTCGGCGTCGACGGGCTGCTCGCGCGCCTGGCGGTCCACGCCGACGGCGCGTCCGGCGGGGTCGAGCCGGTGCGCGTCGGCATGCGCGCCGCGCTGGAGTCCTCGTATGGCTTGCTGACCGAGCGAGAGCGCGAGGCCTTCGCCCAGTGCGCGGTCCTTCGCGGTTCGTTCGCCTTCGACGCGGCGGAGGCCGTGATCCGCGTCGCCGGCGCGCCCGTTCTCGAGCTGGTCCAGAGCTTGCGCGAGCACTCGCTGCTCACGGAGCAGCCGCCCGGGCTCGACGGCGAGGTCCGCTTGCAGATGCCGGCGGCGGTTCGCGATCTCGCGTGGCAGAAGCTGCGCGGGGTCTTCGACCCGGAGCCGGCGGTCCGCCGCCACGCGGCCTACTACACGCGGCTCCACGAGCGCCGCGCGAGTGGGGTCTCGAGCGACGGTCTCGTGCGAATCGAGAGAGACGCCGACAACCTCTTCGCCGCCGCCGAGTTCTGCCTGTCGGGCGACGAGCGCCACGAGTCCGACGCGGCGGTCGGGTTTCGCGCCCTCGTCGCCCTCGAGCCCGCCGTGCTGCGGCGCGGAGCCGTCTCCGGCTATCTACGGATGCTCGACGAGGCCATCGCCTGGGCCGCGGCGCGCGACGACTCCGCAACGGCTTCGCTGGGCGCGAGCGTCCGCTCGATACGCGCGCGGTTCGACGGGCCCGCCGGTCGCGCGGCACGCGCCAAGGCCGACCTCGCGGTGTGCCTCGACGAGGCGCGCCGCCAGGGTGACCCGTACCGCGAGGGGCTGGTCTTGCTGGACCTGGGGGTCATCCATCACCTCGAGCAGGACTGGGGCGAGGCACGGTGTCGGTACGACGCTGCCGTCGAGCGGCTCGAGTCGATCGATGACCCGTGGGCCTTCGGGCGGTGCCTCGGAAATATCGGCGCGCTTTGCCACGACGACGGCGAGCTGCCCGCCGCCGCACGCCTGTACGGTCAGGCCATCGAGCTCCTCGAGCGAGCCGGCGAGGTCCGCCAGCGCGCGAACTTCATGGGGAACCTCGCGCTCGTCGAGCAAGAGCTGGGCGAACCGGAGCGCGCGCGCGATCTCTTCGAACGCTCCCTGGCGCTGCTCGAGCCGATCCGCGATGCGCGCCTGCTCGCGATCGTCCTGGGGAATCTGGGCGTGCTCGAGCTCGAGCACGGCGACCCGGGCCGCGCCGTCGGGCTCCACGAGAGGGCGCTCGCCTTGCTCTCGGGTTCCGGCGACGCTCGCTCCCGCGCACTCTGCCTCGCGCGTCTCGCCGCCGCGCTGGCGGTGCTCGATCGGACCGCGCTCGCCCGCGCTCGCCTCGCGCAGGCCGAGACGCTCTCGACCGGCGCCGGAGAGCTGGTCGTCGAGGTCGTCGGGCTCACCCGGGCGTTCCTCGATCTCGCCGTCGCGCGCGAGGCCGCCGAGCGCGGAAGGGGCGACGACGAGGCGGCCAGCGTGGAGTCCGCGCGGCTCCGCGTGGAGCGCGCCGAGAGCGCGCGCCACGGCGACCGCTCGCTTCGCGAGCGCTCCGACGACGTCCGCTCGACGCTCCGCATCCTCGGCCGGATGCTCGGCACGCGCGAGCGGCGCTCGCTCTGAGCCTGCCGATGCCGCGCGCGAGCCGCCGCCGAAACGTGGCGAGCGACGTGCCCATCGCCCGGGCCCGTCTTCGAGCGAGAGGTCCTCGACGCGGTGTAGGACCAGCACGATCCGCTCGCTGGCGTCCATGCTGCGCAGGATGTCTCTTGAGTCACGCGTCGCATCGATAAATGCTCACCTTTCGGCGCGCGGCTGGCAAGCCTCGAGACGGACCGTCATGCTTCGGGCGATGCGATCCGCGGTCCATGGCGTCGGATTGGCGATCTTCGCCGCCTGCGGCACGAACGACGTGCAGCCGATTCACGCTCCGCCCGTCGCCGACGCGGCGCCCGGCATCGCGCCCGGCTCGGGCGATGACGCCACGACCGTCGGCGACGACGCGAGCGCGCCCACCTCCGGCGGCGCAGACACCGGAACGAACCCGCCGGGGACGCTCGACGCGCCCGACGGCAGCGCGCTCGCCGGGTGGAATCTGACCTGGTCCGACGAGTTCAACGGAGCCGACGGATCGGCCGTAGACCCGGCGAAGTGGAAGCACGACGTCGGCGGCACCGGCTGGGGCAACGACGAACTCGAGTACTACACGGACGGGACGCAGAACGCGGTCGTCAAGGGCGGCAATCTCGTCGTCACGGCCACCAAAGACGGCGCGTCGCAGTATAAATGCTCGTACGGCACGTGCACGTACACGAGCGCGCGCCTCCTGACGCAGGGCCTCTTTTCGCAGAAATACGGGCGCTTCGAGGCGCGCGCCCAGATGCCCACGGGCAAGGGTCTCTGGCCGGCCATCTGGGCGCTGGGCGACGACATCAGCAGCGTGTCGTGGCCGGCGTGCGGCGAGATCGACTTCATGGAGACGATCGGGAGCGACATCCAGACCAATCATGGGTCCCTTCACATGCCGTCGAGCTACGGCCCGTCGGGGACGTACAAGCTGCCGAACGGCGCTTCTTACGCCGACGCGTTCCACACGTTCGCGTTCGAGTGGGAGCCCGGCGCGATTCGCTTCTACGTCGACGACCACCTCTATGAAACGCAGAAGTCGACCGTGCCGAGCGGCGACACCTGGGAGTTCGACCACCCTTTCTTTCTATTGATCAATTTGGCCGTCGGCGGGCAGTGGCCGGGGTCGCCCGACGCGACGACCACGTTCCCCCAGACATTTAAGGTCGACTGGGTCCGGGTTTACGACAAGGACGGAACGGAGCCCTGAACCGGCGCCTCGGTGCCAACCGCCACCGCTGTGGTGGCATGGGCGTGGGCCTGGGCGTGAGCGTGGGCCTGGGTGAGGTGCGCGAGGCGTCGCCGGCGCGCACCGGCATGCGAGGCGTCGCCGGCGCGCACCGGCACGAACGTGTGGCGGTGAGCGCCGGCAAGACGCACGATGGGGCCGGTGTCGAAGGACGCGCTCTCCCCGTTCCGCCCCGCCGTGCGCGAGTGGTTCGAGTCTGCACTGGGCGAGCCCACGCGGGCGCAAGCGCTCGCGCTCGGCCCCATCGCCGCAGGCGAGTCGACGCTCCTGCTCGCGCCGACCGGGTCGGGCAAGACCCTCGCCGCGTTCCTGGCCGCCCTCGACAAGCTCGCCTTTTCGCCCGAGCCGCCCAAGGAGTCGCGCTGCCGGGTGCTCTACGTCTCGCCGCTGAAGGCCCTCGCCGTCGACATCGAGCGAAACCTGAGGGCGCCGCTGGCCGGCGTCCTCGAGACGGCGAAGCGCCGGGGCGACGAGGTGCGCTCGCCCACGGTCGGCGTGCGGACGGGAGACACCTCCGCGCTCGATCGCACGCGGATGACGCGGACGCCTCCGGACATCCTCATCACGACGCCGGAGTCGCTCTACCTCTTGCTCACCTCGAGCGCGCGCGAGCTCCTGTCGAGCGTCAACACCGTCATCATCGACGAGATTCACGCGCTGGCGCCCTCGAAGCGCGGCGCGCACCTGTTTCTGTCGCTCGAGCGGCTGGAGGAGCTTCGCTCTTCCTCTTCCGGCGGCGCGCGGGCGAAGAAGCTCCAGCGCATCGGCCTCTCGGCGACGCAGCGTCCGCTCGACGAGATCGCGCGCCTGCTCGGCGGGTTCGAGCGGGGCAAGCCGCGGCCGGTCACGGTCGTCGACGCCGGCCACAAGAAGCGGCTGGACCTCACGATCGAGGTGCCCGACATCGACATGGCGCGCGCTGGCCTTCTGGGCGAGCTCGACGAGCTGGCCTCGGGGCCGGCGGCGTCGGGAGGCACGCGCAGGACGATCTGGCCGCACGTCCACCAGCGAATCGTCGAGCTCGTACGCGCGCACAAGTCGACGATCCTCTTCGTGAACAGCCGCCGCCTGGCGGAGCGTCTGGCGGGGGCCATAAACGAAGTCGCGGGCGAAGAGATCGCGCTCGCCCACCACGGCTCGGTGGCGCGCGAGCAGCGGTCGGCCATCGAAGACCGTCTCAAGCGCGGTCTCCTTCCGGCGATCGTGGCCACGTCGTCGCTCGAGCTCGGGATCGACATGGGCGCGGTCGATCTCGTCGTGCAGATCGAGTCGCCGCCGTCGGTCGCGTCGGGCATGCAGCGAATCGGCCGGGCGAGTCACCAGGTGGGCGGCGTGCCGAAGGGCGTGATCCTGCCCAAGCACCGCGCCGACCTGCTGGCGGCCGCCGCGGCGGCCGCGGGGATGCGCGCGGGCGAGGTGGAAGAGACGGCGTACCCGCGCAACCCGCTCGACGTCCTCGCGCAGCAGATCGTCGCCACCGTCGCGCGCGAGCCGAGCACCGCCGACGCCCTCTTCGAGCTCGCGCGCCGCGCGGCGCCGTTCGCCGACCTGCCGCGAACGGCGTTCGAGGGCGTGCTCGACATGCTGAGCGGGCGCTACCCGAGCAGCGACTTCCGCGATCTGCGCGCGCGCGTCACGTGGGATCGAACGCGCGGCAAGGTGAGCGCGCGCGAGGGGGCGCAGCGTCTGGCGGTCACGAACGGCGGCACCATCCCCGATCGCGGCCTCTACGGGGTGTTTCTGCGCGAATCGGGCGGATCGGGCGCCAGCGGCAAGGGCTCGCGTCGCGTGGGCGAGCTCGACGAAGAGATGGTCTTCGAGCTTCGCGAGGGCGAGGTGTTCTTGCTCGGCGCGTCGTCGTGGAGGGCCGACGAGATCACGCGCGACCGCGTCATCGTGACGCCCGCCGCGGGCGAGCCGGGCAAGATGCCGTTCTGGCATGGTGACCGTCCCGGGCGGCCGCGTGCGTTCGGCGAAGCGATCGGCGCGCTCACGCGACGCATCGCGCGAGCGAGCGACGAGGGCGCGACGCGGATCCTGCGTGACGAGCTCCGCCTCGACCCGAGCGCGGCCAGGAACCTCCTCGAATACGTCCGCGAGCAGCAGAGCGTCACCGGCGAAGTGCCGAGCGACCGTGCGATCGTGGTCGAGCGCTTTCGCGACGAGCTCGGCGACTGGCGGGTGTGCCTTCTGTCGCCCTTCGGCGCGCGCGTCCACGCCCCCTGGGCCACCGTGGTCCTCGCGCGGCTCACGGAGCGCTACGCCGGCGACGCGGAGGCGGTGTGGACCGACGACGGCATCGCGTTTCGCCTCCCCGCCAGCGACGAAGCGCCCGACCCGGCCACGTTCTTTCCGCCGTCGGCCGACGTGGAGTCGCTGGTCGTGCAGTCGCTCGGGCACACGTCGCTCTTCGCCGCCCGCTTCCGCGAAGCCGCGGCGAGAGCGCTGCTCCTCCCGCGTCGCTCGCCGGGAAAGCGAACGCCGCTCTGGGCCCAGCGAAAGCGGGCGCACGATCTCCTGTCCGTGGCCTCGCAATACCCGTCGTTTCCTATCGTGCTCGAGACGTACCGGGAGTGCCTGCGCGACGTCTTCGATCTGCCGTCTCTGGCGCTGATCCTCCAGCGGGTCGAGGCGCGCCGGATCCGCGTGACGCCGTGCGACTCGCGCGTTCCGTCGCCCTTCGCCTCGTCGCTCCTCTTCTCGTTCGTCGCCAACTTCATCTACGACGGCGACGCGCCGCTCGCCGAGCGCCGCGCGCAGGCGCTCACGGTCGACCATGCCCAGCTGCGCGAGCTGCTCGGCGAGTCCGAGCTCCGCCAGCTGCTCGATCCCGACGCGATCGACGCCCACGTGCGCATGCTCCAGCGCCTCGATCGGCCGGCGAAGCACGCCGACGGCGCCCACGATCTATTGCTCTCGCTCGGAGACCTCTCGCTCGGTGAGCTCGAAGACCGCGCCTTGCCGCCCGAGGCCGCCGCCGGGTGGGTCGCGGCCCTCGAGCGCGACCGGCGCGTCGCTCGGATCGCGATCGCAGGCGAGAAGCGGTTCATCGCCAGCGAAGACATCGGGCGCTACCGGGACACGCTCGGGATCGTCGCGCCGCGCGGAGCCCCGGACGCCTTCCTCGAGCCGGTGAAGGACGCGTGGGGCGATCTCGTCTCGCGCTGGGCGCGCACGCACGGGCCCTTCACCTCGGGCGAGCTCGCCGCGCGCTTCGGCGCGGGCGCAGACATCGAACACGTGGTCGAGCGGCTCGTCGCCGCGGGCAAGCTCGTCGAAGGGGCGTTCCTCCGCGGAGGCAAGGGCCGCGAGCTCTGCGACGCCGAGGTTCTTGGCGCAGTGCGCCGCAAGTCGCTCGCGAAGCTCCGTCGCGAGATCGAGCCCGTGGACGCCGCGGCGTACGGCCGATTCGTGCTCGAGTGGCAGGCGGTGACGAACCGGCGGCGCGGCAGGGACGCGCTCCTCGAGACCGTGGCCCAGCTCCAGGGCTGTCCGCTCCCGGCGTCGGTGCTCGACACGCGAATCCTCGGCGCGCGCGTCGAGGGGTTCCGCCCCTGGGACCTCGACGCGCTGTGCGCTTCCGGTCGGGTCACGTGGGCGGGAGTCGAGCCGCTCGGTCCGAGCGACGGCCGGATCGCGCTCTTCCTGGCCGAAGACGAGGCGCTCCTGGCGCCGACTCCAAAGAAGACCGAAGGCGAGCTGGCCGAGAAGATCCGCGCGCTCCTCGAGAGGCGCGGGGCGATCTTCTTTCCGGAGATCGCGAGCGCGGCCGGCGGGTACCCCGCCGAGGTGCTCGACGTGCTGTGGAGCATGGTCTGGGCCGGGGAAGTCACCAACGACACGCTCGAGCCCCTGCGCAGCCTGGCCGAAGCGGCCAGCGGAAAGGACCGCACACGCGGGCGTCCCGGCCATCGCGCGCCGCGCCGGAACGCGCTCCCCGGGAGCGAAGGGCGATGGTCGCTCCGCGCGGCCCGCCTGGGGACCGCGCCCACCGAGACCGAGCGACGAGCCGCCCTGACGCGCGCGCTCCTCGAGCGATACGGCGTGCTGACGCGCGAGGCGGTGCACGCCGAGGGGATCGAGGGAGGCTTCTCCGCCGTGTACGACGTGCTCAAGGCCCTCGAAGACGCGGGTCGCGTGCGACGCGGCTACTTCCTCGCCGGCCGCGGCGCGACGCAGTTCGCTCTCCCGGGCGCCGACGACCGCCTCCGCGCGCTGCGCGAGCCGAGCGAGTCGCCGAAGGCGACGATCGTCGCGTCCACGGATCCGGCCAACCCGTACGGCGCGACGCTCCCCTGGCCGGTGCGACGCGCCGAGGGCGAGGGAGAGAGCGAGACGCGGCGACCGCAGCGCGCGGCTGGAGCGATCGTCATCCTGTACGACGGCGCGCTCGTCGGGTGGCTCGGACGGGGCGCGGATTCGCTGCTCACCTTCCTCCCGGCCGACGAGCCGCTCCGCGCCCGGGCCTCTGCGGCGCTGGCGAGCGCCCTCGCGGACCTGGTCGAGGCGGGCGAGCGACGTGCGCTGCTCCTGGCGACGATCGACGGGGAGCCCGCGGCGAAGAGCACGCTGTCGCCGTCGCTCCACGAAGCGGGCTTCCGCGTCAGCCGCGAGGGGTGGCTGCGCCGGCGCTCGGAGGCGGAGGCCATTCCGTCGCGCTGGAATGCGCGAGCCGACGCGCGGGTTGCGGCGAGCGAAGCGGACGACGAGCCGCATGCCTGAGGGCGATACGATCCATCGATCGCCGATCCGTCTCGCGCGCGCCGTTCAC
>Ga0080027_10001078_pt1 | contig 11088 bp, 12 predicted proteins | sample OrgsoiDNA2013046_FD_70962 | JGI IMG/M metagenome (GOLD analysis project Ga0080027, IMG submission 70962) | Permafrost soil microbial communities from the Arctic, to analyse light accelerated degradation of dissolved organic matter (DOM) -... | ecosystem: Environmental > Terrestrial > Soil >...
GTGATGATGCCGGATGCCCATCGTGGCCTCATCAAGGAACGCGATGCCGTTGACCATTTCGAAGCCGCGAGTCGGGTGCAGCTTGATCGACGCAAACTCGTCGTCGTTCAGCGGCCCTGTCTTTTGAAGAAGCTTGGTTGGGACGCCGAGTTTGCCAACGTCGTGCAACATGCCTGCGTAGCGGAGCATCTCGAGTCGGTCTTCACGCATTCCGAGCTGCTTGGCAATCATGACCGACGCCGTCGCGACGCGTTCGCTGTGGCCGCGGGTGTAATAGTCCTTTGTCTCAACCGCCTGGATCAACGAGCTGACGGTCGCTTCGTACGCCTGGTGCTGCTCGGCGTACTGCTGGAATGCCCAGCGCGCAATCAGGAGTGGGGCAAGCACGAGCAGAGCTGCTACCGGTCCGACGCCGCCCGACCACAGCACGGCGATGATGAGGCCGATGAGTCCGTAGCCAAGGCTCGGAAACACAGTTTCGGACATGCCGCCCCACCACACCCGGGTAAGCGAGGTCTTGGTGGAGAGCCTGATGGCGACCGCGACCAAGACGTAGTTCAAAATGCAGAACGCGAGTCCGGCAGCCGCAACGGCGGGCAGCACCTCGGGAAAGTGCACGGTCGCAAAGCCGCGGGGCTCGCCGCCGGGGACTGCCTCGAACAAGAAGCCGGCCGCAAGCGCGCTCAGTGCCATTTGCGCGACATTGAATCCACGCTTGTACCAGGCCACCCGGCCGCGGCTTGCCACCGCACCGACAACACAGACCAACGATGCTCCCCACGGCCCGACGAGCAAGACAGCAGCGAGGGCAACCGGAAAACCGGTCGAGATGCTCATGGATCGCAGTCGTGTCATGACCGGCGCAGAATCGCCGATCCAGTAGAGCGCGGCTAGCACCGCGATTTCTGACAAGTTGAGGTCGCGATGCACAATCGCGATGACGATCGAGGCAATCCCGAGGGACATGATCGCGCACACGTAGGCGAACGCACCGCGCGGCAGCGACCTCATGGATGCACCTCAGGCTGGGGAAGAGCCGGGCGAGACGGAGTCGGCGATTGCGCACTACTGCCAGTGAACGGCTGCACCGATGAGGATCTTTTCAACGATTGAGGTGATCTTCGCCATGATTTCCAACTCCTAAGGATCACGTCACGGGTTCCGCTAATGCCCGCGCGGGATTCGCTCCGCTGGAGTGCTCGTCATGATCTCTCGACTCGCCGATCTCCGTCTCGCTCTGCAGTTGTTTTTGCGACCCGGGAAATTGGGGGTGTCCCGGGGCACAAACGGCGGCTGATGCACCCAATTTCGGCGAGTGCAAAGGCAGCACGTAGAAGGAGTGAATCGGTCAAGATCGGGGCAAGTCAAGACCAGGCAGACACTGCAGCCACATGGGTTTCGCGGCACTCATTGCTGGCCAGTCACAAAGGACTATGCCTCTGCCACTCGGATGACGCTGGAAACAAAGGGATCATCCGATTCACCCGATTACCGCCCTATTGTGGAGGGCGTCGGTACTCCCGAACCGCGCCGGACTGCAATACGCTCAGCCCTGTCTGTGACGCGTGTGACGACTGGGACGGTGAGCCATGAGCGGTGACACCCCGGCCATCCCGGCTCCCCTCGCCATGCCGACCCCCGGTGATCGTTACGCGGCCGTCGTCGCGGCACTCCTCGGCGTCCGCACCGATCACGCCGGCGCGCGCTATGACGCCGCAATCGAGGCTGCGCTCGCCGCGCAGCGCATCGACATCGAAACCGCCCGCGAGTTGCGGTGGTGGCAGCGTGCGTCCGCGCGCGCCGCGCAAGAGTACGCAGCGACGCTGGTCCCGGAGGTGCTGGCTGCCTGTGCGGTCGCCGACGCCCAGGCCGCGACCGAAGCCGACGAGTTGGCCAACTCATGGCAACGTGCGAAAGACATTGTGACCGGGCCGGCCGACTCCGACTCGAACTCGGAGCCCAGCTCAACAAGCCGGGCGATTCGCTGGAACCAGCCCACCCGGCTGATCGCCGTACCCGACAGCCGTCCGCGGCTGCGGGCCCGGCGCGAGTCGATCGAACAGACCCAGCAAGCGGTGCGAGCGGCCTTGCGGTCCACCTCGATCGATCTCGATAAGCCAGTCGGAAAGGATCAGCGCGACCATGCCAACTCTGCGTCTTCTGCCTGAACTCGAGGAGGCCTTGCGCATGGTGCCCGGCATCCGGGCGGCCAGCGTTGTGACCGGCCCGGACGCCGTGCCAACCGAGGTCCACATCGTGGCCAGCCGCAGCAAGGGTGCGAAGCAGGTCGTCCGTGACGTCCAGTCATTGGCGATGGCCGGCTACGACATCGACATCGATCACCGCATCGTCAGCGTCGTGCAGTTCGACGACGACATCGACCGCCTCGAGCCCGATGGCGACGCGCGCAAGATCATCATGCTTCCCGACGCTGCTGCGGTACTGCCAGCAGGGCAGCCTCAGCGCGAGGTCGTTCCCGAGATCGTTCCCGAGGTCGTTCCGCGGCCACTCATCGCCGCCATCACGATCCGCACCGCCGGCGCGGAAGCCGATGCCTCGGTTGTCGTACGGACCGGTGATGAGTCGTACGACGGCCGGTCAATCGGACCATCAACGATGAGCCATCGGCACACGTTGATCGCGCGGGCCACCCTCGACGCCATCAGCGAACTGCTAGGGCTGCCGGCCGAAGTCGAGTTCGTCACGGTTTCGACAATGGGTACCCGGCGAATGGCCGCGTGCGTCATTCAGATCGCCGTGCCCGGGATCGGCGAACTCGTCATGACCGGCTCGGCGTTAGTGCGAAGCGATGAGGCGGACGCGGTTGCGCGGGCCGTTCTCGACGCGCTCAACCGCCGGCTTGCCGGCTGACCGTTATTCGCTGCGGAATTCGGTCTGCGAAACGTCGACGCCGACTATCGCATTCTCGGAGATCTCGATCTGCACTTGCCTGATGCGGGCGAGCACCTTGCCGCGCAACTCATCCGATGCCAACTCGCAACCACAGCTGCGTGCGACGAGCGCCTTTACTGCCTTGTCGAGGTCGTACTGCCGTAAACACGGCCCGCATTCTTCGAGGTGATCGCGAATCTTGTCGCAGTCAGCGAGGTCCACCTCGCCGTCGAGGTAGACATACACCTGATCGAGGACTTCCGAGCACGGGGTCTCGTGGTGCTTGCCGCAACTCATCGCGCCGCACCACCCTCAAGGGTCCCGAGCGCTGGCTCGTCAGGAAGGTCGCGAAAAACGCCGCGCTCACGTGCGTATTCCTCAAGGGCCGAACGCAGCGCTCGCCGACCGCGATGCAATCGCGACATCACTGTGCCGATCGGCGTCCCCATAATGTCGGCGATCTCCTTGTACGCGAAGCCCTCGACGTCTGCCAAGTAGACCGCGACACGGAAGTCTTCGGGAAGAGCCTGGAGCGCTTCTTTCACGTCGGAGTCAGGCAGGTGATCGAGAGCTTCGGTCTCAGCGGAACGCAAGCCGGACGACGTGTGCTCGGCCGCACGCGCGAGCTGCCAGTCTTCCAGCTCGTCGCCACCCGCCTGCTTGGGCTCGCGCTGCTTCTTGCGGTAGGTGTTGATGAACGTGTTCGTCAGGATCCGATACAGCCATGCCTTGAGATTGGTGCCCTCTTCGAACTGGTGGAAGGCCGCGAACGCCTTGGCGAACGTCTCCTGCACCAGGTCTTCGGCGTCGGCTGGGTTGCGCGTCATGCGAAGCGCAGCCGAATAGAGCTGGTCCAGGTAGGGCATCGCGCTGCGCTCAAACCGTGCGCTGCGTTCGTCAGTCGATTCCTCGACGGTGACCAAAGATCGGGCTCCCTGTGCTGTAGCGATGGCCGGCGCCGGACGACGTGCAGTACCCGCCAACTCGCTGCTTGACACTACCGGTCGACCCGACGGCCAGCTCGGCCAGCTAACCGGAGAGCCATCCCGGGTCGACCGCTCTTGTGCTGCCTGCACCTGCGCCACCCTTCAGCCAATCTCCGGTGCGAATCCCTGCCGATTCACAACGCCGATTGCGGGGGCCCGATTCCCGGGGCAGCGTTCGGAGCGGTGATCGTCGCTACCAGCCACTCGACGATCCCGTCGATCGCAGCGTCGACATCAGGTCCGATCAGCCGGTGGTCGGCTTGCGGCACCTCACGGATCATCACGTGCGGCGGAAACTGCGCCGCGGTGCCGAATGCGTCGCGCGCGCCCTGCACCACGAGCAGCGGCACCGCGACCTCAAGTTCGGTCGCCCTGCTGCGCTCCGGATGCCCTGGCGGGTGCAGCGGGAAAGCGAGCGCCACCACGCCGCACGCTCCGCTCGCATCGGCGGTGCGGCAGGCGACCCGAGCGCCGCTGCTTCGGCCACCCACGATGAACCGCAGGCCGGGTTGCGCACGGTGGAACAACTCGACCAACACCCCGACGACTGCCATCCACGCGGCGTCGAGTTGGCTGGCTGGTGCGGGCGCCCGTCGGCCGGCGACCGAGTACGGCTGACGAACCCGCGCGACGGCAAACCCGGCGTCGAGAGCGGCGGCGGTCACCGCGGTCAGATCCGGCGCATCGATGCTGCCGCCGGCGCCGTGCCCAAGCGCGAGCAGACCGATCGGTCGCGGCGAACCGCGATCGAGAATGACCTCCGCGCCGCCGACTGCCGTTTCGACAGATATCAGCGAGCCGCGGCTTCTGCTTTCTCCTGGCAGCTCATGCATCGAGCGGCCTCCGGCTTGGCTTCCAATCGTTGCGCCAGCAGCTCTTTGCCACAATCGACACATCGGCCGTACGTGCCTGCGTCGAGCCGCCGAAGTGCGGCCCGCACGTGCGTGAGCTGCTCCTGCGCCGCCGCGACGACCGCATTCGACCGGTCGTTGTCGGCGAGGTCAAGACCCGCGTCCGCGTCGCCCGGCGAGCTGGCGTCGTCGGGATCGGGTGGCTCGGGACGCAGCGTGGCGACCGACCGGTCGAGCTCAGCGACCATTGCCTCGAGCCGCTGACGGATCTCCTGCGAGTCCACGGTTGGCACCGATGTCCCTTCCTGATGCGGTTGTCCCGCGGCATTGGTCCTCCGCCACCCGGCGGCCTGCCAAAACGGCCTCTACCCATGAGTCACCGCGTTCACCGCTTACGCACCCCCGGGTCTTGCGCGGGGGCGATGACGACCGGCTCCATGAGCTGTGGACCGTCGTTGCGCACGTCGTTGACCTGCGTCGATACCGGGTAGGCCTCGAGGCGACCCGGCGCGGCGGGAACGAGAAGTTCGCGCAACCCCTCGATGTCGGTCACCCGAGGATCGAGCCAGCGCGCCCAATTCTCCGGCTCGACCAGCATCGGCATCCGGTCATGGATACGGCCGAGGTCGTCGGTCGCCTCGGTGGTGATCACCACCGACGACCACAGCCAAGGATCGGCCGCCGCGTCGGCAAGCGGGTCGCGCCAGAACTCGTAGAGACCAGCCATCGGGAGCACTCCGCCGCCGCGGTTGCGGATGAAGTACGGCTGCTTTGGCTGCGTGCGCCGCTTCCCCGTGGGCAGGTCACCGGCCTCGTCGGCCAAGTACCACTCGTAGTAGCCGTCGGCAGGCAACAGGCAGCGCCGCACCGCGAACGCCTTGCGAAACGCCGGCTTCTCGGCCAGCGTCTCGGCCCGGGCGTTAATGAGCTTGCTGCCAATTTTCGGATCCTTCGCCCACGACGGAACAAGACCCCACCGGACGACGCGCAGCTGACGTTCGGCGGGCGCGCTCGGCTGCTCTTTGTCGAGGCGTTCGACGATCGCGTACACGTCGTCGGTCGGAGCCACGTTGTAGTTTGGCGCCAACTGCTCATCGACCACGGCCCGATCGACACCGAATTCCTCGATCAGATCGGCAGGATCGCGGGCGGTGGCGTATCGACCGCACATGACAGCAGGATGTCATCCGCTGCCCGAGGATTTCAGCCCAGCTCTACCCGAAGATTTCATCCCGGTAGGTTCGACAGGTGACCGAACCAGGCCGACCTCCGGCTTCCCCGCAGCTGTGGCGGGCACCGACAGCGACCGAGCCGGTTAATGCCACCATCACGCTTCCTGGTTCGAAGTCGATCACGAACAGGGCACTGCCGCTCGCCGCACTTGCCGACTCGCCTTCGCTGGTGCGTGGCGCGCTTCGCTCGCGCGACACCGCGCTCATGGCGGCTGGCCTGCGCGCTCTCGGCATCGGCGTCGATGACTCCGGTATCGACTGGCAGGTAACTCCGGCGGCACTGATGGGCCCGGCCGACATCGACTGCGGGCTGGCCGGCACAGTCACCAGATTCCTGCTCGCGGTCGCGTCGCTTGCTGACGGGCCGGTGCGCTTCGACGGCGACCCGCGCAACCGCGACCGCCCGTTGCGGCCGCTCATCGACGCGCTCCGGCAACTCGGCGTCCGCGTCGACGACGACGGCCGCGGCACCTTGCCGCTGACGCTGCACGGATCCGGTGGCCTGGCCGGGGGCCGGTGCACCGTGGATTCGTCGACGTCGAGCCAGTTCCTGTCCGCGTTGCTGCTGGTCGCGGCTCGCGCCGACGGCGACGTCACGGTCGAGCATGCCGGCCAGCCGCTGCCGTCGTTGCCGCATATCGAGATGACTGTCGCCATGCTGCGCAAACGTGGCGTGGTGATCGACGACTCCGCGCCGAACGTATGGCGCATCCAGCACGGCGCCGTCTCGGGTGGTGACATCGACGTCGAACCAGACCTCTCGAATGCGGCACCTTTTCTCGCGGCCGCGATGGTTTCCGGTGGCGTGGTGCGGATTCCGCGATGGCCGGCCCGGACGACCCAACCAGGTGCCGCACTTCCGCAACTGCTGGCGGCGATGGGCGCCGTCTGCACCCTGGAAGCCGACGTGCTCATCGTCGAAGGCGCCGGCGCAGTTCACGGAATCGACATCGATCTGCGCGCCACCAGCGAGCTGGCGCCGACCGTCGCGGTCCTTGCGGCGCTGGCTGACTCCCCCTCGGTGCTGCGCGGCATCGGCCACATGCGGGGGCATGAGACCGACCGCTTGGCTGCGCTCGCGAAAGAACTCAACGGCCTGGGTGGCCTCGTGACGGAGACCGAGGACGGCCTGTCAATCACGCCAAAACCCTTGCACGGCGGGGTTTTCTCCACTTACGACGACCACCGGCTCGCGACGTCAGCCGCCGTTCTCGGCCTGGTCGTGCCCGGCGTTTTCGTCGAGAACATCGCCACCACTGCGAAGACGATGCCAACATTCGTCGATCTGTGGAGTTCACTCCTCCCATGAAGCTCGCATGAGCAGACGGGTGCGGGATCTCGACGAAGATGACGTCCGCGTGCGCCCCGGCCGCAGTAGCACGCGACCACGTAGCCAGTTGCGCCCCGCTCACGACGAAGCAATCTCCGCGATCGTCCTCGCAGTCGACCGCGGGCGATTCACCTGCGAGGTCGACGACCACGAGGTGGTGGCGGTAAAGGCTCGCGAGCTCGGTCGAAAGTCGGTCGTCGTCGGTGACCATGTCGCCCTCGTCGGCGACGTATCGGGAACCACCGACACTCTGGCCCGGCTGATCAGGATCGATCCGCGCACCTCGGTGCTGCGACGCAGCGCCGACGACGGCGATCCGATCGAGCGCATCATCGTGGCGAATGCCGAGCAGCTCGCGATCGTGTGCGCCGTCGCGAACCCCGAACCGCAGCCTCGCCTGATCGACCGCTACTTGGTTGCGGCATTCGATGGTGGGTTGGAACCTCTGCTGGTACTGACAAAAACCGACCTCGCCGATCCGGCCGCCCTCATCGAGGCGTATGCGCTGCTCGACCTCCGTATCGTTTCGACGCACGACGGGGAGCCGAGCGAGGAGTTGCGAGCGACACTCCACGACCGCCTCACTGTGCTTGCCGGCAGCTCGGGGGTCGGAAAGTCGACGCTCATTAACGCTCTCGTGCCTGGCGCGGGGCGGGCAACCGGCGATGTCAATGCGGTGACCGGGCGCGGTCGGCATGTGTCGACATCGGCGGTCGTTCTCGATCTACCAGACGGCGGCAGGGTGATCGATACTCCCGGCATCAGGTCGTTCGGTCTCGCGCACGTCGATCCCGATCGGGTTCTGCGGGCCTTCCCCGACCTTGCCCCAGGAGCCGCCGAATGCCCGCGCGGCTGCGAGCACGAGGCGCCGAACCCGGATGCGCCCCGAGCAGCCGACGACATCGCCCGCTGCGCACTCGACGACTGGGTCGCCGCCGGCCACGCCGAACCTGCGCGCCTCGACTCCCTGCGCCGGCTCCTCGCCGTCCGCGACCCGCTCTTGCCGTCGTGACCCCGATACCGTTTCGTCATGCCCGTCTCCGATGACCTCGCGCTCGGACTGCGAATTGCCGACGAGGCAGACCGCATCAGCCTCGCTCGGTTCGGCGCGCTCGACCTGTTGGTGGAGACGAAGCCTGATCTGACCCCGGTCAGTGACGCCGACCGCGCGGTCGAGCAGGCGATCCGCGGCGCGCTCACTCGCGAACGACCTGACGACGCGATCCTCGGCGAGGAGTTCGGGTCGACCGCGCACGAGACCGGACGTCGATGGGTGATCGACCCGATCGACGCAACCAAGAACTTCGTCCGGGGCGTTCCGGTGTGGGCCACACTGATCGCGTTGATGGACGGGCCCGACGTGCTGGTGGGCATCGCCAGCGCCCCAGCGCTTGGGCACCGCTGGTGGGCCGGTCGCGGTCTCGGTAGTTGGAGGTCGACGGCAGGCGGGGCCGCTCGGCGCAACCGCGTCTCGGCTGTCAGCTCTCTCACCGACGCGTCCCTGTCGTACTCCGACCTCAGCGACTGGGGCGCCCGGTCGCCGGGGTTCGACACTCTCGCGGGCTCTGTCTGGCGCACGAGGGCATACGGAGATTTCTGGTCGCACGCTCTGGTTGCTGAAGGCGCCGTCGACGTGTCGGCCGAGCCTGAGGTCTCGATCTGGGACGTCGCCGCACTGGTTGTGATCGTCGAGGAGGCGGGCGGGCGAATAACCGGCACCGACGGGACGCCGAGCCCGGCCGCGCCGAGCATCGTCTGCACCAATGGGCGCCTGCACACCGCGGTTCTTGCGCTCCTCGAGCCGTAACGCTTGTCGCACCCGAGCCGCAGGTCCACGATGGGGCCAGGCGCCGTCGCGCGCCTTTGGAGGCTTCTATGCACGTTCGAGACGGCATGAACCCCGACGTCTTGACGATCGGTCCGAGCCACACCTTGCGCGAGGCGAGCCGGCTGATGGCCAAACGCCATGTCGGAGCAGCAGTGGTCTCCGACGCCGAAGGCCTCGGCATCCTCACCGAACGCGATGTCCTGGAAGCCGTCGGAGCAGACCAGAATCCGGACACCGAACTCGTCGGCGATCACCTCACCAAAGACCTCGTGTTCGCCGCACCCGATTGGCTGCTCGACCAAGCGGCGGCCGCCATGGTGCGCGGCGGATTTCGCCATCTCGTCGTGCTCGACGGCAACGAGGTCGTCGGCATTCTGGCGATGCGCGACATCGTCCGAAGCTGGATCGCCACGGCGGCCGTTACGGGCGGTTAGCTCGCCTCGTCGATCGTCACCCGTACCGCGCGGCAGGCCGGGAGGCTGTCGCGCAAGACCCGCGCTTTCGGGTCGGGGACGTCGAGTATGCGCGCCGTCACGAGCGGCCTCAATGCAGCCAGCCGGACGTCGGCCAGCACGCTCCGCAGCGCCTGCCGGTCGCCGCCGGTTACCACGGCGTCAAACCTGGGCAGCAACGGCAGCAGCACCACCGCGGCCGTGTGGATTGCGGTCTCCAGTGCGACTTTCACCTGACCCTCGCGGCGGCGAGCGAAGCGCTGTTGCGACCACCCGCCTGCCGACGATCTGCCGTGCACCTGCCGCGAACCGACCTTCGACGCCACGAGTTCGTCGCCATCGAAGGCGCCCGCCGCATAGCCGCCGAGCCTCACCAGGAGCACCCCAACAAAGCGAGGCCGGGCGGCATGCTCGACCAGTGCGGCCACCGGGTCGGAACTCCCCCAATTCGCCGGCAGCGGCGGGAAGGGGGGGTCGAAGGTGGTCCTCGATCCGTCGGTCGCGATGAGGTGCAACGAGTCGCCGACGGCCGACATCACGACCTCGCCGTGGCGGTCGACGAACCCACCCAACCAGCGCTCCAGCCGCTCGGGGCCGATATCGACGGTGCGCGCGACGGACACAGAGGACATCGTGCCGAGTTTGTCCTGGCCGAGTACAGCCAGGCAGCCCTGCGGGAGTTAGAACACCACGGGCGCCCAGGTGGCTCCGGCGTCACGAGTCATCAGCAGCTGGCTCGGGTCGCTGTTGCCTGGCGCGCCATAGATGGCCACACCTTGGGTCGACGTCGTGAAGCCCAGGTCGCCGATACCCAACCCGCCGTCACCCCTCTCGAATGCACTGGTCCAGCTGCGCCCGGCAGTCCCGGACCGATAGATCCAGCTCGCGCCCGACTGCGCCGATACCGCCACTACCGATGCGCTCGCCGCAGCGATACCGCCAGCGATGCCGCCACGGCCGGGCGCTGCGGTCGTCGCGTGCGAGGTGGCGCCGCCATCGGTCGAGAACAGCACGAGCTTGGATTCGCTACCCGCACCCGGATTTCCCGCGCACAGAAGGAAAACAGCCGAGGTCGAGACCGGTGCTACTCCGCCGATCTGCAGGTCTGCGCCGGCGGCGGGGCACGGGTCGGCGATCACGTGCCAGCTTGCGCCATCGGCGCTAGCGACGAACACCTCTCCGTTGTCACCGCCCGACACGACCCACACGGCGTGTCCATGCAGCGCGATCGTGCCACTCGGCTTGACAGCGATTCCCGGCACCGCCGCCCAGGCGTCGGTCGCCACCACGGCCCGACTCAACCGGCCTCCGCCGGCGCATGGTTGCGCGCCGCACGTCGCGGCCAGGGCGTAAACCACGCCAGCTGATGCTTCGACGTCGGCGACCGGGCCGGGCTGGGCCATCTGCTTCCACGTGACGCCGCCGTCGTGGGTGGCCCACAGCTGCGGCCCGAAGGCCCACCCGTCGCGAGCGTCGGCAAACCGCACCTTCGTGATCGGCTGACTATTTGCCGGTGC
>Ga0080027_10001081_pt1 | contig 11073 bp, 8 predicted proteins | sample OrgsoiDNA2013046_FD_70962 | JGI IMG/M metagenome (GOLD analysis project Ga0080027, IMG submission 70962) | Permafrost soil microbial communities from the Arctic, to analyse light accelerated degradation of dissolved organic matter (DOM) -... | ecosystem: Environmental > Terrestrial > Soil >...
GTGAGGATTCCGAGTCGCCGCCGCGTCGCCACCGCGCAGATCAGAAAATCCGTGTTCGACCCCTGCACGCCTTTGGCGCGGCAGCGGTTGAAGAACGCCGCCGCCTCTTCGTAGTCCTCCGCCAGGAGAGCGACGTCGGGGAATGCCCGCAGGTGGTCCCGCAGTGTTTCGTATTGCTGGGGCCCGGGTACACCCGAGAGCAACTCCTGTCTCACCGGCCCCAGCATCGACGCCCGTCCCTCGCCAATGAGCTCGGCCAGCTCCAGCGCGTGGGCGGCGGTCGACGATCGCCGTCTGCGAAGCGCGAGCGACCAAACCGAAGTATCGACCACGACGTTCATGGGCGGCGGCGTTGTCGTTTGTGGTCGTACTCTGGATCGAAGTCGACCTTTCCGAAAAGGTCGAGAATCCTGGCCTGCTTTCGGCGCTGGACGTACTCCTGCAGCGCGAGCGTCACCGTGTCCTTCTTGGTCCGCTCGCCGCCGACGCGAAGCGCCTCATTGAGGAGTCCGTCGTCGATAGCAAGGTTGGTCGCCATGTGTAGAAGTTTACACATTCTGGCCCCGCGCCTCAACAGGTCTTGTTGGGAACGTTCCTGCTCGTCCGGCAGGGTCGAAGCGCCGTCGAGCAGCTCGGGGATCCGCAGCGCGTTCCCTTTTCTTGGGGCAGGGATCACAGGTGGGCGACGGAGTCGGGTCAGCCGGCCTCGGGGATGATACCTTAGCCGCCGCTTATGGCGTCGCACGGGCGGTACACCATCCTGGGCAAGTTGGCCGACGGCGGGATGGCCGAGATCTTTCTGGCCATCCAGCACGGCGCGGAGGGCTTCGAGAAGCCCGTGGTGCTCAAGCGGATCCTCACCCAGTACTCGGCCGACCCGCAGTTCCGCAACATGCTGCTCGACGAGGCGCACATCTCGATGAGCCTTCAGCACGGCAACGTCGTTCAGGTTCTGGACCTGGGCGTCGCGGCGGGCCGCTATTTTCTGGCGCTCGAGCTGGTCGACGGCTGGGACCTCGAGAAGATCCTGCAGCGTGCGCACGCGGCCGGGATGGTCTGGCCGGCCGCGCTCGGGCTCTATGTCGTCGCCGAGGTCTGCCGCGGGCTCGCCTACGCGCACGGCAAGGCGCGCGACGGCAAGCCGCTCGGGATCGTCCACCGCGACATCAGCCCCAACAACGTGCTCTTGAGCGGGGAGGGGGAGGTGAAGGTCGCCGACTTCGGCATCGCCAAGGCCCAGCGCAAACGCGAGCAGACAGCGGCCGGTGTCATCAAGGGCAAGGTCGCGTACATGTCGCCCGAGCAGGCGATTGGGGGGGCCGTCGACCGCCGGTCGGACATCTTCTCCGTCGGATCGCTGCTCTATCGGACGATGACCGATCGGCTGCCGTTCGAGGCCAACAACGATCTAGAGTCGCTGCTGCGCGTGCAGAAGGCGGAGTTCACGCCGCCCCGGGAGGTCAGGCCGACGATGAACGAATCGGTCTCCGGCATCATCCTGCGCGCGATGCGGCTCTTGCCGAGCGAGCGGTATCAGGGCGCCGACGAGATGCTGGCCGACGTCGAACGGGTGCTGCGCACCGAGTTTCAGTCGGCCGGGCAGTCGGAGCTCAAGGCCTGGCTCGAGCAGCTCGGCCGTCGCGACGACGTCCCCTCGATCGGCAAGCAACGCCGCGACGGCAGCGGCGTCGTGAACGACGTGATGGGCACCGACCTTTCGGCCGGGACGTCGTTCGAGCTCGGCGATCTCGAGGCCTCGGGGGGACAGGCCGAAGGGGCGCGCGCGCGCTCGCCGGCTCCGGATCTCAAAGCCAATCCCAAGGCCGACCCGAAGGGGGCGCCGCCCAAAGGGGGCAAAGGGGGATCGACGGCGGAGATCCCGAAGCCGAGCAAGACCGTCTTGGGCAAGCGGCGTTCGAACGGCTTTTGGATGGGCGTCGCTCTCACGGTGGGTGCGGTGGTGGGGTTCCACTATCTGAGTGGGTGGGCGCAGAAGCGGGGGGTGATGAGCGCGCTCGGGCTCGGGAATGACGCCGCCGTGGAGGGGCGTCCAGCGATCGCGCCGCCGCAGGTTGCCGGGAAAGAACCGACGACCGCGACCGCGCCCGCGACTCCGCCCGTGCATCCGGTGGCTGTGGTCGACGCCGCGCAGATGCCGCTGCCCGGCGCGTCTGCCGCCCCGGCGGACGCGCATCCCGCGACGGAAGCGACCCCGCCCGGCGACAAGAAATCGGCTGCGCCCGAGGACGACGAGCCCGACGAGGAGGCGCTGCTCCGGAACGCCGTCCCCAACGCCGAGAACGCGGTCATCGGCGAAGACGACGCCGAGGCGGCCGCGGCGGGCAAGGCCGCGCCGACGGCCAAGTCTCACGCCGCCACGGCCAAGGCGCCCGTCGACGTCCCGCGCGTCGAGACCGCCATCCTGCACTTCACCAGCGCGCCGAGCGGCGCCGTCGTGCGGACCAAGGCGCGCGTCCTGGGGCGCACGCCCATCAGCCTTCACTTCAAGACCGGCAATACCTACGAGATCGCGCTGGTCAAGCGGGGCTTCGAGCCGGCGACACGCAAGGTATCGGTTCACAGCACCAAGGACCGCAAGATCGCCGTGACGCTCAAGAAGCGCGCGCCGCCCAAGCGCGTGCCGTTCTTCCACCCCCACCGATGAGACCGCTGAGACCGAGATGGGCCGCGGCCGGCGTCGTCGCGACGGTCGCGACCCTTGCGCTCGGTGGGCCAACGGCGCTTGCGGCCGAGCCCACGGGCGCTGCGCCGCCGGCAGACGAGGTCCCAGCCCTGCGCGGGGCTGCCGTCGCCGCGATCGCGCGCGCCCGCGCCAAGGTCGCTGGCGCGGCGGCGAACCCAGAGATCCTGCGCGAGGTGACGCTGCCGTCGATCGAGCGTCTGGTCGAGGACGCCGATCTCCGCCGCGCCAGCATCACGGTTCCCGCACGCGATCGGGATTTCGTTCGTAAGAGCCTCGAGACGGCGCGCGCCTTCGCCGATCGCGTCGCCGCCGGCGAGGATCCGTACCGCACGGCGACGGGCGAGATGGTGAAGGCCTACCGGGCCGACTGGGACGGGACGCTGCAGCCCTACGCGCTCTACGTTCCGCCGGGCTACGACGCGCGCAAACCCTGGCCGCTGATTGTCGCGCTGCACGGCGCGTTCTCCGACCACCGGCACAACCTGCGCCGCGTGTTCGGCCTCGACAACCGCCCCGGCGAGACCGACGCCGAGGCCTCGCGCAACGAGCTGCCACTTCCGGACGTGCCGGCGCTGGTGGTGTCGCCCTACGGCCGCGGCGAGCTGATGGGCTACGACGGCCTGGGCGGCGAGGACGTCATGCGCGTCCTGCAGGACGTGCGCCGCGCGTACCATGTCGATCCCGAGCGCATCAGCTTGACCGGCCTCTCGATGGGCGGTGGCGGGACCTGGCAGATCGGTCTTCGCCACCCGGAGCTGTTCGCGGCGCTCGCGCCGGTCTGCGGCATCACCGACTATCGCAGGATGGTGCGTCCCGCGGACGCGGCGCTCTATGACCTGCCCCTTATCGACGCGTTGTCGCCGCCGGCGATCGCCGAGAACGCGGCCCACCTGCGGGTTCTCATTTTCCACGGCGACAAGGATCCGGTGGTCCCGGTCGCCGACTCGCGCCGGATGGTCGACCGGTATCGCGCGCTCGGCTGGTTGGGCAAGAACGTCCGCTACACGGAATACGCCGGCGTCGACCACGCCGCCTGGGTGCCGGCATACAAGGGCGCCGCGCTCCTGCGCACGCTGGCGGCGATCAAGCGCGACCCGGCCGCGCCCAAGACGGCGCCGCCTCCGCCGCCACCCGGCCAGGCGATCCCCGGCCTTTGCGGCAAGAGCTTCCCGCGCCAGCGCCCGCACATCTACGTTTACGGCACGAACGGACCGCCGGAGGCGGTGACGGCCGCGCGCGCGCTGGCCACCGCGCTCGCCGATTGGGGGCCGATGGTCGGCGCGCGCTTCTCCGTCAAGGCCGACCACCAGGTGACGCCCGACGATCGGGCGCGCTTCAATCTGGTTCTGGTGGGTGCCGCGCCGCTCAATGGCCTTGCGCGGGAGGTGCCGGTGTTGCCGCCCGACGGCCGCCCGCTGGGGGATCGTGCCTATCGCGCCCTGGTCCCCGATCCCCAGGCGCCGAGTCGTTTAGCCCTGGTCCTGGGTGCGCTCACGCCGCGCGGCTTCGCCCGGCTTGCCCGTTTCGCACATCCCAACAAAGACGCCTGGGCCCCGGAGAGCAACCGTCTTTTCGTGCTTCTGACCGATTGAAGAAAGGCGCAGGAAGGCCGCATGCCTCGATCACGGGTCGCGTCGTTGTCTTCGAGCCTGGTTTGGGGCCTGGCTCTCTGCGGCTGTGGCGGGGACGGCGGCTTCTCCCTGGTGCCGCCCAGCCCCAACCAGCCGCAGAACGTCATGGTGATCGACGAGGGGTTCGACCTGTCGGTGGGCGAGTTGCGGGGCAGGGTCGCCGCGGTCTACACCGAGACCTGCGTCGACGAGCCGACCACCGGCGCCGACGCGGCCGTCTCGCCGGACGCGGGGGGCGCCGACGCGGGCGTCTCGTTCGATCAGATGAAGCAAGATCTCATAGCGGCGCTGAGCGTGCCCGACGACAGCTGCCATTTGACCGTCGGCATCGGAGCGAAGGCGGATCCCTTTCCGTCGATCGCGCGGTATCGCAACCGCTGGAACGCGATGGTCCGCGGCAACCAGGTCGGTCAGCAGGCCTTCACGCTGGCCGAGCTCACCCAGATCACCGACGTGCTGGACGCCGAGTTCCAAGACTTCCGCTATCACGGCACCGCGACCTCAGGCACGATCGTCCACGACAACCCAAACGTCCGGTTGGTGCTGGTCGAGCGGCAGCTGGCCTCCGAGTCATCCGTGCAGAGCTCGTTCGTGTGCTTCGTGCAATCGGAAGTCGACCAGGCCGTGCAGCTCTTCTCCGATCCGCAAGTATTTGCCGCCCTGGTGAATCAACCGACCGAGCTCGAGGGCGACATCTCGCTGGCCCAAACGCAGTACGACGTCGGCCTGGTCAACGAGAGCTTCGGCTCGTCATCGCGGGCAACTCTGGAGACGATCCAGATCACCAGCAACTGTCCGACGCCCATCGACCTGTCGGGCTATCTTGCGATCCTCGACCAGATCGAGCTGGCGCACGCCGCGACGATCCAGGGGCCTGCGGTCCTCACCGTCCAAGCGGCCGGGAACGACGGCTCGCAGATCGACAGCGGCGCCGACTCGCTCGCGTGCCACATCGGCGATCCGCTGTCGCTCCTGGTCGGCGCCTACAACCCCGGCAACCAGGTTCGGAACACCTTCTCGGACTTCGGCGCCTGCGTCGACGTCTACGCGCCCGGCCAGTCGATCGTCGCGCCATACGCGGGCGATTGGCTCCTGTGGCTGGCCGGTACCAGCTTCTCGTCGCCGATGGTGGCGCGCACGGTGTCGTTGACTACGGCGGCCCCCTTTGTGCCCGCGCAGGCGCGGACCAACCTCCTGGCGCTGCGAGGCGCGGACGGCAGCCTGCCGGTCGCGCTGTTCCCCAGCGATTTTTTCTACGCGCCCGACGAGGCTGCGACGGCGGCCCTCATCGCCGTCTCATCCCCGCGCCGGGCATCGCCCCGGCCGCCGAGCCGGGTCGACCTCCACCGCGTCCTCCACCCGCTCTCCCTGCTGCGGACGCTTCGCCGTCGCTGACATTTCGGAAACACACATGGCGTCGAAAAGCGCTCACGTCCGTCCTATACTGCCGCGCCAATGGGAACCATGCAGATCAAGCCAGGGGTCGTCACGGGCAACGCTCTCAAAGAGCTGTTCGCCTATTGTAAAGAAGCCGGGGCGGCGCTGCCGTCGGTGAACGCGATCGGATCGCACTCGGCGAACGCCGCGATGGCGGCCGCCAAGGAGGCTAAGGCCCCGATCATCATCCAGTTCTCGCACACCGGCGCGCAGTTCTACGGCGGCAAGTCGCTCGACAATTCCGCGCAGCAGGCCTCGATCGCCGGTGCCATCGCCGGCGCCTTGCACGTGCGGACGCTGGCCAAGGTCTACGGCGTGCCGGTGGTGCTGCACACCGACCACTGCGCCAAGAAGATTCTCCCCTGGGTCGACGGCGTCATCGCGGCCGGCGAGGAATACTTCGCGCGCAACGGCGAGCCGCTCTTCAGCTCGCACATGTTGGATCTCTCCGAGCAGCCGCTGGCCGAGAACATCGAGATCAGCGCCCGGACGCTGGCGCGCATCGCCAAGATGAACATGACGCTGGAGATCGAGCTCGGTATCACGGGCGGCGAGGAGGACGGCGTCGACAACTCCGGCGTCGAGCACGACAAGCTCTATACGAGCCCGGAGGACGTGCTCAAGGCCTACGATACGCTGGGCGCGCTGGGCAGTTTCACCGTCGCCGCCGCCTTCGGCAACACCCACGGTGTCTACGCCGCCGGCAACGTCAAGCTCAAGCCGACCATCCTGCGCGATTCGCAGAAGTTCATTCAAGAGCAGCGCAAGACCGGGCCGAAGCCGGTGAATTTCGTCTTCCACGGCGGCTCGGGGTCGTCGCAGGAAGAGATCCGCGAAGCGGTTTCCTACGGCGTCGTGAAGATGAACATCGACACCGACACGCAGTGGGCCTTCACGCACCCCATCAAGCAGTTCATGGACGACAAGGGCGCCTACCTGCACTCGCAGATCGGCAACCCGGAAGGTGCCGACAAGCCCAACAAGAAGTACATCGACCCGCGCGGCTGGCTGAACATTGGCGAGAAGGGGATCACCGCCCGGCTGGTCGAGGCCTTCAAGGATCTTGGCGCCTTCGGCAAGTTCGATTTTTGATGGCGCGATCCGCTCCTCGTCCGATGTGACGGAGCGCACCTAAGTCTCGGTGCTCTTTCAGATTTTCCGCCGGGCGGGGTCTGTCTGGGTGAGCGGGCGGGAATCGACCCGTTCGGGCCCCCCAATATGAGCCTCGCCTCAATCTTGTGCTGCAACCTCCGATATGGGGGACGCGAGGCTCTCTTCGCAACCAAGGAGCATCTCATGTTGACGCGATCGGGATCGAAGACGGGGATTTTTACGGCGGTCGCGCTGGCGTCGCTGGCGGGCGGTTGTCGCAAAGGGCTGGATGACCAGGGCCAGATCGGCGCATCGGTCGGCGACGTGATGGCCAGCGCCGACGAATCGGCCAACAGCAACGGGGCCACGGCCGTGCTTCCCGCCTTGCCGATCCTGCGCACGCCGGACGAGCTCAAGGGACCGATGTGGCGCCGCGCGCTCGACGCCGCGTTTCCATCGGCCTACGCGGCCTCCTGCGCAGACGTGACGTTCTCCGCGTGCGCCGCCGGGGTACGCACGCGAACTTTCAACGGTTGCTCGATCGGGACCGCCACGCTCGACGGCTCGGCGACGTTGACCTTCAGCGATACGGTGGCGTGCACGCTGGGTGCCACCGGCGACTCGGTGAACCGCATGGCCAGCTTGACGCTCACCGGACTTTACGGTGGGACGCTGGCGGTTTCGTCGCCGGGCGGCGGTCAGACGCTGACCAAGACCGACGCCGGTTGGACCTTTGCCGTGCCGGGGATGGAGCGGGTCCTGACGGGGCCAGCCGGCCACACGCTCTTCGACGTCAGCACGATGACCACGGCGCCGATCGTCATGACCGGGACCACGCGGGCGGACTTCGAGATCGTCTCGGGGGCGCTGGTGGTCACGCACAACCTGGCGAGCTACTCGGTGACCCTGGAGCCGCACAATCTGGCCTGGGCCACCACCTGCAACTGCGCCGTGTCGGGCTCGCTCACCGGTACGGTGTCGGGCGGCAAGGCGGACGGCAAGTCGGCCACGGTGACCATCACCAGCTGCGGCCATGCCGACGTCGACATCGACGGCGACACCGAGAGCGTCGTGCTGGATCGCTGCGCGGCGATTTGAGCCTCCCCCCCGATGTAGTATCGGGGCGATGAGTCGCTCTTCCGTCGGGCCGGCGCGCCTCTTCGAACGGATGAAGTCGGTTTCGTGGCGCGACCTCATCCTGGTGGGGACGCCGGTGGTGCTGGTGGTCGTGCTGGCGGGGTGGGTGGCCGCCAAGACGATCCATTTCGGGCCGCCCGGGACGATCCGGATCGTGAGCGGGCCCGACGGCAGCAGCTATCGGGTCTCGGCCGACAAGTACAAGAAGATCATCGAGCGGTACGGCGTCAAGGTCGAGGTGCTGCCCTCTCGGGGGGCCCTCGACAACCTGGAGAAGCTGGCGACGCCGTCGTTCAAGGTCGACGTCGGGTTCGTGCAGGGCGGGCTCACCGACGGGGTGGATGTGTCGCACCTCATGTCGCTCGGCAGCCTGTTCGCGCAGCCGCTCATGATCTATTGCCGCAGCGGCAAGCCGATCGACCTGCTCTCCGAGCTCAAGGGCAAGCGCCTCGCGATCGGCCCCGAGGGGAGCGGCGCGCGGGCCCTGGCGCTGAAGATTCTCAAGGCCAACGAGATGGAGGGCGCGCCGACCGTCCTGCTCGACCTGTCGGGCGCGGAGGCGGCGCGGGCGCTGGTCGCGGGTCACATCGACGCCGCCTTCTTGATGGGCGACTCGGCGACGCCCGAGGTGATGCGCAGCCTGCGCGAGTTGCCCGGGATCGAGCTTCTGACCTTCCGCCAGGCCGACGGCTACCTGCGCAAGTTTCGGTTTCTCTCGAAGCTGACGCTGCCCGAAGGGGCGATGGATCTCGGCAAGGACTACCCGCCGCGGACGCTGGAGCTGATCGGGCCGACGGTGGAGCTGGTGGCGCGCAACCAGCTTCATCCCGCGCTGTCCGATTTGCTGATCAGCGCGGCGCGGGAGGTTCACGGGGGTCCGGGGCTGTTCCGGAACGCCGGCGAGTACCCGGCGCCGCTGGCGCGCGACTTTCCGATCAGCCCCGACGCCGAGCGCTACTACAAGTCGGGCGAGCAGTTTCTCTACAAACGCCTGCCGTTCTGGTTGGCGAGCCTGCTCGACCGGCTGCTGGTGGTGTTGCTGCCGCTCTTGGTGGTGATCATCCCGGCGACACGCATCGCGCCCGCGCTCTACCGCTGGCGGGTCCGTTCGCGCATCTACCGCTGGTACGGTGCGCTCATGACGATCGAGCGCGACATGCACGGCCAGCACGAGCCGGACCAGCGCGCCGCCGTCCTGCATCGCCTCGACGAGATCGCGGCGGCGGTGGGCGAGTTGCAGACGCCGCTGTCATTTGCCGACCAGCTCTACGTCTTGCGCGATCACGTCGCCAAGGTCCGCCGTCGCCTGCAGACCGACGAAGGCGCGGGCCTCTGACTCACAGCGCGTCGGGTGGGCCCGAGCTGGGCGGACAGCCTTGCCGGGTGTAGGTGGTGGCCGACGTGCTGGAGCCGCTGGTGACGGCCGCCAGCACCAGGATCGTGTCCGAGGCGGTGTAGCTCATCGAGGCGGGAATTGGCGCCGGTGAGATCGACGCGCAGGTCACGGTCAGCGCGAGCGTGCTTCCGGATGCCAAAACGGTCGCGTTGGCGGCGAACGATTCTTCGATGTCTTGCGCCGTTCCATCCAGCACGTCGCCGTTCCAGAAGAACTGCGTGCCGCCTCCGGTGATCGCCAGCGTCAGCTTGCGTCCGGACGCACCTGCCTCTGCGTATCCATCGGCTCGCGTGGCGTAATAGAGGCCGTCCTGAATGCTGCCGCCCGCGAACGACGGCGGAGATCCCGGATCGGCGGTGAACGGCACGCTGGGCGCGTCGTTGGTGAGGGCGTTGCACGTCGGGGAAGCGACGCCCAGGCTCGCGTCGGGATTGCAGGTGACGTCCAGCTTGCCGGCGTCGGCCGCGCCGCCCGCTCCGGCCGCCCCACCGTTGCCCCCCGCGCCACCGGGGCCGGCCGGCGGCGGATTCGAGCTGCCACAGGCGATCTGCGGGCCAAACGCCAGCGTCAGCACCAAGATCGCCAGTCGTTCGATCGCGCCGACGTTCATGGTTGCCTCCGTCAGAACAATTTCTTCAGCGCCGCGATGACGCGATCGTTGTCGTCCGGCTTCCCGACGCTGATCCGGATCTTGGTACGCAGCTCCGGGGCGCTCCACCAGCGGACCAGCAGCCCCTCTTGTTTGAGGGTCTGATAGATCTCCTCGGCGCGCTCGCCGATCTCGACCAGCAGAAAGTTGGCGGCGGCCTCGGGCCAGGAGAGGCCGAGCGCGCCGAGGGCGCCTTCCAGGCGGGCCCGCTGGTCGAGCGTGCGGCGGACGCAGTCCTCGTGGTAGGCGCGATCCTCGAGCGCGGCCACCCCCAGTGCCTGGGTGATGGCGTTGACGTTGTAGCTGTCCTTCACTTTCATCAGCGCCTCGACGATGGGCGCCGCCGCGAACAACAGGCCGAGGCGCGCGCCGGCCAGGCTGTAGCTCTTGGAGAAGGTACGCAGCACGACCAGGTTCGGGTGCTGGTCGAGGTACGGCAGGAGGCTGGCATCGATCCCCGCGCCGAGGGCAAAGTCGACATAGGCCTCGTCGATGACCACGATCGCGCGGGCCGCCTCGTCGCAGAGCTTTCGCACCTCCTCGACCGGGACCAGCGTCGATGACGGGTTGTTGGGGTTGGCGAGGATGATCATCTTGGCGCGCTTCTTGGTCAGGTCGGCGGGCAGCTCGAAGCGGCGGCCGATCTGATGAAACGGCAGGCGCACCAGCTCCGCACCCTGCAGGGCGGCCAGCGTGTCGTAGAGGCCGTAGGTCGGCCAGGGGCAGGCGACGCGCTGACCTTTATCGAGGAACGCCCGATAGAGGATGGTGAGGCAATCGTCGGAGCCATTGCCGGCCAGCACCTGCTCGGGCGCGACCCCGAAGCGCGCGGCCGCCGCGCCGCGCAGCTTGGCGCTGATCGGATCGGGATAGAGACGCAGCGATTCGTCGCCGATCGCCGCCAGGGTCGCCATTACCCGCGGCGAGGGCCCGAAGGCGCCTTCGTTGGTGTTCAGCTTGACGAGATCGCCGATCTGCTCGCCGGGGGCGTAGCCCGGCATGTCACGCAAGGCCGGCCGCAGCAGGT
>Ga0080027_10001082_pt1 | contig 11073 bp, 11 predicted proteins | sample OrgsoiDNA2013046_FD_70962 | JGI IMG/M metagenome (GOLD analysis project Ga0080027, IMG submission 70962) | Permafrost soil microbial communities from the Arctic, to analyse light accelerated degradation of dissolved organic matter (DOM) -... | ecosystem: Environmental > Terrestrial > Soil >...
TCGAGCATCGCTTCCGTGGGCGCGAGTTCAGGCAGATGCACATATCCGATCGAAAGTATGGACTCACAGAAAAACTGAAGATCGTCGCGCTTGGAGAATCCAGCCAGCTGCGAGATGTTGTTAAGGCGGACATCCACCAGCCGCGCCAGTCCCGGGCGGCGCAGCTTGCCGAAAAACTCGCGCGCCGGCTTCTTCGTAAATCCGATCGTGAAAACTTTCATGAAGATGTACCGATAGACTGACGGGACACTCCGGCGGAGCTGAAACTACGCCGGTTGCGACACCTGGCTCGCCGAGTACTCAATATCTTCCGCCTGCTTTTCGTAAGCCATCGCAATCCGCTCTTCCTTGGAATGGAAAAGATGATCTTCCTGCATGCCGTGCAATGCGAGTAGGCGATCGAGCAACGAATGGTGCTCCTCCAGAGCGCCGTCCTCCAGAATGTGGCGCACGCCGACATTTCTCTCGTGCAGATATCGGCCAATCAGCATCGAACGGTGACAGGTGAGCGGCTCTTTTTCGGCACAGAGAATGGCGGCCCGGTGCGCTTCCGCCCCTGCCAGCAGGCGTTCAATCCCCCGCGCGAACAACGGCGTTTGTGCCATCAATATATATTGTGCCCGGCCGTCGCGGTAGCACGAGGGATCATCCGAGCGCGCACCTAGTTCCTGCCCCAGAAAGACATATCCAATTCCCGCCGCTTTGAGCGCCCCGGCCAACTCTTCGCGATTGAATTGCGGGTTAAAGCGGCTGTAAGGCCGGGAGCGCACGTCGGCGATGGCGGTGATGCCATGTTGGGTCAACAAACCCAGCAGTCGCTCGGTGGTGCCATTCGAATGTCCGATGGTGTAAACGGTTTGAGTCATGCGGCAGTTCGCATCACACCGGCGATCAGCTTGTAGCAGGCGTTTTGCATTTCAAACTTTTCACTGAGGCTAATACACAGGATGGGCTTGTGCAACTCGCTGCTGAAACCGTCGGGGTGACCCAGGATTTCTTTTTCCACAATCGGATCGGTGACGGCGAAAACGTAGTCGTGGGTCGCGAGTGAAAAATGTCCGCGCACTCGCCGTCGCGCGTTGCCTCGATCGGCGCCTTCAGTGTTCACGGTAACGGTCAGCAACTCCGGCTGCACTAGAACAAGCGAATGCTGCTGCTTTTCTGCGATTACAGCCGGGACCCGGTCGTTCAGGCCACCCGAGGTCGACTCGCCGTTCATCCATAAGGGGCCATCGGGATGATCGAGGCCGCTCTCCAATTGTCGCGGCGCAACCCGTCCGGCAAATCTCCAGCGCACGCCCGTATCGACCAGGTAATTCTCATTTTGGCATCCTGACGGCCGAGGCTCCACGAGTCCGACTTGAATCAGATCCAGCAACTGCGGATCGCGCCAGGTGCGGAAGTACCATCGCTCCGCGGTCAGTTCGCCACGATCACGCCCGCTTACCGGACGGCACCAGGCGCCGGGAGCGCCGCCATCCCACTCCTTGCCCGCCACGCAGCGTCCAGTCAGCTTGCGTGAGTTCGCCAGGCACACAATCGTCTTGGTATAGGACATGACCACCACCAAGGGTCCGACTAAATATCCGACGAAAATTGTAGCGCGGGCGGCGCAGTGCACAGCGCGTTTTTGTGATTTTGCAGGACGATATTCCCGAATTGATCCGCGAGCATCCGTGTAGATCGTGGCCAGAATTCCGCGGGCGAGGGCGCCCGTGCCACACGTCTACATCCCGTCGTAGTTCGGACCGCCGCCGCCTTCCGGCGGTACCCACGTGATGATCTGATAGGGGTCGGCGATGTCGCAGGTCTTGCAGTGGACGCAGTTCGATGGATTCAGGCTGATGCGTTTGCCGTTGGGCTGGGTGGCGTCGTCGACCATTTCGTAGACGTTGGCCGGGCAGAAATTCTGGCAGGGGCTGCCGAATTCCTTCACGCACTTTGTGTTGCAAATGTTCGTGTCGTGGATCACCAGGTGCGCCGGCTGGTCTTCTTCATGCTTGGTGCCGGAGTGGTAGAGGTCGGTGAGTTTGTCGAAAGTAAGCTTGCCGTCGCCTTTGGCTGGGCCGATCAGATGCGCTTCGGCGCCCCCGTCCGCTGGCAGGTCGGCTAGTTTGCGCATTTGTTCGTAGCCAGCGTGGGCGGGATAGCGGTTGCGCACGCCCCGGCCGCCGGTGATCATCTGCAGCGCGGTGTGGAACATGCCGGCAAACATTCCGCGCTCGAATCCCTGGTGCATGTTGCGGACTTTCCAGAGTTCTTCTTTGATCCAGCTCGCCTCGACTTTCTTCTGGAAATCGCCGAGCGTTGCGGCTGACGAATCATCTTTTTTTAGAGCCTCGAAAGCTGTCTCGGCCGCAAGCATACCGCTCTTGATTGCCAGATGAATTCCCTTGAGCCGCGCCGAATTGAGGAAGCCGGCGGAATCGCCGAGGATCATCCATCCATTGCCTGCGACCGGCGGAATCGCCCACCAGCCGCCGTAGGGCATCGACTTTGCTCCGTAGCGGATCATCTTGCCGCCTTCGAGAAGTTTCGCGACAAAAGGATGCTGCTTGAACTCCTGCAACACGCGCTGCGGATCGAGCCGCGGATCGGCGTAGTCGAGTCCGGTCACGAAGCCTAGCGAGACGACGTTATCTTTGGAGCCGTAAATCCACCCGCCGCCATACTCCCTCGTGGTCAGCGGATAGCCCAGTGTGTAAATCACCTCGCCCGCGGCGATGCGGCCGGCGGGAACTTCCCATAGCTCTTTTACGCCCACACCATAAGTCTGCGGATTGGCGTCGCGCGCTAGATCGAATTTCTGAATCAATTGTTTGGTCAGCGATCCACGCGGCCCTTCGGCAAGAATCACAACCTTCGCGTTCAGATCGTAGCCCGGCTCGAAGTTCGATTTCTGATGGCCTTCCTTGTCGACGCCCTTGTCATCAGTGCGGACACCGGTGACGCGATCGCCGTCAAACAACAATTCCGAGCCCGCGAACCCGGTGAAGATCGTGATGCCGGTCTCTTCCACCTTGCCGCCCAGCCATTTCACAAAGCGGTTCAGCGAGATTACATAATTGCCGTGATCACGCAGCGGAGCAGGCGTAATGGGCAACTTGAACTTCGACTTCACGGTGAGAAAGTAGACGGCTTCCTTGGTGACTTCCGCATCAAGCGGCGCTTCCTTCTCGAATCCGGGAAGCAGCTCACGCATCGATCGCGGATCAAGCAGCGCGCCGGAGAGACAGTGCTGCCCAATCTCGCGCGCCTTTTCGAGCACGTAGATATTTTCTTTGCTGAACTGCACATCAGGATACGTCGCGTTGTGCGCGTCGATCAGTTGTGCCAGCCGCAGAGCGCATGCCATCCCCGCCGGCCCGCCGCCGACGATGACCACGTCGGCCGGCATTTGCGGCCGCTCTACGCCTTCGAGAGGTTTGCGGAAGATGAGCATAGGAAAAAGCTTGCCACGGATTTAGACTGATCACACGGATCATTTCTTTTGTTTCGGATCAAAGGTTGGACGTAGGACGACAAGCGCTCCTTCGACGCGTTCCAACTTCAGTTCTTGCCTCAGGTCATCTCTCAGACTTGCCAGCAATTCGCTCAATTCTGCCGCCCGATACTCGGCCAGTTGCTTGGCAAAACGCTGTGCGGCTGCTGTTTGATCTGCACTTCCGAATAGCTGGACGTCGACAAGAGCGGAATCCAGATCTGCAAAATAAGCAGCATCGGTCTCTTTGCGCTCCGTGGCCGTCGCTAGGCGTCTGTACGCGTCGATCAAGTACTGTACCCTGAGGTCTCTGCGTTTATTCGCTCGATCACGCCTTACAGCCAACGAGCTGCCGATAAACCAGGAGACCACCGCCACAACGGTGGGTACCAGAAGCGTGATCAGCGGGTGCGAATTCACGGATGGGTTGTTTCCAGAAGGAGCGCAATCGCATCCCGCAAGTTCTCGCGAGCTTCTTCTAAAGTGTCACCTTCGGAAATTGCGCCGGGCAGGTCCTCGGTGTAGGCGACGAAGCCGCCGCCATCGGATGCAGGGACTTCTTCGAAAACGGCGGTGAGAGTAACGTCCATAGGCACTATTCGAATCTCGGCAATCCAGAAAAGTTGAGTTCTAATCGCGGTATGCTTCCAACTCGTGCCATGCAATCACAGGCGAAACAATATCGCCGATGATCTCGGCTGTTCCAATCATATCGCCAAGAAACTTGCGTTTCGGTGCGACGGGAACGATTTTTGCGATGGGTACTCCATAACGGATGAGCCGCAACGGCCGACGAGTTTTTTCGAACCTGTTTGATCAGCCTGGAACAATCATCCTTGAATTTTGAGATCGAGATATCCATGGCCAGTTATTACGTCCTATCGGCAAAACCGCTCTCAATGATCAAGTTGCGTCAATTGCCCGCCTTTGCCTTCTTCACTTCCTCAATCAGCGGCGGCACGATGTCGAACAGGTTCCCCACGATCGCGTAATCCGCGATTTCGAAAATCGGCGCTTCGGAATCTTTATTCACCGCGATGATCGTCCGTGAGCCCTTCATTCCGACGATGTGCTGAATCGCGCCGCTGATGCCGAGGGCGAGATACAGTTTCGGCGCAACCGTTTGCCCCGACGACCCGATCTGCCGGTCCATGGGCAGCCATCCGGAGTCGCAGATGGGCCGCGACGCGGCGAGGTCTCCGCCTAGCGCCTCCGCCAGTTGCTTGGCAATCTCGATATTTTTCTGCTCTTTGATGCCGCGGCCGACGGCCACAATAATCTCGGCCTGAGTGAGGTCGACCGCCTGCTTGGCTTCCTTGAAAACTTCCTGCGGCTTGTTGCGAATCACTCCGTCAGCGATTTCAACGTTCACGGTTTCGATGGGAGCCGCGCTCGCACCGACTTCGGCCTTGTCGCCGCGGAATGCGCCGTTCTGAAACGTCGCGAACCACGGGGCGTCACTGGTAAAGCTCACGTCCGCAGCTAGTTTGCCCTGGAACATCTGGCGCGTAAACACCAGCTTGCCGCTTTCGTATTTGAAACCGATGCAGTCGCTGATCACCGTCCGCCCCATGGCAGTGGCCAACTTGGGAACAAAGTCGCGCACTTGATACGTGTGCGGCATCAGCACGAGCTTCGGCTGCTTGGCCGCAATTACCTGCTTCAGCGCGGCCGCAAACGCGTCCGGAGTATAGGGCTCAAGCTTTGCGGACTCGATCGCGTACATCTTGGCGACCTTCTTGGCCGCCACTTCAGCGGCGATCGACGCAGCTTCGCTACCCACGACCGCCGCCTCGAGAGTCCAGCCAGTTGCAGCGGCAATCGCCTGCCCTGCGGTGATGGTTTCCCACGAAGCGCGATTCAGCTTGCCTTCGCGCTGTTCGACGACGACGAGAATAGTGTCGGGCATAGTGAAGCTCTCAGTTCAACCCAGGGTGCCCCATTTCTCGCGCACTGTTGGCGCGAGAAGTGGGGATCTTACACACAGCGCGCAACTCGGCCGGCGCACGAGGCGTCCGCCGCTCCACGAGCTTCTATAGAACACGCAACTCGTTTCTCAGCTTATCCACCAGCTTCTTCGCAATCTCTCCCGGCGATCCTTCGATGTGCTCCGTCTTCTTCGTCTTCTGCGGCACATACAGGCGCTCGATCTTCTGCATGTTCTCCCCGATCGCCGACTGCACTTCCGCCAGCGCCACTTTCCGCATCGGCTTGTTCTTGGCCTGCTTGATGCCGATCAGCGTGGCGTAGCGCAACTTGTTGATGCCCGACTGAATGGTCAGTACAGCGGGCGTCGGCATATCGACGAACTGGAAATATCCTGCTTCGAGTTCGCGTTTCACCCGAATCCCGCCATCGGTCTTTTCGATCTGCATGATGATGGTTGCATGCGGCCAGCCCAGTAACTCGGCCAGAATCACTCCGGTCTGAGCGTAGCCGTAATCGTCGGACTGCAGGCCGGTGAAGATCAGGTCAAACTGCTCGTCCTTGATGGCGGCGGCAAATACATTCGCGGTGTTAAAGGCGTCGAACCCTACGAACTTGTCGTCCTCGAGATGAATCGCGCGGTCCGCGCCTTTGGCCAGCGCCTCGCGCAACACTTGCTGCGCCCGCGCCGGACCACTGGTGATCACCACCACTTCGCCCTTGTGCTTCTCTCTTTGCCGCAGAGCCTCTTCCAGCGCGTAGGCGTCGGGCTCGTTCACTTCGTACGAAACATCCTCGCGAATCCACGCGCCGGTTTCGTTCAGCTTGAGCGGAGCGTCTTTTTGCGGCACCTGCTTCATGCAGACCAGGATTTTCAACGGAGGCACTCCTTACCCTGCAGCCTGGGAAAGACCGCCAGGAAAACTCCTGAGTATAAATGACCGAATGCCACCTGAGGAAATACGCACGCCGGGACCGTCATTCGGTGGAACTTGGTGCCTCCTAGTTGCTGATCCTCTCGTCACCGACTAGGCTTTCACTCTCAGGCAGAAAGACATCTGAGTGCTGAAGCAAGGGGGAGAATAGTGAACTCAAAGGGCGTTCGTTTTTGGATCTTAATGACGGTTGCGCTTGGCACAGTTGCAGGGGCTGGAGCGCAGGAGCGGCGAATTACCGCGCAAGAAGTGGTTGCGGAGATACAAAAGCAAGTCGGAGTAGAGTGGCAAAAGGAGACGGTGGATACGTTCAAGGCCGGGAACCCTGACACCCCGGTGACGGGAATTGCAGTAACCATGATGGCGACGATGGATGTTCTGCAGCGTGCGTCGGCCAAGGGATTGAATTTCGTGATCACGCATGAGCCGACTTTTTATGCGCATTTAGACACTCCGGAAGGTATGCCGGAAAGCGATCCGGTGTGGGCGGAGAAACGGGCGTTCATCGAGAAGCACAGGATGGTGGTTTGGCGGTTTCACGATCACTGGCACATGCGCAAGCCCGACGGAATTGAAGCAGGAATGGTCCGTTCGCTTGGATGGGAGAAATTTCAGAACCCTGAGAACCAGTATCTGTTTGTGATGCCCGAAACCACGGTAAGGAAACTGGCGGAGGAAGTGGCGAACAAGCTGGGCTCGCCGGTGATACGCGTTGTCGGCGAGCCGGAGATGAAGGTGACCAAAGTGGGATTCAGTCCGGGAGCAGCGGGATTCGAAAGAGAGACGCACGCGCTGGAGAGGGATGATGTGCAAGTGTTGTTGGTTGGAGAAACGCGAGAGTGGGAGACGGTGGAATATGCCGCTGACGCGGTGAGCCAGGGACGCAACAAGGCATTGATAGTGATCGGACACATTCCGAGTGAGCAGGCGGGAATGGAAGAATGCGCGCGCTGGCTGAAGGGGTTCGTGAAGACTGTTCCTGTCGAGTTCGTGGCGGCGAAGCAGCCGTTCTGGACCCTCACCGAGAAAAAGTGAGGCGCGAAGGCGCTTCGATGTAGCCAGCGCTCTGTCGAGGAAGATTCGCAGCTATCGGAAGCACCGAATTCCTGGTCTGCCTCGGAGACGTGGACAACGAGCGGCATTCCGAGTCCTTGAAACACACGAAGAATTGAAAACTTTCGTAACAAGGGAACGCGGCCGCGACACTAGAGGACTCTAGCCTTTTCCGCACAATCGATTAAGATTTTTCAGGCTCCCCACCACAATGTTATGGCCATGAAAATCCCCCCTCATGGCAGAGGATTCGCAGGCGGTTGCGAGGTCCGGAAAATCCTTGGACGGGCAAGGACGACCTCGTCTGCCGCGCCGACGAAACTGTCGTGCGCCAGACTTGACCTTCGAGGTTAGAGCGCTTGGAGAAAACACGCGACCAGCCAACGCCCACTGTATCCAAAGCGTGGCTCATTGAGCAGATCAGGATCTGTCTGCGTTCGAGCGACTACTCTCGCGCTCTGGAGTTATTGCGCGGCGCAACCGCCGAATTCCCCAATGATAACGACGCCGAGCTGTCCGAACTGGAAAAGCTCGCGCATGATGGCGAAAAGCGCAGCGCCGAAGCCAACCGGCTAATCACCGAAAGTCAGGATCTGTTCGCGCAGCGGAAGTCCGCCGAAGCGCTTCAGTTGTTGCGCCAAGCCTACGAACTGGACAAGAAAAATTCTCTTGCCCGCGCCATTCTCGCCAATGCCCTGGTCGAGCACGCGCATTCCCTCGTAGAAGCCGATTGGCTGGAAGCCGAGAAGCTGACCAATCAGGCGCTCGCCCTGAACCCCGCACATCCCACGGCCAAAACGATCCACAGCCTGATCGTAGACCGGAAGACAAAGAGTTCCGTCGAGGATTGGGTTGCGCGAGCGCAGAAGCTGCAGTCTTCCGGCGATCTATTTGCAGCCCTGGCGTGGGTTGCAGAGGGATTGGCCGTTCATCCCGACGATCCCAGGTTGGTTCAGATTCACGATGCAATCCAGCGCGATCAGAATGCCCGGCGGCGACAGGCCCGCCGCGGCGACTTGGAAGACCTACGGCTCCTGCAGCGCGAAATTGATGCGGCCACCGACGTTGCTGCAAAACAAGCTTTAGCCGTGCGCATACAAACGGTGGCCGCCAAGCATTGGACGGATGGCGAAATCTTGTCCATCGCCAATGCCTTGCTCCTCCGCTTGGGACTAGTCTCCCAAGAGAGTTCCAGCGCCTCACCGGGCGGCAAAAGCGCGACCGTAATTCTTCACGTCCCGCGCCCCAGCGCTCCGGAAACTTCACGCGACGGTACGACCCAGATTCCGGCGAGCCAGACGACGCCGAACCGTGTTCCGACGAACCCGGTTCTGCCGAGCCCTGTCCCACATCACAACGATCCGGCCGCTACTGCTCCGTCAGCCACGGTTCCGCCCAGCAAAGTTACGCCGAGCGAAGGTCGTCCGCGCAAGGTTTCGCAAAGCATTGCGCCGGTAGTCCTAGCCAGTCCGCCGAAGCCGCATATCCCTCCTGCCCTCGCGCCTTCCGCTCCGGCGGCCAAGATCACATCTCCGCCATCTCGGCCTGAAGAAGCCACGAGGTCAAACGTCTCCACAATAATCCTCGTCTCCGCCGCCGCGATCGTTCTGGTCGCAGCGACTTTCTTCTTCACGCGAAAGCATTACGCTCCCCCCGTGGCGAACGCTCCATCGACCGTTCCCAACATCTCTGCTCCCGCCGTCTCCGGCCCCGCACAAACAACGCCCGCACCGGCAGGGCGGGCACAAACAGCTTCTGAACCATCCTTGCCCGCTTCGAGTATGTCTTCCGATGCCACCCCAGGAAAGGTCGCTGATCGGCCGCTTGAGCGTCAGCCACTCGCTGCTCCGCCGCAGGGCGATCGGCCGCCCGCCGAGTCTAGCCACAACCTGGGCACGCTCCTTGTGGTTGCCGGTCAAGATGAAGCAAGAATTTCTCTCAACGGAAAACTGCAACGGCAACTCACGCAAGCAGGCCAGTTGCGCCTACCAAATCTCGAACTCAAGGACTACGTTGTACAGGTTTCGAAGGCCGGCTTTCAGGATCCTCCTAAGCAAACCATCCGCATTCGCAAGGACTAACCGGCCAGACTTGCGTTCAACCTCCAACCGCAACCTCGTCCGGCATCGCTGATCATTCAAGGCGGCGCTCCCGGAACCACGGTTCTCGTCGATCAAACTCCCGTCGGCACCATTCAGCCCGATGGCACGCTCTCCGTCGCCACCGTCAATCCCGGAGACCATACCGTCGAACTGCGCAAGGACCGATTCAAGCCTCGGCAGTTCAAGAAATACTTCGATGCGGGCGGAGCCATCGCTCTCGCCGCCGCGGATGCCGCGCTGGAAGCCGCTCCCAGCGAATTGAAAATTACCTTCGCGCCCGCCGACGCAAGTCTTGTGATCGTGAAAGGGGACCTGCTGAAAATCGTAAGCAGTGGCGTCCCGCTCAATCTTGCCCCCGGAACTTACACGCTTACGGCGCGAACTGCCGATCGATTCACACGCTCGTCCACGCTGGAAGTCATCGCCGGTCAATCCAAGACGTTGGATTTGTCTCTCACCCCCAACGGCATGTCGAAGTGGGATGACCTAGCCGCCTGGAAGCGTGAGGGAGATTCTTTCATCCGCAGAGGCGGCGATTTCGTCTTATACGGAGTCGCTCCTACGTCGGGCACATTCGCTTTTTCCGCGATGCCTTCCAAGGGGCATCTCTTGCAATGGGTGTTCAACTACATCGACCCCAACAATTACATCCTCTTCCAACTGGACGAGAACAACTTCTACCGCACGGTCATTCACAACGGCGTGAAGAGCGATGAGATTATAGTTCCCGACAAAGGCGACAAGAAAAGCTTCCGCACACTCCAAATCCGCGTCAGCCCCACGGAACTCGTCCACCAAATCAAGCACGGCGACCGTTGGGTCGTCCTGGACCGCTGGAAGCAGTCCGGCACCAATCTAAACCAGAGCAAGTTTGGCTTCTACATACCCGGGAGCGACGAAGTCGCGCTCTCCAGCTTTGCCCACTATGCTGACCTGAACATCCGCTAGCAGCCTGTCGATCTAGCCGCAACCGCCTCGAAACGAAATCAACGTCTCGATCGAGCCCTGGCGCTTAACGGTGCGCAAACAGAGCGCAAGGCCAATTAATGGATTTAAAACTGGCGGAGAGAGTGGGATTCTCTCAGGCCTTTTAGTGCAGACTCTTTGCATTCAACAAAATGCCGCAAACCGAAGTCCTTACCGGCATTTTCGTTCTATTACAGCGGGAACAGTACTCACAGAAACAAAGTTGATTAACCCTGATCGGTCTGATTGCAGTATGGACGGTATGGCTTCGATTTCCTCGTCACGCCACAAACCTTCTCCTGTATCGACACACCCACCCCTGGCGTGGGTTCAGGAATCAATTGGCGAAATAAGGGCCCATTGAGCCTGACTACGGCGTACTGCCAACGAGCCATGTCGGATTTGAGGCAGTGATCTCGGCAGGCGCTGCCGTCATCATGACAGCCCAAGGCTCGTCGCGCCTCGCCGCGTTGCGAAAGCCCCTCTATTATATTAACGACGTTACCGCTGATGGTGTTTGAGATACGCTAAACGTGTGCCCCTGGTTCGCAACTGCACATGGCAACAATCGTGGCGCTGTATAGCCGAGCGAGGGATGTCACTCTTTAAA
>Ga0080027_10001083_pt1 | contig 11067 bp, 8 predicted proteins | sample OrgsoiDNA2013046_FD_70962 | JGI IMG/M metagenome (GOLD analysis project Ga0080027, IMG submission 70962) | Permafrost soil microbial communities from the Arctic, to analyse light accelerated degradation of dissolved organic matter (DOM) -... | ecosystem: Environmental > Terrestrial > Soil >...
CCCTTTTCTTCGTCATTATTACAGTTGCATCGGGTTTTTCACAAACCAATTCACTGACTGTTTATACAACGGCTCAGAATACGAATTATAGATTAACTAAAACCGACTCCTCATTACAGTTTACAAATTTTGGACAGCCTGCCGAAACGCAGGTATGCGTTTTTGTAGATCCGACACATAGTTTTCAAACGATCCTGGGAATCGGTGGCGCGCTCACAGATGCTTCTGCTGAAACATATGCCAAACTTCCTTCGTCAGTCCAGAAACAATTCCTTAAAGCATATTATGATCCGGCTAATGGGATAGGGTATACTTTGGCAAGGACCAATATACACAGTTGTGATTTCTCAAGCGACAGTTATACCTACATAAAAGATGGCGATACCGCGCTAAAAACATTTAATGTGGACCATGACCGGAAATACCGGCTTCCATTTATTCACCAGATAATTGCCGCAGCCGGCGGCAAAATCACCCTTTTTGTAAGTCCATGGAGCCCGCCGGGATTTATGAAGGATAATGGGGAAATGTTGCATGGCGGAAAATTACTGCCGCAATACCGGCAGAGCTGGGCTAATTACTTTGTAAAATTTATTCAGACTTATGAAAAAGAGGGGGTCCCTGTCTGGGGATTAACGCTTCAGAATGAACCCCTCGCAAAACAGACCTGGGAATCCTGTTATTATTCGGCAGAAGACGAGCGCGATTTTATTAAAGGTTACCTGGGACCCACACTTCATCAATCAGGATTGGGGGATAAGAAATTAATTGCCTGGGATCATAACAGGGATTTAATTTATCAACAGGCAAGTACGATTTTGAATGACAGTGAAGCTGCAAAATATATATGGGGAATTGCTTTTCACTGGTATGAAACCTGGACCGGAAGTTCGATGATGTTTGATAATGTTAAAAAAGTTGCTGAGTCATTCCCCGACAAAAAGCTATTATTTAGTGAAGGATGTGTTGATAAATTTGATTTTAGAAAGATCAGCGATTGGTCACTGGGGGAAACTTATGGTCATTCCATGGTAAATGATTTTAATGACGGAACCGTGGGCTGGACCGACTGGAACGTTTTGGTGGACGAAAGAGGAGGACCGAATCATGCAGGAAATTTTTGTTTTGCTCCTGTAATCGGGGATACAAAAAAGGGCGAATTAATTTTTACCAATTCCTACTATTATATCGGCCATTTTTCAAAATTTGTGAAACCCGGAGCAAGAAGGATTATCAGTTCATCCAACCGTGATTTATTGGAAACGACTGCATTTCAAAATGTTGACGGAAAAATTGCAGTGATTGTAATGAACCGAAGCGATAAAAGTCTGCCCTATGTACTCTGGATAAATAATAAAGCAATAAAATTGGAAAGTCTGCCGCATTCTATTGCGACGCTGGTTTTCTAACGACTCAAAAAATATGTCAACGTCTCCATAGAGTTCAGTATTTCCAATATTGTAGTAAAAACCCTTCCTTTCCATATATCGGATCCTTTTTGGGAACCGCTACCTTCTTAATATTCTTATCTGTACGCGGTCTTTCCCCTGATTTTCCCAAATTGATGTCGAAATTTTTTCCGTCAGGATAAGCTCCAATACATTTGAAATCAATCGATGCGCCAATATTTTTATGTGCTACTCCGGCTGGAATTATGAGAACATCCCCTTTTTCCAGCAGAATTTGAATTCCCTTATCTCCTCCTAATAAAATATGGCAATCACCAGAATATATTCCCAGCACTTCATGTGTAATACTATGATAATGATTATACGTGTAAATACCATTCCTCCAGGAATTTGACCAGTCATTTTCTTCAAAGACTTTTTCTATTAAAACGGGAGAATGATCATTGGAAAGGTGAAATGAGGCTTTATATAATAATACAGGCAAAACTGAATTTGGGAAAATCCCGTTATCAGAAATATTGTAGTGTGGAATTTTATTTGGAAGAGGTTTGACCAGCATACTAAAAATTTCATTCCTGTGGTAAATTTAATGAATTAACGCTGTGTATCCCGCCGGCGATAACTAATTATTATGAAGTTAAACAGGATTTTAATATTTCAGTTAATATTTCTTCCTTTTCAAGAAATCTTTTCAGCAATTCAATTTGATTATTTGCGCGGACAAGATTATGGTCTTCGTAATGAATGCTGTAATAAATATCATTGTTGAGATAATCCGTCAGAAACCTGAGTGCCTGCATATAAATCGCAAATTTTCCGGAATAAACAAAATACTGTTTTTCCGGTTCGCTGAGCCGGGAATGCATTTCACTGAGATATCCATTTACAGTCTCCCGGAAATATTCCTCCCTGATAATGATTTTACTGAATTCTTTTTCTTCTTCACTTACAGGGCAAATATAAGTTCGGAGCATGTCACCCACATCGCTAATATAATATCCGGGCATTACAGTGTCCAGGTCAATAACACATAAACCTGTATTATTTCTCCTGTCAAATAGAACATTATTGATTTTCGCATCGTGGTGTACGACCCTGCGTTTAAAATCAGGATGATTCTTTATTTTTTCAAAGACTTCAACAATGAACTGTTGATCATTTACAAAAAGGATGCTTTCTGCAGATTGAACTATCCGCTCTTTATTTCCTTTTTGTAATGCAATCTCAAATTCTTGGAATCTCAGTGTCAGATTATGAAAACCGGGAAGAGTAATGTGCAGTCGGTCGGGATCAAATGTTGAAAGTAACCTGGTAAATTTCCCAAACTGCTTTGACGCTTCAAAAGCCAGCGAGGGATCCGTGGCGGTATCATTGGAATAAGAGTTTTCAATAAATGGGAACAGCCGATAGTAATTATCTCCTTCAATTACATAATTCTGGTCGCGGATCGTAGTTAAGGGTGCAACGAACAAATAATCAGGATGATTGGATTTGAAATAATCCGAAAGGAGTCTGCAATTATCCATGATATCCGAGGGCATCCTGAATATCTGGTGATTAATTCTCTGCAATAGAAATTCATTTGTTCCGCAAATAATTTTCCAGGTATGGTTGATCAGTCCATTTCCGAACGGACTGATAAAACAATCACTATCGTCTAAGCCGTATAATGATAAAACCTGGCCAATCATAGGTGCAAACTTAATCCGGGCAATTCAAGATCGCTTCACTGTATCTGTTTTTATTTAATTATATTAGAGTGCTCATTTTTTACTTCAGTCATAAGATAGAAAATCGCAGGCGATTATGAACGAGAATTTAACCCTTACCAACCGCCTGGCCTCACTTGATTTTCTGCGGGGCATGACAATGGTTTTACTTACATTGGAAAGCACCCGGCTTTTCGAACATCTGGTTCCGGTGGTTGAAGGAACCTGGGGCGCGCAAATACTTAATCAGTTCTTTCATCATCCCTGGCACGGGCTTCGTTTCTGGGATTTGATCCAGCCTACGTTCATGTTTGTGGCGGGTGTTGCATTGGCTTTTTCCGTCCGGAAGCAAAGACTATCCCAAACCTGGAACCAGACCTTCATAAAGATATTAAAAAGATGCGGCTGGTTATTTTTCTGGGGTGTGCTGGATTATGCAGTAAGACAAAATGGACTTTCTTTCGAACTCTGGGACGTACTCACCCAGCTATCTTTTACCACCCTTTTGGCTTTTCTGATTATGGATTGGTCTGTTAGATTGCAGTTAGTCGTAAGCGGACTATGCCTGTTAATTCCCGAATTGCTTTACCGGTACACCCATATTCAAGGATTTGATCATCCATTTACAGACCAGCATAATTTTGGAAATTATGTGGATCTGATCCTGATGAATAAGATAAATCCGGGCGGTTGGGTCGCCATCAATTGTATCTCAACATCCGCCCATACTATCTGGGGTGTGCTTGCGGGCAAACTATTGATTAGTAATAAAACTTCTGCGAAAAAAATGAAATGGCTGTTGATAAGCAGTTTGATTTTATTACTTGTTGGATTCGGACTGGACTGGACCAATATAACGCCAATCATTAAACGAATTGCCACCAGTTCATTTGTACTCGCTTCGGGCGGATATTGCGTATTGTTTTTGGCGTTATGTTATGGGTGGGTTGATATGAAGAATCATAAAGCCAGACTTTTATTCATTAATTTATTCGCCCTCAATTCCATTTTTATTTACCTCTTCTTCGAAATCGCAGGGGACCGCTGGTTTACCGGATATATTCTCACTATCACCAATGGACTATTTGGAATGGCTCATGTTCCAACATTTCTGGCTTCCGTTTTAGGATCACTTATAGTTTTTTCTCTGGAATCCGGAATCCTTTATTTTCTTTATATGAAAAAAATATTTTTCAAGGTTTGACAGATTTCATTTCAGGTACGAACGCACCGACTCAGCAAGTGCGGAACTACAGGAATAGCATATTCTGCTTATGGACCTGAAAAATATTTTTGTAGGAGTAATTGGAAAACCCTGAAAATAGAGAAGAGCTTCCCAAATAGGAAGTTCGTTGGAGCAAACAATTTTATGAATGCTTACAGCAAAACCTTGATAAGTCTGTATATCTTTAGTTTTATTTATCTGAGTACGGGCCATTTTCTATGGCTTATTTTACAATTAAACGATTGGCCATGTCGAATTTCAAGATCAAATTCTCTCTATTTCTCAACTATTTTGTTTTTGCAATTTTGCTGAACAGCGTTGGTATACTTATCCAAAAATCTCAAAACCGTTACCATGTGGATGAGGTTACGGCAAGTTCTTTAGAGGCATTTAAAGATCTTTCCATTGCTTTTGTTTCATTTCTTATAGGTTCATTCCTGCCAAGACTGGGATACAAGAAAGGAATGTTAATTGCTCTGGCACTTGTTTTCGCTGGATGCCTTGGAATGTATTGGGGTAACTCCTTTACTTCTGTAAGAATTCTATTTGCCTGCGTGGGAATATCTTTTGCAATCATCAAAGTATCTGTTTATTCTTTGATAGGTCTGATCACGAACAATGAAAAAGAGCATAAAAGTGTGCTAAGTTCTGTTGAGAGCTTTTTTATGATTGGGATTGCAACAGGGTTCATTGCTTTTCCACTGTTTTACAGCGATACCAACCCCGATGCATGGCTGAATATCTATTTAGTGCTGGCGGGGTTGGTAGCCGTCTCTTTCTTCATTTTATTTTTTTCAAAATTTAATATACAATACCAGGTTCCCGGCACGGGTATAAAAGATGATTTTATTGAAATGATAAGGTTGCTGAAGAGGCCACTGGTTTTAGTATTTGCGATAGCCGCATTTATGTATGTGATGACAGAACAGGGTATCATGAGCTGGCTGCCTACTTTTAATCAAAAAGTACTTCTTCTCCCCGAAAAGATTAGTGTGTATATGGCTGTTATCCTCATGCTGTCTATTGCTCTCGGCCGTTACGTTTGTTCAATACTGGTAAAGAGAATATCCTGGATTGTAATGTTAACTTCCTGCCTTGCCGGAGCGGCATTAATGGTATTATTTGTGCTACCACAGACACAAAACATGGCACAAAAAGAAATAAATTCATTAGGCGACGTACCGGTCATTGCCTACGTTTTTCCTCTTATTGGTTTTTTCCTTGCACCTATTTATCCTGTGGTTAATTCATTTGTACTAAGCTCAACTGAAAAAATATTTCATAGCCCGATGGCTTCACTTCTTGTTTTCTTTTCCGCTATCGGTGGCACTTTGGGTTCAAGGCTGGTAGGTTATCTGTTTAAAAATATTGGGGGTCAAAAAGCATTTTATTTTTCGCTTGTGCCTATGTCTGTATTGTTAGTTTGTATTTTATTGTTTTCGAGAATGCAAAAGAAATCGAATAACAAAATTGAATTTACTTCTGCCGGGCATTAAAAGAGCAAATTTCTTACTGCAATGAACAAAGAAGAAATATTTGATACATCCATTTTACTGAGAGACGTACAAATGCAACGGATTTTCCCTGATGGAAAGACCTTTCTTGATTGTATACCAAAAGATGGTCCTGAAGAGATAAATAAAAAATATTTTCAGCAAAAAGACCAGCCTGGTTTCAATCTTAAAAAATTTGTATCCGTAAATTTTGAATTGCCTGCCCTGTTTTCTAATGGTTATACCAGCGATGCAAATAAAACCTTAGAGGAAAATATAGAAATGCTCTGGCTTGTCCTTACAAGACAACCAGATGAAGAAAATGGATCGCTTATCCCACTTCCCTACCCTTATATTGTGCCAGGAGGAAGATTCAGAGAAATCTATTATTGGGACAGCTATTTCACCATGTTGGGTTTAAAAGTATCAGGGAAGGATGACATGCTTGAAAACATGGTGAATAATTTTTCTTACCTGATTGATACCCTTGGATATATCCCCAATGGTAACCGCAGATATTTTATTGGTCGTTCGCAGCCTCCCTTTTATTCATTTATGACAAAATTGCTGACCGGAACAAAAGGAAAACAAATTTTCCCTGACTGCTTACCACAATTAGAAAAAGAGTATAATTTCTGGATGAAAGGTGCTGATGAGTTAAGTGAAACAAATACAACGTTATATCATACTGTCAGAATGCCCGGGGGAGAAGTACTGAACCGTTACTGGGATGAAAACGATACAGCAAGACCAGAATCGTTTCGGGAAGACGTCGAGCTTTCCCATCAATCTGAACAAGAACCCAAAAAGTTATATCGTCATTTAAGGGCAGGCGCAGAATCTGGCTGGGACTATACTTCTCGCTGGTTCAAAAAAACAACTTCATTTGCCAGTATTCATACTACCGATATTGTTCCTGTTGACCTGAACTGCCTGGTTTTTCATCTGGAACAAACAATTGCAGAGGCTTATGAATTGAAAGGAAATATTGAAACCGCAATAAAATATCAATCACTGGCTGTGAAAAGAAAAGACGCCATTCAAAAATATTGTTGGAATAAAAAACAGGGCTTTTATTTTGATTATGATACTGAACAAAGCGAGCAAAAACATTCTCTGACTTTGGCGGGAGTATTTCCCTTGTTTATTAAAATCGCAACCAATGAGCAGGCAATGCAGGTTGCAACTATTATCAAAGAAAAATTTCTCAGACCGGGTGGACTTATAAGCACTTTAGAAACAACCGGTCAGCAATGGGATGCCCCCAATGGCTGGGCGCCATTGCAATGGACAACAATTACCGGGCTGGAATATTATGGATATGCCGAACTCGCCAATGAAATCGCGAAGCGGTGGATACAGTTAAATACAGATGTATTCAAACGTACCGGCAAACTGATGGAAAAATATAACGTAGTGGACACTCATTTAAAAGCAGGAGGTGGTGAATATGCAGGTCAGGATGGCTTTGGTTGGACGAATGGAGTATTGCTGGCGCTAATAAGGAAATATGGGCGGTTGTCTTAAGATCATATCGAATTAAAACTGTTTTTCAGGGCCCCATATTCCTAATTCCAACCCTCGCAGCTCAGCCAGTCCGCGTAAACGTCCGATAGCAGAATAACCAGGATTTGTTTTCTTTTTCAGGTCGTCCAGCATCTGGTGCCCGTGATCGGGCCGCATGGGGATTGAAATTTTCCTGAGCCGACTCATTTCAACTATTTCTTTCACAACTTCATACATATCCACGTCGCCGTCAAGGTGATTTTCTTCATAAAAATCGCCCGATTCATTGCGACGTGTACTTCGAAGATGAATAAAATGAATGCGATTGGAGAAATGCCGGATCATAGCTGGCAGGTCATTGTCATTTCTTACACCAAATGATCCCGTACAAAAACAAAGTCCGTTCGTTTCGGATGGAATTTCTTTGATCAAAATATCCACATCATGGACGGTGCTTAAAATTCTGGGAAGCCCAAGCAGGGGATATGGCGGATCATCGGGATGTACTGCAAGCTTAACAGCATTTTCTTCAGCGACCGGGACAATTTCTTTTAAAAATTCTATCAAATGCCTGCGAAGTTTGTCTGCATCAATATTTTGATAAGCATCTAATGCTTTTTGAAATTGTTCCAATGTAAAACTTTCTTCACTGCCTGGTAAACCGGCGATGACATTTTTTTGAAGAAGTTTTTTATCTTCTTCAGTCATATTTTCAAACCGTGATTTTGCAATCGCACATTCATCAGTCCTATAATCCTTTTCAGCTCCAGGTCGTTTCAGCATAAACAAATCAAAAGCAATAAAAGCGGCTCTTTCAAATCGAAGGGCCAGGGAGCCATCGGGCTGTTTGAACGCCAGATCGGTACGTGTCCAGTCAAGCACCGGCATAAAATTATAAGTAATGGTCTGTACACCGGCCGCCGCAAGGTTGCGGATACTGGCTTTATAATTTTCAATAAGTTCCCTGAAAATTCCCGTTTGCGTTTTAATCGATTCGTGTACCGGTAAACTCTCCACGACCACCCATTTCAGGCCGGCTGCCTCCACGAGTGTTTTCCTTGTTTCAATTTCAGCGAGGGACCAAACGGCACCATTGGGCAGGTGATGAAGTGCTGTTACGATGCCTGCGCATCCTGCCTGGCGGATATCCAGCAGGCTGACTGGATCCTCCGGCCCATACCAGCGCATGGATTGGATCATCTTAAAAGCTTCTTTTCCCTTCATTTAATGTGATATATAAAATTTCAAGTTCATCATTATTTTCCCTTTTCCATCATAATAATCATCTCAATCTGTCGTTTAGGGTGAAGTGATTATCATAACTGAAGTTTTCTCAAGCCGGTGTTTCTACACTGGCTTTTCTTTTTCCCCTGAGTCTCATCGTATTTTCCCCGCCGCACTGTAAAAATACGTTTCGCTGATCGCAAAGTTCCGAAAGCATCGGTTGGGTTCTAAGGTTTTTTCGGATCAATCCTTTAAATTGTTCCTTCAAAGGATCATATGGCCGGCCATTCGAAAATCTCTCTTTATTTTCCCGACAAACTTTCTTTTGGCAATCAAAAATCCATCGTTCTCGGCGGAGACGCAGGAGGAACCAAGGTAAATCTGGCCATTTTTGAGGCCACTGCGACAGATGTAAAAATGATCAAATCTTCTACATATCATTCTGGCAGTTTTCCCTCCGTAAATAAGATTCTGCAACAATTTATACAGGAAAATCCGGATTATAAACCCCAAAAAATTTGCTTGGGCGTAGCGGGACCAGTATTTGAGGGCCGGGTTACCGTAACCAACCTTCCCTGGTATGTAGATGCCAATGAGATTGCAGCGGCTACAGGTATATCACAGGTTATATTATTGAACGATCTGGAAGCGACCGCATATGGTGTTGCGGGTCTGGAAGAAAATGATTTCTCCATATTGCATGCAGGTGATCCCGAAGAAGGAGGGAATATTTCCATTCTGGCCCCTGGTACAGGTCTGGGTGAAGCAGGTTTATTCTGGGACGGACAATTCCACCATCCCTTTGCAACCGAAGGTGGGCACTGCGATTTTTCGTGCCGCAATGAATCTGATTTACAACTCCATGATTACATGCTAAAGAAATATAAAGTCGTCAGCTGGGAAAGCATTATCGCAGGGCCCGGCATATATTCTATCTTCCAGTTTCTTTGTGAAATAAAAAAACGCACGGTGAGCGTTGCCATTGAAGATAAAATAAAAACATCCGATCCCTCGGCTGTGGTTAGTGAAGCAGCCATAGAAGAATCAGATCCTGTTTGTGTTGAAGCCATGCGCATTTTTGTTCGCAATCTTGCAAGGGAATGCTGTAACCTGATTTTGAAAATGAAGTCAACCGGCGGACTCTTACTTGCCGGTGGTGTTCCTCCAAAAATTATATCTCTTTTGCAGGATCCGTATTTTTATGATAACCTTCTGGACTGCGACCGCATGCAGGACCTTGTAAAAAAAGTACCCGTCAAACTAATTCTTAACGACAAGGCACCGATGATTGGTGCCGGCTGGTATGGCGCATACAGTTCTCAAACCATGGTTCACAAATAAAATTATAAACATGAATAGCAGGCGTTCTTTTATTCGGCAGGCGGGCGTATTTGCTGGTACTTCAATTCTTGCAACCGCTCTTCAACAGCAGGCATTTGGCGCCTTCGGCAGAAAAATGGCTGCAAGCGATCGAATGAACGTAGCTGCCATTGGCATAAACGGCATGGGCTGGGCCGACCTCTTATCTTCTTTGAAACAACCCGGTGTACAGGTTGTGATGCTATGTGATACGGATAAGAATGTTTTGGACAAAAGAATGGCTGATCTTACTAAATTAAATGTGGATGTTTCTAAAATAAAAACTACCGGCGACTATCATCATGTGCTGGACAATAAAGACGTGGACGTTGTCATCATTGGCACACCGGATCACTGGCATGCACTGATCATGATGGAAGCTTGTGCAGCAGGGAAAGATGTATATGTTGAAAAGCCTGTCGGAAATTCTATCGGAGAATGTCGCGCCATGGTGGCCGCTCAAAAGAAATATAATCGTGCGGTGCAGGGCGGACAATGGCAACGCAGCCAGCAACATTTTCAGGATGCACTCGATTTTGTTTATACTGGTCAGCTCGGAAATATCCGGACAGTTAAAGTTTGGTGTTACCAGGATTGGATGAAACCCGGTCCGGTCGTGCCCGATACGTCAGCGCCTCCCGGGGTGGATTATAAAATGTGGCTTGGACCGGCAGAAACCAGAGCATTTAATTCCAGCCGTTATCTCTTTAATTTCCGATGGTTCTGGGATTATGCAGGTGGATTGATGACCGACTGGGGAGTGCATTTGCTGGATTATGGACTTTTGGGAATGAAAGCAGGTAATCCGAAAACTGTCGCTGCCCTGGGAGGAGACTTTGCTTATCCTGATCTCTACCAGGAAACACCGGATACACTCACCACATTGTATGAATTCGATCATTTCAATCTTGTATGGGATAGCGCTATGGGAATTGGGAACGGTTCTTATGGAAGGGATCATGGCATCGCTTATATTGGAAATAATGCAACGCTCGTATTAAGCAGAGGAGGATGGGAAGTGATTGATGAAAAAAGGAATAAAATAAAAATTGAAAGACCTCTCGCAAAACCTACTGATAACGGTTTAGACAATCACTGGAAGAATTTTATTGAAGTGGTACGTTCAAGAAAAATGGAAGACC
>Ga0080027_10001084_pt1 | contig 11060 bp, 11 predicted proteins | sample OrgsoiDNA2013046_FD_70962 | JGI IMG/M metagenome (GOLD analysis project Ga0080027, IMG submission 70962) | Permafrost soil microbial communities from the Arctic, to analyse light accelerated degradation of dissolved organic matter (DOM) -... | ecosystem: Environmental > Terrestrial > Soil >...
GCAACTCCCGTAGCTCCGGACGCCTGCGTCCGCCGCTACCTAAGTTGGTCCTACTTACGGCGTGGTTATCTGCTGCGCGCTGTACGGCGCCGCGATCAGCAACGGCTCTTCCGGCATCACAATCCACGCTATCAGATAAGGGATGAACCCGACGCAGGTCATGATCGCCACGATCAGCCATACCACCCGTACCAAGGTGACATCGACGTCAAAATATTCCGAGAAGCCCAGACAGACCCCGGCGATCTTTCGTCCCAAACGCGGCCTCACCAGTTTGGTCCGGGCCAACGACGCCCCGACGCGAACACCGCAATAAGCGCAAACCGCCGCATCGTCCTGAATCACTTTTCCGCAGTAGTTGCAGTACATGGGTCGCTCCCACCGAGGATACGCAGTTCCAGACAGAAAGTTCCCTTCAAGGTTTATGTGGGGACAGCCGCTCTCGGCTGTCCGGTCGAGCGAAGCTCGACGGCTCTGTGTCCACTACTTCCCGGGCGGCCGCGAACACGCCTCGCCACGCTCGGCGGGACAGCCGAAGGCGGCTGTCCCCACACGAATCTCCAAGCTTATTCCCGATACGCCTCTCTGATGTAGCGCCGCGCCTGGTCTGCCGGCCCGGTGTTGGCGTTGCCCGCCAGCACCGTCTGATAGCGCTTCATGGCCAGATCGCGTTTCTGCAGCAGGTCGTACATTTCTCCAGCCACCAGATTCGCCTTTTGCAGGACGTCGGGGTCCGGGTTGGGAGCTTCGTTCACCAGTTCATAGGCAGCCGCCGAGCCGGCCAGGTCTTTCTTGCTGCGCAAGAGCTCGCCCAGTCCCCACGCAGCCATTTCGTAGTGTAGGGTGCCGTACTTCCCTTCCCGCCCGTTCTGCCAGATTTTGCGATAGATTGCCTCGGCTTCTGGCAGTCGTCCGGCGGCCCGCTCCAGGTTGGCAACCTCGGTCAGAAACAGATGATTGCCGGGATACTTTGTCGACAAGTCCTGCATGTAGCCGAGTGCCTCATCGTATTTCTGCTCGCGACGCAGGAACAGAGTCAGCACCACTTTCGAATCGACCGAGTTCTCTCCGTCGCTCTTAGCTACTTCGCGCAAATATTCCAGTCCCTTTTCCCTCGATCCGCTCAGTCCGGCCAGCGCAGCGGCCATCTTCACGCTCCAGGGCAGGTTCCCAACCACGTAATTGTGCGTGCCCACGACCATCTTCGCGTCAATGTAGTTGGGGTCGAGTTCAAGGACGCGCTCATGATCATGGCGCGCGCCCACGGCATTGCGCAGGGCTGAGAACCACGCCCGCTCGACCAATCCTGTGTAAACCGCGAACTGCGCCCGCGTTACGCCGCGGCAATAAAGGGCGTCCACATCTTTTGAATTTGCCTTGAGATCCTTCTCTTCCAACTCCTCAGCACGCCGCGCCAGTTCTTTGATCCGGTCCTTAATTTTCTGGTCGGTGGGCCGGGGGGCGCGGCCGATAAAGCTGTCGTTCGCATAATCGCCGGTATTCATGGCGCCTGTGTCGTAAAGATCCCGCATCAGGATGGTGGTCAGCAGGTGATTCACGGCAAATGCGTCGTTTGGATGCTTTTCCAGGATCTTCTCGAACGCCTGCGTTGCCCGGTCGTACTGCATGTTGTAGAAGTCATCGAATGCCGCGTCGGTTTGGGGATCGTGCGGCGCCGACCGGGGTTTAGTTGGAGCGGCGGACGTTTGAGCGGAAGCAGCGATACAGGCTGCGAACAAAAAGCAGAACCTCAGCGATCGCAGCACACCGCCTCGATCACATTTCACGAAGAAAGTTGGCGTCGGCAATGTCACGGCTGAATGGCCACCTAGTCTAATCGAAGTTTAAATGAAGTTAAGATGCGGCGGCCATTGCAGCAGGCGGCCTTCAACTGGAAGGTTGCGGGACTCTCCGGAATACCGCAATGCTCCCCCGGTAAAGAATAGGTCATCTCGCATCGGCCCTGAATTCATAGAATTACAGAAGAGAATCATCCTGCCTTGGAGTGATCAGACGAACCTCCGGACCCAAGAAAGATCTGAGAATGCTGAGCTATGAGGGACGTACCAAGAGTGTCAGCAAGGTGCCGGGGACGCTACTGTCAGTCTTATCCCGGCCTCCTATAATTTGCACAGATGCACAGTGATCCAAGTTGCGGGAGGCCCATCGAGCAGGGGCATCCGGTCCGCCGAATGGAGCTCGGTTGACCGGATCCGCATGGCTTCCGATGAAGCGGGCCTTCCGCACTTGTTTCAACGTTATGTCGCCGGCCTAAGAGGGCTGCGGCTTTTGTAACCGGCGCATCTTTACGCACTGCTTCGCGTAATTATTGCCCGCGCGGGCTGTGCATGAAAGGGACCTTAAAATTGCAAGTATTTGCCGGCTAGGCACTTAGGGGCGAACAGCCTTTGGCGGTCGGAATGCCAAAGAGTCCCTAGGGATTTTACCGTAGAAACTACTATGGCTGAGGCATCACAGGAAGCACCGCAGGAGTTCTGGCGACCACCCCTTCCGGTCATCGCCGACGAAGTGCCCTTGCGCGAAAGCGTTTCGGCGATGGCGGAGGCCTGCTGTCGCTGCGGGAGTGAGTTCCTGGTCGGCTCGCGTTTCTGCCATACCTGCGGCGGCAAGCGGCCCATTGCCATCAGCCCTGAAGCCCGGGCCGACGCCGCCGAATTTGCCGGACTTTGGCAACAGTCCGTGGGCCGTGTTCACTCGACCGTCACCGGTCTGCTGGCAACAGCTAGCCGGATGTGGACGAAGATAAAGTTGCCGAGCTGGCTGCACTACCTTCACTTCCACGAAATCAAGAGCTGGGTAGGTCTTCCCACGGCATCCCTGATCGCCTTCGTCATGGGCATTGCCTGCGTTGCAGGGGCGCTGTTGGTAGGTCTGCTGACCGCCAAGACCCTGGTCGATTGGCAGGCCATCCAGTTCTACCGGGCGGAATGGCTGCTGGGCGCGACCGCTTCATTCGTGGCCGGCATTCTCTTAAAAAAGCCTTCCGATCGAGATCCTGAGTAATATCGAGATCCTGAGTAATCCGGAAACACTGCCTACGATTCTTGGCCACCCAATCCTGCCGCCCTACGCTGCTGACTCATGCGGTAATGGTGGTTCACAGGCCCTATCCCCTTGCCCAAGGGATGCCCATTGGTGATCGCAGCCGTCACATAGGTCTTGGCGAGAAGAGCGGCCTCGGCCAGGCCACGCTCCTGCGCTAGATGGCATGCCATGGCAGTAGAAAAAGCGCATCCGGTGCCGTGGGTCGAGTTCGACTTCTGCCGCTCAGCCCGAAAGACTTCCTGCTCCACCCCTTTCGTGGTCGTAAAGCTCAGCAGATCAATGGCTTTCTCGAGGTGTCCCCCAGTAATGACAACTGCTGAAGACCCCATTTCGTGCAATTTGGCTGCAGCAGCCTTCATTCCGTCCAGATCTTCGACTTTCGCCCCGGTCAGGGCGCTGGCTTCATCCACGTTCGGCGTAACGACGTCTGCCAGAGGAAGAAGGCGCTCGATCAGTATCCTGGTCCCTGCTGCGTCCAGCAGATCGGCGCCGGAGGATGACTTCAGGATCGGATCCAGCACGATATTCGCCAACCGCGCCTGTCCGTTTGCCCCGTAGCGGCGTCCCTGGGGGCGGGCGGATGGGCTGGAGAGAAAATCCGCCACTGCGTTGACTACCTTAGCCGATCCCAGCATTCCGATATGAACTGCAGCAATCTCAATATCTTCCGCGAGTTCTTCTAACGTCTCGGTGATGAGGGCAGGATCGACCAATTCCACCCTCCGTACGCCTGACGTCGATTGCACGGTCATGGCGGTGATGCAGGCCAACCCGTAGCAGCCGTGGGCGGCGATCGTCTTAATGTCGGCGGTTATGCCCGCCCCGGACGAGGGGTCGAACCCCGCAATGGTGAGGATTACTGGTGGTTTTTCGGCCATGAACTTCTGTTCCTGCAAGAGCGAAAGTATGCCGCAGCAGCGCCTAGCATCTCATACCGGAACGCTCCCGAAGTTACTTGCAGTGCATAGTCTCCATTAAATTCTTCTATGCTGCCTTCGGAGTCACCCCTGTAAATACATGATTCGATGTAAGTTGCTGGTTACGATTCTGTAAGCCATTGATTCCATGAATCTTGTAAATTCTACCTTGTCGAGTCCGTCGTGCTATTTACCGAATGGTAAATGCGTAACCTGCCTGAAATAAAGGGAGTTTCCCGGATGTGCCTAAATTACCAATGGGTTACGTGAGAAGTCGATTACTAGACGGTCATCGCCGTAACCCCCAAATCGCCTTGACACCCAGTTTGGCACGCCGATAGCATCTAGAGACTGCAGAGAAACACCAGCCTAATGGCCAAAGGGCACTTTTGAGTATGCGAGGAGAACTGAATGCAACGACGTATAGCTCATGGACTGGCGCTTGCTTTGTTGTTCGCCAGCCTGGGAGCGGCTCAGGGACCGAACATCTCGGAGGCGAAACCGGCTCCAGGTAGTTCAATCAAGGCAAAGTCCGAAGTCCGCACGCAGGCAGGCAAACCGAAGGCGTATCAGATCGGTACGGCGTCGTGGTACGGCGACTATTTTGAGGGGAAACCCACCGCCAGCGGCGAACCGTACGAAATGTATGACATGACCGCCGCGCACCTGACGCTACCCTTGGGAAGCTTTGTCAGGGTCACGAACCTGCGCAACGGGCGGGCGGTAGTGGTCCGGGTCAACGACCGGGGACCGATCGTTCCAGGCCGGATTATCGACGTGTCTTATAGCGCTGCCGAGGCATTGCAATTCCGTTCCAAGGGCCTACAGCGTGTGCGTCTGGATGTGGTGAAACCGACTCAGGCGAGTGCCCAGCTGACTCATCCTGGCCAGCAGGCGCCACACTACCAGACTGTAGCCGTCAACCACCCTCCAGTGGCGGCGCTCCCGTAAAAAGCATAAACTGGCTGGGATGCCAGTAACTTTATCCAACCGCATCCCGGACATTGCATCGCGCCACGACTCCCGTGGTGACGATTTGCACGATCGCGATCCGCGCCGACGGCTGATCGTCGCGCTCGACGTTTCCACCGCCGCCGCCGCCCAGAAGATTGTGGCGGCGGTGGGCGATTCCGCGCTGACCTACAAAGTCGGCATGCAACTCTATACCGCCGAAGGTCCGCAGGTGGTGCGGGATCTGGTAACGTCGGGACGGCGCGTGTTTCTCGACCTGAAGTACCACGACATCCCGAACACCGTGGGATCGGCCGTGAGCGAAGCGGCGAAGCTGGGCGTGAGCATGCTGACCGTGCATGCCAGCGGGAGCGCGAAGATGCTGCGCGCGGCAGCGGATGCGGCGCAGGCGCGCCCTGGATTGATGGTGCTCGCGGTGACCGTGCTCACAAGCATGGACGGGAGCGACCTGGAAACCATCGGCATGCAAGGAACGGTTGCCGAGAGCGTAGTCCGTCTGGCAAGGATCGCGCTGGCGAGTGGATGCCAAGGCATCGTAACGTCAGCGCGGGAAGCTTCGAAGGTGCGGACGGAGTTGGGACACGAGTTCGCTATCTTGACTCCTGGAGTGCGTCCTGCGGGCGGCAGCGTGGGAGATCAGAAGCGCGTGGTCACGCCTGCAGAAGCGATTGCGGCAGGCGCCAGCCACATCGTGGTGGGGCGGCCGATCACGGATGCGGCCGATCCGGCGAGTGCGGCACGGGCGATTCTGGGACAGATGGGCGGGTAGCGGCTTCCCGAAAATTGCTACACCCTCTACAGGGTGATTGACCATCGTTTTTGACTATGGTCTAATTATATATGCAAGAAATCGCCATCTCAGAATTCAAGGCCAAATGCCTGGCTTTAATCGATCAGGTGCAGAAAACGAAGAAGCCGATTCGCGTGACGCGATTCGGAAAGCCGGTAGCCGAAGTCGTCCCTGCCTCTCCGGCATCGGGAGCAGCCGACTGGATCGGTTCCATGAAAGACAGCATGAAGATTCTGGGCGATATTGTTTCTCCCGCGAACGATGAGAGTGACTGGGAGGCTCTGCGGGATTGAAACTTCTGCTCGATACCCACATTTGGCTGTGGAGCCTGCACGATCCCGCGCGATTCGGGAAACGAGTTCTTCACGAACTCCGAAATCCAGAGAATGAGTTGTGGATTTCTCCAATCAGTACGTGGGAAGCGCTCACTCTCAACGCCAAGGGGAAAATCGAACTGCCTCCTGACTTGTCCCGCTGGCTGACGCAGGCGACCTCGCGCCTACGGGAAGCTCCCCTGACCCATGAGATCGCACTCGCTGCGCGGCAGTTGGCCTTTGCTCACAACGATCCGGCAGACCGATTTCTCGCCGCGACGGCTCAGATATTGGGTCTGACCCTGGTTACTGCCGATGTCAAACTGCTGGGTCTCGGAGATATTTCGACGCTGGCGAATCGATAGACGAACGAGTGATTGCCGGGAGAGACGACCCGCGGTGGCATCCGGAGATCCCAGGCGATTGTGAGGTGGATCGGCGGCAACTGCTAAAGCCCGCTGGCCCATTCTGCCGATGCCTTAACTGCAATGGCCCCGCGAAAAGTGAGAATATCGGTAACCCTGTCCTCAAGCGTGCTGCGCGAAGTTGATCGGTTGGCGCGCGCCGCTAAGATGTCCCGATCGGCGTTCATCGAAGCCGTCCTTCGTGAACATTTGCTCTTTAAGAAAGAGCGAAACCCCAAGGGCTAAAGCCGCTTCTTCAACCCTTGCGGCACGGCTGAAGCTGTACCCTTCCCGATTTCTGCGACTCTACCCGCGTCCGTTACAGCTTCTCGAAGAACTCGCAGGCTGAGCAGGAGATATAGACTCCGCCGGGGACGCCGCGTTCGCGGTCTTTTACGCGCTTGACGATGCGGGTGGTCTTGCCGCACTTGGGACAGTCGGTGCTCTTGGTGGTGTCCATGATTTTCTTGCGGTCTGCGGTCTTTGCGATCTTGGCGCCTACGGCCATGGTGAAGTTCTCCTGATCTCTCTGAATTTTGCGCAGCGCTTCTCCGCTTTACTTCTCGCGCGGGATGTGGATGGGACTTGCGAGTCTTGACCCGCGACCGCGGGATCCACTGGAAGACTCTGCTGCTGCGTCTGGATGCTCTTCCGTCGAGATTGATTTTACAGGAAGGGCGGGGCGGATGTCTTGCGTGCGGATTCGATCCTGGGATCACGCGCCTGTCCTTCGGGGGCTGAAGCCCGAATCATTTCAACCTGTCTGACGCGGCGCTGAAGCGCCGCTCTTCCACGGTTGTGCTCGAATTCGCGGCGTCCCGCACGATTGTCACGCTGAATATCCTACTCCATCATCGTTTCGCGAGCAGCGATTGCGTCACTCTGCGAGCATGCCGCGCAGAACCGTGATCGACGCTTTCGGGATCTGGTAGAGCGCGTCCGGACCGCCGTCGACCGTGGACTTCGACGGCGGACCGTCCGGATCGGCGTGGCCACCGGTTGCGTCTTTGCGCCACTGATATTCGTTGGAGCCGAAGGTGATGCGGTCGACTTTGCCTGCGAAAGCCCGGTCGTGTTTACTTCCGGCCGCGAACGACACTTTCACTGCGTGGTCGTTGAACTGGTCGCGGTTGACCAGCATCACCGACCACTGGCCGTCGGGTCGCTCCACCGCGTAGGCCGTGACCATCACGTTTCCGGCGGCGTCGTTGACATCGCTGGAGGCTTTGAACTGCTTGTGGGGCGCGTCGATCGGCTGTACCCATTCTTTGGTGATCATCTGTGCGGCCAGGTATTGCGGCGGATAGCCGACCACTTTGTAGTCCGCATCAATGTGCAGGAAATTCCCGAAGCCGCTGCCCGTGCCTCCAGGGGATGGCATGTAGTGGAAATAGTAGGTGCCGCCAGCACCCTCGGCCATCATGCTGCCGACGTAGTCCGCGAGCCACAGGCCGCTCTTCACCGACGATGGCGGCGCGCCTCCGCCGATGTTGCCTTCGGTCATGAAGAACGGAATATTCGACGGCACGCCGTTGTCTTTCCAGACTTGCACGATGTGGCTGACGTATCCTGGCTCGGGATACAGATCGGCCCATGAATATGTCGGACGATCCTGATACGGATAATGCTCGAACGAGAAGAACGTGAAGTCGTTGAGGCGGCCGTGCGCCTTCAGATAGTCGACGAAACGGCCAATCCAAGAAACTTTTCCGTTTACGTCGGGCCAGACCTCGACATCGCCGAAGGTGCCTTCGAACGGCGGGCCTCCCAGCTTCGCTTCAGGCACCAGCTTATGAATGGCGGTGGCGAATTGTACGTACAAGGCGCCGTAGTCTTCGGGAAGCATGTGCTGGCCGTCGGCTTCTTCGCCCATCTCAACGTATGAAATGGGATAGTGGCGCTTGTAGAGATAGGCGATTTCGTTGGCGGCATCTTCAGGCGTGGCGTAGAGCATTGCGATCGGGACCATGGTCGGCAGGCCGCGCGTGATTCCGCTGGTCATGAAGAAATCGAAGCCGACTTGATCGCCGCGGGATTGGTCGAGATCGGTGGCCGCGGTCCAGGGATCGACGGACGATGGCCACGTCACCGTCTGCTCGCGGCTGGGAAAGTGCGTGACATAGTCGTTGAAGGAGCCGTCGGACGCGAGTGCGCCGGCGTAGAGTTCGTTGATGGCGTAGCCGACGCAGTTGCGCTTGTCGGCGGAGCCGTGAGAGTCGCAGGTGTTGGAGGATTCGGTCATCCAGATGCGGATGTAGCGGACGGGGATCATCCAGGAAACAAGTTTCAGCGTGACGGTGCCGCCCTTGCCTTCGGTGATGTTGCCCAGGGGGAACGTCTGCCAAGTGCCTTTGGTTGTGCCTTCGTAAAAGGGCTCGAGTTCGCCGGTCCAGAATTGCACCGAGTATTTCTTCGAGTAGGGATTGGCCCAGGCGATGCGGATCGCGTTCAGGTCAATCTTGGCGCCGAGGTCGATCATCACCCACTGCGGATGCAACGAGTCGTCTTCGCCGGTGAAGGCTTTGGTCAGGTACGGATTGCTCTTCCAGTACGACTGTGGATCGCCGTCGGTGAGGCGCGACCAGCCGTTGCCGTCGCCGCGACTGAAGCCGCGATGCGGCAGCGGGTAGGCCCACGAGCTGTGAATCATTTCCGCGGTGGGCCCGGCGTTGCCGGTGAAGTAGCCTTCCTGCTTGTCGGCGTTGCTCCACTTGCCCGCGGGATTCCAGTGCCAGGCCTCGACCATCAGCTCGGTGTTCTGGCGGTAGGTCACCGTCTGCCATCCCGCACCGAGAATTTCGTGCAGCAGGAGTTCTTTCAAGAGATGGTCAGGCGTGCCGGTGCGCAAGCGGTCGATGGCCGCGCCGAGAGAGCGGACGGGACTGAAGGTGTTGGCGACGTGCGCGGGGTCGGCGTCGACGGTGACTTTTTGGGCACGGGCTAAAATGGCGGGCACCAACAGCGCACTCATCACAACTGAGTTAAGAAGCCTGGTCTTGATAGCTGACACCGTAATACCTCCGTGATCACGCCAGCGTCACGTCCGCACGCGCGAACACCTCTATTGAATCGATTTAAAACTGGGAAAACTTCGCCCACAGCATACACTGAACTCGTCTTCTATGGTTTGAAAAGTCGTTCTGCTTGGACGCCGTTGACCGCGCTCCCGCGCCCTGCTACCGTCATATGTTTGCCTTCCGGCGCGCGACTGGTCCTGTGCACGGCAAGCGGATTCACCATTACCGATCGCCGGATCAGCGGACCATTTCTTAGGAGATTCCTCATGCCTGCCATCAAATTTCGCGGTGTCGATTTCATTCAGTACGATTCCCTGCTCAGCGACGAAGAACGGCTGGTGCGCGACTCGACGCGCCAGTTTATTGAGGACAATCTCATCCCCATCATTGAGGAGTGCAACCGCGCCGGACGATTTCCGCGCGAACTGGTCAAGCCCATGGCCGAGATGGGATTTTTTGGCGCGTCGCTGAAAGGCTACGGCTGCGCCGGGATGGGCAACGTGGAGTACGGCCTGATGACCCAGGAACTGGAGCGCGGCGACTCCGGCGTGCGCAGTTTTGTCAGCGTGCAGTCGGGGCTGTGCATGTATCCGATCTACGAATTCGGCAGCGAGGAGCAGAAGCAGACGTGGCTGCCCGCGATGCAGAAGGGCGACAAGCTGGGCTGCTTCGGGCTGACTGAGCCGGACTTCGGTTCGAACCCCGGCGGCATGCGTACGCGCGCGAAGAAAGTCGGCAGCGAGTATGTGATCAACGGCGAGAAGATGTGGATTACTTCGGGCAGCATTGCCGATGTCGCGATCATCTGGGCCAAGGTCGAGAACGAGGACGACAAGATTCGTGGCTTCCTGGTGGAGACCGACCGGCCCGGGTTCAAGGCCGACGACATTCACGGCAAGTGGTCGCTGCGGGCGTCGGTGACGTCGGGGCTGTCGCTGCAGGATGTGCGCATCCCGGAGGCGAATCTGCTGCCGAAGACGGGCGGGTTGAAATCGCCTTTAATGTGTTTGAATCAAGCCCGCTACGGCATCGCGTGGGGAGTCATTGGCGCGGCCATGTCGTGCTACGATTGCGCGCTGCAATATTCACTGCTGCGCAAGCAATGGCGCGACCAGCCCATCGCTTCGCACCAACTCGTGCAAGACAAGCTCACCTGGATGATCAGCGAGATCACGAAAGCGCAGCTGCTCGTATTGCAGGTGGGCCGGCTGAAAGACGCTGGCCAGGTGAAACCGCAACACATCTCGATGGCGAAACGCAACAACGTCTGGATGGCGCTGGAGTGCGCGCGGCTCTCGCGCGACATTCTGGGCGCGAACGGCGTAGCCGACGATTATCCCATCATGCGGCACATGATGAATCTGGAGTCGGTGAAAACTTACGAAGGCACGCACGACGTGCACTCGTTGATCATCGGCCAGAGCGTTACGGGGATCGACGCGTTCTAGCGGATGGGCTCCGTTGAAGAAGAGCCTCCCTTTACAAGTTCGCATTCTGCGAAGTATGATGTTCGCATGATGCGAACTCGCCAGGAGTGATATGCACGTAATCAGCCGCAAGAGGCTAAAGGAGGCCGCCGC